>Ga0194062_1000006_pt1 | contig 116818 bp, 42 predicted proteins | sample SepL2225m_MetaG_FD_155481 | JGI IMG/M metagenome (GOLD analysis project Ga0194062, IMG submission 155481) | Anoxic zone freshwater microbial communities from boreal shield lake in IISD Experimental Lakes Area, Ontario, Canada - Sep2016-L224-25m | ecosystem: Environmental > Aquatic > Freshwater... | reverse complement strand
ACAAAAGACATTTCATGCACTCTCGTTTTGCCCCTGCCAAAAACTCAGCAAGGATACGTGAATTGCCTGGTCAATTTTCGATCGGTACAGACCCCTCTAAATGGTCAATTTTCATTCGGCGTCAACATACTCTTTTACGCACGAATCATTACGCCTACCCATGCACCTATAGCCCAACTAAGCCTGATCCGTCCGTCACGCTTCGGAATTGCTGTTACATCCCGGTCCAATTAGCCAAAATGGCTAGGGTTGCCTATAATCTCCAACGGACCGGCCCGCATTTACTAGGAAAGCATCATGATACGCGATTTGATTTTCATCAGCTACAGCCATAATGACATAAAGTTTCTGGAAGAATTCCAGACCATGCTTGCACCTATGCAGCGCGACGGCGCTGTAGATGTATGGGCCGATACCCGTATTCAAGCCAGTGCGAAGTGGCGGGACGAAATCGAGCAAGCCTTGAAGAATGCCAAAGCCGCAGTGCTATTGGTAAGCCCTAAATTTCTAGCATCGGATTTCATTGACAAACACGAACTGCCGCCGCTGCTGAAGGCCGCCAAGGAAGATGGATTGAAAGTGTTTTGGGTTTGCTTGCGTCCGTGCCTGTATGATCGAACCGAGATTGGAAGCTACCAGGCTATTCATAGCCCTACCGAGCCACTGGTGCGAATGTCCCCAAACAACAGGGGTGATGTATGGATGAAGCTTTGCAAGGCGCTTGAACAAGTCGCCCCACTCCCATCATCACTAGGCCAATCGAATGTTGGCGTTGCGCCAATGGGTCAAACAAGTGATGTCGATACCCCGCACCACGAAAACAGGCCAAGCCGTTTAGATTCCCATCATCAAACACTGGCAAGCCGCTTGCTTGCCGACCCGGTGGCCAAGCCGTTTTATGATGCACTGACGGAAGAACTTGCCAGGCGATTCCGTGATGCGTCACCACAATCCGCTTCCGACATTGTGCAAATGTTCGTGCAGTGTCCCGCAGACGACATCAAAAAACTGTTTTGGGCGGTGCGTCGGGTCTTAAAAACAAGTCAAATGTCAAAACAACAGCTTATCGACAGGAAGAAGATAGAAGAGGCTGCCGCCGCGATGTACTGTCTGGCGGCATGCCAGTTGGTTGACCAGGCGGCGCAAGCCATGCTGCCAGCACCTTTCGTGGTGCGGGTTCCCAGTTGCGAGCCTGTCATCTGTGCCGTCATCGCCACCGCGTTGTTTGGCGGGGAGTTGCACCTGTTGCCAAGCGAGGAAGGATTGGGCTTGCCCCGACCGCAGTTCATGTATGAAGTCAGGGTTCCCGCCGGTGGCGATTACGTAATGGAAAGTTTCGAGCGGGCGGTTTACGTCGCCTTGTTTTCCAATGACCGCGCATCGACAGAAATCAGCTTGGATGCCGGTCCGCTAGATGGAAAGCAACGCGCAAAACTTGAAGCCCATATAGAAAACATTCGAGAGGTGGAAAATTGCAGATTGTCGCTGGTAATACAGGGGCTTGAGAAAATCGGATCATGCTCGAATTTTGCGTCCCAATATCAGGTTCCTTTGATGTTGCCCGACACCGAGGCAACCGCCATACTACTGGGCATTCATCCTGACCGATTACTGGAAGAAATTAAACTATTCTGGGACGAGTTGGAGATTCTGCCCCGCACGGGCCAACCAACACATTCCCCATCAGAATCTCAAGAACCCCCAGGAGCCACCCCCATGCCCAGCATCCCGCAAATCACAGGCGACCATAACACCGTCATTTTCAGCACGGGCGACCACTCCGCATTGCAGTCCGGCACGGGCAACAGTGCGAGTATAACCCACCGGGAAGGTTCCGGCCTTTCGGCGCTAACCCCCCTGCTGGCGGAATTGTTGCGGGAAATCGGCGACGTGCCATTGCCTAAGGCCCGCGAGAAACTGACGGCACACGTCCAGGCCGCGCAAGCCGAGGCGGCCAAGCCGGACAAACCTGACCCCGATGTCATCAAGAATGCCTTGGTGAAGGTCAAATCCAGTGCCGAGATGCTGGAGGACGGCGGTAAGATCATCGGCCTGTGCAACCACGCCTACAATGTCCTTGCCACCATTTTCGGCCTTCCCCCTTCGCCGCTGCCATGAACCAGACCAGCCCAAACCCATTCGTCGGACTCGACGCCAACACCCCCCTCAGCCTTGCCCAGGGCGACCGTTTTGCCGCCGCAGGCCATCGCTGGACCCAGTCCGAAATCGACGCGCTGATTCTCGCCCATGCCGCCCGGCGGCCTTTGCTGGTGCGTGGCGAGGCGGGCAGTGGGAAGAGCCAAATTGCCCGTGCCGCCGCCCAGGCCATGGGCGGCGTGGAGCCATTGGTGGAGGTCATCCATCCGCGCTTCGATGCATTGGATCTGCTGTACCGGTTGGATGCCGTGGAGCGGCTGGCCGATGCGCAGGTTCAACAACTCGACCGCACCAACGCAAGGTACGTCAAGCCCGGTCGGCTGTGGGAGGCGATCAACCTGATGCGGGAGGGTGAAGCCGCCCCGGTGCTGCTGATTGACGAAATCGACAAGGCGGATGCCGATGTCCCCAACGCCCTGCTCGATGTGCTGGGCAACCGCAGTTTCACCGTGCCGCACCTGAATAACCGCACGGTACGCGCCGAAGGTGGCCGCTTGCCGCTGATCATCATCACCACCAACGAGGAGCGCGAGCTGCCCGCCGCCTTCGTGCGCCGCTGCGTGGTGCTCAACCTCAACCCGCCCGCGCACGACCAGCCCGAGGGCGAAGCCGCCTTCATCCACTGGCTGGTAGCCCGTGGCGAAGTCCACCGCCATCTGCACATCGCCGCAGAGCCGCGCCAACTGGCGGCGCGGCAAGTGCTGGCCGACCGCAAGGCCGCCATGGCCTTGGGCTACCCGAAAGTCGGCCTGGCCGAATACATCGACCTGCTGACCGCCCTGCACGAACTGACCTTGGGCAGCTTGCCGGGCCAGCGCCCGGCGGAACAGACCGGCTGGCTGACGCGCTTAAGTGCTTACGCATTGGTGAAGAACGCCGAACAGCCGCAAAGCCGCCTTCCCCTGCCGCCACCGGCCACGGCGGCAACCGAGGCCACGGGCTTGTGACCCAAGACCAGCCCACCCCGCCGCGCGGGGCGACCAGCCGCGCCGACTTGCTACGCGCATTGGCGGTCGCACCCCGCGAACATCTGGCGCTCGACATCGGCACCGATGCCTGGTTCGGCTATGTCCGGCTGGCCGAACCCCCGCCGCCTGCGGTCAAAGTCTACGATATACAAGCACCTAGGGAAATCACAGTCACCGAACCCCGCCGCAGGCTGCCGTTGCGAATGCCCCATGTGTATGCCGTCGTGGAACGCCAGCCGCGCCAGACGCCCGAACCGGATGCACCGGCGGCGGTGATTGAAGAGGCCGGGCCTATCAGTGAGGGCGATGCCAAGGCACCTTCCTGCCAACGCCTGGTTGGCTACGAGGATTTGGTCCCCCAGGCCCGCCTGCTGCCCGCCTTGCGGCGTTTGCTGGGTTCCACCCGCGCCGGGCTTTTGGACTTGGACCGGCTCATCTATTGTTTGGCCTCAGGCCAACTGCCCCGCCATCTGCCGCGCCGCCGCTTGCAGCGCTGGCATCCCGAATTCGTCGTGCTGTTCGACTTTAGCGCCCGGCTGTGGCCTTACCGCGAAGACATGCACCGCCTTGCCGAACGGCTGTTGCGCCACTGCGGAAAATCCGGAGTATCGCTGCGCATCGTCAATCACGGGCCTTTCGGCCCATGGAGCGATTGGCTGGCGCATCAGAATGTGCAAGCCCACGCCGAACCTGCCGGGCGGCCCTGGGCCATGCCCCCGGCAGGGACGCCAGTGTTGATCGTCAGCGACCTCGGCCTGCTGCACGGGGCCGGGATGCCTGCCAGCACTGCTTGGCAGGGCTTCATCGCCCGCCTGACCAAGGCGCATGTGCGGCCCATCGCGCTGGTCCCCTTGGGTGCCGGCCAGCTTGACGGGTCGCAGGCACTGTCCCTGCCCATCCTGCGCTGGAGCCCCGATGCGCAGGCACACCCGGAACGCGCCCACGGTGTCGGGCAGCCCCGGCCCGAGGGCTTGGACGACCTGCTCGCCATGGTGGCGGCGACCCGCCGGGTAGACCCGCCGCTGCTGCGGGCGATGCGCCGCCTGAACCCGCAAGCACCACTGGATGCCGGGCTGGAAGGCTCGGTGTGGTGTCATGCCGATGTGGCCGCCGGTGCCTCCGCCAGCATTCGGACCGACGCGCAAGACCGGCATCTGCAACACTTTGCCCGGTTGCTGCCGCGCTTGCAGGTCGAACTGGAACAACTGCGCCACAGCCACCACGCCCATTTGCGGGCGGTGTTGAACCATGAAGAAACCTGGCTGTGGCGAAGCCATGCCGGGGATGTGGGCAACGCCGGCTTGCCGGCCGCGACGCGGCAGCGCATGGTGGAGGCCGATTTGTTCATGGCGAAACTGGCCGCCACGCTGCGCCAGCCCGGCAGCCTGCGGGCTGCGGGCGTCTGGTGGGACGTGGCGCAAGGCATCGTGCAACGGGCGGATGCCGACATGGGCGAGCGGCTGTTGACCCCGCTGGTCGCACTCTTGGCAAAGACGCCGGGCGCGCTGGCCCACCTGCCGGACTGGGTTGACCCGGCGGAGCTGGCCTATTTTATTGGCGACGGACGCGAACCGGTGCGCTGCTGGCTGGTGCAAGACGCCGCCAAGGCTTGCCTGCTGTTGCAGGCGCGGCCTGCCGGTGCCGGTCAAATCCCGTTGGGGGATGCTTTGACGTTGGACGCAGGCGGCGCACGCCTGCGCGTCGGCACGGGCGGGTCTCATGGACGTTGCTGGCTGTCGGCGGGCGACCTGCCTATGGCGCTGGCATTCTTGGGCGAATCCCTGACCGTGCATCTCGAAACCGCGACGGAAGCCGTCACCGTGGAGGCAGTCCCCCGACCACGCGGCGCACTGGAATGGGGTTGTGACGGGGGCGGACTCAAGGTTCGCACAGCGCCGCTGGCGGGGTTTGAGGTGGAATGGAAAGGCGACGAGTTATATGCCGCGCCAAACTCCCTATCATCCCTTCCCATCATAGGGGGCAGCGTAGTAGGCCGGAATAAGCCCGCCCAAGCGGGCGTTTCCGGCACAACGTCGGGCCAAATGCCGGAAACGGTCGCAAAACGGCCTTATTCCGGCCTACCACTTTGGAATTTGGAGGCAGATGCAAAATCCATTGATGATGACAAACACCCGTTGCAATTCGGCATGGACAGTTTCGGCGTCTGGGCCGAACTCACCCTGTCCACGCAACACGGCAGCGCCACGCAACGCTTCCGCTGGATCGAACCCGGTACTTTCCTGATGGGTTCTCCCGAAGGCGAAGCCGAGCGGGGGAGTGACGAAGGCCCGCGCCACTCAGTGACGCTGACGCAAGGCTTCTGGCTGGCCGACAGCGCCTGCACCCAAGCCCTGTGGCAGGCGGTGATGGGAAACAACCCCAGTCATTTCAAAGACAACCCAGGCAACCCAGTGGAAAATGTAAGTTGGAACGACGTGCAGCCCTTCCTGCGCAAGTTGGGGGAACTGCTGCCCGGCTGTGCTGCTGCCCTGCCCACCGAGGCGGAATGGGAATACGCCTGCCGTGCCGGGACCGGCACGCCGTTCAGCTTTGGCACACAGATAACGCCGGAACAGGTCAACTATAATGGCAACTACCCCTATGCCGGTGGCGGGAAAGGCTTGTACCGGGAAAAAACCGTCCCGGTCAAGTCCCTGCCGCCGAACGCCTGGGGCCTGTACGAGATGCACGGCAATGTGTGGGAATGGTGTGCCGACGGCCAACGAAACTATGACGGCCAGCCGCAACTGGACCCGGTAGGCCCAATTATTCAAGAAGGCGCTGACACGCCCCCCGCCGTGCGCGGCGGCTCTTGGAGCATCAACGCCGGGAGGGCGCGTTCGGCCTGCCGCTACGCGCTCCACCCCGGCATTGCCTCCCGGTTCCGGGGCTTTCGCCTTTGCCTGAGGTCCATCGAGCCAAGCCAAGTGTCAGGCCCGCCCGGAGGGCGCGGGCGCGAGGCCGCCCCGACGAGGGACGAGGAGGGGGCGGCGAGCGCGAAGCGCCCGTTTTTGCCAGAACGGCTACATTCCAAACGCAAAAAAAAGAAATGACTATGACTGTGCACTTTTTCACCATTCCCGCGCTGGCATCGCAACCGGCCCAGGACGAATTTAACCACTTCTGCTCGATGCGGCGCGTCGTGGCGGTTGACCGCCAGTTTGTGGCGGACGGGCGGGATTCCTATTGGGCCTTGTGCGCTACCGTGGCACCCGGTTCCGGGCTATTGCCGGATGCCTTGAAAGCCCCGGAGCGTCGCTCGGGTGTGGGCAAAGAGGGAGTTGCCTCGTCGTCCGTCCGAATCGTTTGGTGGTGCCCAAGCCGCGCCGCCGCCTTGGCAAGCTTGGACGATCTAAGCGATCACCTGTGGCGGCAGCGCCTATTGCGCCTAAAGCCATCCTGGCATATCGGGCGCAGCAACCGGGGGCTGGCCTATTGCGGCTTCCGTGTGCGGCCCGGCGTCGTGCTTGCCAGTGTGCGCAAGCTCACCCGCTACCGGGAGGGCTTGTCGCGTGTCAATGCGGCGCAATCCGGCGGGCTGGCCAGCATTGCGCAAGCGCAACGCGCCCACGACGGGCTGTTGGCGACGCTGACCGGGGCGCAGACCCTGGGGTTTCGGCAACGTCTATTGAAAACGCCGGGTAGTGACAACACAGGGCAGTTCGGTTATCCTTGCCGTCAAGGATGCGGGTCGTTATGAAAAAGGTCGCCCCCCGCCGTGCGCGGCGGCTCTTGGAACAACAACGCCAGGAGGGCGCGTTCGGCCTGCCGCAACGCGAACCACCCCGGCAATGCCAACCAGAACCAGGGCTTTCGCCTTTGCCTGAGCTCGATGGCCCGCGCGCTGTGGATGCAGCGTGCGGCATGGACCAGACTTCGCGTCCTGACCGCCGTGGCCTGCGCCATGTCGGCAAACTGCAAGGCACCCGGGGTGTTGGTAGGCGCGGCTGCGGATGCGCCGCGCCGAACGCCCCCCGGGCCGCCGCCTCAGCAAAGCCGGTTGGCATCCACTGAAGCCCATGGACGACGCCTACCGTTTCCCCATTCCCTTTCCACCGCCCTTTGCCAGCGCATGGGGGGACGATGCCTTTGGCCTGTGGGCCGGGATCACCCTGTCCACGCAACACGGCAGCGCCACGCAACGCTTCCGCTGGATCGAACCCGGCACTTTCCTGATGGGTTCTCCCGAGGACGAACCCGAGCGGAGAGACAATGAAGGCCCGCGCCACGCGGTGACGCTGACGCAAGGCTTCTGGCTGGCGGACAGCGCCTGCACCCAAGCCCTTTGGCAGGCGGTGACTGGGACCAATCCAAGCGATTTCAAGGGCGACGACCAACGCCCTGTGGAACAGGTCAGTTGGAACGACGTGCAGCCCTTCCTGCGCAAGCTGGAAGAACTGCTGACCGGCTGTGAGGCTGCCCTGCCCACCGAGGCGGAATGGGAATACGCCTGCCGGGCCGGGACCGACACACCGTTCAGCTTTGGCGCTCAGATAACGCCGGAACAGGTCAACTACGATGGCAACTACCCCTATGCCGGTGGCGGGAAAGGCTTGTACCGGGAAAAAACCGTCCCGGTCAAGTCCCTGCCGCCGAACGCCTGGGGCCTGCACGAGATGCACGGCAATGTCTGGGAATGGTGTGCCGACAGTCAACGCAAGTATGACGGCCAGCCGCAGCAAGACCCCACCGGCCCGGTTCCAGAAGAGGGAAAGGATACGCCCCCCGCCGTGCGCGGCGGCTCTTGGGGCGGCCGCGCCAGGTGGGCGCGTTCGGCCTGCCGCTTCGCGTACCACCCCGGCGATGCCCTCCGGTTCCGGGGCTTTCGCCTTTGCCTGAGGTCCATCGAGCCAAGCCAAGTGTCAGGCCCGCCCGGAGGGCGCGGGCGCGAGGCCGCCCCGACGAGGGACGAGGAGGGGGCGGCGAGCGCGAAGCGCCCGTTTTTGGGGTAAGTTTGCGCAAACGGCTAAAAACACTCACAGAATGTCGTGCATCCTGGGCCGCCCGCATCCGTAAAAATGCCTTTGGAGATAAGTCCAGGCAATGGCTGCACTCTCGTTTTGCCCCTGCCAAAAACTCAGCAGGATACGTGAATTGCTTGGTCAATTTTCGATCGGTACAGACCCCTCTAAATGGTCAATTTTCATTCGGCGTCAACACCTATGGGCATTATTATGCATCAACACGTCGATCAGCCCGTCAACATCGGTTACTGCGGTAAGAGAAGCGAGCGGGACTGCCACGTCCAGCCGCTCCATCGCGGCGGCGGCAACTTCGGCGCGATCAACCGAATGGGCACCCAATTCGGCAAGGCTGGCCTTGGGCGGGATACCCTCCGGCAACTCTATCATGAGTATCCGGCGTACCTCTTCCTCGACCACTCTACGCACCTGTTCGCGTACACGGGACACTGCTTCCTGCGCTGTCGGGATGCTGTTTTCATTGGCGAAAAAACAGTTGATCATCGCGGCAACTTGGCCTATCCAAGGCTCGTCTAGTAGGCTGAAATGGTCACAATCCACGGTTTCAACGGCGAAAGGCCGATGCAGCAATCGCTGCCAGCCCTCGGTGTAATCCGCTTTCACCAAAAAGGCAGGCAATGCGTAGGGGTTGTCCGGCTCGCTCATCCCCCCCGTGCAGCGTATCAGCAAGGTGTCGAAATCGGCTTCAAGCGGCTTGGCAGTGTAGGCTTCCAAGGCTTTGCCCACGCTTCGCCCGACCCGATCCATGCCTTGCAAATAGACGGCGAGGCGTTCCCGCTCGACATCCGGCTTTGCGTAGCGGTATAAGTGGTCTAACGCGGCCTGCAATTGTGCCGCCGGGCTTTTCCCTTCGAGGGCCGCAGCGGTCAGCAGCCGGGTCAGCCCCCAGCGGCGGCCAAACCAGTTGGCCGACAACTGGTAAATAAAGCCTTCGCCATAAACCCCCCCCATCGCACGCAAGGCCGGATTGCCGGGGGCGTAAGCGTCCAGCAACACCAGCTTGTCGATGCCTTCACCGGCTGCGGACAATTGCCTTGCCATTTCATAGGCAATGACCCCTCCCCCCGAATAGCCGCCCAAGCGGTAAGGCCCATGAGCTTGCGCCCTGCGTATCGCCGTCACATAGTCACGGGCCATCGCCGCCACACTCCGACGCGGAGCGTCCTTGCCGTTCACCCCCCGCGCTTCGATGCCGTAAACAGGGGCATCCCCCGGCAAGCTGTCAGCCAGCCGCGTGACCCAACTGGCATCGCCTGGGGCGCCATGCAGCCAGAACGAGGCTTGCCCAGTGCCGCCCTGGATCGGCACCAGCGGATCGTGAACGCCGTTGCCGACGCGTCGCAGGATGCGGCTTATGCCGGTTTCCGGGGCTGCGGGTCGGCGGGCGGATTCTGCCGCTAGACGCGAAGCCAAGGAAGACAAAGTGCGCGCCTCATAGACGAGGTTGACCGGGGCGGCGAGGTCGAAGCGGCGATGGACTTCGCGCATCAAGGCCATTGCGCTGACCGAATTCAAGCCGTATTCTTCCAACGGCCGGTCGGCTTCGATTTCATCGGCGCTTAAGCCTAAAATGCCTGCGGCGAGAGTTGCCAATTCCGCGCCCCAGTCTTCGGGCAAGTCCATAGCTGGTTTGGCTTGCCGTGATGCGGACACGGCGATGGAGGCATCTGGCTTGAGGATGATCTTGCCGATGTTTTCACGCCGATCCATATGGCGAAAAGCCAAGGCCAGTTGGCCCATGCCGAAAACGTGCGAAATCAGCGGACGTACCCGGCCTGTGGCGAGGGCCTGGGCCATTTCGTCCAAGGCTCGGCGCGAGTCTGCCGGTTCTGCCAGCAGACGGCCTAAGTTGATGGTGATCAGGCTTTGGTTTTCGGTCATGCCCGACAGGTCGATGCGCCCGCTTGTGCGCAAACCGGCGAGGGCTATTTCGCAGTATCGGCCTCCGGGCGCCAATAAGCCGATGCCTTTTTGGATCGCATCCCCGCCCAAGGTGTTCAGCACGACATCTACACCCCGCCCGCCGGTGATGATGCGGACCTGCTCGGCGAAATCTTGCTCAAGATAGTTGATGGTGTGCTGGGCCCCCATTTCGCGCAACGCCGCCAGCTTGGCGGCATTGCCCGCCGTGGCGATCACCGTGGCTTGGCGGGCTAAGGCCAGTTGCACCGCAAACGGGCCGATGCCGCCGGCGGCGGATTGGATCAGGATGGTTTCCCCGGCGCGTAGCTGTGTCCGTTCCAAAGCCTGGAACATGGTCAGATAGCCGATGGGTGTCGCGGCGGCCAAGCTGAAATCCACGCTTGCCGGGATAGGAACCACCCAGTGTTCAGGCACGGCGACATGGCTGGACAGTCCGCCGCGCCCGCCGCTTAAGGCCATGACCGTCATGCCGGGGCGCAAGGAGCGGACCCCCTCCCCCACCCCGGCGACCACCCCGGCGACCTCAAACCCCGGTAGATAAGGAAAGGATTTCAGGTTTGGGTGCAAGCCTCTGACGCAGAGCAGATCGGCAAAATTCAACCCACAGGCATGGACTTCGATCAAGACTTCGGCTGCTTGCGGGGTGTGCAAGGCTTCGGCATGGATGCGCAAGTCTTCGGGTTCGCACGGCCCTTCGATCAGCACAAGCTTGCGCTCTTGTGGGATGGTGGGCAGGGTTGCCGAATAAAAAGTTTGGTCATGTTGCCGCGCCTGAGAACCCCTCTCCCCAGCGACTCCCCGCTCAGGGGCTAGTGTATGCACACAAGCCCCTCCCTCAATTGGGGGTAGGGATTTAGGGAGAGGGGTATCAGCTTGATTACCAGGGATTGTCGTCTCGTCAACCATCGCCAGCCCCTCTCCCCCAGCCCCCCCCCCTGCGAGGGGGAGGGGAGTAAAAACAATAGCTTCCAAATTGGCCTTAGCATGTGACAAGGCTGTTTGCGGCACAGTCCAGCAGTGACGGTGTTCAAAAGGATAGGCCGGTAACGAAATCGGCGACGGAGGCTGGATGCCTTTCCACAACACATCCCAATCCACCGGATGGCCTTCGACCCAATGGGCCGCCACATCTTTCGGCTCGTGGGAGGCCGGCCCCTTGCCGTTGTCCCCTGCCCCTCCGCGCCGTTGGCCATGCAGCCATTCGCCATGCCGTCCGGCCAGAAAATCGCTCAACGCCTGTTTCAAGCCGTTCAGGTCTATGGCGAGTGTGACCAGACGGTGATTGAAGGCCATCCGTCCGGCTTGCAGGGTTCGGGCGGTGGACAGAATGTCCTTGTCGAACCCGCGAGTGCGTAAATGCTCCAATAAGTTTTGCGCCATCTGCCGCAAAGCCTTCGATGTGCGCGCCGATAAGGGTACGACTTGCAGACTGTCAGTTGCGGGCTGGCTTGGGGCTGGCATGGTTGGGGCTTCCTCGACCACCGCGAAGGCGCTGCCCCCGCCGGCACCGAAGGATTGCACCAATGCCCGGTGCGGCGTTTCGCAGTCAGGCCAAGGACGAGGGGCCCGGACGATTTCAAAACGACCCCGAAGTGTCGCCTCCACCTCGGCACTTAACTCGCCTACGCCTTGTGTCGGCAGTAGGCGGTTTCGATTCAACATGCCTAACACTTTAGCCAGTTGCGCGGAACCAGAAGCCGCCTCCAAGTGGCCTATGCCGCCTTCAACGCTGCCTATAGGCAATGCCTGAGCACTTGTCGGCAAAGCCCGCGCCAATCCAGCCACTTCAATGGCATCGCCCGTCGGCGAGCCGACCGCTTGGCATTCGACGTAATCCAAACCTTGGATGTGCCGTTGCGAGAGGAAACGGCGCAATCCTTCGGCTTGGCTTTCGGTGCTAGGGGCCATGTAATTGCGGGTTCGACCGTTCGCGGCAAGCCCGGTGGCGCGGATGGTGCCGAGAATGCGGTCGCCTGCGGTGATGGCATCGGACAAGCGCCGCAGCACCAAGCAGCAGACGCCCTCCCCGCCGACCAAGCCGTCGGCATCGCGGGAAAAAGGCCGTGCCAACCCGGTGGTTGACAGCATGCCCAAAGCAAGCAAGCCCTCCCGTGAGGCAGGATGCAGGATCAAATGCACGCCGCCCGCCAAAGCCGCATCGCAATCGCCACGGCGCAGGCTATCGCAAGCCAAATGCAAGGCAGTCAGGCTGCTGGAACAGGCGGTGTCCACCGCCAAGCTAGGGCCGTTGAGGTTCAGCGCATGGGAAACCCGATTGGCGATGGACCAAGCCGGCGCATCGCCAGTGCCTTTGCTCTCGACCCCTAGCCGCAGATAATCCCGGCCCATCACCCCGACGAACACGCCGACCTTGCCATCCCATCGGCCCGGCAGTCGGCCGGCATCTTCCAGGCTGGACCAAGCGGTTTCCAAGAACAGCCTTTCCTGCGGGTCCATCGCGGCGGCTTCATTGGGGGCGATATTGAAGAACAACGGGTCAAAACCGCCCACATCGTCAAGATACCCGCCGGGGTAAGTTTGGCTGGAAGGCCATAGGGCTTGCCTCTTTGCAGGGAGCGGGCCGATGGCGACATGGCCGCGTTCCAGATTGTCCCAGAATGCCTCGATGTTATCGGCGGCGGGGAAGCGTCCGGCAATGCCGATCACCGCTACCGCATCCTCGCTGATGGCTTGCTTGATGTTGGGGCATGGCAGGGGGAGCCTCTGTTTGGCAATCTGCCGAGGTGCCGCCCCAGTTTGGACGGGGATATCGGCAGGGGCCATCGAGGATTCCAGCCGCTTCGCCAATTCCCGCAGGGTCACTGCCTCAAACACCAAGTTACGCGGCAATTTCCCCAACTCGGCTTCCAGGCGGGCGTGGATGTCATTGACCACCAGCGAGTCGACCCCGTAGCGTTCCAGCGGTTCCTCCGCATCCAAATCCACCGGGTTTAAACGTAACACTTGGCAAACTAGCCTGCGGGCGGTCTCCAGCATGGAAGTATTTGCCCGGCTGATTTCGGGAACAGCCGAATTCGAACTCGTTTGGGAAGCCGTTCCACCTGCTTGCTCCGTAACCGACGGTTCGGGTAGCCAGCCATCGGACAGCATCATCAAGATGCTTTGCGCATCGCTGCCCGCCATCTGCCCTATGCCTTCCAAACCTAACCCCCGGCTTGCCATCGCCACTCGCCAGCCTTCCACGGACAGCAGCGGGGTGTGCGGCAGGCGCAATTCGGCATCGGTGAATGCCCACCACCCATCGGTCAGGCCGAAGATGAAAGTGGCGAAGTCGCTACGGGCGGTCGCCTCCAGCAATAGCCCCGCCCCGCCGGGTTTAAGCAAGGCTTTGACGTGGCCCAACACGATGGGAATACTGGGCAGGGCATGCAACACATTGGCGGCAATCAGCAAGTCGAAGCTGCCTGGTTCCATCCCCTGAGTGGCGGGATGGCGGCTAATGTCGAGTACGCGGAATTCGCTGCGTGGATAGTGACCGAAACGGGCTTCGCCAGCGGCGACGAAGTGGGGCGAAACATCGGTGTAGACATAGGATGAACCCGGTGCGTGGCGGGCCAAAGCTTCCAATACCGTGCCGGTCGCACCGCCCGTGCCTGCCCCGATTTCGATCACGCGCAAGGCCCTGCCCCCGGTCAATGCGGCGACAGTCTCGCCTAGCGCCCGGTTGAACGAATCAGCCGCCGGGTCGTCCCGATAGACGGCTTCCACCAGATCGTTGCGGCCATTGGGGAACAGGATGTCGGTTGCGCTGCGCCTTCCGGTCAGCACGTCGGCAGTGCCTTCCAGCGCGGCTTCCAATAAGCGCGCAGCCCCGCTAGAGGCAGGCTCGAAGCGAGGGGGTTCGGCGGGTAGCGAACCTGTGGTTTCGACCATCGGCCCGCCGTCTTGACTGCCCTCCGTCAATCGCACCCAGCCGCAACGGGCGAGGATTTCCAAATGTGCATGGAACAGTCCGCGCCGTTCGGCGACGATGCCCAACGCCTGTGCGACCGTCGCCAGCGAGTTAGGTGTGTGGCGGTCAAGGCCGAGTTTGGCGTAAATGCGAAACAGCCGCTCCCTTCCATAGCGAATCAAACTCGCCATCGCATCGGCTTGGGCTTGCAGACGATCCACGGGGATATGTCCGAACCCGATGCCCAATGCTTTCCGGCCGGCGGCAACTTCCAGTGCCGCCGAGGTAGCGCCCAAACGGGATGTTTCCGCCAAATCGGCTTGAATCTCGGTTAAGGCCGTCGCCGTCACTTTCATCACAATGGCTTGGGCCAAGGGCGCGGACAAAGACCAGACGAACATGTCCAAAGCCTCCCCAGTCGGCAAGGGTTCGACACCGGCCTGACGCGCCCGCTGCAAATAACGCTCCTCGGCGACGATGCCGGTCTCGCCCCAGATGCCCCAGTTCAACGCCCGCACTCGCCAGCCGTGGTTGCGGGCTTGCGCCAAAGCCAAGGCATCGACGAAGGTGCATGCGGCGGCATAATTGGCCTGCCCCGGATTGACGGTGAACGAGTTGGCTGAGGAACACAGGCATAGGCAATCAGGCGGATCGTCTTGTAGCGCCGAAATCAAATTCATCAGCCCGTGGGTTTTCGGCGACAGGGCGACGGTCAAATCCGCCGCTGTCATCTCGCGCACGGATTTGTCACGCAGCACGATGGCACCGTGCCAAGCCAAGCCGATGCGCCCGAAGCGTCCGCGCACGGACTCGACGGCCCGTTTCAACTCACGGGCTTCAGCGATGTCGGCTTGAAGGTAAATCGCCTCGCCGCCGGCTCGGGCGACTTCGGATAATGCGGCTTCAATATCGGCATCATAGGGGCGACGGCCCACCCAAGCGATTTTAGCCGCATATTGCCTGGCCAGATGCAGTGACGTGGCCCGGCCTAAACCGCCAAACCCGCCAAGCATCAGGCATACTGTTCCATGCGGCAAAGGCGCGTGTGGCGGGGGCAGGTCGGGAAGCACACGCCCCATGCGCAGCCGCAGCCGTGTCCGGCTGCGGTAGGCCAAGACTTCGCCCGGCGTTTCCCGCAACAGCCAAGCGCGTTCCAATTTGCCCGTGTCGGCTGATAGTGGGCATGATTGGAGGTCAACGCAGCTTAAGGCCAAGCCCGGCAGTTCCCGTGCAGCCGCACGGGCGAAACCCGGAAGTGCCGCGAAATCCGCTTCGATCCGGTCTTGCGGCAATGCGCCTTGAATGCCACGGGTGACAACGAGCAAACGCCCTGTCCCTCCTCGTCGTTCCAAGCCTTGGAATACCCCACGTAAGGCGTGTACGCCACGCCGTTCCGCTTCGGTCAGGTTTGCCGTGTCCAGCGCTGGCGCATCATGTTCCCGCCAAGCGGCGAAAATCAATGGGCGGGCATCCGGCAAGGCGGCGACACATTCGGCAAGGTCTTCCGGGTTCAAGGAATCAATGCGGAGCTTATCGCCGCCGTGTTCGGCGACTAGCCGTGCTGCCCATTGTTCTTCGGGTTTGCCGTGAAGGACTAGCGGGGATACGCCGGCCGGCCCTGTAGGCGGGGCTTCCGGTTGCCAATAGGGGCGCATCACCAATAAAGAGGGGGGTGATAAGCCCAATGCTGTCGAATCAATGCCGTCAAGAGGGGGGCTTGGTTGCGCCGGGTGTGCCTCGAAACCGAGTAATTCCACCAACACCTCGCCTTGTTCGTCGAGCAGCCGCAGATCGGCCGTTAACCTGTCCTCGCCGCTGCCGGCTGGGTTCACGCTAAGCCATGCCAACACCGGCCTGTTCAAAGGCGCGTAAACGGCGACTTGACGGATGCCGGCTGGCAGCAAAACCGGGCCAGTCTGTCCGGGGTGGTCTAATGCGCCCAAGGCTTGCAGGGCCGAATCAAGCAGTGCCGGAGGCAAGCCGACATCGGCTATCGGCGCATAAGATGCCGGGTCGGCAGGGCGCAGCCGCGCCAAGATTTGCCCGGCTCCGGCTTGGACACTGTCCAACAGCCGGAATCCGCTGCCGTGTTCCACTCCGCCGGTTTCCAAGCGCTGGTAGAGCGTCTGCGGTTCGACCGTGGTGCGGCAGTCGGCACGGATCGCGGCAAGGTCCACCGGCAGAGGCTGGGGTTTGGCGTTACGCTTGACCTGGGCACGGGCGACGACACACTGCTTCGCGTCCCACAGTTGCAGCACCAGTTCGTTTGAGCCTTCTTCGGCAGTCAGGCTCAAAGCCGCAGGCGCGATGACAGGCACACGCCAGCTTAAGCCTATTAGCGCACCGGCGTAGCCGCGCTTACGGGCCTCGGCATGGAATAGCGCGAGGCTGGCCATGCCGGGCAACATGGCTAGGCCGTTCACCTTGTGGTTAGCCATGACGGGCATTTCGGCAGTCAGATGCAAGCTCGCGCCGTCGGCTTCCGTTCCACTGTTTAGCCCAATTTCTGCCGGCAACGGGGTAACGGGGCTACGGGCAGCGGGAATGCCGGGTTTCGGCTGCTTGTCGTCGCTGCTTCCTATCCAACAACGCATCCCGGCGAACACGGTTCCTGGCAGGCCGACAAACATGCCTTTCTTTAATAGTGTATTCCACGGGATTTCACTGCCTTCGATCCAATGCTTGCCAATTTCCACCAAGGCTTCCGTCTGGGTTGCCGCCCGCTGGATCAGGATGGGGTCAGGGGCGGCAGCGTCGCGGCGGCGTTTGGCTGGGCCAATCAAGCGGGCATCGGCTCGGTGTTCGCACAATGCCAGCAAAGCATCGGCCAAGCCTTCGATATCTTCGGCGCAAACCGCCAAACGGCATTCCAAATGACTGCGGCGCAGGGCTAGGGTATGGGCTACATCGGCGGGATTGAGGTTTCGCCCTTCCGAGCGCAGAAAGGCAGCGAGCCTGCCTGCCTGTCTCAGCAGTCCAGGCTCGTCGCGTCCCGAAAGCACAAATAGGCTATTGCCGCTTGACCGGTCGGTTACGGGCACGCTTGAAGGTGCGCCTGCCAACACGATATGGGCGTTAGTGCCACTGAAGCCGAAGGAACTGACCGCAGCCAAGCGATGTTCGCGCCAAGGCAAGGGGGCGGTCGGCACGAAAAAGGGCGTGTTGGCGAAGTCGATGTGACGATTTGGCGTGACGAAATTCAACGAGGGCGGAATCAGGCCGTAGTACAGGGCCAGCAGGGTTTTGATCAGGCCGGCTGCCCCGGCGGAGGCTAAGGTATGGCCAATGTTGGTTTTCACCGAGCCGATGGGGCAATCTTGGCGGCGGCGGGTGCGGGAGGCAAAGGCGCGGGTCAGCGCGTCGATCTCAATGGGATCGCCTAGCCGGGTGCCGGTGCCATGAGCTTCGATATACCCAAAATCAGCCGGGTTGACCCCAAAGCGTCGCCAAACCTCAAGCTCCAACATCTCCTGTGAAGTGGAACTCGGCGCGGTGATGCCGCTGGTCTTGCCGTCTTGGTTGGTGCCTGCGGCGCGTATCACGCCGTAAATCCTATCAGTATCGGCCTGGGCGTGATCGAGTCGGCGCAACACCAGCAAACCGATGCCTTCCCCCGGTACGAAGCCGGACGCGCCATCGTCAAAAGTGCGGCAGCGACCGTCCGCCGCCAGCATCCCCGAAGCGGCGGTCATGACGTGCATTTGTGGCGTGGTCATCAGATTGACACCGCCCACCAAGGCCAAGTCGCAACTGCCTTCGCGGATTGCCCGGAAACCCATCTCCGTGGCGACCAGCGCCGACGAGCAAGCGGTGTCCAGTGCGACCGCAGGGCCGCGCAAATCCAATAGATAGGCGATGCGCGACACGAGAACGCTGGCGGTATTGCCGAGCAGCAATTGACCGGTGACTTGGGCGGGGTCGTCCATAGGCAGGTGACGGCTGTAATCGCCTTGACCCGCGCCGATGAAAACACCGCAACGCGCTCCCTTGAGTTGGCGGTCAGACAGTCCGGCATCTTCGAAAGCATGCCACGCTTCCTCAAGGAACAGCCGCTGTTGCGGGTCCATCAGTTCCGCCTCTCGCGGGGACAGGTTAAAGAATAAGGGATCGAAGCGATCCACGCCATCGACAAAACCGCCCCATTGCACCGCCTCGCGCTGTTCGGGCCTGGAAAGCCCGGCGAGATGGTCGGCGGGGTTCCAGCGTTCAGCGGGTACTTTGGTGATACCGCTGCGGCCTTCCCGCAATAATTCCCAAAATGCGTCTTTGTCTGCCGCACCGGGGTAACGGCAAGCGATGCCGACGACGGCAATGTCCATGTCCGCTGGTGCAGTAGTGCCTGGTTGGGGTGACAATGCGGATGCAGCGGGTTGTACCGCTTCAGAGCTAACGGGATACGCCGGCACCGCTTCACGCGCCAAGGCATCTAAACTTGATGCGGCTAGTAAGGCGCGGGCGCTGGGGGCGTTCGCGCCTAGCCTCTGGCGTAAACGCCCGGCAAGTTCTTCGGCTGAAATCCTATCCAAGCCCAAATCGACGAGAGGCACATGGGTTTCGACGCTCTGCGGCGGCACTAGCAGCAGTCCAGCCAGCGCATCACGCAGTTGCCCCAGTAGCGATGAATCGTCTGGCGATGCTTGAGCCTGCCGCGCAGCCAAATTTCCAGAAACACCTGCCTGCGCTTTAACCAAGGGGACGACGGGGCGGCGCTCGGTTGCAGCAGACGAACTTGCAGCGGGCATGGAGGCACGTTGGCGTAACAAGCTTGCCACCGCAGACAGATCGCGGCAACTGCCGACTTCCGTTGGCTCCAGGCGGCAACCGAAACGCTGTTCGATCTCGCTAAGAATGTGTGCCGCCTGTTCCGGCCCGATGCTCAGCCGATCAAGCGGTGTGTTTGGATGGATGCTGCTGATGTCGGTGCCCAGTGTCTCTGCCACTCGCTGACAGAGAAAGCCCAGCACCGGATCGTCCTTGGTTTCGGTAACATGGGTTATCCTTGTCTGGCGGTCGGCCAGATGCTCGGCCAGTGCCTGTACGGTAGGGTGATCGTATAAACGGGTGGCTTGGAGGTCAGTGCCGAATTCCGCGTTCAACTTGTTTGCCACTTCGACCGCCAGGATGGAGTCTAACCCCAAATCCGCGAAACCCGTGTGGTCGTCCAAGTCTTCCGGCGCAACGTAGAGGGCGGCAGCCAGTATCTGGCGCAGCTTGGAAATTATCGGTGCGGCGGGTTCGGCAATTTGCGGTATCGCTTCGGGTGTCGGTTGGTGTGGTGTTGGAATAGCCGCGGCCGGCTGGCCTGGCGCATCCCGCACATAAGCCGCTAGGTCGGCAACGCTCGGATAATCATACAGCCGGGTTGCCTGTATTTGCAGATCGAAAGCGGCGTTGATGGAACGGGTCACTTCCACGGCGAGAATGGAATCCAAGCCTAAATCCATGAACCGGGCATGGTCGTCCAAATCGTCCGGTGACACATATAAAGCACTCGCGACGATGTCCCGAATCTGCCCGGCAATATCCGGCGGAGGGCATGGGTGGCTGCTTGCCACTTCCGGGGGAGTTGATTCGATCCTCAGTGGAGGCATCCTTGCCTGATCGGGGGCCGCAGGGATACGCTTTATTTCGACACCCGCCGGGGAACCCCCATCCAAGCGATTGGCAGCAGTGCTTGCAAGGCTTGTTCTGCCCACCGTCCCGGCAGGTTTCGCGTTAGCGGTGCTGGTCCGGCCTAACTCGATCCAGCAAGGTGTTTTCCGTGTGGGCACAGGGGGCAAATGGACGCGCCGACCGCGCCGTTCGGCGGGCAGGCTGACAAGGATTTGCGTCCAGTCGATAGTGGCCCCTGCCGCCCAAAACCGAGCCAGTCGGGCGTAATTGCCGCTGGCGGCCAGACGGGCAAAGAACGCCCGGTCTTCGGCTTCTTCGCCCAGAAAGGCTAATAGGGCGGGGTTTGAAGATTCAGCCAATTGCGCATTGGCAGGTTTGGGTTCGCCCGTCTCGATATGGCCGGCCAAGGCATTCAATGCTAGTGCCGCCGCCGCCCAATCCGTGACCGGGATTGCCGCACGGGCCGGGTGCATCGTGCGCCCGCACATCAGGGTATGCGCCACATCCAGCAATGCAGGCGCGTCGCTGCGTTCAACAAGCTGGGCCAGACGGCGAGCATAGGGCGCGAGCAGCGCCATCTCCGGGGCCGACAAAATCAGCAGGCAGGCGGAATCGCCAGCCTGTCGTGCTGGCAACGGCGGGGCTTCATCGACTATCGCGTGGGCATTGGCACCGCCGAAACCAAAGGCACTGACTCCGGCCCGGCGTGGGCCGCCGTCGGTTGGGGCAGGCCAGATCGTGCTAGTTCGCGGCAGATACAGCGGGGAATCGCCCAGATCAATGTACGGGTTCACCGTCTGCAAATCGGCCAATGGCGGCAGAATGCGCTGGCGCAAAGCCAAAATGACTTTGAACAAGCCGGCTATGCCGGAGGCGGGTTCGAGGTGTCCTATATTGGCCTTTACTGCCCCCAACGCAACGCTGACCGGCGCCAGTCCGGCGAAGACTTCCTTCAACGCCTCGATTTCGACCGGGTCGCCGAGTTCGGTTCCCGTCCCGTGGGCTTCCAAATAGCCGATGCTGCCGGGTTTGCCCCCCGCATCGGACAACGCGGCGAGGATCAAATCCCTTTGCGCCTGTGGGTTTGGAGCCGTCAGGGATTGCGCCCGACCGCCGTGGTTGACCGCCGAGCCACGGATAATCGCATGAATCGGGTCGCCGTCGGCCAGCGCGTTTTCCAAGGGCTTCAGGGCGAGTATGCCTACGCCCTCCCCTTTCACATAGCCGTTGGCTCGGGCATCGAAGCTATGGCAGCGACCGTCCGGCGACAGTACGCCCAAGCTTTGGGTGGATTCCAAATCCTTCAGATCCAATAGCAGGCTGGTCGCGCCTGCCAATGCCAGTTCGCATTCGCCGTTACGCAATGCCCGCACGGCGCGATGCACCGCGACCAAGGCCGACGAACAGGCGGTATCCACCGATTCACTCGGCCCGCGCAAATCCAGTTGATAGGAAATGCGGTTGGGCATCATCGCGTTGACATTGCCCAATGCCGCTTGCGCCATGGCTTCGGGCGAGGCATCGCGGAGCAGGGCCGCGTAACCACTGACCTGCTGCCCCAAAAACACGCCGACCGGCCGGCCCGCCAGAGTAGCCGGCGGGATGCCCGCATCTTCCAAGGCTTCCCAAGCGGCCGTCAACGCCAGACGGTGTTGCGGGTCCATGTGGATTGCATCGCGCTTGGACATGTGGAAGAACGTCGGATCGAAATACTCGATATTGTCAATGAATCCGCCCATCAGGGGGTTTCCTGCATCCGCGTCCAAACCTAACAATTGCCGTCGGCCAGCGGGCATGGGACCGACCGCGACTTGCCCGCTCTCGATCAATTGCCAGAAGCCGTCGGCATCCCCTGCCCTTGGGAACCGCCCTGCCATGCCGATCACCGCAACCGCACCTGGGCTGGCGGGCAATCCGGCTGCGGCGGGCGAAAATCCCCTCTCGCTTGAAGGGGCTGGGGGTGGGGTGATGGGTTCTGCGCTGCCAGCATGTGATGGCGAGCTTAATTCGACAGCATCGGCTGCGGGGAGTGGGCCTGACACCGGTTGAGCCGATTCCTGCGTAGTGCCGCGCAAGGCTTCGGGATGGGTTCCGAGCAAATACTCCGCCAAGGCGTTGATGCTGCCATGCGCGAAAAACACTGCCGGTGAAATGGCGACAGCGTAACGCTTGGACAAGAGATCGGCGAATTCTTTCAGGTTGATGGAATCGAAACCGAAATCGCCGAGGCTGGCGGAGGGTTTCAGTGCAGCGGGGTCTAGTTTGAGTAAACGGCCTATCATAGCGGCCAGTTCGGTGCGAACCTCGTCTAAATTGATGCCAACGGATTGATCCGCACCGTTAGTCGCCAAGACGGGTAATGACCCTGCTTCTGCCGGATTGATCATGGGTTCGATTACGGGTGGGGCACACGCTTCCCCGTGCGCCTCGCCGGTTAGCCGTGCAATTTCGTTTTCATTGCCGGTCATGACTAAAATCTCCGCAGGCACATCGGTCGCCGAAAGCGCCAAATCCAACACCGCCATCCCGGACTCCCAGGGCAGGACGTGTATGCCTAGGGCCTTGCCGATCAGTTCGCCACCTTCCTTGCCCAAGGCGGAATGCCCGCCTTCCCAAATCGGCCAAGCCAAGGACACGGTCCGTCCTTGCCGCCGGCCGGCCTTGACCTCGCCGTTACGCCATGCGGCGAAACGGCCTAGGAAGGCGTTGGCGACGGCGTAATCACATTGGCCGAAATCCCCAAGTTCTGCGGCGATGGAGGAAAACAACACGAATGCCCGCAAGGGCCTGTCGGCTAACACGCGATCCAAGGCGATGGCGCCTTCAAGTTTGCCGGCGAAGGTCTTGGCCATGTCATCCCAGCGGCTTTCCGCCAGCCCCTTTACGCTAGGGGCGCCAGCGGCATGGATGATACCGCTGATTGGGCCAAGCACGGTTTCAATCTCGGCGATGGCCTGTTTCAACGCCACCGTGTCGGTCACATCGGCCTTGGTGTAATGAACTTGCACACCGGCAGCACGTAGTGCGGCGAGTTGTCCGGCTTTGTCGCCTTCCAGCACGGAACGACCGAGCAAGCCCACCCGTGCGCCGCGTTTGATGCCAAGATGCTGTGCCAAGCGCGGGCCTAAGCCGCCAAGCCCGCCGGTGATCAGCCAGACCCCGCCAGATTCTGGCGATGCGGCAGAATGCAGTTCGAGTCGGTGCAATCGCCTAGCCAGGCGTTCGCCTTGAGCGGTGACGGAGGACTCTGGTTCCACGGCTGATAGTTCTGCGAGTAGGCAGCAAGCCGTGTCCTCAATGGAAAGCGTGATCGGCAAAGCGAGGGAATGTAGTTCGATGTTGCTGCCGATGAAACGCAAGGATGGGCGGGATGCGATGGCGGCGGCGGCAATAGGCGTACCGTCATGGACATGGAATAGGCGAATTCTCCGCTCATTGTAAGCGAGCGCGCCCCGCAATGCGTCAAACAGCGGTGACAAGGTGGCGGCGGTATCGCCACCCGTCGGTGCGAACAGGAACACCGTCGCCTCGTCGGTCAGTGCAGAAGGGAAGCCTTTACTGACCTCGGTTTCGATTCCCAAATTGCATAAGGCCTCGGCGAGCGATGCCGTTCGCGCCGGGTCGCCAGCCAGATATAAGCGTGGCGGAAGGTTTTCTGGTGGCGTGGCCGGGCTAGGCTCCCATAGCGGAATCAGCAGCGTCGGCAGGGTCAAGGAGGGTTGAAGCGATACGGGCTGGGTTGCAGGTGTCGGCGGAGTCAACCAGTAAGAACGCTCTTCAAAGGGGTAAGTCGGCAGCGGAATGCGCCGCCCGCAGAGGTTCAATGCGGCAAAATCGGGCAAATTCCCTTGCAGATACTGTCGGGCCGCATCCTCCAGAAGTGCATGGCGCGGCGAATGCGGAGCAAGGCTTAACGACGGTTCGGCTTGACTCAAAGCACTGCGCAAGCTATTGATATCGGCGACACAACAGCCCCAGCGATGCTCGAAATGGCGGCGGCCTAGCCCCAAGGTAAAGGCGATATCTCCGAGCCGTGCCTCCCCGTGCGTGTCTAGCCACGAGGACAAATCCCGGCGGCGGCGTTCCAGGGCGGCGGGGGAACGTGCCGACAGCGCGATCAGTGCAGCACTATTAATAGTCTGCGCAAGCGGGGCGGTGGCCGGCGGGTCAGTCAACACGATATGGCAATTGGTGCCGGAGAAGCCAAATGAACTGACCCCGGCGACTCGCCGTCCACCCTGCGGCCTAGGCCAAGGCCGGTGTTTGGTGTTGATGGCGAACGGTGTCTGTTCGATGTGCAAAACCGGGTTAGGCGTATGGAAATGCAGCGAGGGGTAAAGTTCGTTATGGCGGAACGATAGCAGGGTTTTGATCAGCCCGGCAATGCCCGCTGCATGGGCGGCATGGCCGACATTGGACTTTACCGAACCCAACAGGCAAGAACCCGGCGGCAATTTGGCATCCGCGAAACCACGGTTCAAACCTTCGATTTCGATAGGGTCGCCTAGCCGTGTGCCGGTGCCGTGCGTCTCGATGTAGCCGACTTCCGCAGCATTGACCTTGGCACGTTGCAGGGCTTTGCGGATCAACGCGGCTTGGGAGGAAGCATTCGGCGCGGTGATGCCGTTGGTCTTGCCGTCTTGGTTGGTTGCCGAACCGGCGATGACGGCGATCACGCTGTCGCCATCGGCGAGCGCGTTGGACAAAGGCTTGAGCAGGATCGCCCCGCAGCCCTCGCCCGGCACGAAACCGTCGGCATCGGCATCGAAAGCCGCGCAGCGTCCGCGAGGTGACAACATGCCGGCGCTGGCGGCGGCAGTGTTGAAACCGACGGTGGTGTTGATGAACACGCCCCCGGCAATGGCCATCGCACACTCGCCCGCCCGCAAGGCTTGGCAAGCTAGATGCACCGCCACCAAAGAAGACGAGCAAGCGGTATCCACCGCCAAGGCCGGCCCTTTAAGGTCTAATAGGTAGGCGATGCGTGCCGCCAGAATCGACGCGGCATTGCCGGTGAAGGCAAAGGCATCCGGCACCACGCCTTTTTCAGCCATCAAATGCGTATAGTCGCCTCCATGGCAACCGACGAATATCCCACAGTCCGCGCCTTCCATGGAGGCACCGGCATAACCGGCATCCTCCAAGGTGCGCCAAACCTCGGTCAGGAAAACCCGGTGCTGAGGGTCGGTCAATTCGGCTTCACGACCGGAAATGCGGAAAAACATTGGGTCGAACAAGTCGATGTTGTTCAATAATCCGCCCCAACGCAGATAAGGCGCGGTCGAGCGCAAATGTTCCGGGGGATGGTCCGGGTCTATGCCCAACCGCTGCCGCGCCGCGACGATGCCGCTGCGCCCTTCCGCCAGCATCGCGTGGAATGCGTCTAGGTGGTCGGCATCGGCGAAACGCCCGGCCATGCCGATCACGGCGATAGCTTCGCCTTGACCCGCGCTCGCTGTTGGATGGCGAAATTCTGCGGTTTGCACAGACGGGGTGGCGATTTCGATGGATACCCCATGCTCCTGGGTTAAATGCCGGGCCAGATCGCGCACGGTCGGTTGCTCGAACACCACCGTCGGGCCGAGGTTCAAGCCATAGCGGCGGTTCAGCCGGTTGATCAAATCCAAGCCGAGTATCGAATCCACCCCGTAATCCATGAAGCGGCCCAACGGGTCGATGGACTGGGCGGCCACGCCTAGCGTCTGCCCCGCCTCTTCCCGGATGACCGTCTCCAGCGAAGAGGGGGCAGTGCTGGTGTTCGCTGGTATCGCTTGGGCGGGAGGTGTCGGCAATGGGGTGCGTTTCCCGGCCGGAGCGGGCGTTGCCACCCTTGCATCGCGCCTAGCCAGCAGGATGGCTTGGGCTTGAGGTTCCTCGCCGGACAAACCCAAGGCCAGCATTTCGGGAAATCCCGCTTCGGCAAAAGCAGTGCGCCAACGGGCCGGATCGGCCAGGGGCGCCCCCGGCAATCGGCGTTGCGGATCGCAAAATGCCCACCAGCCATCGGTCAAGCCGAAAGTCAGCGTGGCGAAATCCTGCACCGCAGTCACTTCGTTTAACGCTAAAACCCCATCCGGCGAGAGTAGCCGCCACAAATGGCCCAAGGTTTCGCCTAGGTCAGGCACGGCATGAAGCACGTTTGCCGCGACCAGGATTTGAAAACTACCCGTGGCAAAACCCTGCGGTTCACCGGCTTTAGTCGCGTCGAACAGCGCGAGTTCCACCGCCTGCCCGAAAGCATCCCGCCCATGTCGCAGGAACCCCAAGGAAACATCGGTGTAGGTGTAAGCGACTTGCGGACCGAAAGGCCGCAAAGCTTCCAGAATGGCGGCAGTGGCACCGCCGGTGCCCGCGCCGATTTCGAGTATATTCACCGAACCGCCAACGGCATTGAGTCGGTGGCCCACCAAAGCCGCCACTGCGACGGCCATCAACTGGTTGAAATGGTCGGCAAGGCGGTTGCCTTTATAGATAGCCCCCACCAAGTCGAGCCGCCCTTCGGGGAATAACACTGGGCTGCCTTCCTTGATCCCGCGCAGCACATCGGGCAAAGCGGCTGTCGTGCGTTCCAACAAATCCAAAAACGGCGAGGCGACGGGATGAAGCCTGCGCAATTCGGTTTGCTCGCGCAACACGCTCACCCCGTCCAAGCCGGCGGGAGGGGGGGCAAGGCGTAGCAAGTCGCCTTCGATGGCAAGCAGGCCGCAACGCTCTAAAATAGCCAACACCGCATCGAACAGGCCTAGGCGGTTGCCGGCAAGCTTGAATTCCCTGCCCAAAGCCGCACGGGTGAGAACCTTGCGTGGCCCGGACAGCAGCCCCGCCTGCAATAAAGCGGCGCAAGCCGCTTTGCGCGCCCACGCTTCTACCCAGGCAAACGCCTTGCCGTCAGCGAATAAGGCCGGGGCTGGGTTAGCGCGTAGCGTTTGCGTTTGATGCAGGATTAACTTACCCCAATCATCGGCCAGTCTGCCGTTTGAGTGACTTGATTGCATAGGTTTGCCATCGGGAGGATTCATCGGGGCAATCGTTGCGGTGTTTGCCAGGGGTACGCACTCGACGGGTCTTAGCGTCGTGGCCGGTAAAGACACCCGGCGTGGCGATGGCTTGCCAAATTCATTAGACAAATCGAGGTTTTCACCCGCCAACCAGCGTCGGACGCGATCCGGCAAGCTACCCGGCTGGAGCGTTTCGCCAGCGGACAGGCGATCCAGCAGGGCGAGAGCCTGTTCTTGGGTGGCGGCGGTGAAGGCCACACGCTGTGGGAGTGGGGTTTTGCCGACAGCCAAGGTCCAAGCGACATCGTCCAAACGCAGATCGGAATACCGCCGCCAATAAGCGGCAAGGCTGGCAGCGCGTTGGCGCAGCGATTCCGGGTCGCGGGCAGACACTAACAAACACACGGGTAAATGCGGCAAGCCACGCTGAGGCGGAGTCGGCGGTTCAGTCACCACAATATGGGCATTGGTGCCGGAGAAGCCGAAGGAACTGACCGTGGCGATGCGCCGCCCGCCCGGTTCGGGTGTCCACGGCTCGTCCTGCACGGCAATGCGGAAGGGTGTTTGCGCCAGCCCAAGTCGCGGGTTGGGTTGGAGAAAATCCGCACTAGGCGGGATACGCCCGGCGCGTAGCATCAACAGCACTTTAAGCAAGCCTGCGATGCCGGCTGCGGTCAGCGCATGGCCGATATTGCCTTTGACCGAACCCAAAGGCACTTTGGGCAAGCTAGGTGGCCTGCCGCCAAAAGCACGGGCTAGGGCTTCCACTTCGATGGGATCGCCCAAGGGGGTGCCAGTGCCGTGGGTTTCGATATAGCCGATGCTGGCCGGGTCAATGCCAAATCGGCTATGTACGGCGCGCTCCAAGGCTTCTTGCGCGGGTGCGCTCGGTGCGGTGATGCCGTTGGTGCGCCCGTCTTGGTTCATGCCGTCGCCTAAGATCACGCCATGAATCACATTGCCGTCGGCCAGTGCCCGATCCAAGCGTTTAAGCACCACCGCCCCCGCCCCCTCGCCGCAGACGAAACCATCGGCGCGACTGTCGAACGCATGACAACGCCCGCTGCGCGAAATCATGCCGGCTTGCGACATCGCAGCAAGGAAACGCCCGGAATTGATCACGCAGACCCCGCCGGCTATCGCCGACGAACACTCGCCCCGGCGCAATGCCTCGCAAGCCAGATGCACCGCCACCAAAGAGGACGAACAGGCCGTGTCCACCGCCAGCGAAGGCCCTTTCAAATCCAAGAGATAGGCGATTCGCGCCGCCAAGATCGAGGCTACGTTGCCCATCAAGGCCAAGGGCGCGTCGCCGACCCCCGCCGCTTCGAGGCGACGACCGTAATCGCCTGCCCCGACACCGACAAACACCCCGCAAGCCGTGCCAGCCAAATCACGCTCGCTCAAAGCGGCATCTTCCAAGGCAAGCCATGCGGTTTCCAAGAACAAGCGTTGCTGGGGGTCCATCAATCCCGCCTCGCTAGGGGCGATCTTGAAGAATAGCGGGTCGAACCAATCCGGGTTTTGCAGGAAGCCGCCTACCGCGCCGCCACCCCCATCCTGCCAACGGGTCGCCGGGATGGGCCGGATGCAATGTCCGCCAGACGCTATCATCTCCCAATAGGCATCCAAGTCCTCACAAGCACCAAAACGCCCGGCCATGCCGACGACGGCAATGGGCAGCCGGTCGGCCTCCTGCGCAAGATCGGCCTTGGCGAGTAGCGGTTTGGCCTCAGAGGCGCTCAAGCGTCCTTCGGATACCATGGCGAACACCGCTGCGCGTAGGCGGGCGGCAGAGGATTGCTGTTGGGGGTGCGGGCTGGTCATCTCGATCAAAAACCTCGTTGGGGTATCGTCTGTCCTAAAGTTGGCAAACGTATGGAAGAACCCGGCCATAGCTCAGCTATACGCTAGCTATAAGTTCCGCAAAAGTAAATTTGCATGATTGGCTCCATAGGCAGGATAGAATGCCGGGTCAGTGTCGCCGCAGATTGGATTTTGAATTCCAAACCAATCAGCGATGTCCGCAAATAGGGAACGAATGATAAGGGTATCCGTTTGGTATTTTGGCACTTTTTTCCAATCTATATTAAGTAAGGCTTGTTTGCCATGTATAATTTCATCGTAGGTTTTTCTGTTCCGTTCTGCCAAATGGATAATATAGTCCTTGGGATGGCACTCTTGCCGCCACCAAGGCTTGTTTTCCAGTTGCTTTTTACTGTTCTCATTGCGGCAAGCAGGAAGGTACGCCGGTTCGTTGGTTTCGAATTTTTCAACGTCAGATGGATGAACCAGCTTTGGATTGGCTCCGGGCGATACCAGAGCGATAAGAGTATCTGGGTCACCGAAAAAATAAGCTTCCGGCATCGGTTTAAGCAAATGGAAGGAGCATTTCTCGCGGAGAATAGCTTGATGCCGAACGAGTTCAGCTCCGTTGTACTGCCCAAGTAGCTCTCGCACGGCGGTACAAAAATGTTCTGCCACGATGTGTTCCCGTCCTATATTGCCAAGTTCCACGTCGTCAACGACCACAATTAAATCGGCTGGTACCCCCTTTATACCCATGGTTGCTTCAGAAAGCATAATTCTGGCAAGTTTACGCATAGCTCCATTGGGCCTATGCCCGGATTTTAATTGGTTATTTGTTGGGCTACCCCCGACCTTCAAATGAGGAACGTCCCAGACCACGGGTTGACCATGGCGTTCACTGGGAAAAATACGTTGCAGCGATTTATGCAATGCCGATCTCTCCATGTCGCCCGTTACGATAAGTTTGATCCTTGCAGCCATGTTCAGATACCGTCCTCGTTACTGCCGATCTCCCCTTCTTCATACAGATCGCCTAATTTATTAAAGCTTTCCAACCACTCAATGTTACAAAGTTTATCCAAGCGAGTTGGCATCTGTTCTTCCGAAGTTTTCATTACGAAGACTTGTTCTGGATGTCCGGTCAATTCATCCAGCAGCACCACTGAGTGCGTTGCCAGCAACACCGTCAAATAATGCTGTTTTGCCCATCGGTTTGTTCGACGCAAGAAGGTACGCAATGCATAAGGGTGCAGGCCATTCTCCGGTTCATCAATGGCAACCACGCTTTCATCCTCGGCACCTGCCACAGCACAAAACAGAATGAGCAATTGCAGAAAACCATTGGCCTCGTGGCGCAATGGGCTGGGTGATTCTTGGCCGGGGGGGTAGATACGAGCGGTCAATGTTTGATCTGCCGCCACGAAATCTATGCTCTCAAAGGTGTTAGGAAAGGCTGCCTGAAGCCCCTCAACCACGAACTCATATCGGTGGTTATTGGGCCGTTCATCACGCCAGCGCCGCAACAAGGCAAGTGCGTTTGTACCCCGTGCATTTAAAACACTATTATCAGAGGCGTTAGAGCCATATTCTCGAATACTCCATAAATCAATGTCGTCGTAGGCAGCGATGCCTTGGAGAAACTGCGCAATTGTACGCACGGCGTATTCATGCGTTCCTCGATCCATCAATATCCTCAAACCTATGTGTTTACCCGGTTCAATCCGCTCATCGCCATAAGTGAAAACTCCTAGGCTATCACGGGAGAATACTTCACGCCCATTTTCAAGCAGATATTCGGAGGTCAGATAATCCACTGTTCCTTCACGCGGTATGAGTTGGATACGCCAGCTTACGTTGTCTAGATCAATGCCTATTTCCACTACATCCTCCTCGGAAATACCCCAAGATTTGAGATTGAAGCTACCCCCCAATACATTTGTAACGGCTTTGGCTAAATCTTGTTCGTAAGCATTTTTCAGAAGTTTTAAGGTCTTTATTAGAGTTGTTTTTCCTGCGCCATTTGCCCCGATCAGTACAGACACCGGTTCCGGTGTCCATACTGCTGTTCGCACGGCGCGAACATTACGGACATGCAGCGTGAATCGGGCCGCTTGCAAGGGTTTGGCAACCTCCCGCCAATGCAGAATTAGATTTTCTGCATCGGTGCTTTCGTGAGCCATAATACTTTGTTGGCGTTTCGACCAGTTTTTTAAATGGGTGAGTACCTTGTATTTAAAACCAAGTCCTTGGCCCCACTCGTTACAGCACATATGCCAGACCATTTGGTCTGATTTTAGGGTATTCCTGACTTGATCGCGGACATTTTTCGCATAACGACTAACAACCTCAATTTGAGCATCCTTATACATTCTTTCGCGCAGACAGATATGATCCATAACACTGAGGAATTCATCATTTTCTTTGAGTTCGACCAACTTGGCTAAGATGGCATTTATCAAGCCGTCAAGCCACTTTGTTGCTGCACGCCTCGATGTGTTTTCGATGGATGCATAAAGATCAAGCCCTCTATTATATTCGCCGTTGCGTCGGCAGGCAGCATAAACCACAGCGGCCCAACGTTCTCTGTCGATGGCTTGGTACAAACCTTCCAAGGGGTCGCGTAAGGGCGCATCCTTGGGCAGATGATGCGCCATCGCCTGTTTGATCTGTTCATCAATGGCATGGAGTAGCTGTGGCCGCCGCTCATCGCTAATGTTGTCAAGGAATTTCTGCGCGTTTTCCATCTGTTCGTTAAGCCGCCGATTAGCTTGTCCCCGAAGGGTAGAAAGCCGCTCGTCGAGACCATCCAATACGCGCTGTCGATCATCTTGCAAAACATCAAAAGCGATGATTTGGGATTTATTCATCCTTGAAACTCCGGCTCTTTCCAGATCGAGATGGCACTGGTTGATCCTGATATCCTGCCCGAACTCCCGATTCCCGTCAGCATCGGGCACTTGGTCGGCATCACCAAGATCGAGCAGCGCCAGCAAAATGTTGGGAATGACTTCCCGCAACTCCACATCTTCCGACATGGATCGCAACAGGGCAAGCATGCCCTCCCCTGGAGCATCTCTGAAGGTTGCGCATAAAACGATGACCGAACGGGGATCGCGTAGGAATTTTTGAAGGTCGGCACGCGATTCCACCGAACCTCCGGGATTGAGTCCCCGTGTATCGACTAGGTTCAGTTCCATGCCCGCACCGACTGCCGAGTACAGCAACTTTGGCATCACCACGGTAATACTGCGAGGTAGCATCGTGTTGGGTTCCCTGCCTTGGTTGACCGCTTCAAAACGCTCCTTTAACATTTTCCGATTATCCGGGGTATCGCCGCCCCACCATGGAGGAGAAGAACGCGTAGGCAAATTGGCCCGTTCAATCAGGTGTTGCGTGAATGTTTCTAGTGAATCGTAAAGGGTGGTTACGTCATCAAGTGGATCGATTGTCCGCCGTTTTTTGCCCCCCTCATCCTTGTAACTTTCCTGTTTCTCGCTGTAGCCAGTCATGGCGCGGATAGCGCGGCGGATTTCGTGCGCGGTGGGGTCGGCATCTTCCATGTTGCCTTGCTTTTCCTCCCGTTTACGACGCCGCCATTCGTCCTCGGCAAATTGCCTGATTTCGAGTTCCATCTCTTCTTGTGAGAAGGGTTCGATAAGCAAACCTAGTTGTTCTGGGTCTTCCAGTTGGGTGGGACGAATGCGGACTTCGCAGACTGTCATTCTGCCCGCACCAATAGCCAAAATAGAGTTGTTTTTCAGGCTGGTTTTATCAGTCGGGGCAGGGCCTAGCAAAAGCCCGGCGGTTACGGCAATCAGGGAAGACTTGCCGACACCGACAGGACCAATAAAAACGATAGAGTATCTTGTGTCGTCTAAAAAGCCACTCGTTTTCTCGATAGCCTCTTTCCACTTTTCGGCGGTGTTGAAATTCTCAGAGTCTGTAGTTGGCACACTCCTCAACTGTTGCAATAGGCCAAGTACTTTTCGGGAGTCTGGGTTGCTTGTCATAAATATTTTCCTCTAGCCTCTGCTAAAAAATCTTAAGGATTCGCCATCACCTCAGCCACCATCGCCGAGCCTGAAAACGCTTGCCCGCCGTCGGCGATCAACGCCACGCCGGTCAGCAGCGAGGCGGCCGGGGAAGCCAAGAACACGGCGACCGCCGCGACATCCCCGACCGTGCCGAAACGTCCGATGGGCACATAAGCGCGTAGCGTCTCCACGTCTTCGCTGGTCAATAGCCGGCCTAGCCCTTCGGTGTCCTCGATAGGCCCGGGCAGTACGCTGTTGCAGCGGATGCCGTGCGGTCCCCATTCCAAGGCCAAGCCGCGCATCAGGCTGTCCATGCCGGCTTTGGCTGCACCGACATGGCATTGAAAGGCGAAGGGCATCAGGGAGTTGGTCGCCGAGACGAAGATGACCGTGCCCCGTGTTTTTTTCAGTTGCCGGAAGGCCGCACGGGCGGCGTTGAACGAGCCCTTCAAATCCACGTCGATGACTTTGGAAAACCCGGACGCGCTCATTTGTTCGGCCGGGGCGGGGAAATTGGCGGCCGCCCCTAGAATCAGCACGTCGATAGGCCCAAGTTCGGACTCGCAACGCTGGAAAGCCGCCTCTAAAGTGTCGATCTTTTCCACGTCGCCCACCAAGGTCAGCACGGGCCCTCCGTGGGTGCGCAGTTCCCTAGCCGCGTCTTCCAAAGTCGCGGGGGTGCGCCCGAGCAAGGCCACGGAGGCGCCCAGGCTGGCGAAGCCATGGCCTATGCCGCGATTGATGGTGCCGGCGCCTCCGGTGATTAACACCGTCCGGCCGGTGAACAAGCCGGGGGCGAAGGTGGCTGAAACGGGGTGATTGTGTTTATTCGTCGGCATAATTAAGCTCCAAGGCTTGGGCGACACTGAGTTCGCCCGATTCGAGGCGGCGCAGCACCTCGTCCAAATCGGTAGGCTGTGCGGGCACAGCCAGCAATTCAGCGGCTTTCGCCTCGTTGGGTTGTTGAGTGGACTCGCGCTGCCAGAATTCGGCTTCCCGGTTAACCGGCGCGGCTTCGCGGCGACGGCCTATGACTTCAAGCAAACGCTTGGCCCGCCGTCTCCCCTCGTCGGCTTGGCTTTCGGGGCCAGGCGGCGCTTCGGCGATGCCATGCTCCCGCGCCATGTGGCCTACCAATTCCCTGACGGTGGAATAATTAAACAACGCGGTACTCTTCAAGTCGATGCCGTAATTGGCATTGATCCTGCGCACCAGTTCCACGCTGAGGATCGAATCGGCGCCATGCTCGGCGAAACTGTCGTCGATCCCCAATTCATCCGCATCCAAACGCAGGGTTTCGGCAATTAAGCGGCGCAGCGATTGTTCCAGTTCCAACAGGCCGGGGGCGTTTGCCGCAGCGGGTTCCTGACGGCCATTGCTGGGCGTGAGTTGGGACGGGCGGGCGCGACGGGTTGGAGAAGGTGCGTAGCCGTCGGCGACCGCGACGATGATATTTTGCAGTGGGTGTTCGCCGCCTGCTGCCAAAGGCAAGCCGAAGCGGGCGGCGACGGTGAAACCAGACTCGGCCAGCGTCGCATCCCAACGCGCAGGATCCAACAACGGGCCGTGCGGGCAGCGGCGGCTTCGGTCACGGAAAGCCCACCAACCCGGTGTCAGGCCAAAGGTCAAGGTGTTGATATCTTGCTGGCTGGTCGCTTCGTTCAAGATCAGCAAACCTCCGGGCGATAACGCCTCTTTGAGATTGGACAGCGTATCGAACAAATCGGGAGTGGCATGTAAGACATTGGCGGCAATCAACACCTCGACGCTGCCAGGCTCCACGCCTTGCGGGCCTAGGGGCATAGTCACGTCCAGCCGGCTTGCCTCCAAGCGGTTGCGGCTTGGGTCTAGGCGGTCTGCGGCGGCAGCCACGAGGCTCGCGCCTAGATCGGTGATCCGGTAACGCCAGTCATGCAAGCCGTTCAAGGCATCGAGTACAAAGCCGGTGGTTGAGCCAGTGCCCGCACCGACTTCAAGGATGCGTACCGGCGATCGGGCCAAACCCCCTTGCATGGCCCGTACCGCCCCGGCGACTGCGGTCGCTGTCAGCCCTTGGAAATGATCGACGACAGGATTGCCTTGATATAACGCGGCTACTGCCGCATCGCCCCCTCCGAACAGCACTTCCGCAGCTTCGCGACGACCGGCCATCACATCGCCCAAGGCGTTTAGGCAGACCTCCAGCAAGGCCAGTGTCGGCGCGGTTGCCGGTACGTCGGCTTCTAGCCGTGCGCGTTCGCGGGCCAGCGCGTCGGCAGAGGCGGAAGCCCCAGTGGAACGGCCTTCATTGTCGCTTAGCCCCGCCCTTTGCAACAATTCAGCCAAGGCTTCGGCAAGCGGCTGATAATCGGGTTTGGCATTTAGCGCGTGTGCGAGCGCCTCGCCGTTCAACGCTTGGCCGGTTCCGACAGGCACACCCAAATCGGCGAGTGCCAACCATAAACGACGCGCCGCGTAGGCATTGAGGATTTCGATGTCGGGGGCGGCGAAGCGTTCGGCGGCTTGCTGGAATGACTGGGCGGCTTGCACCGCAGCTTCTGCCAAAGCGGGGTTCTGTGTCGCGCCACGCCAATGGACTGCGCGGCGTAGGTCTATGCCCATCGGCTCCAACAGCCGTTCGTCAACCCGTGACACAGCGGCTTGTCGCATCCCCGCCCCGATGACCTGCTCCAAGGTTTCCAAGCCTTCGCGGTCACGGATCGCCAACACACCTAGCCTGGCCAAGTGCGCTTGATGAGCCGAGTCGGCCACCGCTCCGGTTTCGCCCCAGAAACCCCAGTCCAGCACATGCACCGGGTAGGGGAGGCTCAGGCTTGCGGCATCGACGAAGGCGCTGGCCGCCGCGTAAGCCGCCTGACCCGGATTGGCGGTCAAGGCGTTGCTGGAGGAAAACAGCAACAGGCCACGGATGGGGACGACGGCAGCCGTCAAATTGGCCAGCCCTAGGCTTTTCGGCGCCAGCACCCGGTGTAGCGTCTCCGGGCTAAGCTCGGACAAGGGCGCGTCTCCCATTACGAGGGCGGTGTGAACCAGCCATGAGACAGGACCCAAGGCCGATCTAGCCATTTGCACGGCTTCGGCAACTGCCGACCGGTCGGCAATATCGGCTTGCAGATATAAAACCTGACAGCCTTTAGCCCGAAGGTCTTCAATGGTTTGGACGGTCGAACGGTTGGGGCTTGCGCTTCTGCCCAGCAAAGCCACAGACACGTTTGCGCAGGCGGCGGCATGGCGGGCCAGCAAACCGCCCAAGCCGCCGGAACCGGCAATCAGCAACACATCGCCATCCTGCCAAGGCGAAGCCGATTTCGGCAAGATCACAGGAGCCAGCACACGCTGCGACAAAACGCCGTTACGCCACTGCCTTTCGGGGGGCACGGACTGGGTGGCTACTGTACGCGGCAAAGCATTCAAAATGGCCTGCGGGAGCGGTTTGCCTAGGGCGGATTCTTCCCAAACGCTGGCAGGCAGGTCTAGCGCGATCACGTTCCAGTCACTGCGTTCCCGTGCGGCAGCGCGTAAAAATGCGGCGGCGGCGGCACCCGGCCCGCTTGCCCCCGGCGAAGCCTTGCCCTGCGCCTCGCGGGTCAACAGTAGTAAGGAGGGCGGGCGGGCAGCGGTATTCCAAACACGCAATCCTCGTAATAATGTTTCCAGCAGATATCCAGTGCGTGCTGCCGCCTCTTGCAGGTTCGCAGACATTTCGCCCAGAACAATGGCTACCGCATCGGGCGAACCCATTGGGACAGTTGCCAAATCACCATGAGCGCAACCCCATGCCGAAGCCAGGGCTAAGGCAAGCGGATCGTCAGACCGCTCGGCAAGCACCCAAGCGTGTTGCGGAATCCACGTTTCACCCGGTTGATCTATCGGCGCCCATTCAGGCCGCAACACGCGCAAAGGCGGTTCCTCGCCCTCCGGCGTGTTTGCCGTGACTGGCACTGTGGCGCGGGCTTGGAAATCGGCAAGCCAAGCCACGGTCATTCCGTCTGCGTCCAACAATTGAAAATCAAGGGTAATCCCGTGCTTGTCGGCAGTCCGGCGGGTCGCCACCAAGCTACGAACACCCTCCAGCGGCGAAACCAGGGTGATGCTGCCGATTTCGGCGGGCAGCAAGGCCAAGCCGGACAACTCCTCAGGGATCAGCGTGAAGCATACTTGGAAAGCGGCATCCAGCAGCGCGTCTGCCGAAGCTCCTGGCCGCAACCGGGCGAGGCAAACGCCATTGCCGAAGCGAACCTCTTCCAACACCTGTAGCGACGGCCCGTATTCGGCACCCGCCGAGGCTAAGGCGTCATAAATGGCAGAGGCATCCAGGCGTCGTTGGCATAGTGCCTCTAATGACTTAATGTCCGGCGACACGGCCAGGTTCCCCGACAGGGCGGTATGCGCTTGCAATAGCCGTGTTCCATCGGCGGCAAGGACTTCGACCCGCCCGCCGTCACGACGCACTCGCACTTCCAGCGTTTTGCCATCTAAGGCAATTCCCGGTGCGGGCCAAACGACCCCGTGCAAGCAGGGGCTTGCGGCATAATCCAATGCCAATGACAAGGATGTCGCGCCCGGCAACAACAATCGGCCGCCGATGTTATGGTCTATCAGCGGTGCTTGATCGGTCAAGAAACGATGGATGGCATCCAATTGAGCCGCCCGTGGAATCTGCCTGTCGCTCAAATTCACCCACAGCCGGCGTTTGGCGAACGGATAACTCGGCAAGGCCACTCGGCGACCGGGCAATTCCGGCGCAGGCGCGCCTGCCACCCATGCGGCGGCGATAACGGCGGGATTGGCCGACGCGGCGTGGGGCGTGGGTTTTTGTGCCCGCCCAAACCAAGTGTCTGGCAGTGTTTCGTTTCCATCGGCGAAGGACTGCAATCTCGCCGCCAGCACTTCCCGAGTCGAACCAACGACCGCAAGCCTTTGGTCGAAGCGTTTGCGTCCGTGCGCCAAGGTGTAGGCGATATCAGCCAAGGCGAGTCGGCGACCGGATTCAGACAGCAAATGCAAGGCGAGTTGGGCGGCGCGACTGCGCAATGCCTTTTCATCGTGTGCGGATAGCAGTAGCACACAGACGGTATCGGCATGGTCTGTCTGTGTCGGTCGAGTCTCGCCGGCTTCGACGAGTAAATGCGCATTGGAACCGCCGGCACCGAACGAACTGATGCCCGCACGTAGCGGAAACCCGCTCGCCCCATGCCAAGGTTCCAAACGGGTGACGACCCTGAATCCGGTTCCGGTGAAATCAATGCCGGGGTTGGGCGGGTCGGCATGGAGCGTGGGTGCCAAGCTGCGTTCACGCATTTGCAGCAACACTTTGGTCAAACCGGCAATGCCCGCCGCCGACTCCAGATGCCCGATGCTGGCTTTGACCGAACCTATCGCCAAATCCGCAGGCATAGCCTCGGCGAAGGCGCGAGCCAGCCCGCGGACTTCGATAGGATCGCCTAACGGTGTGCCGGTGCCATGAGCTTCAACATAAGAAACGCTGCGCGGGTCTATGCCTGAACGTAGCAGCGCTTGGGACACCGCATCGCCTTGGGCCACAGGGTTTGGCACGGTGTAGCCGCTGACCCGTCCGCCATGATTGAGTGAACTGCCTAAAATAATGCCTTGTATGCGGTCGCCGTCGGCCTTGGCCTGGCTTAACGGCTTTAACACCACCGCACCTATGCCCTCGCCGGGCACATAACCATCGCCATCGGCGCCAAAACTATGGCAACGGCCATCCGATGCAGCCATGCCGGCCTTGCTGAGTATCCAATGCCTGCGCGGATGCAGGCACAGGTTGACGCCGCCGGCGATGGCCATGCTGCTATCGCCGGCGCGGATGGATTGGCAGGCCAGATGGATCGCAGACAGCGACGAGGAACAGGCAGTGTCCACAGCCATGCTTGGCCCGTGCAAATCCAAGAATGCGGACACGCGGTTGGCGATATTCCAGTAATCGGCATTAGGGCCGATCAGGTTGCCCTTCTGAGCCTCCTCTGGCCCGAATAGTTGATAATCCCCATACATCACGCCGACGAAAACACCACAGGCGCGCCTGGCCTGTCCGTTCGCGGGAAGACTGTCAAACATCCGCTCAGGGTCGAGTCCGGCATCCTCCAATGCGTTCCAGCAGACTTCCATGAATTTACGCGCTTGGGGGTCTAAAGTTTCGGCTTCCAAGGGCGAGATGCCGAAAAACCGGGCATCGAAACAATCGGCATCGCCGATAAACCCGCCCCATTTGCAATGGCTGCTTGCCGGTTGATTGCGATCCGGATGATAAAAGCCTTCCAAGGGCCAGCGTTCCTTGGGGATTTCCTGCACACAGTCGCGGCCTTCGCGCAGATTGTCCCAGAACACGTCGATGTTTTCCGCCATCGGGTAAAGCCCTGCAATGCCGACGATGGCTATCGCATCGTCGGTTCCCCTCGCAGGCTTGGGGGGCGCAGGGACGGGTGCTTCGACAGCCTGAATTTGCGGGCTAAAGCGGGCCGCCAGTTCACGGCCTTTGGCTTGCGATAAATGCGCGGCGAGGGCGCCTGGAGTGCGGTATTCAAAAAACAAGGTCTTGGCGACCGGGCCTAGGTCGGCTTCCAGTTGGCGGTTCAATTTCATGATCGCGATGGAGTCTATGCCCAATTCCTCGAAGGGGATGTCGGGTTCGATGCGCTCGCGGGGCAGTTTGGTGGTTGCCGCCAACACTCCGCAGAGGTAATTAAAACTCGCTCCGGGGGCCAGCGAAGCGTCGGATTGCTGCACAGGGGCCAAGCTGCCTCGATGCATGCCTTGGTACAAACCATTGCGCCCATACAGGGCCAAAGCGTATGGGGCATCGCCCGCCAACAGGCTAGACAACAAATCGAAGCCTATGGCGGCAGGAAGCGGGATCATGCCGATGCTTTCTAAATAGGCAACAGCCTCGGTGGAAGGCCGCATCCCGCCTTCGGCCCAAAGCGGCCAATCGACGCACAGGGTTTTTTTGCCGGAACGGGCGAGTCTATAGTCGGCAAATGCGGCTAGGAAAGCATTCGCGGCGGCATAGTCTGCTTGCCCTACCGAGCCAAAAGCCGCAGCCGTGGAGCCGAACAGCACAAAAGCCTCTATCGGGTCATCCCAAGTCAGCAGGTCGAGCAGCACCGCACCCCGCACCTTCGCGGCAAACACTTCGGACAACTCGCGCTCGTCCTTGTTGAGCAAGAAACCGTCGCGCAACACGCCAGCCAAATGGTATACCGCAGTGATCGGCCCGAGCGCGTCGCGCACCGAACTGAGCGCCGCCGACAAAGAACGCGGATCACTGACATCCGCAGCTAACGTTAACACCGCCGCGCCTAAGCGTTCCATCTCCCTGATTGCCGTTTGTGCCTGTACCCCCGGCAAAGAACGCGAAAGTAGCGCGATGTTGGCTGCGCCTTCGGCGGCCAGCCGTTGGCCTAGTGCCAATCCGACGCCGCCTTGGCCTCCGCTGATGACCACGGCCCCAGTGCCAGTCGGTAGCCTGGAAGCTGCGGGGAGCCGCTCCGCTGGTTCCCAAGCCGCAATCTGGCGAGACAATTTGCCTCCATAGCGTAGCAGTGGATCGTCACCGGCGTCGGCCAAGGCTTCCCGTGTCAAGGCTTCAGCCAGTTCGATGCCGTTTTCGACCAGCAGCACACGGGCATCAAGGCTGGGCGATTCCAGATGGAGTGTGCGGTACAGACCGGCTATGGCGAAAGCCGCCATTCGGGACGGATGCCCGACGGACCCCGGCGACACGGTCATCAATCGGGCATCCCCGGTATGACTGGTCAATAATAGGGCTTGTGCCAATGACAATGCGCTACGGATTGCCGGTAGCGGATCGAGCGCGGCGATACCGTTTGATACGGTCAGCGGTCGCCCTTGCGGTAGCGGGTGTCCGTTCAGGGCATGAATGACCAGCAGAGGGCCGGGCAGGGCCGACAATTCTCGTGCAAGGCTTGGCGCATCGCTTCCAAGATCGACGGCCAGCATGTGGGCTTTCGGGAAACTCCGCCGCAAGGCGGTTTCGAGTTGGGCATCTGCTCCGGCTAGTGCAATGGCGGCAGGCGGCGGTAGTTTGCTTTGCGCTGGGGCTGGATGCCAAGCCGGTAGATAGGCATAGCTATTAATAAAGGCGTCCGCATGGGCGAGACGACGCGCCACCATGCCCTCAAAAGCGGCAAGAACTTTGCCTTTGCCGTCGCTAATCAGGACGTTGAAGCTCAAACTGTCCGGATCCTCGCCAAGTTCCATGCAAGCGTGTGCGAAACAAACACCGGCTGGAACTTGCCAAACCCGCAGCGCCCCTAGGCAATGCGGCACCCATTGTTCACCCGTGGTGTTCGCCCCTTCCCCGTAGCCGATGGCGGCGGCGGTTTGCAATGCGCCGTCCAGCAGCGCGGCACTTAACAGTAACGGATCGCGTTCGAGGCTAGGCGGGGGGATCAACTTGGAACGGGCCGCGCTCGCGCCGATTTCGACCCATTCGACACTGCGCAACGCGACACCGTAAGCAAAACCTGCGAGGTCAAAGCGTCGATAAAGTTCCTCGCCGTCCAGACGGGTTATCACGGCGAAATCCGCATGGGCGTTGGGAATCCCTCCTCTTGCCGCTTCCCGCCGGCCCCGCGCCAATACGCATTGGTTGGCGGCGATCAATTCGACGGCGTTCTCGCCTTCGACCCTAAGACGGGTCGGAACGTCCTGCGCCGTCAGGGGATGTAGCCAAGTCACCTCGGCGATGGCGGCAGATTCGCCGCGCAATAGTTCCAAGCTCAAGGTGCCGGGCAGGATCAGCGTCCCGCCGACACGATGCGCTGCCAACAACGGATGCTCTGCTGTGAGCGGATAAGGGTCCGGTTCGTCGGCAGTCGGCGTTGCCATGGCCCAGAAGCGTTCCCGGACGAATGGATAGGCTGGCAGCGCCAACGGCGGTCGCCTGTGTCCAAACAGCATTTCCCAGTCCGGCATATTCCCAGACTCGTAGGCTTTCGCCAAATGCCGCAGACCCTCCGCATCGGTCTTTCCGCTGGTCACGGCGGGTATGTGACCGACCGGGATCGGCGGTGGCGGCAAGGCAAGGGCCGCCCGTTCCAAGGCATCGAGCAATTCCGCCCGATTCGCGGCCAACACCGCACTACGGAAACGCCAATGGGCGCGTCCACGGGCCAAAGTTTCCGACACCCGCGACAAATCCACACCCTCTCCGGTCCGGCGCAGCCATTCAATCAGATCGAGCAAACGGCGTTTGAGCGCATCCGCATCCCGGGCAGAAACGGTAAAAAGCCAAGGGCCTGGGCGCGTAAGTTCTTCCGCGTTGGCGGAAACGCCGGGTTCCAGCACGATATGGGCATTGGTGCCGGAAAAGCCAAAAGACGACACGGCAGCCCTAAGCGCCCGACCCTCGGGCCAAGGCACAGTCTGCGTGGGGACGAAGAACGGGCTTTCGGCGAAGTCGATATGCCGGTTGGGTGTCGAGAAATTCAACGAGGCCGGTATTTGACGGTGACGCAACGCCAGCACGGTTTTGGCGATGCCGGCCATGCCCGCCGCCGCCATGCCATGGCCGATGTTGGTTTTGATCGAACCGATGGCGCAACCGCCTTTGCGGTCGGTGTAACGGCGGAACGCTTCCGTCAAGGCTTGGACTTCGATGGGGTCGCCAAGCCGGGTTCCGGTTCCGTGAGCCTCGATCATGCCGAATTCGGCAGGGTTCAAGCCATAGCGCCGGTAAATTTCCGTGACCAACGCGGTCTGGGCACCCGCCGAAGGCGCGGTGAGCCCTGCCGTGCGGCCGTCTTGGTTGATGCCAGAGCCAACGATGACTGCGTCGATCCGGTCTCCATCGGCCAGTGCATCGGCAAGGCGCTTAAGCACCGCCACACCGGCTCCCTCGCCGGGTACGAAACCGTCCGCGCCATCGTCGAACGTGCGGCTGTAACCGCTACGGGATGCCATGCCTGCATCAGCCAAATACAAAAAGATTTCCGGCGAGATCAGATTCACCGACACTCCGCCTGCCATCGCCAAATCGCATTCGCCTGAGCGTAAGCTCTGGCAAGCTTGATGTATTGCCACCAAAGACGAGGAACAGCCGGTGTCGATGGGAAAGTTCGGGCCATGCAGGTTCAGTACATACGCCATGCGTGCCGACAGTATCGCCATTGAACTGCCCAAGGTCAGCAGTCCGGGTGTGCCTCGCGCTTGGTAATTGTTGGCCGAGGCGCCGATGAACAGGCCGCAACGACTGCCGGACAGGGATTCCGGGTTTAACCCGGCGTTTTCCAAGGCTTTCCAGGCTTCCTCCATCAACACCCGCTGCTGTGGGTCCATGACTTCGGCTTCCGCTGGCGTGATATTGAAGAAATAAGGGTCGAAGCGGTCATAATCGTCGAGAAAACCGCCCCACCGGGCATAGGTCTTGTTCGGCCCGCCGTCTGCGTCGAACCAAGGTTCGATGTCAAAACGGCTCACTGGCCTAATCGCGTGGCGGCCCTCGTCCAGCAATTTCCACAGCGCGTCCAAATCGGGTGCGCCGGCAAACCGTGCGGATAGGCCGATGATGGCGATGGCATCCTTAGCAGGGCTTGCCAAAGCGGATGCCGACGAATTGAACGACTGCCGCATGGTAGCGGCTTCGCCGGCAGCTTGACCGATGGAAAGGGGTTCGGGGGCGGGTGAATGGCTGGGCGGGTCAGGTTCCTGCGGCTGGCGCGGGAGTTCGGGCCTATGCAGACGGTCAGGGTAGGCGGTAAGCAAATGTTCCGCTAATGCGGCTAAATTGCCATGCTTGTAAATATCCGTGACTCTCAGCGGACAGCCTAGCATAGCCTGCACTTCCTCGGCAATCTGCGGCGCGATCAATGAATCCACGCCGATTTCCATGAATGGCCGGTCACGTTCCAAAGTGGCGGCGGGGATATCTAGGATCGATGCCAAGCGTTCCCGCAACACCGCTTCCAGACGGGTGCGATCCGTGGCAAGGCCGGGACTTAATGTTGTTGAATTAAGATTTACCTCGTCGTTCCGGCTGCCCATGCCGGAATGACGGCTTATTTCAACGCCATCGAGGGCGCTTGCCGCTTTAGGTTTGAACGCCAGCAGCACGGCCTGCCCGCCCGCGCTGCCCTCAAGCCGGCCCTGCCGGTCATAGGCCCAACGGCCTTGCAAGCCGGCGCAACGCAAAGTTTCCCGCCATGCTGCGATGCTCAATATCGGCCCGTCGGCAAGCCGGCATTCAGGGTCTTGGGTTTCCCACCAGCCATCCAACAAGCCAAAAGTCAATGTGGCGAAATCGGAGGGTTCGACCATTTCGTTGAGTAGCACAATGCCACCTTGGGCCATCAAGCCTGCAACATGGCCCAGCGTTGTGCGTATGTCCGGGGTGGCATGAAGCACGTTGGAGGCGATGATGATATCCCATGCGCCATTGTCGATGCCTTGTTCTGGGGGCGGGCGTGAAATATCCAACACCTTGGCGGCGTGGATGCGCCCGCCGTAGCGAGACTGCCCGTGTCGCACAAAAGCCTTGGATACATCGGTGTACAGGTAGTGGCAGGCGTGTTCCAAACCCGCCTCCCGCAAAGCCTCCAGCACTGGCCCGGTGGTCGAGCCGGTGCCTGCGCCGATTTCGAGTATGCGGCAATTCCTCTGCGCCACGGCGGATGCCACCGCTGCCGCCAAGCGCCGGTTACACTCTGCCAACACCGGCTGATCACGGTAAATCGGTTCCACCCAGTCCATGGAACCTTCCGGGAACAATACATCGGTGGCTGGCATTTCCCCCGCCAGCACCTTGGGCAATGCCCCCAAACAACGTTCCAATAAGCGCAACGCCGCTTGCATTCCGGGAGTCTCGCTGGACTCTCCACTGGCTTGGGCTTGCGCCGGGTTGATCGCACCGAAGCTTATTCGCCCATTGTCGCGTTGGGCAAGCCCCTTCCTGACCGCCATGTTCAATAAAGCCTGGGCAAGGGTGCGATGGCGAGGCAATACGGCAAGCTTCGCCCTGGCTTCGCTTTCGGCGAAGGATAGGCCGGGCTTCAAGCCTCTGGACGATAAGGCCGCAGCCAACCCCGCACCGATGCGGTTCGCCAAAACCTCAGCCGCCTTGACTGACTCGGCTTCCTCTGACGGTGCGGAGGGGTTGGCTTTCAGGGCGCGACAGGCGGCATCGGCCAGTGGTGAAGCGAAGTTTTCCAGTCCCTGCAAAGACACGCCTAAATCCAGCCAAGCCCCCGCTGCGAGCCGTGCGTGGACCGATTGCACAGTTTGAGCCCGAAGCAACTTCTCCAATGCTTCTCCGATGCCGTCTTCCGCCATCGCGTACAAGCCCGTGTCGGCCATCCTTGCCAGCGCGTCCGGTGGGTAATCGCCGCTGTCCCATAAACCCCAGTGGATAATCCGAACCGGCTTGCCCAGACGCCGCATCAGTTGATAAGCATGGCTGACTTCAAAGTTGCAGGCTGCGCAATAGCTGCCCTGCCCGTCGTTGGCCGGAAACCCGCTAAACGCACCGATAGACGAAAACACGGCCAGTGCGCCGATGGGGCGGTTTGCCAGCACTTCACCTAGATTGCGAAGGCCGGCGATCTTGGGGGCCAGCGCGGACTCGAATTCGGCAACAAGTGTGCGTTCAATGCGGGCAAAAGCAGGATCGACTGCCGCTTGGATCAACAGCGAGGCCGGCCCGAATTCGGTCAAAGCGGCATCCAAGGCACTATTCAATGCCTGATGGTCGGTGATGTCTGCGGCATAGTAGCGGGCATGACCGCCCAAACCCTCGATTTCAGTGAGCAATTGTAGGCGTTTTGCATTCGCCTGTGTACGACCGATCAGGCTCAGCCGTGCGCCGTGACCACGGGCCAAGTGGCGGGCGAGTGCCCTGCCCAACCGCCCCGCCCCGCCAACGATGATCACATGGGCTGTGGGTGTGAGTATGATCGGATGGGCATCGCCGCCATCTTCCAGCGGTTCCAAGCTTTGGGTCAGCCTAAGACCTTGGCGTAGCGCGACGGGTTCGCCCAATGGATCGCCAGACTCGCCTAGCAATCGTTCGAGCAATTCTGCATCCGCTGGCAGGGCCGGGTCGCAGTCTATTAACCTAAGCCTCCAAAACGGGAATTCGCGTCCTGCGGCCTTGCTCAAGCCCAACACCGCTGCCCCGCCGGGAGTCATCGGGATTTCACCCGGCAGCACCGCGAGTGCCCCACGGGTGACGATGCGCAAGACTAGGCCAGACTTGCCCAGACCCTGCGCGGACAAGGCTTGCAGCAAGCGGAGACAGGCGGTGATGCGGTCGGCCGCCGAATCGACGATGAACCAGATTTTTGCTCGTTCAGGCAATGCGGCGAGCGTCTCCGCCAAACCGGAGTCGAACCGGGCAAACGTCACTCGTTTGGCTTGGCTAAAAGTTTGATATAGCCGCTCTGCCAGCGCGTCACCTTCAACCGCGACAATTAAATCCGCCTCGTGTTGGCAATAACCCTGTGCCGGGGCTGGCGTTTCCCTCCAGACGACGCGCCAACTCAATGCGCCGGTTTGTGCCGTGGCTAGGGAGGTGGCTCGTGCTTCCTCAGTCTCGCTGTCCAATTCAGGTGCTGAAGCCAGCAGCAGCCCGTCCAAACGCACCAGTGCGTTGCCCTGAAGGCCGAACACGCCCACATCCACCCGTTCAACGGCACGGGCATGGCCTTCGGTATGTCGTCGGGCATGTAGCCAGAAGCCTTGTTCCGGCAACGGGGCCAGCCGTTGCAAGCGTTCCAGCCTAGCCGGGAACCTCAGCCTTGGCCCTCTAGGTTCGGCGGCGGCGACCACTGCTGCTGCGGTGCGGATCGCGGCATCCAATAAAGCCGGTGGCAAGGTGAAGCCTTGCGCCGGTGCGTGACCGAGAAACGCCAAGGCTTGAGTGCCGTCGGCACGGATTCGATCTGGGCCGGGGAAGCTTGAGCCTAGGAATACGCCGCCGGTTCCAGCCACGGCTGGCTGGGATGCGTCGGGTAAAGCTTGCCATAGCGACTCCGCATTGAAAGAAGCCAATGGAGTCTCAGGCAAGGAGGTTTCCAGATGGGCGGTGAAATGGGCGACACCTGCCACGACAATACTCAGCACACCGTTTTCAATGTGGCTGCGAACGGACGTGGCGGTTTCGATTTCCAACGGTTTCAGAAAGGCTGGCTTACTGAGCGATGCGCCGGGCTTGAGCCGGTCAACTGCGGCCAAGCCCATTTCCAGCAGCAAGGCGGCATGGAGCAAAGCCTTGCCGCCGACGGTATGATCCGCAACCCATTTTTCCTCGGCATGGAATAGGCGCAGAAAACTGCCGTCCGTCTGCGCTTCGCCAAGCAGTGGATGGACGCAAGCCGTTTCCGGCAGGGTGCATCCACCCCAAAGCCGTGGCCCATGAAAGGGATACGTCGGCAACGCCAAGGGCGGGCGGCGGTTATCGGGCAACCATTCCTTTTGCGGGGCTTGCCCTGCCAGCCATTGCCCAAGCCTAGGATCATCGCTGATGCTGTCAGCCGAGGCGAGTCCTTGCCGCAATTGCGCGACCGAACCGGCAATTACCCCCCAGCGGCAAGCCATGGGTTCGCGGCCAATGAGCAAGGTGCGGGCTAAATCGGGGAGGACGGATTCGGACTGACCCTCCAGCCACTCGGCCAAGTCGTGACGGCGGCGGTCTAGGTCTGCCAGGCTTGCCGCTGATAATAGGAATAACAAGGGGGAATCCCCTTCCGAATGCTGTCGCGGCAGCGCAGTACCCCTCTCCCCAACCCCTGTCCCCTCAGGGGAGGGGGGCTTTTTGCACGGCTTTCCTGCTGGCAGGGGAGGTGATGGGGCTTCTTCGACAATCAAATGGACATTGGTGCCGGACAATCCAAACGAACTGACTGCGGCACGGCGAGGATGCCCATCCGGTGCGGGCCAGTCTGCACACTGTGCGGAGAATTCCAATACCCCGCCAATATATTCCGCCTCGGTCAAATGGGTGTTCGGCGTGGCGAAACCAACGATAGGCGGAAAGGCACGGTGCTGTAAAGACAGGATGGCGGCGATCAGCCCGCCGATGCCGGCGGCTTCTGAAGCATGGCCGATGCACGACTTCAAGGCAGAGACCCGCAACGGCCTTCCGGCAGGCCGATTGGCGTAGGCTTCCCGCAATGCCGCAGCTTCAATGGGGTCGCCGAGCCGGGTTCCGGTGCCATGGGTTTCAACCAAGTCAATGCTATCCGGGCTTAGCCCAGCCTTTTGCAACACGGTGCGCAACAGCTTGGCTTGTGCCGAGGCATTGGGTGCGGTGATGCCGTTGCTGTGCCCGTCTTGGTTGGCGCCCGTGGCACGGATCACCGCGTCGACCCGGTCGCCGTCCTTTAGTGCCCGCGCAAGCGGTTTGAGAATGACACAGGCCGCCGCTTCGGCGACGGCGATACCGTCGGCACGGTCGTCGAAAGGCCGGCAAGCACCGCTAGGCGAAGTCATGCCAGCCCGAGTCATCGCGTGGAACGGCTGTTCATCCACGAACAGGCTGGCACCCCCGGCGACGGCGATGTCCACTTCACCGTCAAAAAGCGCTTGGCAAGCGAGATGCACCGCCATCAGCGAGGAAGAACACGCAGTGTCCACGGTGACAGCCGGGCCGTTCAGATCAAGGAAATACGCCAACCGGGCGGCGGTCATCGAAGGCAGGTTGCCGGTCATCACATAGGCATCCACGGCCTTGCCGGTGAGCGGGACAGTTCGCTCGTAACCGCTGCCCGCCGCGCCGACATAGACACCGACTGTCTTCCCGGCCAGTGTGGCGCGAGTCAGGCCGGCGTGTTCTAGCGCACACCAAGCCTGTTCGAGAAACTGGCGTTGCACCGGGTCCATGGCCGCAGCCTCTCGCGGGGACAGGCCGAAAAAGCCCGCGTCGAAGCGTTCCGCATCGGCCATGAAACCGGCCTGTGGCGGCGCGGTTTCGGGTTCGCGGCGGCGATACTGCGGCATCGCGGAGATTAGCGGGCGTTGTTCCGACAAAGCTTGCCACAAGGCTTGCGGGTTCGCGGCACTGGCGAATTTCCCGGAGTAGCCGATCACCGCAATGGCGTGTTGATCGGCCAAGCGCGAAGGCTCAATCTGAGGTGTTGGCGATTTTGGGTGTTGACTGCCTATCACCCCACCTAGGTCTAGGCGGGAGAGTTCGGATTGATCGACTAAAGATTCCACATGGCTCGCCAATCGCCTACAATTTCCATGGCTGAACAAGGCATCCACTCCTAGGCGCAGGCCGAAGGCACGGTTAACCCTATCCAGCAAGCGCACCGCCAACAGGGAGCTGACCCCCAAGTCGGAAAAACTGCGGCCGGGGTCGAGTGGACCTTCCTCTATGCCCAGCACTTGGGCTGCCAGCCGGACAATGGCATCCAATAGGGTGTCAGATAGGGCGGGTTGCGGCTCGGCCGGGGTGGTCGCGCCGTTAGGAAGAGTCCGCAAGCGTTCGGCATAAGGGATCATGTGGTCTCCATTATTCTCAGATTCGCGCCCAAGGGGTCATGTCCTGGCGGGGACAAACGGGCATCGACTAACACGTAAAGCATCAAACCCTCGCGCAAGGCATGGCCAAAAGCATCCCAAGAACGCTGCACCGCCTCGGTCAGAGGGAAATTCCCGCTGCGGCCCAAGTGACTGGCCGTATGGGATTCGGCGGCAAGCATCGCATCCAGTTGAGGGTCTATCAGGAAATTGGCAATGTCCTGCGACAAATCCACGCAATCGACGATTTCCAAACCATGACGGGCAAACAGCCGGGCATAATCGCCAAGCGGCAGAGTATGGCTGCCCACTGCCGCCAAATCCACTGGCGCGACGGTTCCCGCCACTGTGTCGGCTAAGATCAAATGCCCATCCGGGGTAAGCGCCTTGGCGATATGGGCAAATAGCGCGTCCTTGTCGGCGATGTGGTGGGCCACTTCAAAGCCAAACACTAACTCAAAGCGTCCCGGGAACGGGTCGCCGGCCGAATCCCGGCAGTGAACCGCAAGCCGCCGTTCCAAACCACGCGCCGCGATGCGTTGACTGCCAGCTCGCGCCTGCGCGGGCGACAGCGTGTAGCCAACGCCTTCCAGCCTAGAGTGGGCTTCAGCCAGCATGATCAAATCCGTGCCCAAGCCGCAGCCAATATCCATGACCCGGCGGACTTTGGAAAAATCCACCGGGGCAAACGCCACCGAACGCATTTCCCGCTGCTTTTCCAATAGTAGGCGCTGGTGTTCCGGGTGGGCCTCCGGTTCTTGCATGGTCGAAGTCCAAGAGAAACCGGGTACGGGTTTGGGGAATGGCGCCAAGGTCAGGTAGGTTTCGCTGAATTCCTGATGGCCGTCGCGGGTGACATAATCGTAAAAATCGCCAACCACGGAATCGGCTTCAACCGTCCCGGTTTCGGGGGGCAAGCGAAAACGCAGCGGCTGTTCGGCAGGCGGAGGAAAGGTTTTCCTCGGTCGTGGCGGGGATTCTAGGATGACATGGGCGTTGACCCCGCCCAGCCCGTAAGCGTGGACACCGGCCCGCCGCCGGCCCGCCGCTTGCCAAGGGCAAGGGTGCAGGTTCAGCGAAAACGGAGTGCCCGTCAGCGGGCTATCCTCGCCCAAGTCGCCACCGGCAGCCAGCCCCGGCAGCAAGCCGTCACGCACTGCCAGCATCGCCCGTGCCAAGCCCGCCAATCCACCCGCCGCGTCCAAAGAACCCATCGCGGCTTTTCCAGTCGCCAAGGCGATGTTCGGTTCTGTGCGTTTCCCGCCTTGCCTACGCCATAGTTCGGCCAATGCCGCCAGTTCGGCATGATCGCCCGTCCCGCCAGTGCCATGGGCTTCGATATAACCCAATGAAGCCAAATCCGCGTCGGCATCGGCCAGTGCGCCGGCGATGCAATCCGCCTGTCGGTTGGCATTAGGCAGCAGCAAGGAACCGCTGCCTGCACCGCTATGGTTGGTGGCACTGCCAAGGATGAGCGCGTGGATCGGATCGTCCGCCGCCAGTGCGGCATCCAAAGGTTTCAGCAACAGGGCGCAAACCCCTTCGCCACGCGCTTGCCCACTCGCCGCACGGTCAAAGGGTCGGCATCGCCCATCCGGGGACAGCATTCCCAAGGCTCGCAATGCGCGGGATTCGCCGTCGCTAAGCAATAGGCTGGCGGCGGCGACCAGTGCCGCTTCGCACTCGCCGCTGCGCAGCGCACGCACGGCACGGTGTACCGCGACCAGCCCTGACGAGCACGCGGTGGCGATAACTTCGCTAGGTCCGCAGAAATCGAACAGATGGGAAATCCGATTGGCAGCCAAGGCGTGGATGCGCCCGGTGGCGGCGAGCGGATCGGGTTCTCCGCCTTGCATCGGTGGAGTGCGGCTCGAATAACTATCGGAATACAGTGCGACGAACACGCCCACCGATTTTCCAGCCAGTTGCCCGGGTTGCAGACCCGCATCGGCCAGGCAACGCCGGGTCACGCTTAACAATAGGCGTTGGTGCGGGTCCATGACCGCCGCTTCCGCCGGGGCCAGCCTAAACGCCGCCGGGTCGAACCATTCGATTTCGTCGATGAAGCCCCCGACTGCCAAGGCCGGTTGTTTGGCGGCATAGCGTCCGGGATGCGGAGGGCTAAGGGCCGCTTGGTTCGAGGCCAAGGCAGACGCTAAGGCGTCCATGTCCGCTGCGCCTGGGAACACGCCGCTAATGCCGACGATGGCTATAGGCCGGTGCCGATGCGTGGCTTCTTGCCCTTCTTTGCTGGCGGAAATAAATGGGAGCGGATGCGAAACCGCCGGAGCGCCGTTCCATTCGTCACGCAGTGCCGCAAGATGCGTCAATCCCTCAACCACCAAGTCATTTTCCGGGCCAAAATCAATCAGGCAGGCGATTTCGTCCACATCGGCTTTTGCCACTTCATCTAACAGCGGGCGGCAACGCTCGGCGGAGCCAAACAGCGCGGCAGTGCGGCTGTAGCGTTCGGTCGCGTAGCGCACCATTTTTTCGCGTTGCCCTTCGTCCAGTGCGCGGCCTTCCGCGCTCGCATGGCGTTGTGCATCCAGCGACTCTCGGACATAGCGGGTAAAGGGTTCGCGCACGGCTTCCATGGCCCGATCCTCGTCGGCATGAACGAGGCAATGCAGCATCAGGGCGACCCGCCCCGCGTCTGGGTTCAAGCCGGCTTTGCGCCTAGCCTCCCGGTAGAGGCGAATGCGCCCGGCGGTGTCTTGAAGCGTCCCTCCAAGCAGCATGGTCAGAATGTTAAAGCCTTGCGCCCCCGCCCATTCAAAGGTTTCCGGGTTGCCTGTGGCGGAAATCCAAATGGGTGGATCGGTTTGCAGCGGCGTAGGGTAAGTACGCACCGTTATTTCCCGGCCTTCGCCGTTGATGAAAGGCAAGGATTCGCCGCGCCAAAGCCTGCGTATCTGCGCGATGCGCTCGTGCATGATCTGCTTGCGTTCGGCGAAGCAATCCGGGGCCAGCACAAAATCGTTGGGGCTCCAGCCGTTGCCGAAACCGAATTCGATCCGGCCATTGCTCAGGCGGTCGAGCACGGCCCAAGACTCGGCGACGCGGATCGCGGAATTCAACGGCAAGGTGATGCTGCCGGCCCGCAGGCGAATGCGCTTGGAGACCCCGGCTAAGGCTGCGCCGAGCACCGCCGGGGCAGGATAGGCTCCGCCGAAACGGTGGAAGTGCCGCTCCGGCAGCCACACTGCGTTAAATCCCAATTGATCCGCGCTGGCGGTGGCCCGCATCGTCAGATCGTAAAGCCCAGGACCGGGCGATTCATCGGCGGCGGCAGAGAAAAACATAATGCTGAAATCAAGATGCTTAAGTCTACCCTCGATCAGCTTCGGCTGCCGCAGGGCCGCGAACTGAGATGGCGCCAACACTGCCGACCCGGACGCAGTGTCGGCATGGGACAATAAATCGAGAATTTCCTGGGTCAGGAGTTCGGCATTTTCCGGGCACTGGCTCACGATTCCCCCGGTGTTTCGGCTAGGGCTTGCGAAAGGCTTTCGACAGTTGGGTTTGCAAACAGCATGACAGGCTCCACGGGTCGTTTCAATCGGCGTTGCAGGCGTTCTGCGAGATGCAGTGCGCGTATGGAATCCAAGCCCAGTTCCGCGAAGGAAGACCGTGCCAAGATGTCCGGCGGGATTTTCAGGTAGTCGGCACAAACGGCCATGACCGATTCGGCAAACGAGGTTTCGGCGGGCGATTCCACCTTGGCGGATACCGGACTTTCCAAGGCTGGAGGATGCTTGTCTGCCAAGCGTTCGCGCAGGTAATCGCGGTATGCGCGCAAGGTTTCTAGGTCTAGCCCGCCTAATTGCGCCGCCCAAGCAGTTTCCGCACCGCTAAGGCGGCGGACGATAGGTTCAATCGCCGGTTCTGTCCCGCGCAAAACGCCATAAGCTCCGCAACCTTGCCGCAGCAGTCCTTCCAAGGCATCCAAACCCGCCTCGGCATCCAGCGTCGCCAACTCCAGCGAAGACCACAAATCCCGTTTGGCTTGATCCAGAAAGCGGTCGTGTTCCCATTGCGGCCAAGCCACCGACACCAAGGGCACGGCATTGCCCGCCAATGCCAAGCCGTCTTGGAACCCACAGGCCGCAGCGTAATCCGCACCGCCCGCCTGCCCTGCCCAAGCCGCCATCGAAGAGAAAAACGCCAGCCAATCGGGTCGGTGCGGGGCGAGTGCGCGGATTAAATTCAGGCTCCCCTCGACTTTCGGCGACAAGCTGGCTGCTGCAAGCTGAGACTGCATGGCGCGTAGGCTTGCCGGGGCGACATGGCGGGCCAAGTGCAAAACGCCGTTGATCGGCCCCTGGGTTCGGCGGATGTCGGCAAGCGTCGGTTCCAAGGCATTCAGGTCGCCGATGTCGCAACTCCAGTAGCTTACTCGTTCGGGCTCGCCTAGGCTTGCAAGCTGCGCCAAGGTCGTTTGATTCGGCGGGGTGCGACCGAGCATCGCAATTCGCGCCCGATGACGGTTGAGCAATGCTTGCGCCAAAGGTTTGCCGACCTCTCCGAGTCCGCCGACCAGCAGATAAAGGCCGCCATCCCGAAACGCCAGCGGGCTGCGACCCTGCCTAGCCGCTTCGGCACTGATTTCCAATTGTAGGCGTTCACGGCCACGGCGTCTGATTTGCCGGGTCTCATGTAAGGGCAATGCGGTCAATTCCTCGGCGATGGCAAAAGCGGCCATTGCGTCGTTTGTAGTGTCCAGCGTCAACACCCCGGCGCGACAGCCGACGGTTTCGGCAAGCAGCGAGCGTAACAGCGCGGCGACGGCAGAGGAGACCGGCAAAGCTTCCCCGTCCGCCCCGTAAGAGGCCACATGCAGCACCCGCCGGCGGCCTGAGGCTCTCGCCACGCAACGGGCGATATCCAGTACCGCTCGGATTGATGGCCCGGCATCGGCTTCCCCCTTGCGTGGCTCGACGATCACCAGACATTGTTCGCATTCCCGCGTAGTACAGGCATCTAAACCCGTTCCTGCAAGCGACAGGCGTTCGACGCGATGCCCCAACTGTGACAAGGCCGCAGACAGAGCTTCGCCGCCGCCGATCAACAAGATGTCCAGGGTTTCCGGGATCAAGACGGGCGATGCGGCTTTAGTCCAACGCAAACTCAGCAACCGAGTGGACACTGCCTCCGCCAATGCGTCTGGATCAAGCTTTTCTTCATCCTTACGGCTTGGGGGTGCGGAAGCTTGGCTTGCCGAAGGGCGATTTGTTTCACTCAGGGTGGATACCCCACCGGGCGGGGCCGGTTCCACGTTCAGCCAGTGGCGTTGCCGGTTGAAAGGCGTGGTGGGCAGTGAAACCGGTCGGGCGCGTGGGTCACCGTCCCGGTCTGCTGCGGGCGGGGGCGTGATGGGGGCAGGCTCGCCACGCGCCAGTTTATGCAAGGCTTCAAGCAATTCGCCAAGCTCATGCGCTTCGATCCATACGCAATGTGCTTGCCTGGCCCGACCGCAACGCAGTGTGCGGCCAATATCGGCAAGCAATGTCTGGCTGTCAGTGCTGGATTTGGCTAGATTGGCGATAGACTCGGCCATCCGGGCTGCCAACGCGGCAAGCTGGCTAGGTTCGCGCACCGACAGCGGTATCACCTCCGGGGACATAGGCACCGCCCGGCGCGGCAACGCGGCGGGTTCCTCGACAATCAAATGAGCATTGGCACCGCCCGCGCCAAACCCCGAAATCGCGGCACGGCGTGGGCGGCTGACCGGCTTGGGCCAAGGTTCAGCCTCGGCAGGCAGGCGGAAAGGCGTTTCATGCCAGCGGATCAACGGATTGGGCGTGGCGGCATGGCGGGCCGGGGCGATGGTGGCGTGACGCAATTGCAACAGCACTTTAATCAGACTGGCGATGCCCGCCGCCGACTCCAGATGCCCGATGTTTGCCTTGAGCGTCCCCAATGACAGAGGCTGGGCGGTAGGCGACAGGCCCAACCCGCCCATCAGACCGGCCACTTCGATGGGATCGCCTAATTCAGTGCCGGTGCCGTGGGTTTCGATCAGACAAACGCCAGCGCCTTCTATGCCAGCTTGTTCCAGCGCGGCGCGGATGACCGTGCTTTGAGCGCGGGGATTGGGGACGGTGAAGCCGCCGGTTTTGCCGCCGGCATTGATCGCGCTGCCGACAATCAAGCCGTCGATGCGGTCGCCGTCGGCTAAGGCTTGCGACAGGGGTTTCAGTAGCGCGACACCGACTCCTTCGCCATCGACAAAGCCATCGGCACCGGCCCCGAATGCACGGCATTCCACACCTTGGGCGATCATGCCCGCCTGCCCTAGATTCACCAATTGGCGGGGATGGGCTATCAGGTTGACGCCCCCGGCCAGAGCCGCTGCGCATTCGCCCCGGCGCAAACTCTCGCAAGCCAAATGCAGCGCGGTCAGCGAGGAAGAGCAAGCGGTGTCGATGGCAATGCTCGGGCCGTCGAAATCGAACAAGTAGGACACCCGGTTGGGGATGGACCAGAAATGGCTGCTGGCCGCCTGATCTTCGCCGGCTCGCCAAGCTTCTGCCGCCAACCATTGATAGGCGGTGTTCATCACCCCGCAGAACACACCGACCGACCCTGTCGTACCCTTCATGCGCGACTGCCCGGCCAGTCGCGCCGGGGTGGTGCCGGCGTCTTCCAAGGCATTCCAGCAGGTTTCGATGAATAGACGTTCTTGCGGGTCCATCGTGTCCGCTTCCAATGGCATGATGCCGAAAAACAGCGGGTCGAAGCGGTCTATGCCGTCAATGAATCCACCCCAACGCGAGCGGCAATGACCGGACGTGGGGGTTGCTTGCCCTCCGCGATCCAAATAACGCTCATGATCCCAACGCTCGGCGGGAACAGGGCCTAATGCGCTACGCCCCTCGCGCAGGAGTTCCCAAAATGAGTGGGCTGTCTCCGCACCGGGGAAACGCCCGGAAAAACCGATTACCGCGATGGGTTCGCTGTTACCCGAAGCGGGTTTGCCGCGCTCAGGCGCAATGATTGGTTCTGGGTTTGCCGGCCGTGTGGCATTGCCCAAGCCATTTGCCTCTGCTACGGCGGAATGATCGGCTTTCCCCGGCGGGTTATGGTCGGCGGATGCCGGGGCGGGGATGCCTTCCATCAGCAAATGTTCGGCAAGGCGGTGCAAGGTGTTGTGTTCAAATAACAAGGTATTGCTGACGCGAGGATAGTCGACGGCAATCCGATTGCGGATTTCCAATGCCGACAGCGATTCCACGCCATAGCGTTCAAAGGTGTCGCCGGGCCTCAGGTCTTCCGGCTCCATGCCCAGCGTTGTGGCGAACACATTCTTTAAGTAATCCAGCATTGCTTGCTGGCCAGGGCCTGCGCTTGCGGCTGGCGGAGCTTCGGCGATGGAGGGTTCCGGTTCGTCTTGCGCAACGGGCATCCAATTGTCAGCCAATGCGGTAATCAGGCTTTGACTGCTGGCAGCGGGTTCGCCTTCCGCGCCCAACAGCAAGGGGTCGGTGAAACCGTTCTCGGCCAATAAGTCTAGCCAGACGGCGGGCGACACTGCCGGCCCGTCGGGAAGGCGGGTGTCGGCATCATCCGCCGCCCACCATTGCGGGGTCAAGCCGAACACGAGTGTACCCATGACTCGGCTGGCGGTGAGTTCGTTCATCACCAAACGCCCTCCTGGAAGCAAACGGGACTTCAAGTGACGCAGGGTTGCGCCGATATCCGGCGTGGCATGAACGACATTGGCTGCAATGATGATGTCGTAACTTGAACGCTCTGCCGGTTCGGGTTCGCGTCCGACATCCAACATTCCAGCCTCGATTTGCCAACCCGCCGCCAAACTGCGCTCTTGCAGCGTTTTAGCGAGGTAAGGCGACAAATCGGTGGCCCGGTAAGCGATGCTGCCCCGCCAAGGCAGAAGCTCGGCCAGCAAGGGCAAGGTGCTTCCGCCCGTACCGGCTCCCACTTCCAAGATACGGACCGGGTTTGAACCCCTCTGCAATCGGGCTTCGACCTCTGCGGCGACGGTTTTGCCCAGTAGGGCGTTGGCGCGGTCGGACACGGGGTTGCCTTGGTAGGCGACTTGAACCAAAGATGTGTCGCCATCCGGGAATAGCACCGAGGCGGCATTGCGTTGACCGCGCAACACATCGGCATAGGATTCCAAGCAGGTTTCCAGCAGCAAGCGGTTTGCGCCCAGCCAAGCGCAATCGTGTTCCCATACCGATAGCGCGGTTCGCTGTTCTTGCGTAAGCCGTTCGGTGTCCTTGTGGGTTTGCAAACGCCACAATCCATCGCGTTCCTCAACCCATCCCGCATCGGCAAGGCGGCGCAGCAAAGTTTGCGCCAGTCGCCGATAATCGGCGGCAATGCCCAATTCTTTAAGCAGGCGGGCGGGCGTGAGGCGGGTTGAGCCTAGATTGCCCGCCATGGATCGCAATATCCCCGCAACCCGCAACAGGCCATAATTTTCCAAAACCTCGAATGCCGTGCGAGCCGCCTCTATGCCGGAGTCGATAGGGACCCTCTGCCGCAAACGCGCATCCAGTGCCGCGCTGCTGACTGGCCGCTCCAAGGGTTTATACCGCCAACGGGTCTTCTCCACTAGGTCAATGCTAGACAAGCGATCCGCGCTGACGCGGACGGCGGCGACTTCAGAACCCGCCGCCAGTGCGGTAGGCAGAATCGAAGCCCCCATCGCCGGGGTAATCGGCAACACGCCATCGGCGGTGAAACGGGCTTGGATGGCAGGGTCGGCAACCGCGCCGACCTCGCCCCACAATCCCCAATGCACCAAGCTCACTGGCAAACCCCGCGCCCGCGCCGACTGCCCCAAAGCAGCCAAAGCGGCATTGCCCGCCACGTAATTCCCTTGACCATGCTGGCCAAGAAACAGATTGGCCGATGAAAACAGCACGAGCGCCTTCGGGGTCCGATGCGCGAATGCGGACACAAATGCCGCGCCCGCAGTGGCCCGCGGGGCGAAGGCATGGCGAAAATCGGCTTCATCCATCAGTGCCAAGGATTTATCGCGCAGCGTCAGTGCGCCGTGTACGGCTAGGTCGATGTGGCCGAACGCACGTTGCGCCTGATCCACGGCTGCATTTAGCGCGGATGGATCGGTGGCATCGGCTTGAATATACAGCCCGTCACCGCCTAGCGACTTCAAGCGCGTTATTAATGCATTAATGAGGGAGTCGGCGGGGCGGCGACCGACCAGCGCAATGCGGGCAGCGAAATTTCGCGCCCAGTGTTCAGCCAAGGCGCCACCCACGCCGCCGGCACCACCAACAATCAGGCAAGCATCGCCGTTTGCCAACGGCAAGCCGTTTTCTGAGTTAAGTTCCACCGCTTGCAAACGCCGCGCAAAACGCCGCCCGTTGCGATAGGCGATTTCAGACCCGGCGGCATCGCCCCCTTCCGCCGCCAATAAGTCCACTGCCCGATGGTCTACCACCTCCGGCAAGTCCACCGCAAGGACGGCAGTCCCCGGTATTTCGCGCGCGGCGACTTTCGCCAATCCGTGCATGCCGGCCGCGTCGCTGGCTTGGTCTAGGCTTGCCGACGCATGGATGCCGTAGACCCCGCGAGTCACAATCAATACCCGGCGTATGGACGCTTTGCCCGGTTCCGCTCCCAGCCCTCGCAACACCGCCAACAGGCGCAAACACCTAGAAGCGGCGGACTCGGCCCAAGTATCCGGGTCGCCGTCGGGCGGCGGCCGCTCGCCATCGGCAGTGTCGAGGTAATACAAGGTCTCAGCGTTCATGCCGTGGACGGACTCCCCGCTGAGTTCGCCGGAAAAAATCACCGCATTAGTCAATCGCGCAGCCAGATCGCAGGCCAACGCCTCCGCCCCGGGCGCGGCTAATATGAGTGTGCGGCCTTGCTTGACCGTCCCGCCGGGGCGGTGCGTCCATGCGGGCCGCAACAGGGTGATAGGAGCGCTGGCCTCCATGATGGCACGGCGGCGTGCGGTCAAACCGCCCACTTGCAGAACCGCCTTGCCCGCCGCGTCCGTCAGAGTCAGGGCGAAACGCTGCACGGGTTCGTCCGGGCCAGTCAAGGGCCACGCACACACTTGCCGGGCTTGGTTCGGGTCGCCTAGTATCGCCAAATCTGTCAGAGTATGCGGCACTGGGATCGCTTCTCCGGCTTCCAAGCTCTCCAAATCGCCCATCAAGCCGGCTAGGGACTGGAATGCGGCATCCAACAGCGCCGGGTCAATCACCGCTGCCCCCGCCATCCCATTCGGCATCAACTCGGCGCGGGACAGTTCGGCGGACGGCCATAGCCTACGCACGATTCGGAAGCGTTCGCCATAGTCTAGGCCAAGTTCGCGCAGACGCTGATAAAAAGGACTTGCCTCAATGGTTTGGTTGGCGGCTGGGTAGGCAAGTTCAGCCACGGCGGCTTCCACGGGGGCCAAAATGCCGGAGGCCAGCACAGCCCCCTCCGCGCCACCCGCCTCGCGCACCGAGAAGGCAGTGCCGGTGGCAGCAACAGGCCGTAAGGAAAAATCCAACCGCACAGGTTCCGCACCGGCGCGAACCGGCCTGATCCAAGTAAGCTCCTTAAGGCCACCCCGGTCCAATTCCAAGGCCATCGCCACAATCGCCGCACCGGGCAACAGTCGTTCGCCTCCGACGCGATGATGGGTCAATAGTGTCGAGTCGGGTTGGAGGGTGAAAATCCACGCCGCGCTCTCCCCATCCCGCAATGGGCGGGCTTGCCGAGTCCAATCAGGCACGGAAGCTGGCTGTTGCGCCGGTAAGGCAGGCGAGGCGGCCGAGGCACGCAACCAATGCCTTGTACCGAGAAATGGCCTCGCTGCCAAGGCTTGACGCACACCCGCATTAGCCCACAACGCCGACCCGCCGTGACACCAAAATTGGGCCAAGTCAGCAAGGCCGTTCCCCGCCGGGCGGGGCGGGGCTTGACCGCTGTCGTCAGGGGCTTCGCCCCAGAAGATCGCGTGTCCGTCACGGCCTTCGGCGATGGCGGTCAGCGTCGTTCGGGCGTGTTCCAAATGATCGGCGACGAAGGCGCAACGCCAACGCATGGATTCGCGTCCGACGGTCAGGGTATGACAGAGATCGGCCAGCGTCACCGGGTCGTCCGCATTCGCCAAACGCCTTGCCATCACCCCGGCCAATGCGCGGGTTTGGGCTTGGGTACGTGCAGACAGAGCCACGGCACGGGGTTTGCCGTCATCCGCCGTCGGCTGTCGAAGTGGCGCATCCTGGACGATCACATGGGCGTTCGCGCCGCCCGCGCCAAAGGAACTGACCCCGGCGTAACGGCGACCGTCAGGCCCAGGCAACCAAGCCGCCGGTTCGGTCTGCAAGCGCAATGGGGTCGCCGCAAAATCAATGTCGGGGTTGACCGACCCTGACAGAGGCATGGGCGCGTAAAGGCCATGGCGCATTTGTAATAACACTTTGATCAGACCGGCAAGGCCGGCCGCCGCTTCCAAATGGCCGATGGAGGCTTTGGCGGAACCTAGGGGGATGGCTCCACGCGGCGTGTCAGTGCCTAGTGCCCGCACCAAACCCTCGATTTCTATCGGGTCTCCCAAGCGGGTGCCAGTGCCATGGGCTTCGATATAGCCGAGCAAGTTGCCTTTAAGCCCGCAACGGTTTAAAGTGCGGCGAATCACAGCGGCTTGAGCGGCGGGGTTGGGCACGGTGTAGCCGTTGGTCTTGCCACCGTGGTTGACGGCGCTGGCACGGATTACGCCATGAATGATATCGCCATCGGCCAAGGCAGCAGCCAGTGGTTTCAACAACACCGCCGCAACGCCTTCTCCTGGAACATAGCCGTCGCCCCCTTCGCCGAAGGAATGGCATCGGCCATCGCTAGACGCGAAGCGTCCTTGGCTCAAACCGATGTATTTGCCCGGATGCAGGCTCAGGTTAACCCCGCCCACCAAGGCAGTGCGGCAATCCCCTGCCATAATCGCCTGACAGGCCAAATGCAAAGCGGTCAACGAGGATGAACAGGCACTGTCGATAGAGAGGCTAGGCCCTTCCAGACCCAAGGCATAAGACACCCGGTTGGCAATCGACCAATAAGGCGAGGCACCGCCTATCGGCGCATTCGGCCCGGCGGCTTCTTGGGCCAATAGTTGGTAATCCCCGTACATCACGCCGACATACACGCCGGCATCCCGCTCACCGGTCGCCCCAAACTTAGCGCGGGTCAGGCCCGCGTCCTCCAAGCATTGCCAGGCAACTTCAAGAAACAGCCGCTCTTGTGGGTCCATCCGTGCGGCTTCATCCGGGGCGATATTGAAAAACAAGGGATCGAAACGATCCACACCGTCGATGAAACCGCCCCATTTTGAATAACTGGTGCCGATTCGGTTGGGGTTGGGATCATAAAAGCCTGCCAAGGGCCAGCGTTGCGGGGGGATTTCGCTGATGCACACCCGCCCCGATATCAAATTACGCCAGTAAGCATCAAGATCGGCTGCCTCCGGGAAACGCCCGGCCATGCCGATGATGGCGATGGCACCGACATCGGCGCGTCCATCTTGGCGAGCCGGAGCTACACTATTTTGCGTCGTCGCTAGCGCCGAACCCTGATGCAGGGCCAAGTGACCGGCCAATGCGCGCAAATTCGGATGCTCGAAAAACAAGGTCTTGGAAACACGACCCAAATCCCGCTCTAACCTGGCGTTCAGCCGGGTTATCATGATGGAGTCTATGCCAAATTCTTCTAAGGCGCGATCCGCGCCCAAACGCGCCTTCGGTGTGTGGGTGACTTCGGCGACGATACCCGTCAGATAAGCCAGGAAAGCTTCCGGGGCAGCCGCCGCCTTCAGCGGCGCGGGCGTTTTTTGCGGCGATGCGTCACTGCCTGCCAGGAATGACTCAAAGGCCATCCGCCGTCCCCGTGCCAACAGCAAACGGCCCGTCAACGGAGCCGCTAACACACGATCCAGCAATTCCATGCCCTGCGGCGGCAAGAACGGTGCCAAGCCAGTCGCGGCACTGACCGAAGCCGTATCCCGATAGTGCGTCGCCATGCCGCCGACCAACGCAGAGGGGTCCCAATACCCCCATTCCAAACAGAGGATGCGCCGGCCTGTTTGTCTCCGCATTTCCTGTTCCAACAAACCCGCCATGGCTCGGTTGGCAGTGGCATAGGGCACTTGACCGGGGGCGCCAAAAGACCCTGCAAGCGAACCAAAAGCCACTAGCGTTGCCGGGTTATCAGCCAGTGCGTCCAGCAAGGCTTGCGTTCCGTTGATTTTCGGTGCGAGTACGCCCTTGATGCCCGCACTGTCCAAATTGCGCAGGAAGCCATCCGCCTGCACGCCGGCTAGGTGGAAAACCGTCTGCACCTTGCCCAAGCGTTCGTCAATTTGGCCGAGTACTGTGCGCAGTGCCGCCACGTCGGTCACGTCTGCGCAAAATTCCAGCACGCGCGCACCCTCGGCTTTGAGTGCGTCGATTTCGCGCCGTGCCAGGGCATTGGCCGGAGTTCGGCCCAGTAAGGCGAGGCTTGCCCTACGGGAGTGCCATAAATGCCGGGCCAAGGCCAGTCCCAAACCGCCAAAACCGCCGGTAATCAGGTAGACCGAGTCTTTCGGCAAATCGACAGTACCGATGGGTTCCACCAGTGCTTGGTAGGAACGGTCATGGCGGTTACCCTCCGTGTCAACGGCGATTTCTAGCGTACCGCCAAGCTCGGCAAGCTCGGCAAACAGCCAAGGCCGGATGTTAAGCGCAGAAGGCAGGGCTAGTGCTTTGCCGACGAAACGGGGTTCTTCCTCGGTCAGCGAATGCAGCAAGGCTGCCGTCGCGGCAAATGCCGGGTCGCTGTCCGCGTCTTCAAGCCGTTCGGCACGGCTGGCTTGCAGAACCCGCAATTGCCGGGAGCGGTCACGGTGAGGCAGCCAAGCGTTTAGCCCATGCAGCAAGGTCAGCGGCCCAAACGCCAGCCGCTCATCAAGGCCGGGCTGCTCCGCCAAGGGCCAGAGGTTCAGCCATATATCCGGGTACAAGCCCTGCGCGGTCAATTCGCGCACCAACACGACCATGGCTTCGGGGTTTCCGGGAGGCAGTTCATACCTCTCGCGGGCTATGGCGCGGAACTGTCGGCCCGGCTGAACCAAGATAGTTCTCGCACCCATCGCCTCCACCCGTTCATCCGTATGGTCGAACAGCAATACCCTAGGCTGACCCGGCAGGCTGTCTTGGGCGGGCAAGGTTTTGGCCTGTCGCCAGAACGGGCGGTAAAGTAAAGGCCCCACCGGATCGAGTGTTTTCATGACCCTGACGGTCAAGCCTTCAAGGTGAACCGCAATTTGCGCGTTTGCGTTCCACGCTAACAATTCCAGCCGACGTTCACCCCTGCGTTGATGGGCTTGATCCTCGCGTATCTCCACTCGCAGGGGTGGACTCAATCGCGAGGCGTCGAGCCAAGCCCTCTCCAAGCCCACCGGAACCACCGTCTCCGGTTGCCCGTCTCCGCCGAGCAGCCCTAAGGCCGATTGGATGACCCCATCGAGTAAGCCGATTGCCGGGATACGTCCATGCGGTATGCCGACTGGCCAGTCAAGGCGGGCCAATACCCGCCCTTGGACGGTGGCAATGGCTTGGATCACCCGAAATGCCGGTCCGTATTCAAACCCCATCGCAGAAAAACGCCGGTAGACTTCATCGTGGCCCATGCCTTGCGGCAAAGCGTCCATCGGGGCTGAACATTGCGGGGCTTCCTCCATTCGGGCCATACGCACGGTCGCCTGTGCATGAACGCCCTCGCTGCTTTCCAGATGGAGTTGCCCGTTGGCCGAGACTCTGAGCCGCGCCGTGCGGTTGTCGGCGGTCAAGGGTTTGTGCCAATAGACCGCTTGGACTATGCAAGGGGCATTGCCCAGCGTGCGGGCCGCCAGCAGCAGCAAGGCCGTGGCGGGAAAAATCGCCCGTCCATCCCAGCGGTGGTCGACGAAGGCGGGATCATTGGCAGGCAGGATCGCGTCCAAGGCTTCGACGTTTTCAAGCGTTTCCTCGGAGGGTAGCGGGAAACGGTCACGCGCAAACGGATAGCCGGGTAGCGACAGCACCCGACCGCCCTCACCCAAACACTCCCAGTTTGCCGTTCCGCCGCTGATGAAATGCCGGGCAAGGCGTTCCAGATCGTCATCCTGCTTTATCCTCCATGCCTCGCCCGATTCCACCGCTCGCTCGTCACCCCTCAGCAGTGTCGGGTCTTGACGGCCTTCGCCCAATGACTTAAGGCTGCGGCGCAGTGTCTCCACATCGCCGATGATAAACGCAGCCCGTGTGGGCAAATAGGCGCGTCCGGCATTGAGGGTGCGGGCAAGATCGGCCAATTCGGTATTGGGATGGCGTAACAGCCAATCGGCCAGTCGCAAGGCCAGCCGTTCCAGCGCGGCCTTGTTCCCTGCCGACAGTAAAATCAAAATTTTACTTGGCGCTGACCGGATTGCCGCCCGCCTAGGTTCGGGGGCTTGTTCGATCACCGCATGGGCGTTGGTCCCCGAAAAGCCAAAACTGCTGACAGCGGCACGGCGCGGGGCGCTTGTACCCCAAGGCTCGGCATGGCATGGCACGTAGAATGGCGAGTTGTCCAAATTCAAACGCGGATTCGGTGTTTGATAATGCAGGCTAGGCGGGATCGTCCGATGTTGCAATGCCAGCAACACCTTGGCGACGCTGGCAACACCGGCCGCCGTCAGCGTGTGACCGATATTGGGTTTGACCGAGCCGAGCGCACAACGGCCCGCAGCCACCCGTCCGGCGAAAGCTGCCGATAAGGCTTGCACTTCAATGGGATCGCCTAGGGGCGTGCCCGTGCCGTGGGCCTCGACCAACGAAAGGCTGGCAGGGTCGATGCCGGCGCGATCCCAAACCCGCTGCAATAAGGCGGTCTGGGCAGGCCCGCTAGGCGCAGTGATACCGCTGGTGCGTCCGTCTTGGTTGATGCCGCTGGCGCGAATCACGCCTAATATCCGGTCGCCCTGCGCCAAGGATTGATCCAAACGCCGCAACACCACGACTCCCACGCCTTCCCCTGGCACGAAGCCATCGGCCTTGGCATCGAATGCGCGGCATTGACCGCTGGCAGACACCATGCCCGCTTCCACCAAAAAACGTGGCAGCGATGGGTTGCACAGTAACACAGAAACACCACCCGCCAAGGCCAAGTCGCAATCGCCGTCGCGCAGCGACTGAGCGGCCAAGTGGATTGCCACGAGGGACGAGGAACAAGCCGTGTCAACTGGCACGGCCGGGCCTTTCAAGTTCAAATGGTAGGCGATGCGGGCGGACAAGATGGCATTGGAATTGCCGAGCGCGGCGCGGGACTCGCCCCGATTCGCTGGATGGTTTTGCGCTGCAACACCGACGAAAACCCCGCAAGAAAGTCCATCCAAGCGGTTTGGCCCAAATCCTGCATCCTCCAAGGCATGCCAGCATTCTTCAAGGAACACCCTTTGCTGGGGATCCATCACCTCGGCTTCGGCATGGGACAGGCGGAAAAAATCAGGATCAAAACAATCGGCTTCGGGTAGCAGACCGGCGGACATGTTAAGCCCGGCGCCCGGCCAGCGTTCTTTGCCAACGGGCGCGATGGCATCGCGGCCTTCTTCCAGCAGTTTCCAATAAGCTTCGGTATCCGCTGCGCCCGCAAAGCGGCAAGCCAAGCCGATGATGGCAATGGCATCAGCATTGGATTGGGGGGGTGGCGGCGAACTGTTTTCGGCTGCGGCTTCGGTTGGCAGCGGCCGCCTATGTTTCAGGGCTTCCGCGAGCATGGCGACGCTGGCATGATTATAGATATCCACCACATCCGCCGGCAGATTCAGGGCTTCCGCCAGATCGGCGGCAAATTGCGGGGCGACGATGGAATCGACGCCTAGTTCGGCGAACGGGTGGTCGAAGCCAATCTCAGCCTCGGCAAAACCCAAGCGCCTAGCGAGAATCGCCCGAACCCGCCGCTGCCATCCGCCATCCATCGCCAAAGCCGGTACACGCCGGTCGGCACATACCGAGCCTAGCCCGTTGCTGAGGGCTTGCCCTGCGCCCAATTGAGGTACGCCTTCGCCGCGCACAGCGGGTTTTGCTTCTGCGGCAGTGACAAACAGGCATTGGAACCCATCTTCCTTGCAGTCCCAACCGTACACTGCCGGTTTGCCGAAACCGCCCTCCGCCAAGGCTTCGCGCCAGCCTGCAACTGACAGGATAGGGCCGTGAGGCAGACGGCGTTCACCATCCTCGAAACACCACCAACCGTCAAGTAGGCCAAAAGTCAGCGCGGCGAAGGCATCAGTGCGGGTCAATTCGTTGAGCAGCAACAGCCCATCGTCCGTCATCAGGTCACGGACATGGGCTAGGGTAGTGCTTATGCGGCGAGTCGCATGAAGGACGTTTGTGGCAATGATAATATGCGCCGAAGACAGGTAGGGTTCGGTATCGGCCAATGCCTGTTCGATATCCAAACGCCTAAATTCCATCTGCGGAAACTCTGCCCCAAAAGCCCGTTTGCCTTGTTGGACAAACCCAGGCGACACATCGGTGTAGATATAATCGAACGACTCACGCTGTGCGGCAAGCCGTTTCAGCACGAAGCGGGTGGTGCCTCCGGTGCCCGCGCCGATTTCGAGGATGCGTGTGCGTTGGCCGGTCAGGCTTGCGCACCGGGACTTCACGACCTGAAAACAGGCCTCGGCAGTCAGCCGGTTGAAATGGTCAGCCCAAGGATTGTCCCGGTAAATCGGTTCGACCCATCGCGTGGAACCACCGGGAAACAGGGCTTCGGTGGCCGGCATGTCCCCGGCAAGCACCATTGGCAAGGCCGCCGCACAGTTTTCGGCCAAAGCAACATGCGCGGCTAATGCAGGCTCCTGCCGCAACAATTGATCGCGAAGTTCGCCCGGCTCCGCCTTGATGGGGTTTCTTAGCAGTTCCGCATAAGCTTCCAGCACCTGGCGGAATTTGAATTGTGCTCGAAACGCCGATGCCAATTTTTCCGCATCGGGTGCGGGCGAGGGATCGATCCCGGCGTTTCGCACTGTTTGCGCCAACAAGGCGCGACACCAAGGGTCAAGCAGCAGCGAAGGGTCTGAGTGAGTGGAAGTGGGGTTCATGCTCCGGTTTCCATGCCATAGGTGACAAGACGGTCAAGGTGTTCGGTCACGCTGGTCAAGATTGAACGGGGGGTGTTTGCGCTTGCAAGCTCATTCGCTGTCAGCGGCACACCGCTACCCAGCATCGCCGCCTGTCGAGGTGTAAGCGTTGGCCGGTAGTCACGGCAATCAAATGGATAACCCGGCAGGGATGGCAAAACCGGCTTTCGGCCTTGCCATAGCCGATCCAAAGGCAGATCGCCTCCTTGAATATAGGCATCCGCCAAGGCTTGCATGGCGGAAGCCGAAACCATTCGCGGAAAAGCGTCCTTATGCCTGCGGCCTTCAACTAGGCCTGCCAGCCAAGCGGTCAAGTCAGCAAGATTGTCGCCGACCCATGCCGTCCGTTCCTTAAAATGGCTACGGCCTAGCGTCAAGGTCGCAGACAGCGCCGACAAATCGGTGTCTGGGTGGGTATCTAGCCAAGCCAGCAGTTTGGCGGTGCGTTGCTGCAACGCAGTGGATGTGCGGGCCGACAGTGGGAACAACCATGGGCCGTGGCTTGGATCGGAGTTGGGCGGAAGCGGGGCTTCCTCGACCACCAAATGGGCATTAGTGCCGGCAAACCCAAAGGCCGAAACGCCGGCACGTCGCGGATGCCCCGTCGAACGCGGCCACGGAGTGAGCTTGGCGACCGGCTGGAACGCGCCTCCGGCCAAATCAATGGCAGGATTGAGTTGACGGAAATGCAGACTTGGCGGCAATGCTTCCGCCCGCAACGCCAGCAGCACTTTGATCAGGCCCACCGCCCCCGCCGCCGCCAAGGTATGCCCAATATTGGATTTCACCGAGCCGACACCGCATACGGAACGGATTGGCCCAAACGCGCCGGATAAACCTTCCATTTCGACCGGGTCGCCTAGGCGAGTGCCGGTCCCGTGCAGTTCGACATAATCAATACTATTCGGATCGATGCCAAAACGTTCGTGCACGCCGCGTATCAACGCACTTTGTGCGGGGGCGCTCGGCGCGGTGATGCCGTTGGACGTGCCGTCTTGGTTGACACCCCAACCGCGAATCACGCCCAAAATGCGGTCTTGGTCGGCTAAGGCCCGATCCAAACGCTTTAGCGCGACGACCGCCACGGCTTCGCCAGGCACGAAGCCATCGGCAGCGGCATCCAGCGTATGGCAACGCGCAGTCGGTGAAAGCATCCCGGCATTGGAGGCGACCACATAGAAACCCGGCGTGAACATCGCCGCCACGCCACCGGCCAAAGCCAAAGCGCAACGGCCGCCGCGTAAGGCTTCGCAGGCTTCGGCGATAGCCACCAGCGACGACGAACAGGCCGTGTCGATGGAAAGGGCAGGCCCGGTGAGGTCCAGATGGTAAGCAATGCGGGCGGGCAACATGGATGCGGCGGAACCCATGAAGGTATGCGCGTCGCTAGGATGGCCCGAAGCCTCCAGCAAGCGGCCATAATCGCCGGCGACATTGCCCGCATACACGCCGCATTTTACTTGTTTGAGGGTATGCGACGGCAAGCCGGCATCTTCCAAAGCATGCCAGGCGGTCATCAGAAACAAGCGCTGTTGAGGGTCCATCGCCGTGGCTTCCGCCGGTGACAGCCCGAAAAACCCCGGATCGAAGCCAGTGGCATTGCTGATGAAGCCGCCTTCCGGGCAAATGCTACGCCCCGCTTTTAACGGCTTCGGGTCGTAAATCAGGCTATGGTCCCAACGCTCGGCAGGCACCGGGCCTACACTGCACACGCCATCCGCCAACAATTGCCAGAATTCGTCGATGTCGGCGGCACCGGGAAAACGCCCAGCCATGCCAATCACCGCGATGGCATCCCCATTGGCCGGACTCTGTTTTTCCAAGTGAATGTCTTCCTGCGTTGGCAAGGTTTCGACCGAAGCCGCTGACGGGGTTTGAACCGCCTCCACCCCATGGTGAGTAGCCAGATGCAATGCCACAGCCTGCACCGAGGGATGGCTGAACAAAGTCGTGGGTTTCAACTCGACATTGAAATGGCGGTTTAAGTCGCGCACCATCTGGACACCGATAATCGAATCTGCGCCGTAATCGGCCAGGCTACGTTCGGGGTCTAACTTGTCCGTGGAAATTTCCAAGGTGGCCGCGACGCAGCTTAACACTTGCTTTTCCAAATCGGCTGAAGCCGCTATTGCAGCCGAAGGCACCCCTTTGCGCAAACGTCCACGCAGCAAACCCCGACGCGGGTTCGATTCGGCTGCGGGCAGGTGTGCGGGATCGGCTCGACGGGCGACAATCAGCGCGTGGGTGGCTTGGGTTTCTTCGGCCGCTTCAGGCTGGCCAAAAATGCCGACTTGGTCAAAACCATTTTCGATCAGCACTTTGCGCCATGAAACCGGATCGAGCAAGGGCCCGTGCGGTAAGCGCGAGTCCTCCGACAGCCACCACCCCGGCAATATGCCGAAAGTTAAGGTGACGAAGTCGTGGTTGGCGACCATTTCATACAACATCAACAAGCCGCCGGGGCGGATCAGCCTAGCCACATGGCCAAGCGAGCGTGACAGTGACCGAGTAGCGTGAATGACGTTCGCACCAAACAACACATCATAACTAGCCTCCGGGAATTCCGCCGGGTCAGGCGGGTTTTCTAGGTTGAACAGCTTGAAATTCATAAACGGGTAAGCGGCTTTGAATTGCTTCTTGCCATGGATAAGGAAGCCAGGTGAGATATCGGTATAGTCGTATTCGGCCCCAGCACCTAGGGCGGGGAGGACCCGTTGGCTGGTGCCGCCCGTGCCGGAGCCGAATTCCAACACTCGAAACGGCTTCTCTCCGCCGTGCTCCTTTTGAGCGACGGCGACGGCGGCAGCGAGTTTGTCGTTGAAATGATCCACCATCCGATTGCCACGGTACATGCCTTCCACTAGGGACATGTTTGGGAATAACACTTCGGTGGGGGCCGTTTCGCCCCGCAGTATGCTGGCGTATTGGGCAAGGCAGGCATCAATCAAACTGAAATGCGCTGCAAATTGAGGCGACCTGGCCAAAAAAACGGATATCCGCTCGGCGATTTCGGCAGATGAAACAGTGGTTTTGTGTTTAGCCTTGACTCTATCGTCCTGCCAAGCCAAGAAGCCGTGGCGGGTCAACATATCAAGCAATGCGTCAAACTGAAGGCGGTGTTCTTCGGCAAGGCCGAGGCTTTGCGCTAGTTCCGCAGGGCTTGCCGACGCGGGCCAATCCCGGCCTTGCCACCAACGGGCAAAGGCCAGCACCGCGAGAGTGTCGAGTTCGCGGTAGTCCTCAGTCGCACCAGCCATGATTGCACGGCTGGAATCGGCAATTGCCAACGCTTCCCGTTGCGCGGCGGCGAACAGGTTTGTGACTTTGGCTTGTTTCGGCGTCACCTTCTGCGATGTTTCGGCGACATAGCCCAATTGCTCCAGCACCTCCGGTTCAACGCGAATAGCGAGCACTTGGGGATCATTCCCGGCGAGGATTTTCTCCAGGGCATCAAACCCCTCCTCTACGCCGATGGAATTCACGCCGATACGCGCCATGCGCTTGCGGTATTCCTCGGTGGCAACCCGACCGACTTCACCCCAATAACCCCAGTTGACAATCCTCACCGGGAAATCGACCTGCCCATCCCAGTTAAGTCCCATGGCATCTTGCACCACGCAACCAGCCACATAATTGGATTGGCCGGCATTGGTGACAAAACTATTGACTGATGAAAAAACACAGAGCCAACGCAATGGACGTCCACGCAGACACTCATACAGATTATGCAAACCCAGCCGCTTCACCTCAAAAGCCGGGAGAAAATCGTCTTGACTCATGTTGCGGATAGCCCGATCCTGCATGATTAAAGCGGCATGGATCGTCCCGGTGACCGGCCCTTGGCGTACTTCGGCGACGGCGATGGCTTGGGCAAGCGCGTCCGCGTCAGTCACGTCAGCTTGCAAATAAAGCAGTTCAATGCCGGACGATTTATCCTCCAGAGCTTCCACAAGTCCTCGCCTGCCAATTAAAGTAAAGCGGCTCCCGTGCCGCAAACTCCAGCGTTTAGCCAATGCAAGCCCGATTCCCCCCGCGCCGCCGATGATAAGGATATGGTCTTGCGCGGTCACAGGAGGTGCGGCGGGCACGGGCAGTCCCTGCAAACTGTCCAAGCGCAAGACCCATCGCCTCCCGTCCCGCCAAGCGAGGGGCAAGCCCAGCGGATCGGCTGGCCCCTTCAGGGCTGAGGCCAAATCGGTAGGTTCGCCCAAGTCTATGCACACGACGTTCAGCCTGGCATTTTCGCGCATGGCCGTGCGCGCCAAGCCGATGGACGCTGCCGCCCAAGGCAGGGTGCGCTCGCCAATTTGGGTTCGGTGGACTTTCAAGCTCAGCAAGACCAAGTTTATCGGTCTGGATGTCGCATTCAATGCCGCCAACAGTTCAAGCAAACTAAGCGCATTCGGGGGGCGCGAAGGCTGTTCCTCAATGGGGTGGACATACAATAAATCGCCAGGGCGCCGGTCCTCGGGCAGTGCCAGATATTCCGCCACCCCCAAGACTAAAGTTTCCCGGTCGGCTAAGGCCTTACGCGCTTCGGACACGAGCGGGGTGTCCTGTTGCGGGGCGATGATTGCCACGCTCCCGTCCGGCGGAAAAGCGGGAGCGGCTGCACTTTCGCCGGCGCAGACTCGCCAACGTGGCACGAACAACGGAACGGACCCCTCGTTCGCCGTCTTGGGCAATAAACGTGCGGTCAATCCCCGTATCCGGCATAGCGGCGAACCGGCGGCATCGCCGATCAGAATATCGATTTGGGCATAGCCGGCGCTGCGATCCATTAAGCGGGCATGAACCCGCAGACGATCCGGCCAGTGTTTGCCGTACAAGCTCAAACGCTCGATGCCCAGCGGAAGTGGCATGGCGGATTCGCCGGGGGGTAAAAGAACCATGCAAGCGGCTTGAAACGCGCTATCCAACAAAGAGGGGCAAAGATGCCAATCGCCCAGTTCGCGGCGGGCTTCCTCTGGAAGCTCAAGTTCCGCGATCACCTGTCCGGCATCCACGCACAGCCGTTTGATGGCCCGCAATGCAGGCCCGTGAGACAAGCCGGCTGCGACCAAACGGCGGCGCACTTGTTCTTGGTCGAGTATTTCAGGCCAGGCCAAAGCGTCAATGCCAAGGACGGGATCGCTTATTTGCTCGGCGGCTTCCTCAGTGCCGATCAGTCGGCCTTCAACGAAGGTCTCGCCGCCGTCGGCGGGGCCAAGGCGAAAACGCCGCCCCGATCTGCCAGACGGCAAGCTTAAAATTAGCTCCAAGCCATGCTCGCCCGGTGTGACCGGCCTTTTCCAGATCACATTGGCCACGCCCGCCGCCGGTATGCCGGCAGTTTCCGCCGCAGACAGGGCAAGGATCACAGAAACCACGCCGGGCAAATAAGGAACGCCTCCAACCCGGTGCTGATCCAGCAGCGGCATGGTGGCGTTGATGTTAAAACGCCATGCCGGCGTTTCACCGGCTTGAGCCTCGGTCAGCCAAGGGTTATGCACACTGGCTGGCGCGGTGGCATGGGCTTCGGCTTTTAACCACAGCCTGGGGCCTGCGAATGGATAAGTAGGCAAGCGGATAAGCTGCCGGCGTTCGCCTAGCCAACAGACCTTGCCCCAATCGGTAGGTTTTCCAACGATCCACTCTGCAATCAGACGGTCGGGTTCGCCCTCCGCCAAAGCCATAGGCTTGCCGCTGGCAATCTGCCTTAGCCCTTCAATTAGAGATCCGCGGTCATGGGCGAGGAAGCCTGCGCGCATGGCTAATGCTGTGCGGCCCACCGCCAAGGTATGGGCCAGATCGGCCAGTGCGGAGGGATCACAGGCTAAACTCGGCTCGTCGGTGAGGCGCACCGCCAACCGCTGCGCCAGCCGCTGCAAAGCGTCCGCATCGGCGGCGGACAACACGATAGGCTGGCGAACAGAACTTGGCGGATCGCTAGGGGTAAGCTCCGGGGCTTCCTCCAGCACTAGATGCAAATTGGCGCCGCCGGCACCGAAACCCGACAAGCCGGCGCGGCGCGGATAGGCTCGCCCAGACGGGTCGCGGGGCGGATGCCAGTGCGCCGCCTTCGTCTGCACACGAAAGTGTGTGCGTTCCAAGCCCAATTCCGGGTTGATCGGTTCGGCGTTCAGGCTCGGGGCCAAGCGGCGATGCTCAAATTGCAGCAGCAGCTTGGCTAAGCCTGCAACCCCGGCGGCACTTTCCAGATGCCCCATATTGGACTTGATGGAACCGATGGCAATCTCCCCGCCCCCGGTTGCAGTCGCAAAGACTTCAGCCAAACCGGCGATTTCGATAGGGTCGCCAAGCGCAGTGCCGGTGCCGTGGCATTCGATGGCAGAAATGCTTTCGGCGGGTATCTTCGACTCGGCAAGTGCGCGGCGGATAACGGCGGCTTGTGCCTTCGGGTTCGGCACCGTATACCCCCCCGTCCGGCCATTGGCGTTGGTGGCACTCCCCAGAATCACCCCAAGGATACGATCACCGTCGGCGAGGGCGGAGTCCAAAGTTTTCAACACCGCCACCCCGACCCCCTCGCCTTGAACGAAGCCGTCAGCGCCTGCCCCGAAACTATGGCAGACATCGCTCGGTGACAGCATCCCCATACGCACCAGTTCGCGTTGCTGAACCGGATCGAGGATCAAGTTGACCCCACCGGCTAGAGCCACCCCGCATTCGCCTCGACGCAGGCTTTCGCAAGCCAGATGCAAGGCGGCCAAGGAGGCCGAGCAAGCGGTATCGACCGCAAGGCTAGGCCCGGTAAAATCGAAATGGTAAGACACCCGGTTAGCCACGGACCAATGGTTAGCCTGCACGACTTGCCCTGCGGCATCGGCGGCATGGGCCAACAAGCGATAAGGCATGTTCATCACCCCGGCGAACACCCCGACATCCGCATCACCGCCTGCGGCACGTCGGGCGGCGGCTTTCAGTGCGGCAGCCGTCCGGCCAGCATCTTCCAACGCTGCCCAAGCGGTTTCCAAGAACAACCGCGCCTGCGGATCGATCCGTCGCGCCTCGGTCGGGGCGATGCCGAAGAATAGCGCGTCAAAGCGATCCACCTCGCGGATGAATGCCGCCCGCCGTCGCGGGACTGTTCCATCATCGGCATCCCATTGACGGTCTTGCGGAGGAAACTCAATCGACGTGCGCCCATTTTCCAGCAAACCCCATAATCCATGGATATCATCCGCGCCGGGAAAGTGCCCTGCCATGCCGATGATGGCGATAGGCACCCCAGTCGTAGGCACTGATGTTGCCGCCGCAATAGGTGCGGGCGCATCCGCTGTGCGGATAAAGGGGGCGAGGGAACTGGGATTGTCGTCCAGTTCACCGTTCAAGAATATCGCCAGTTCGACCAAGGTTTTATGTTCAAACAATAAGGATCCGCGTATCTCCGGGAAAAATTCACGGACGCGCCCGGTGATGGAAACCACCAACAGCGAATCGACACCGAGTCGGTCATAAGTCGCTTCGGCGGACAAAGACGCGGGCTCGCATTGCAACACTTCGGAGAAAATCTGCCGCAGCCATTCCAGCATGTCGGGCTGTCCTTGGGTCGCGGCGACGGCAGGGGTTTCGACCAGCGTGGGACGGCTGGCTTGCGGTACGCTGTCGCCCGGCACGGAACCTAAGGGCCAACAAGGGAATTGATCCAGCCAGTGACGTTCATCGGCAAAAGGATAAGTCGGCAAAGGTATGCGCCTGCCGACCGCAGAACCCGCCATGTTCCCCCACTCCAAACTTTCCCCAGCCATCCAAGCTTGCGCGACTTGTCCCAACGAGCCTTGGGGTTCCGCCGCCGCAAGGGAACCCGCCCCCTCCAGCAAAGCTGATGCTTCGGGGATGTCGCGGGCTTGCAGCATCGCCCGCACCGGGCGGGCCGCACGACCTCGCTGCAATGTGTAAGCAATATCGGCGAATTCACCGGGATCGTTGCTGCGCAGATGATCCGCCAAATCCCGGCGCACCCGCTCCAGCCCCGCCGAATCGTGGGCGGACAGCGGCAATGACAGGATACCGGAATTGGGCCGGGAGGCTTGCGTTTGCGGGGGCTGTTCCAACACGACATGAACATTCGTGCCGCCGAAGCCGAATGAACTGACCCCGGCGCGGCGCAAGCCAAGCCAAGGCACAGGTTCCGAGCCAATTTGCAAAGGTGTGTCCGCGAAACCGGCCTCTGGGTTGGGGCTTTGGAAACCGGGAATGCCGGGAATCACGCCATCGCGCACCGACAACACCGCCTTGATAAAACCGGCGATGCCGCTGGCAACATTCAGATGGCCGATGTTGGCCTTCACCGAACTGATCCTGCAAGACTTAGGCGGCGAAAAACCCTCATCGGCAAAATGGCCGAATAGCCTTTTTAAAGCAGTGATCTCAATCGGGTCGCCTAGGCGCGTACCGGTTCCATGCGCTTCTATCATGCCCAAGCTCGAAGGTTCAATGCCGGCTACCGACCAGGCTTCGCCCACGGCACGCATCTGCCCCCGGATGCCTGGGGCCAGATAATCGACCTTCCTCGCACCGTCATTCGCTATCGCCGAACCGAGTATTACCGCGTGAATGGTGTCAGCATCGGCAAGGGCGCGGTCTAGCCGCTTCAACACCACCAAGCCCGCCCCGTTGCCAGGCACAGTACCCGTCGCTGCCGCATCGAAAGGCCGGCATTCGCCGTCCGGCGCAAGCATGAGTCCGGGGGCCGCAAGATAGGCTCCCTGCGGCAGCAAAATGGATGCGCCACCGGCCAAGGCCAGATCGCACTGCCCAGACAACAAGGCTTCGACCGCCATATGGACTGCCGCCAGTGAACCGGAACAGGCCGACTGCACGGTCATACTCGGCCCGGTCAAATCCAGCGCGTAAGAAATCCGGGTTGCGCCATAATCCTTGTCGCTGGCAGTCAGTCCGAAAAAACCTCCGGCAGAATCCGCCGCCACGCCGCCCCGATAAGAGCAGTGGGCCAAAGACACATAAACCCCGATGCTGCCCGCGTCGGACTCGCCGACATAGCCTGCATGTTCCAACGCCCCGACCGCCAATTCCAATAGAATCCGCTGTTGCGGGTCCAGTACGGCGGCGCGGGCCGGGGGAATCCCAAACGCGGCGGCATCGAAGGCATCGACCTTGTCCAACACGCCAAAGCGGCGAACGAGATGCGGATGGCCTAACAATTCACCGGGAATGCCGTTGGCACGTAAGGCATCGTCATCACTGGTGACAATGCCGACTCGTCCCCCTCGCAGAAGGCTTCGGTATGCGTCCAAAGAAGGCGCACCCGGCAAGCGGCAGGCCATGCCGATGACTGCGATGGCGCGTTGAGAGTCAGAAAGTGGGTTCAGTTGGTTCATGCCATACCGGATCGTGAAGCAAACGTAACTGGAATTAGGTTCGGTTCCATAAAGACAAATACATCTGGTGTTGACGGTTGTAGACCGTCAGACATAAAATCAAGTTGGGATATAGTTAGTCCAAATTGAATGCCGTTACACGATACCAGATTTTTACGTTCAATGTGCAGCATTAAATAAGTGTCGATACGGATTGACATGAATGTTGGCCAGCCGGGGTTTGGGCGATGGCCGACGTTGCAAGCCTTACGCTTTTTCCCGTGCGGCGCAATACGCGGTAAGGCGTAATAGCGGCTTGCCGCGTATTGCGCCGGATACGATCCCTGTATCCGCAGGCTACAGCATCATGGATAAATCCTAATGAGGATGACAATAAAAACTTAATCGATCGGTTTAAGCTGGCATTACCCGATGCCAGCGATTTATGGTTACATTCTGAAATAAATCAGCCTTACTATAAGGATCACTACTGGCAAATTGTTCCGCATCCTCACGAGAACTACATTCAATGATTAACATACTACCAAACACACCACTACCATCATCAGTTAAAAGTGGCCCACTACCAATGACCCGACCGGCTTGTGATTCAAGCCAACTACGGTGTTCCTGACGATGTTTCAAGCGAACTTCATTATGCTCTGGTTTGTCCACACAATAAATTACATAAAACACGATCTACCCCCTCGAACGTTTATTTATTAGTATCAGCTATCAGAAAGTTTTGTTTTTTCATAAGCAGAATAACACCCCAAGAAATAGCGGTCAATATTCCAGCCACAAAGAAAAGCATATTAAACGCATTACTAAAAGCCTCAATCACTTTATCATGCTCACTATCTGGCAAGCCCGCAAGTATTGCTCCACCTTTATGTAATACACCTTGAATTGTTGTACTACTTAACCCAGTATTAACCAAATGCCAAGTAAGGCCACTTGAATAAACAATCCCAAATAAGCCCCCCCCAATCAGACTTCCCAGAGAGCGGGATAAACCGAGGGTAGCAGTTGCTGAACCAATATTGGATTTATCAACACTATTTTGAACAGCAACTGTCATTAATGGCATGATTACACCAAGACCAGCCCCAAGAAGGAGCAGAGTTGGAATCGCAACAATAGAAATAAGCAGTAAATCATCTGGCCATGCCAGCATAAAGTACATTATTGTAATAACCCCAACCCACAATAATAAGCAACTCCGATAACTCATAAACCTAGCAACCATCCAGCCACCAATAATGGGACCAACTATCATGCCAATTTGAACGGGTTCGAGTAATAATCCAGATACAGTTGGAGTGACACCAATAACCAACTGGAAATATTGTGGTAAAAAGAAGGTAGCGGCAAAAGAACTGATTGAGGAAATAAAGAGTGCTATAAAGGATATGGCAGAGACTGGATTGTGAAACAGTTTAAGTGGTATAATTGGATTTGAAACACGGTTTTCCTGCCAGATAAACAATACCAAAAAGATCACCGCACCACAACCAAGCCAAATAAGTTTAGGGGTTACAGTCATTCCTGAAGCTAGAGTATTACTAGACTGAATAACCAGAAACAGAAAATCAACAATCCAGAGGGTTAATAGAATGGCCCCAAGAATGTCTATATGCATATTTTGGCTATTTATTGTAGGCTGCTTTAATGACTTTTGTGTCATAATCAAAGCTAATAAAGCTAAAGGCAAATAGGTGACAAATATCCAGCGCCATGACAAATATTGTGAAACAATACCACCGAGCAAAGGCCCTATTAAAGCTGCAAAAGCAAAAATACCAGCAAGTAATCCTTGATACCATCCTTGTTCATTTGGAGGTACAATTTTACCAATCGTAATAAACGCCAACACCATTAAGCCACCGCCGCCCGTTCCCTGTAACAGACGAAACAGGATTAACTGATGGACATTGCCGGCAAAAGCACACAATAGCGCCCCAAACATAAACAGCAGGAGTCCAACTGCAAACAACCGCCGATTAGCATAAATATCGGATAATTTACCATAAATTGGAGCCGTTACCGTTGCACTCAGCATATAAGCTGTCATTACCCATACACTATCACCTCCATTAAAATCTGTGCTAATGGCAGGTAACGCAGTGGGAATTGCTGACATGTCAAGAGAACCCAAAAACAAGGCCAGTGCTATTGCTGCGAAGGCACTCCACAATTCACGTTTGGTATAATCCATTCGACCTAACCTGCGGTATAGCCACCATCTACATATAGAACGTGACCCGTGTAGAAATCAGAAGCTTGCGAAGCAAGAAACAATAATGGTCCAGCCAAATCATCCGGCTCGGATAATCTGCCTTTTGGCATGCGCATTACAGTTCCCTCCCGAACATTTTTAGCCAACTCTGTATCTTCAAACATCCACGCGGTAAGTTTTGAACGAAACACCATCGGAGCAATTGCATTAACCGTGATACCTGAAGCACCCAGTTCACAGCCCAAGGCTCTGGTCATACCATCAATTGCAGCCTTGGAGGCGCAGTATGCCGAATAGCCATGTCCAGCACCCAAAATCCCACGAATTGACGACATGAAAATGATCCGGCCGCCGTCTCCCTGTTTCTGCATCTGTTTAGACGCAGATTTAGCAATCAGCCATGACTGGGTTACATTAGCATCCATGACATCCAAAAAGCGTTCCGTTGACATTTCGTTAATTTTTGCTTTGTCATTTTTGCCAGAGCCTACGATCAAAACATCAACTCGCCCAAATTTATCGATAGCTGCCTGAATGATTGTTTCACAGTTCTCCTCACTGCTCGGGCGTAATACCACAGAATTAACCTCTACACCATAGGTTTTACATTTTGTAACCACATTTTCCAGTTCAACCTCATTTCCTCCTGCCAATAAAAGTCTGGCTTCATCTGCCGCCATAAGTTCAGCAGCCATTGAACCAAATGCGCCAGTTGCACCAGTAATTACAACAACTTTATCCTTCACAGAAAATAAGGAGAGTGGATTAGACAAGTAAGTATTCATTATAATATACCGCAAAATTTAATAATATGGAGATACAGCGTTTTTAATTCAAAAGAGTTACGGGATAAAATTCAAGCCTGAAATCTTCATTATAAAAACAATGGCTTGCATGGTTATTATGGATTTATCCATGCTATTTTTTGTAACCATTCAGACACCCCCTCGATTTTGCACCGTTCAGTCGCGTATCCCATTGATTGTTGGTTGGTTGGTTGTCAGAGCCAAAAATCGTGGGGTCTGTCTGAACGGTTACTATTTTTTGCAGATGAAACCGCTGTAACTGTTGGGTCTCGGTGGATAATATACCAAAACCGTAAGGCGCATTCAAAGGCGCAACGGAAAACGCGGTAAGGAGCAATAGCGGTACACCGCGTTAGGCCGGATGGAAGGGTAAAAGTTTTCAGAAATATCCAAAGGCATAAGGCACCCGACATCAATCCAACCGTGAACGGAAGGAGCGGCGCATATCGGCCCTGGACGGCCCGGCAGCGGGTGGCGCAGATACCGGAACCGCCGCCAATGGCGCACGATTAGCGAGTGCCAGCGCCAAGCGGGCGATGGTGGCATGTTCAAAAATTTCGGTCACGGTGCAAGGAATGCCGAGTTCGGTGGAAATGCGCCGGCTGGCAATCACCGCCATCAGGCTGTCTGCCCCCAATTCAAACAGATTGCGGTTGGTGTCCGGCAGCTTATGTGCATCGCCTAAAACCTCCGCCCACAGCGTAAGCAACCGCCGCTTCAAAGCATTGGCATCACCACCATGGGATGCGGGGGTGACAGGTTCTGCCCGGAACGCCCACTCCGCCAATGCCCGTCGATCCACCTTCTCATTGTCAGTCAACGGCAGTCGGTCGAGAATGCGAAGTTCCTTCGGCAGCATATAGGCTGGCAGACGTTCACGCAGATGGCTGAGCAAGGCTTCCACGGCGGTTTCCGTTTCGACCAAACAAAAGGCGGCGAGCCGCTTTCTGCCTTGGCTACAGGAAGGTGCCACCGCCACTGCCTCACGCACCGCAGCATGGGATCGCAACACTGCTTCGATCTCGCCCAACTCGACCCGGAAACCGTCAATTTTCACCTGCCCGTCGCGCCGACCCATAAACTCGATCAACCCATCCTCACGCCAGCGGGCCAAATCGCCAGTGCGATACAGCCGTTCGCCCGATTTGGGGTGGGTGATAAAAGCCGCCGCCGTCCGCTCCGGGTCGCGCCAATAACCTAGGGCCAACCCCACACCGCCAATGTACAAATCGCCCGTCACGCCGTCGGCGCAAGGTTCGAGTTCGGCATCCAAGACGTGCATGGCCTGGTTGTCTAGCGCACGGCCATAGGGCACCGAATTCCAACCGGGACGGGGCGAATCACCAATGGGATAATGAATCGACCAGATTGCAGCCTCCGTCGCGCCGCCTAGCGAATGGACGCGGGCTTGCGGGGCCACGGCACGCAACCGCCCGGCCAAGCCCTGCGCGATCCAGTCGCCGGACAGCATCGCAATGCGCAAGGAGCCGACCGCTTCCAGGCTGGGTTCGCCCGCCAAGAACAATTCCAAATACATGGGTACGCTATTCCATACTGTAACCCGGTGTTCCCGCACACAGTCGGCAAGATAGGCCGGGTCGCTGGCCGATGCGGGTTTGGGCAAGACTAGCGCACCGCCCGCCGCAAACATGCCGAAAATATCCCAGACCGACAAGTCAAAGCTCAGTGCCGACAAGCCTAGCACCCGGTCTTGCGGGCCGATACCGAAGCGGCGGTTAATGTCCAGACAGGTGTTCAGCGCGGCGCGATGGGTCAGCATCACGCCCTTGGGTTCGCCAGTCGAGCCGGAGGTGAAAATGACATAGGCAAGGCTGTCGGGTCCTATGTCGGGCAATAGCAAGGGGCTTGCCGACATTGCCGTCGAATTTAAGCCCGAACCCTCCTGCAAAACCGCAAAACCCCTTTCCCCAACCCATTGCCCATCAAGGGAGAGTGGATTTTCATTCCCCTCACCCGATTGCGGGGAGATTGGGGCGAAGCCGGTCGGGGGAGAGAGTGTTTGGCTTAATTCAACCGCGCTGGGGTATGCCGATGGCAGCGCGTCACCGCTAACGGTGATCACATCGACCCCCTCGGGCCAAGCCAACTCACGCCCCGCCTCGGTCAAGCCGAAACGCACACCGCCACGCACGATCAATTGGGCAAACCGGGCAGCGGGCAACTCTGGCGCCAACGGCAAGTAGGCCGCACCGGCCATTTGCACGGCGATAGCCGCCATGACTTGTCGCCATCCCTTTTCCATCGCCACCGCGACCAATTCCCCGGATTGCACCCCGGCAGTCCGAAGCCGTTCGGCAAAATCGGCGCATATCCCTGCCAGTTCGCCGTAGTTCAGCGTCCGATCCGGCGCGATGATCGCAATACGTTGCGGATTGGCAGCGGCCTGGCGCAAAAAAGGCGCGAACAAGGCTTCCCCCGGGACAGGCCCGACATCGCTGTTGGCGATGCCCCGTGCCATCGTCTCGCGTTCGGCGATATGGGCGGGAAGCTCAAGTTCCCAACCTTCGGGTGTCGCCAAGGCCGAAGCCGCCTCAGCCCACGCGGCAAACAGGGTTTCCGGCAAGCCGTCGGCGAACACGCCTTCCGCCACATCCCAACTGAGCAACAGCCCTTCGCTGTCGGTTTGCACTTGGGCGTCCAAGGTGACTTGCGGGGTTCGCGTGGCACCGTGGATCAACGCGCCGATCTGTGTCGCGGAGCCTTCCTTGCCGCCTTGCCGCAACGATTCGTAGCCTAGCATACTGGTGAAAACCACGGGCATCAGTCCCTCGCCCCAACCGAGTGCGGCGGCGCGGCGGCGCAACACCTGCACACCGGGGTAGACGGCATGGTTCAGATGTTCGAGCAAGCGTTTGCCCGTGCGAGCAGCCAATTCCCGCAAAGGCAGGCCAGCCTGCACATCCACGTCCAGCAAGACCGTGCCGGTGAAATTTCCGACTATCTTGTTGATGTCGGCATGGATCGGCCGGCGTGTGTGCGTGGTCAAGTTAAGCGTGAAGCGGGGGCTGGCCGTCCAATGCGCCAAGGTTCCGGCGAAAACGCTCAACAACGCCACACTGGGGCTGAGTCCATGGCTTTTCGCAGCCTCGGAGATGGCCCGCCATTGTGCCGCAGACAGGCGGGCTTGGAAACGCCGCGTACTCAAGCGACCGATGCTTTCCAACGGCTTGGTCATGGGCAATTCCGGCGCAGGCGGCAGGGATGGCCCGCGTTGTGCCCAGAAACGCTCGGCTTCGCGCCAGTCCTCGCTATCGGCGGCATCTCGCAAGGCATACACACATTGGCGGAAACTCATCGCAGGCATCGGCACAAGGGCTGTCGGGTTGGAAGCCAATAATGCCAGTTGGTCGAGCAAGGTATATAAGCTCAACACGTCCATCACCAGCAAATTCAGCACACAATGCAAACGGAGACTGTCGCCGGTAAAACTGGCAGCGATGCGGAACAGTGGCCAGACAGAGGGATCGATTTCGACGGAACTCAATGCCTCGCGTAAGGCTTGCCGCCGCTCGGAGGCAATTTCCGGGGCTAAGCCGCGTAGGCCTAGCGTCTCGAAACGGTAGCGAGGCACATCGGGCAGCACCCGCTGTTGGGCATTGCCGTCAACTACCGCCCGCAACATCGGGTGTATTTCCACCAGACGATTCCAAGCGGTTTCAAGGTCTGCCACCAGCCACTTCTTCGCACACTCGAATTCCCAGTAGACTTGGCAGTCGACGCCGCCAAGCGGCACACCGGGCTGGCGCCCGCTCCAATAAGCCGCTTGAAGATCGGTCAGGGGAAAAGGTTCAAAGGGTGCATCGTCGTCATTGACCTGGCGCACTGGCGCGAATCCGGTTGCCAATTTCAAGAGTGGGGCAATATCGGCCAGGCGTTCGGCACCGAGGAGTTCGGACAGGCTCAACACAATGCCGAAACGGCGGCGCAAGCGGTGTTGCAGTTCAATGGCCAAGACGCTCGACAACCCCAAAGCGGCGGGCGAAGCGTTCAGATCCAAGCTATCAGACGGCTCTTGCAGCAATTCGGCTAGTTCCGTGCGCAAGCCCTCCAAGCTTTCTGCTGATTTCGGGATTGGATCAAGCGTTGTTGCGGGGGTGAGGGATATCAAACCAAGCGAGGCATGCAAGGAGTCACTCTCTGAACCGCTAGTTTCTGTTTCTAGCCAGAACCGCCGCCGCCGTAGGGTATGCGTCGGGGATAAGATTGGCGCGAAACGTACAAGTTCGGCTGGCACTTCCTCGACGATGGCCGCGCCCTGCCCTCCGTTGATTGCGAAGGTGTTCACCAACACGCGGCGCGGGCGGCCATCCGCATGGGCAGGCCATGGCGAAGCCGAAGCAGGCAGATAGAACCGTGCCGTATCCCAATCCGGGATCAATTCCCGACCCGCCAGACCCACCGGCAACAGGCGATTATGTTGGATTTGCGCGATTGCATGAACCACGGCACTCAAGCCGGCCGCCGCAAGGGTGTGGCCAAGTTGTGGTTTCAGCGTAGTCACCGGCAATGGCTCGGCCCGGCCGTCGAAGGTTCGCGCCAAGGCGGCGATTTCGGTGGAATCACCGCCCTGTGTCCCAATACCATGGGCAGACACGAGGTCAATCTGCCCGGCGGACAGCCCGGCCCGTTCTAAAGCCGAGGTTTGCAGGCTTGCCAAGCTTGCCACGCTGGGAAGGGTAAAACTTCGCCCATGCCCATCATGGCCCACCGAGATGCCACGGATCACCGCTTGGACGGCATTGCCGTCGGCCTCGGCTTGGTCTAGCCTTGTTAAGACGAGAGCCACACAGGCTTCCGCCGGCACGAAACCGTCGGATTCTAGCGTGAACGGCAGGCAACGCCCGGTGGCGGATAATAAGTTCGCCGCGCCGAGTTGCGCCGCCAACAACGGCGTTGAATGCAGGCTGACCGCCGCCGCCACCGCATAGCGGCAATCGCCCCGCAACAAGGCTTGTTGGGCCGCCCACAACGCTCCCAACGACGATGAACAGGCAAGGTCCAAGGTCAATGCCGGACCGTCGCAATCGAAGACATAAGCCAAACGTGCTGCCAACGACGATGCCAAGTTGCCTGCCAAAGCCAATGGATCGCCCTTCGCACCGGCCATGGCGCGTTTGAAACCATAATCGCCGGTGTCGGCGGCGACAAAAAAGCCAATATGAGCTTCACGCAGGCTGGAACCTAGGCCGTCCCATGACAAACCGGCAGTCTGTAAAGCTTTCCACGTTTCTTCAAGCAACAGCCGCTGACGGGGGTCGGTGGCACGTGCCTCACGCGGGGAAAAGCCGAAAAAGGCATGATCGAAACTTTCCACATCGGACAAAAAGCCTCCTCGCATCAATAATGCGGGGTTCGGCAATTCACCGCCGAATGACTCGATCTCGTGGGCTGACCAGCGTCCTGCGGGAACCTCGCCGATGGCACAACGTCCGGCCTCCAACAATTCCCACAAGGCTTCGCTATCGTCCGCACCGGGGAACCGCCCTGACAGGCCCAGCACCGCCAACGGGAGATCCGTCCCATGGCTGCCTGCTGCCGTCTCCAATCGCTGTGGTTTGCAGCATTCCTCGCTCAACAACACGATCTTGCCGCGATGTCGCGCTCTGGCCATATGTTGGAATGCGGCTCGCGCCTCGGACCAGGGGAATGTTTCGACCGGAAGGGCCCCTAGTTCGCCAGATTCGACCCGATTAGCCAGATCGTACAACAACCGGCCTATCCTCTCGGGCTGCTGACGGAACTCGGCCACCAAGTCGTAAACCCGGTAGACGATGCCAGGATGGCGCAAGGCGATGGTATCGGGGTTGCGGATGTCAGTCTTCCCGACCTCAACAAACACCCCCCCTTGCGCAAGACATTCAAACCCGCGGTCTATGGCGGCGCCAGTCAGCGAATTCAACACCCAATCCACACCGCGACCGCTTGTCGCAGACAGGATTTCATCGGCAAAATCCAGTTTGCGCGAATCCATGGCCCGCTCAATGCCCATCGCTTCCAGCCAAGTGCGTTTTTCAGGGCTTCCAGCCGTGGCATAAACGCGTGCGCCAACTGCCATAGCGAGCCGCAGGGTGGCTTGGCCCAAGCCGCCCGCCGCTGCATGAATCAGCACCGACTGTCCAGGCTGTAACGCTTCCAAACAGCGCAGCGCGGTCAGATAGGCTATGGGCAAGGCGGCGCAGGCGGCATCCTCCAGACGGTCTGGCGCGGGGGCAACGAGTGAAGACTCCGCCACCACCCGATCCGCCAATGCGCCACTGGCGATACCGAACACCCGCTGACCCACTGTCAAGGCGTTGACACATGCTCCCAGATTTTCGATGATGCCGCAAAATTCCAAGCCCAAGGGTTCGCCCCGTGCTTCGGGCAAAGCGTCCAAGGCAATCATCAAATCCCTGAAATTGAGTCCGGCGGCAAGGACACGCACTAAAACTTGACCCTCGCCCAGCGTGGGCAAGCTGTGCGTGGACACACCCACCGTATCGAGCAAACCCGGTATGCCGATCCTGACGGCGCTGGCTTCGGCTTGTGTATGTACCCCAATCACGACATTCGCATCGCCAACCAAGCCTGCTGACGTAAGGTTCATCTGTGGGCCGGCAACGCTCGTTGGAGCGGGCTTATTCCGGTCTGCCTCAGTTGCCAATCTAACCGGATTGGCATTATCGGCTTCCGTTGCAATACGTCCGGCAATAGCCATCACATTGCCGAGCTCCTCTAGGACTGCGGGACTGAGTTTGACTCCGGAACTGCGCTCGATGCGGATGGCCAAATCCATTGAAATCAGCGAATCGATCCCTTGGTTATCCAAGGGTTTGTTCAAATCAATCTCGGATGCATCCGCTTCCAATGTCTCGGCGACGCATAAACGCACACACTCGACCCACTCTCGTGACTCGATTTCAGCGTTCTCAGGTTCCGGCATTGAGGCAGGCAATGGCTGCCCAGCTTTCACCAAGGAGGGCGAATCGTTATCGCATTCCGGTTTACCCAGCACTTGCCCGGTCTCCCATAGCACGGGAGTGGCATCTTCCGGTAGACGCGGCAACCAATACGATTTGCGTGTGAAAGGATACAGCGGAAGGTTTAAATGAGGGCGAGGCAAGCCCAACGCCCGGCGATGAACATCCAATCCTGCATACCACAATTCCGCCAGCACGGATTCCAAACCGTCCAAACCGGTTTCCGGGTCTAGCGACAACAGTTGGCCCGTAGCCGGAAGGACGTTTTGAGCCAGAGCCTCTGGGCCAATCGCCACGACGAAATCGGCAAACTCCCCGCTTGGAACGATCTTCATACCCGATAATGGAGAGTCTAGCCCGTCCAACTCAGGCAAGTGTCCGCGTTGCTGCTCCAGCCAAGGATGCCGCCCCGCTTCAGGACTACGGGGCATCTGCGCCAAGGCATCCGCTAATTCGGTCAACGGGCGAACCCCTACCAGGACATCCAAAGCCAGTTTGCGTCCGATCAGACCATCACCTGCCATCCCTGCCAACGGCCAGGCGGGCCAGCGAATGGCAGCGGACGGTGGGCGTAGCGACCAACGCGCACAAGTGGCCCAAAGGGCCGAAGCCACCGCCAAGCCCACCGCAAAATCCGCCGGTTCCCTCGCCAAACCTTCGCTAGGTTCGCTGCCCAGTGTTTGCCGCCATTCATCGAAGTGGGCGCGAAACGTGTAATTGCTGCGCCAAAGCTTCCGACCCAAAACCAACAATTCGGCAGTTGACTGGGGATCAGGCAGCAACTGCGCCAAAGCAGTGGGCGAGGGGTTTGACGGAACCAGCGTCAAGCCAGTATCGCCATCCCGATAGGTGAAAGCGGGGCGTTGTAGCTCGTGCGGGTGGAAATCGCCGTAGCAAGCAAGGCTCACTGCCGCTTCGTCGCTCAACACGCCGGCAACCGCTAATGCGGGCGGGCGTGCCTGACCAAAAGCTTGCACCGTCAAGGGGTTCAAACCGCATTGTCGCAACAATTCGACGAACGAGCGCATTTGCACATATTCGGTGTACTCGATGCTGGCGGAATCGAAACCGGCAGACCTCAACCGCTTTTCCAAGGCACAGGCAAGGCGATCCAGCCCCGGAAGATCGTGGCGCAATGCCCGCCAAGCGGCACTGTCGGAACCATCCAGCAGGCGCAAGGCCAAAGTCGGCGAAACATCGCCTTTGCAGCGTACCGGCAGATCGGGGCTGCGCAAGGCGGCGGCGGCTTGGTCTGGATGAGCCGCCTTGATTAAAGCACGATATTTAAGTGAGCCGCGTCCCAAGGACAATGCCCGCCCCCATGCCGCCAAATCCGGCGCGTCCGCTTGCTGCAAACGCAAGGCCAGTTGCGATGCCAACAAACGCAAGGCAGTTTCGTCAGCGGCGGACAAAGCCAATAAGACAAGTTGCTGCGGGCCGAAGTGAGATTTATCACCGCTCACCACAGACCGGATGGGAGGCGGTTCGGCAAAAATGGCATGGGCACCCGCCCCGCCAAAGCCAAACGCGCTGACCCCTGCAAGCCTTGGGCGGCTCAGCCAAGGCACCAGACCCCTCGCAGGTTCAAAGGGCAAAGCGTCGAAGTCGATCAGGGGGTTGTCCTGCGTCAAATTAATGCTCGGCGGGATCATGCCGTGGCGAAGCATTAACAAAAGCTTGGCCACGCCCGCCAAGCCGGCGGCGGCTTCAAGATGGCCAATGTTGGTTTTAACCGAGCCAAGCAAGGCTTGTGGCTCTCCGCCGGCGGTTCGTTCGCCCGCCAGTGCACGGGCCAGCGCCTCTACCTCGATGGGGTCGCCCAGCGCGGTGCCGGTGCCGTGACATTCCACATAGGACAATCGGCATGGATCGACACCCGCCTGGCCCAATGCGTCGCGGATAACCTGCGCCTCTGCCTCCGCCGATGGGGCGGTAATGCCGGAACCCGGGCCCATGTGGTTAATCGCCGTCCCCAACAACAGGCCGTGAATGCGGTCGCCCGCCGCGAGTGCGTCGCGGGTTCGACGCAGAATCAACACCACCGCGCCTTCGCCCGGCACGTAACCGTCGGCATCTTCGGCGAACGTCTTGCATAAGCCCTCCCCGCTCAACATGCCGGCCTGTGAGAAGGAAACCGCCTTCCAAGGGCTGAGCAGAGCGTTGGCCGCCGCTACGATGCAGTAATCGACCGTTCCGCCCAACAAGGCCAAGCGGGCCTGGTGCAAGGCGGCAAGGGAGGATGCGCAGGCAGTATCAATGGTGGCGCTCTCGCCCCGCCAGCCGAAAAACGCGGACAAACGGTTAGCCAGCAGCGCGGCATACACACCGATGGCCGAATAAGCGTCGGGGGCACGGAACGGGGAAGCCGCATGCTGCATGTAATCGTTCGCCATCGCCGCCGCATACACGCCCACCCGCTGACCGTGCAGAGCCTCGGCCGCCAACCCCGCGTCCTCCAACGCATGCCAGGTTTCTTCCAGCAATAGGCGTTGTTGCGGATCAAGGGCGCGGGCTTCACGGCTGGACATGCCGAAAAAAGCGGCATCGAAAGCGTCTATCGCATCAATCAATCCTGCCTGTCGGTTGACGGTGCGCCCCGGCGTCTTACGCTCTGGATGGTGAAGACGGCCGGCATCCCAGCGGTCGGCGGGAATGGGCCGGATGGCACAACCGCCAGCGGCAAGCAATTCCCAAAACTCATCGGCATTCCTTGCACCAGGAAGCCTGCAAGCCATGCCGATGATGGAAATTGAAGCTATCGGGCCGTGTTGGCCGTCGCCAGCGGTGGTTGAAACATTCATGGGCAACACGCAATCCAAATAAAAAAATTGACTACATTCTAAACTTTATATAGCCGATGCGGTCTTGCAAAGTCAAAACGCAAGCGAGGAAAAGGCTGTTTGCCAATGGAAATCTGCGAACGTAATGGGCCAGATGGCCTTAAACCAAAGTATTTTTGTCAAGATGAAAATTGCCGGTATTCTCATATTCCTCTCCCGAAAATATTGTGTTAGAGTTAGCCTGAGGGCGTAATCCTTTACTCACCCGGCATGGATTTTAAACCCACAATCCACCGCTTGGGTTTCCCTTGGACTTAAGCCTTAGGCCCCGTTGAAACGCCCGAGCGCGGCCCACGGGACGACAAACCACCATTCCGACAACCCAATAACGTGGCGAGGATCAAATATGGAACCCATTAAAATTAACAGCATTGTCCAATCTGTCACTTTCCTGAAAGCCAATCCCGACGGGACTTACAAAACCGAACGGCTGACCGAAACCGGTTCGCGAAAGAAGCAGTCTGGTGCCTTGAAGCCGATTGAGCGTATGATCCGCAAGATGGTCAAAAGCGAATTGGCCGCAGCCAATACATACCTTGAGCGGCATGAGAAATCGAATCAACGAAAATCCAACGGTTGGATCAGGGATATAGGGAAAAACCTCAAAAAGGCCGCAAGCTCTGCCCGCAAAAGTGCGAAGCAACCCAAATTAACCGTGGTCCGGTAACTCTCTTAATCAACTCACTAGCGGAATAGCAAAATGGCAATCACCAATCCCGAACCCACCCAGGACAGCGAAGATTCGACAGCCGATCTGATCGTATTGGACATCGGCAAGCGCGACGCCGACGCGATAAAAAAACTGCGCAAAGGCAAAGGCAAGCTGTTGCGCAAGGTGAGCGAATCGGTCGAGCAGTTGCGCGACGCAGGCAAGATCAAAGCCGACGCTCAAATCGTGCTGATCGTCGTCCGCGAGAACAGCGGCGGTTTTTTTTAGCGGCGATTGATATCTGCGACTTTAAACCTGATGCGGGCAGAGGTTAAGCCTCTGCCTTTGCATGCGTGGTATATATACGCAAATCAAAGATTTTACCCCACTCTCCCGCTTGCCGGGCCATGGCTTCAATGGCGGCGGGCGATGTTCGGAGGCAGAGGATGGGCTTTGATTTCCTCCACCATGCGCAGCAATAGTGGGCTGGGGCTGAGTTCCTCAAAGACCGGTTCGTCTTCCTGCAATAAGTATTGGATGCTTTCGGTCCAGCGCACACCGTGGTCGAGTTGCTGCACGAGGTTATTGGCGACCTCGTCGTCGCGATAGGGAAGCGCGGAAAAATTGGCGATCACCGGAACCATCAGCGGGGCGAAGGTGTAATCCGCGATGAACGCCGCAAAGGCGCTTTTCGCCTCGGTCATGTAGCGCGAATGAAAAGCCGTGCGGACGTTGAGTGGGACAGCCCTCGCGCCACGGGCCGTGAAAATATCCCCTAGGCGCTGCAGATCCGGCTCCGGCCCGGACAGCACCGTTTGCTGCGGCGTGTTCAGGTTGGCGGCATCGACGCTGCCGATGCCGGCTTCCCTGAACACCGCCCCGATTTCTTCCCGGCTAGGCCCGATGACCGCCATCATGCCCCCCCCCTGCAAAGCAGACATCAACGCGCCGCGCTGCTTCACCAAACGCAAACCCTCGCCAAAAGTGAACGCTTCGGCGATCAACAAGGCGTTGTATTCGCCTAGGCTGTGACCGGCGGCGAAATCCGGCGAGCGCCCCAACGCCTCGCACCGCCGGTTATAGGCCATAGCGGTCACCGTATATAAGGCCGGTTGGGTGTAAGCCGTATCCGACAACTGGCCTTTAGGGTCCTCTAGGCAAAGCCTGCGCAACGAATAGCCTAGAATATCCTCCGCCTCCCCCAACATCAAAGGGTAAGCATCGAATAAGTCGGACCCCATGCCGCGCACTTGCGCGCCCTGCCCTGGTGCAAGGAAAACAAGCGTCATGTGCGATACTCCTGTTTGATGGCCTGTTCAAGTTGGGATAAAGTATCTAGGTTGCGCCCGAAGCGGTTCATTGCGGTTAGCGCGGGTGTCGAATTGCCTAGGGTTTGCCTGACAAATGCGGCCAAGGTTCCGGTTGGGCCGCAATCGACAAAAACCCTCTGCTCCCCCGCCCAGAGATTGACGACCAAGTCGCGGAAGCGCAGCAAGCCCCGAGCGACCTGCCAGAAGTGGAGACTGTCGAAACGGTGCACTCTGGCCGCAAGCAAACTGGAATAGACCGGCCAAGCCGGTTGCTTAAATTCGATATGGTCGGCGTATTCGACGTAGCCGGCTTCCGCCGAATCCAACAAGGAACCATGAAACCCGTAACGGACTGGCAACCGTGCCCAATTCACGCCCAGCCGCGTTAGTTCCCCGGTCAATGCGTCGAAATCCGCCAATTGCGTGGTTACGACAAAGTGCTGCGGAGAGTTGATGCAGGCAATCTCGGCGAGCCGACTTAACGTCGGATTTTCCGCCATCAAGGCCGGCGAGCCAAGCACGGCAACCATCGCGGCTTCGGGCGCACGACGCATGATATGCCGCGCCTGTGCGCGGATCAGGCCGAGAGCCTGGTCCAATGCCAATGCGCCGGAAACCACCGCAACAGTCAGCTCGCCTAGGCTGTAGCCTACCAGCGCGTCTGGGCGGATGCCGCGGGCCAACAGGGATTGGGCGAGTGCATAACCTTGGGCGAGCAAAACCAAGTTGGTTTCCTCCAAATCGTCATAGGCATCGCTGTCGGACATGGGCCGACCAAACACGCTGTCCATGAGCGAACGCCCGCGAACCTCGCCGACAATATCCGCACAACGTTGGAAAGCCGTTCGATAAACCGGGTCATTGGCATAAAGCTCGGCGCCCATCTGATAATATTGCGCACCTTGGCCGGAAAAAAGAAAAATGGTAGACGACATAATAGCCACTATTGCAAAAAGCCCGATCACGGATAAATATCCGATCCCACAGACATTGAATATCGTGCTTTGCACACTGGTCCCAACGGGCGGCGAAGAATGCACCGGCACAATCCCCACCTCTTTGCTCAGCGAGGCGGAGCGCCAACGCGCCGCACGGTTTGTCTTTGAGCGGGATCGCTGGTCGTATGCCGCAGCCCATTCCCTGTTGCGGGCGATGCTCAGCGAATTCCACGGCTTGCCGCCCTTGGCTTGGCGCTTCAGCGACAACGGCAAGGGACGCCCTGAAATCGACCCGGCCCTCCCCGCCAAGCCGCTATTCAACATCAGCCATACGCATGGAATGGCGGCCTGCGCTGTGACTTCGGGCCACCTGCCTGAGGGGGTCAAGGTCGGTGTCGATGTCGAACGGCTAGGCCGTTCGTCGGATTCCCTCGCCTTGGCAGAACGGTTTTTTTCGCCTAGCGAGTCGGAATGGTTACGCTCCCTGCCGCAAAGGCAACTCGACTCGGAATTCCTGAGGCTGTGGACGCTGAAAGAAGCCGTAGCGAAGGCCGTCGGGATGGGCTTAGGCTTGGATTTTACCTCGTTTCATTGTAGCATAAACCCATTGTCAGTTTTATTTGACGACCCCGGCTTAGGCTCCACGGCTACATGGGAGTTGCGAAACTGGTTTGTCGATCCCGTTCATTGGGTTTCCTTGGCGGTGCAACGCCCCCTAGGGACAATTGTGAACATAAAACTCCGCCACTTACACGGCATCCCCACAACACAGCCGGAATAGTCCATTGAGCGAGTCATTCATCAGGGTGGAAAAGCCTAAAAGAAAGCTGCTCAATCCCGAATACATCCCCACCCCGCTCGTCACAAGCGGGGAACGCCCGCCGATAAAGGTTGTCGGCCTTAAGGAACATCGCCGCTTGAGTGGTTTCACCGTGGTGATGCGCTTCATTGCATTCGGCCTGCGAATCCTGTTCCGCAAGCTTCAAGGGCGAGGGGAAAACGCCCAACGCTCGGCCGTCGAAGCCCGCGAACTGTTTCAGGGCTTGGGGGGATTATGGATCAAGCTAGCCCAGTTCTTGTCTCTGCGCACCGACCTTTTTTCAGTGGAGATGTGCAAGGAACTGTCGCAGACCCTCTATTCCAACATTGGATTCCCGGCGGAAATCGCCAAAAAAACCATAGAACGGGAGCTTGGCTCCCCGCTTGAGGCAATTTTCTCCTCGTTTGAAGACCAACCCCTTGCCGCCGCCTCAATCGCCCAGGTTCATCGGGCAGTGCTGCGCAAAGAGGGTGTCCCTGTGGTGATAAAGTTACTGCGCCCCAATGTGATCGAAGCCTTCCGCCGCGACATGGGATTGTTGCACCTTTTAGTGGGTCTGCTCGGCATCCTGATGCCCCTACGCCATTTACGATTAAACGAAGCCTTAGATGAGTTGAACGGCATGGTTGAAGAAGAGCTGAACTATACCTATGAAACGTCCAATTGCCGACAACTGCGCAAAGTACTGCGGCGTCATAAAGTCTATGTCCCCTATGTGTTCAGGAGCTACTGCACCGAAAAAGTCCTAGTCATGGAGGAAATATCCGGCGTGCTGATGAGCGATGCCATCGCGGTCAACTCCAGCAACCCGAAACATTTCGAGGCTTGGTGTGAGGAAAACTTAGTGCAGCCTAAGAAAGTGGCTACGCATTTATTCATGTCCAATATGCGGCAACTGTTGGAGGACAATCTTTTCCACGGCGATATGCACCCCGGCAATATCCTATTATTGCGCAATAACCGCTACGCCTTGATCGATTTCGGCACCATAGGCTCACTAAACCCTGGCTTCCTGCAAATCTATTTAGCCGTTCTGCGCGCAATCAACCGCCGAGAATGGGACAGGGCGGCCAGCCTGTCTTTACACCTGTGCGTGGAATTGCCGTCCTTTGAAATTGACAAATTGCGCGTCGAACTGGTCAATGCGTTCAAACTTTGGATGGCACGCAGCGAATTTGACAGCCTGTCTTACCACGAACGTTCGTTGGGAGCGTCCAGCAAAATCATTGGTCAAGTGTTTATGAAATATAACCTGCAAATCAATTGGGCCGCATTGCGGATGGGGCGGACATGGGGCACACTGGACACCTCTCTGGCTTATTTCTACCCTGAAATGAACCATGCAAAAATGTTCTCCCGCTATATCAGGGACGCGCAGCGCAGAAAGCAGAAAAACAGAATTGCCAACTTCCGTGAAGGTTTGGTGCAGGTGCTGGACTCAGCCAACCAATACCGGGTCCTGCTCGAACCCGTATTACAAAAGGCAACGATTACCTACAAGCAGAAAATCAACAAGTTAAGCTTAATCTTTGCAACTATCATGCGATTTATCTATATATCCCTGATTTTGCTGTTGGGCTTTGTCGTCCATGTGTATCTGCACCAGCGTTTTCCCGGCATTGGCGATTATCCCGGCGCGGCCCTCGCCAAGATTGTCCCCATGATAGAAGACAAATGGTTCGCGCTGACCGTCTTCGCCGTTATTATGGTGAGCGTCCTGCTGCGACGCCTGATCAAAATCGTCAGCGCGTCCTATTTGCGCTAAGCCCAACGCTCGCCGGTCATGGTCATGCTATGAAGATCAAACCAGAACGCCTAGGCAACCCCAGTTTTCTGACTGATCACGGCACTCGCGCAGCCTACGCGTTGGGCGGCATGGTCAAAGGCATTTCTTCGGTGCGGCTGGTGCGCAAGGCCGCCAAGGCGGGTTACCTCGCATTTTTCGGCGCCGGGGGTTTGAAGCCTGAATCCGTGCGGGAAGCAGTGGCCGAATTGTCAGGAGACCCAGGCCCGACTGCGCCTTGGGGAGTTAATTTCCTACACAACGCTTTAATCCCCGCCCAAGAACTTGAGTTAGCCGATGCCTTACTGAGTGAAGGGGTCAGACGAATCGAAGCATCCGCCTTCGTGCGCGTCACGCCGGCCTTGGTGCTATACCGGCTGCAAGGGCTGGGCTTCGACAGCCAAGGACGGCCTGTGCCGCGCCAGCGGATTTTCGCCAAAGTGTCCCACCCAGAACTCGGACGCCGATTCATGTCGCCGCCGCCGGCAGAATTAGTGGCGGAATTGCGCGCCTCGGGGCGCATCACCGCCGAAGAGTCCCAAGCCGCCCAGAGCCTGCCGCTGGCCGACGATGTTTGCGCCGAGGCGGACTCCGGAGGTCACACCGACCGGCGGCCCTCATTCGCATTGATCCCGGCTTTTCTGCGTCTGCGCGACGAAATGGCGCAAGCCCACCCGAACCTGGCACGGGTGCGCGTCGGGGCGGCTGGCGGAATCGGCACTCCGGAAGCGGTCGCCGCCGCCTTTGTGTTAGGGGCCGACTTTGTGCTGACTGGATCGATCAACCAATGTACACCGGAGTCCGGCACCAGCGACACGGTCAAGGACATGCTGGCCTCCGCCCAAGCCCAAGACTTCGACATGGCCCCGGCGGGCGATTTGTTTGAGATCGGCGCCAAAGTGCAAGTCTTGAAGCGCGGAACCTTGTTTTCCGCCCGCGCCAACCGACTGTTTGAACTGTATCGCAGCCACGATGCCTTGGAGGATATCCCCAATGCGGTGATATCCGAGCTTGAAGTGAGGGTGTTTGGCCGCAGCCTCGACACGGTATGGCAGGAAACCGCCGATTATTATCGCCAAGCCGCGCCCATGGAACTGGAAGGAATTTCTCCGAAAAAGCGCATGGGAATGGTTTTCCGCTGGTACTTCATTCATTCGCAACGCTTGGCGCAACAGGGCGATACTGGCCAGCGAGTGAACTTCCAAATCCACTGCGGCCCGGCCATGGCGTCTTGTAACGCTTGGCTTGCCGGAACACCTTGGGAGGATTGGCGGTTGCGCCATGTCGACGCGATGGCCTGCCTGCTACTTGACGGCGCGGCAGAGGTACTGAACCAGCGCTACGCGGCCTATGCTGCGGACTGAGCCGCGTCAGCCACTTATCGAAACTAGAGGAGATTGCTTTGTGACCAAACCCTCCCGTTTACCCCCGGGGCCGAAACTGCGTTTCTGGCAACCCCTAGCCTATGTGCGTTCGCCCTACCGATTCCTCCGTTGGGCACATGCCCGCTACGGCGACCCGTTCACCGTGCAAACCAGCGCGCTGACGGTGATGACCAGCCAACCCGAAGGCATCCGGCAGATTTTCACCGCGCCCACCGAAACGTATCACGTCATCTTGCCCAAGAGCCAACAGAGGGTGCTAGGCCGCAATGGGCTGAGCGGCTTGGACGGGGAAGCCCATCGGCGCACCCGCAAATTGATTTCCCCCTGTTTCCATGGCGAGAGCCTGCGCGGGTTGGGCGGAATGGTTCATGCCTGCGCCATCGAAGCCTTGGAGGGATGGCGCGACGGGGAAACATGGGAGGCCAAGGATGCCATGCGAGAAATCGGCCTGAATGTGATCCTGAAAACGATCTTCGGTGTCGAGCAACGCGAGCGCCTTAGCCTATTTCGGGAGGCGGTGCTGGAATTCGCAGCCTCTTTCGGCAACCCTGCATTCTTGCTCAGTGCATTGCTCGGCATCGAAAATGACGGCTGGCCGCCAAACCGGCGCTTAGACACGGCTCGGGGGCGACTGGGCGCGCTGCTGCTGGAAAACATCGAGGAACGCCGAGCCACCGGGACAGCGAGGGCCGATATACTCAGCCGGTTGATGGAAGCTAGGTTTGACGACGGCAGTGGCTTCAGCGACCCAGCTTTGGTGGACAATCTCATCACCAACCTCATAGCCGGTCACGAAACTAGCGCGCTGTCGTTGACTTGGGCCTTGGCGTGGCTAGGCCGGCATCCCGACATTGCCGAACGCTTGCAACAGGAAATCGACTCTTTAAGCCGGGATGACGACATCGCCGCAATCCAAGCCTTGCCTTACTTGGATGCCGTGATCAAAGAATGCCTCAGGCTGTATCCGGCGGTACCCGAGGTCGTCCGCATGTTGGCGAAACCACTGGAATTATCCGGCTACACCCTACCCGCTGGTGTCAATGTGGCGGCATGTGCAGCGGTGTTGCACATGAATCCAGACATTTACCCCGACCCAACACGCTTCAACCCGGAGCGATTCCTGCGAAGAAACTTCAGCGGTTTCGAGTTCATCCCGTTCGGCGGTGGCGACAGGGTTTGCATAGGCAATCATTTCGGTGTGTTCGAAGTCAAAATCGTATTGGCGGTATTAATGTCGCGGGGACGCTACATGCTGCTTGACAAGGGACCGATGCGTGTCGCCCGGCGTGGTTTTCTGATGGGTCCGGCGAGTGTACGAGTGCAGTTCCAGCGAAAATGAGCGGCTCTGACCGGAAAATCCTCATCACTGGCATTGGCTTTGCTGGAGCGGCCGGCAATGGCGTAGCTTCACTGGCGGGCAGGCTTCGTGACGGAAACAGTGCGCTGCGACTCTTTTTTGAAGAAGAACGTCCTATCCCCTTGCTGCAAGTCGGTGCTTTTCTCGGAGGCGACTGGAATTGGCAACAAACCGACGGGGCGCAGGGCTTGGGGCATCACGCGCTGGATCGGGCAAAGAAACTGCTTCGAGGCGCGGACACCTCGCTGCAAGCCGATGCCTGCGCACTCTGGGAAGCCAAAGGTTCCGCCGCCATTGCCCCGGATCGCTTGGGTTTGGTCGTGGGCGGCAGCAACTTGGCCCATCCCATGCTTTATGATGAAATGGCTCGCTTCCAACGCAACCCGTCTTACATCAATCCCCGCATTGGCTTCCATGCTCTGGATACGCATGTGGCCGCCACGCTGGCGGCATTGGCGCAAGCGCGAGGCCCGGCGTTAAACGTCGCAGCGGCGGCGGCCAGTGGCGCGGTCGCGGCAGTGACGGCATTGGATCTGATTCGCAGTGGACGTTGCGATGCCTGCTTGGCCGTAGGCGCGATGCAGCGGCTAAGCCCCATGGATTGGAATGCGCTGGCCATGCTGGGGGCGCTTAACATAACCGCAGAGATACCTATCCCTTTCGGCGGCGAGGGCAAGGGTTTCGCGCCGGGTGAAGGTGCCGCCTGTGTATTGCTGGAACGGGCCGACCATGCGCAGCGGCGAGGTGTCGCGGGTTTGGCCGAACTGGCCGGGGGGGCCTTCGTCTCCGGTTCCGACCCCCTTCCCCATCCGTGCCGCGACGATGAGTCCAAGGTCATGGCCTTGGCGCTGGCTGATGCCGGGATGAATCCCCGGCAGATCGACTTGATTACCGCCCATGCCACCGGTACACCCAAGGGCGACGAAGCCGAGGCAGGTGCGATTGCTGATTTATTGGGTGACGAACTAGGGCGGGTATGGGTAGCCGCGCCCAAGGCCGTTACCGGCCACTGCCTGACCGCAGCCGGCCTCGTCGGCTTAATCGCCACCGTGCTAATGCTAGTCGAAAATCGTGTTTACCCGCTTCCCAGGCTATCGAACTCGCCCTCGCCACCCGCGGCATTCAGGTTGGCCGTTGGTGCCGCCGTGAAGGCAAGACTCAGGTGCGCGATAAGTAATGCTTTCGGATTCGGCGGATTCAATGCCAGCTTGGTGCTTCGTAGCCTATCAGACTGGCCCAAAACATGACGATGCACCGTCAAAGCCAGTGGGGAGGTTTGATTTCTGCCGGGTTTTCCTGGCTCGGACGGACTCTCCTTCTCAATCAAAGGCAGATGATGACGAAACTGCAATCCTTAACGCCCCGAAAACGGACAGCTTTGAATCGGCCCATCTGATATGCTATTAATAAAACCCTTGGTATCGGCCCCATTCGGCGATTCAACTCCTAATCCTACAATTTTTGGCAGCGGCTGATATATGACGATAAACTGGGGAATCGAACGGATCGGCTTTTACGGTGGGCGCAGCTTCATCGACATCGCCGACCTTGCCACACTACGCAAGCTCGACCCGTTACGGATGGCCAACTTGCTGATAAGCCGCAAGACCGTGCATTTCCCTTGGGAAGACCCGGTGTCCTTTGCAGTCAATGCCGCCCGGCCTTTGCTGCAAGCATTGGAGCCCGGACAGCGGCGGAACATCAACCATCTATTGGTCGCCAGCGAGTCTGGGCTGGATTTCGGCAAGTCGCTTGCCACATGGATTCACGGACACTTAGACTTACCCCGGGAAATTCGCCTGTTCGAGATCAAACAGGCGTGTTATGGCGGCACGGCGGCGCTGCAAACGGCGATTGGCTTGTTGGCCCGACATGGGCGGCCTGAAGCCAAGGCATTGGTGGTGTGTACGGATATCGCCCGCCCCATTCCGCATTCCTACGCCGAACCGACCCAAGGCGGCGCGGCCATCGCCCTGCTGGTCGGTGCAGACGCTGAGATATTGGAAATCGAAGCGGGTGCCAGCGGCTTGCACGGCTACCATGTCATGGATGCGTTCCGCCCAGACCCAGACCAAGAAACCGGCGATGCCGATTTGTCGGTACTGACCTACATCGACTGCCTACAGAAAACCTTTGCCTCTTATTGCGCGTCCGCAGTCGGCCCGGTCGATTTCCGCGACTATTTTTCTTACCTTGCGTTCCACACCCCGTTCGGCGGCATGGTAAAGGGGGCGCACCGCACACTGATGCGACGTTTATACCAAGCCGCCTCAGCAGACATTGAGGCGGATTTCCACCGCCGCCTAGCTCCTTCCCTGACTTATTGCCGCGAGGTCGGCAATATTTACTCCGGCACCGTGTTTTTGGCCTTGGCGGGGACCATCGCTTCCGCAATGCCCGACCGTAAAAGCCGCATCGGGCTGTTTTCCTATGGTTCGGGCTGTTCCTCAGAGTTTTATAGTGGCTGGGCATCGCCCCAAGCCGAAACTGCGCTGGCCCTTGCCGGATTGCCGGAAAACCTAGCGGGGCGGCAGAGGCTGAACATGGTCGATTACGAACGGGTACTCGCTGCCAACCGCCGTTCGCGGTTCGGCGAACGCGAGGCGCGGATTGACCCGGTTGAGTTGCACGACCTCTACGAGTCTGCCTTCGCCGGCCGGGGCGTGTGTGTGCTGCAAGGCATCCGCCACTACGAACGGGAGTATGGCGACGCATGAGCCTGTCTTCGCCGTTGCGCTTGCAGCTTGAAGGCCGTTGCCTGCATCTGACGCTGTCCGACCCGAGTCGGGGCAACCTGCTTAACCGGGCCTTGATCGACTCGCTACACGCCGCCTTGGATCAGGTTGAAGCCACGCCTGAGTTGAGTTTGTTGACGATTTCCGCCGAAGGCCAGACATTTTGCGATGGAATGGATTTTAGCGAAGCCTTGGGGAACTCCGGGGAAGCGGCAGCGGAAATCCGCTTGGCGGTGCTGCGTTTCCACGCCCTGCTCGAACATCTAGCCAGGCTTCCGGTCGTCGTCGTGGCGATGGTCGAAGGCCGCGTCAATGCCGGCGGGATGGGTTTGGCCGCCGCCTGCGACCTCGTCTACGCGCTTCCCAAGGCGGACTTCGGACTGTCTGAAATCCTCTTCGGCCTACTGCCCGCCACCGTGAACCCTTTCTTGGTGCGCCGCACTGGCTTGCAAGCCACTTATCGCATGGCGCTCACCGGGCAAAGGATGGATGCCGAACGCGCCCGCGCTTGCGGCTTGGTCGATGAGTTGATCAGCGACCCGGCTGATGCCATCCGTCGCTTGCGCCTGCGCACTGACCGCTTGGATCGTCGTGCGGTGGCACGCACCAAAGCTTTCTATGCCGATTGGGCCGGTTTCAACGAGGCGGCGGGGCTTAAGGCCGCCGATGCCTTGGCCAGCTTGCTTTGCGACAGCCAAACCTTAAGCAATATCCAATCCTTCACTTTAGGCACACCGGCATGGTTGACGCGGTCATCCTAAGCCGCCCGCTGCCGGGTGTCGCCTGCCTGCGCATGGAAGACCGCGAGGGTAGCAACACCTTCACCAAAGCCTTGGTCTGCGGGCTGGTGGATGCGTTGCGGGAAGCGGAGCGAGACTCAGACTGCCGGGTCGTGGTCTTGCACGGTTACGACAGCCTGTTTTGCGCCGGCGGTACACTGGAGGAACTCGTTGATATCGCCGACGGGCGCAGGGGGTTTGACGAGGGCGACTTTTACCGCCTGCTGTTGGATTGCCCGTTGCCGGTCATTTCGGCGATGCAAGGCCATGCCATGGGCGGCGGTTTGGTGTTCGGGCTTTACGCTGATCTGGCGGTGCTGTCGCGGGAATCCCTATACGGCGCCAACTTCATGAAATACGGGTTCACGCCCGGCATGGGCGCGACCGAGTTGTTGCCACGCAAACTTGGCCCCGCGCTGGCGGCAGAACTGCTGTTCACGGCACGCGGCTACCACGGGCAGACGCTGGCCGAACGCGGATTGCCGTTCCCCGTGCTGCCACGCGGCGAAGTGATTCCCCACGCCCTAGGCTTGGCACGCGAATTGGCCGACAAGCCGCGCACCGCCCTGATCCGCCTCAAGGAAGCCCTCAACGCGCCCTTGAAAGCCGCCTTGCCGGCAGCGGTGCAACGCGAGCGAACCATGCACGAAGAAACCTTCGCCCAAGACGGCATCCGTCAACGCATTCACCAACGCTATGGGAACTAAGGCAGAAACATGACAGACTCATCGACCCTCCCCGCCGAATTTCAAGACGAGGTGGTGCAAATCCTCTCTGAATTGGGGCTGTCCGGCTACGTCAGGCTGCTGATCGACTACCCTAAGCGGCTGGATGAGGCGCGGATGGGCATCGCCGTGCGCAGACTGATGGATGCGGAACCCGTACTAGGATGCCGCTTCGCAGTGGAAAACGGCAAGGCGTTTTGGCGCCGCCGTGACGACCTTGACCAAATCGCCCATTGCCCGGTGGCGGAAAGCGAAGACCTCGACGCTGCCACCGCCCCGCTGCTGGCCGAGCGATTCGGCCCACTAGGCTCCCCTAATGTGAGCGCATGCTTGATCCGTTCCCCGAACACGAAAGGGGATCGCTTGCTGCTTCGGGTCTCGCATGTCATCGCCGATGGCACGGCAGCATTGGATGTGGCCAAGGCCATGACGGACTTATACACCCGCTTGGGCAGCGACCCGGAATACCGGCCTACCCCCAACGCATCAAGCCGCGACAGCTTCATCTGGCTGGACAATTTCAAACTGCGGGATCGCCTGGAATTAGTGCTGCACGATTTGAAAAACCTGCCCGCCACTTTCGTCCGGTGCCGGGGCTTGATCTCTGACCGGGAAACCTTTCTCGGCGATAGGGAAATGTGCGAGCCGGGCTATGCGATTCTGCGCTTGGACGAGGCGAGAACGACCGCGATAGACCATTACGCGCATGAACAGGGCGCGACGCTGAACGATATATGCCTCTCAGGTTTTTTTCGAGCCTTCGATGCCTTCTGCCCCCATCCCGCCGAAACCCGGCTGGAAGTCGTCATGCCGACCAACCTGCGGCGTTACGCGCCCTTGCAGCGACGCCCCGCGATCCGCAATCTGGCAGGAACCACCAGCATTCGCATCAAGGCCAACATAGGCGCGACGTTTGAGGACACGCTGGCGATGGTCCGGCGGGAAACGCAGCGGCACAAGCGCCGCCTGTTGGGCACCGAAGGCCAGATAGCAACCTTGTTGCTGGCCCGAGCCCCATTCGCCCGCAAAAAAAGCCTCATTCATAGCCAAATTTTCCGCAGCCTCAAACAAGCGGCCCCCCCGGTATTGACCTACTTCGGCAATACCCAGGCGCGTCAGTTCGCCTGTGACGGGGTAGAACCGACCGGGCTCGCGGCTTTTGGCGAAGCCTCGCCTGCCCCGGTTTTCCTCAGCGCCCTCGTCAGAATGGGCGACCGGCTATGCTTCACCGTCAGCTATGACAGAAAGATCGGCGTCCCTCGTGTCGATGCCTTCCTGCGCCAACTTGAGCTAAATTTGCCGGGGGCGGCTGCGCCTGATGCCGGTCTGCACCCGGATTCGACAGGATGAAACCGTTGCGCAGGCTAATGGCAGGCTAGTGTATGCAACCCCTCCCCCTGCAAGGCCAACGTATGCACACATCTTGCAAACTATTGTTTTTACTAATTCGGAGATCACATGACCAAAAATGAATTTTTGCGCGAACTGGAAATACTGCTTAAGGCCGAACCCGGCTTCCTCAACGAAAACACACCCATTGAAGGGTTAAAGGGTTGGGATTCCCTGATGAACATGGAATTCCGCATGTTCGTGGAAGAGGAACTTGGCCGCGATGTCGATGGGCTGAAGGTCGAGCGGGCACAAAGCGTGGGCGAATTGATCGCGCTAGTCAACGACCTGCTTGAGGATTAAATTCGCGGGCCTTCAAGGATCATCCGCACACCCGTCGCCGGCCGTCGTATGCCATGCGACCACGCAGGCAGAACCGGCCTTTTTTCGGTCAGCCTGAACCGGTGCTGGCACACCAAGGTTGCCAGCACGAACCGCATTTCCGCAAAGGCCATGTTCGCGCCTAGGCAACGACGCTCGCCGCCGCCGAAGGGGATGAATTCGTTATGCTCATAGTTTCGGCCGATAAAACGCTCGGGCCTGAAGCGGTGCGGTTCGGAAAAAAGATCGGGTTCGTAAGACGCCAAGTCGATGCAGGCCATCACCACATCGCCCGCTGGAACGGTGAAATCGCCCAAGTCCATCGCCTTATCCAAGCGACGGGCGATGCCCGGAGCGACCGGATGCACACGCAGGGACTCTTGACACACCGCATCCAAATAAGGCGTTTGCCCCAGCAAGCCCACATCCAAGGTTTTGGCGTAGCCTTGAAGTTCGTCCAGCAATGCGAGCAACACGCCCGGCTCCCTATGCACCCAGTACATGCACCAAGTGAGCGCCACCGCCGTGCTGTCGTGACCGGCAAACAGCAAAGTCAGCAAATTGTCCCGAATCTCGGCATCAGTCAACGCAGGCTGCCCGGACGAGTCACGCAATCGCACCCACAGCGCCAGTACACTGCTGTCATCGTCATTCAAGGCCCTGCGCACAGCCGCCATCCGCGCTTCGATCAAGGCATAGCACTTAGCCCGTGCCCGAATATAACGACCCCACGGACTCCATGCACCAAGGTCACGCCGCAACGCTTTGATGAACACAGCGAAAAAACCGATGCTGCCTTGCAGCCCATGGATGGCTTCAACAAATTCCTTGTGTTCATGCTCGCCCAAGACACCGAACACCGCCGCTATAATCACATCTAGCGTGATGACCCTAGCCTTGTCGAGCATGTCGAAGCGCTCCCCGGCAGACCGGGCTGCGAACGCCCGCAAAGCCGCAGCCTGCATCAGCTTGGCTGCGCTGGACGGTTGCCGCAACACTGGCACCATCAGCAGCCGGCGCAAACGCGCATGAGCCTCGCCGTCCAAAGCAACCAGCGAGTGCTCGCCGTAGAACACCCCCGCGTTGGTGTCCACCGACCGATAAAGCCCCTGCCCCCCCTTGAAAATCCGACCAATGTGTGCCGGACAGCCGCTGACTGCCATCCTCCCTCCCAACGGGAAAGGCACCGAGAAAGGCTGTCCGTGACGGGTAGCCAATTCTTGGTAGCATTGCAGCGGACGGCGAAAATAAGACCACAAATGGGGAAGCAAACGCTGGGGTCCGGGAGGCGGGATGGGTTGGCTGGTCGATGGGTTCATAACTAAACTCTTGGTTTAAAAATGTCTTACGCAAGCTCAGACCACGGCATCCGATGAACCAGCAGGCTTGCCTACGGTGACGCGCCGCCAAACCCTTTTGAGCAAGCACTCAAAATCGTCCATGTAAGTATAGGCCACCGGGATGACGAACAGGCTTAGGAAAGTGGACGTGGTCAAACCGCCGATGACGGCGATAGCCATCGGGCTGCGGAAAGGCGAGTCCGCCGACCCGGTGCCCAGGGCGATGGGCAACATGCCCGCCGCCATGGCGATGCTGGTCATGATAATGGGCCTGGAGCGTTTGTGGCAAGCTTCCAACAAGGCATCCAAACGGCTCAGACCAAGATCGCGCCTGGCTACGATAGTATATTCAACCAGCAAAATAGAATTCTTCGTGGCAATGCCCATCAGCATCATCAGGCCGATCAAGGATGGCATGGAAAGGCTCCTGTCCGTCACCAACAACGCCACAAACCCGCCGCCAAAGGAAAGCGGCAGAGCCGCCAAAATAGTGACCGGCTGCAAGAAGTCCTTAAATAGCAACACTAGCACGATGTATATGCACAATATGCCGGCCATCATGGCAATTCCAAAACTGGCGAATAGCTTCCTCATCTCTTCGGCATCACCGCTGTTGATCTGCTTAACCCCAGGCGGGAGATCGCGGATGCTCGGCAAATTTTGCACCAACTTGGTCACGTCGCCCAAGGCCAAGCCGGATAACTCGGCTTCAATTTTGACGCTGCGAGAACGGTCATAGCGGTTGATGACCGCTGGCCCGCTGGAAAATTGCAGATCGGCCACCTCGCCCAGCATCACTTGCCCCACACCCGGCTTGCCCGACGGCACTGCAAGATGTTTCAGCACTGACAAATCCCGCAGACTATCGGCAGAGAGCTTCACCACGACCGGCACTTGGCGGCGGGCGAGGTTGAGCTTGGGCAAGGACATGTCATAGTCGCCTGACGTGGCGATGCGCAAAGTTTCGGAAATGGTGGCCGTGCTGACACCCAAATCGGCGGCTTGTGCGAGATTGGTATGAAATACAATCTCGGGGCGAACTAAATCCGCGCTGGATACGACGTTCCCTAGGCCGGGGATGGTTCTCATATCGGCTTCCACGGCACTGGTCGCCATGCTCAAGGCGAGGGGATCATCGCCGCTTAACATCAGCGTATATTGCCCGCCGGAGGAACCTTGCCCCACTTTGACCCGCACCCCCGGCAAATCTTGGAGAGCCTTCCTAATTTCCTGTTCAATTTCCTGTTTGTTCGAGGTACGATCTTTATTCGCGGACAACATCACGTTGAGCGTGGCCTCGCGAACTTCGCTGACCCCCTGCGCCGCCGACGGATCGCTACCGGCGGAGCCAGCGCCGATAGTGGTGTAGATGCTTTTCACAAAACGCACTCCAGCCACCCTTTTCCTCGCCTCCTCCGCAGCATTGCGGGTGTCTTGCAAGTTGACACCCGGCGGCAACTCGACCGAAACCATGGTTTGGGAATCGTCGTCCGGCGGTATGAACCCTTGCGGCAACAAGGGAACCAAAAACAATGACCCGATAAAAAATGCCGCAGCGCCACCCATCACAACCAAGCGATGCGCAAGGCACCAGGCCACCGCCTGCATGTAAGCGTGTTTAATGCGCCCATCCGCCTGTTCTTCCGGGTGGTCAGGGACCTTCAACAGGTAGGCGGCCATCATCGGGGTCAGCATACGGGCTACGACCAAAGAGGCCAGTATGGCCAGGGTTGCCGTCAAGCCGAATTGCTTGAAAAAACGCCCGACCAAGCCGCCCATGAAAGCCGTAGGCAGGAAGACCGCGACCAGCGCGAATGTAGTGGAAATCACCGCCAAGCCAATTTCATCCGCCGCCTCCATCGCCGCCTGATAAGGGGTTTTGCCGGTGCGCAAATGGCGCATGATATTTTCAACTTCAACGATGGCGTCATCCACCAGAATCCCAATCACGAGCGACAACGACAGCAAAGTGATCGTGTTCAGGGAAAAACCGAAGTAATCCATGCCGAAGAAGGCCGGAATGACCGACATCGGTAGGGCTACGGCGGAAATCAGCGTAGCCCGCCAATCTTTGAGGAAAACCCAGACCACCAATACGGCCAATAGGGCACCATCGTAGAGCATCCCCATGGAACCATTGAAACTTTCCCTTACCGGAACCACAAGGTTGTAAACTTCGTTGATTTGCACATCAGGATTGGCATCCTTCAACTCGTTCAACACCTGTTGCACCTTGACCGCCGTATCCAATTCGCTAGCCCCTTTGCTGCGGGTGATTTCAAAACCCACCGCGGGTTTGCCGTTAAGCAGCGCCAAGGAGCGGGGTTCGGCCACGGTGTCGTTGACTGAACCTAGTTGGTCGAGCCGGATGCGGCGGCCATTGGGCAACGCAAGTTCAAGCTTGCGCATTTCTTCCACCGAACCCACGCCGGACAGGGTGCGGACTGGCTGCTCCCCGTCACCCAAGTCGGTGCGGCCCCCCGCGCTATCTTGCTGCACTCGGCGCAATTGCCTTGAGATGTCGGCAACCGAAGCTCTGATCGATTGTATCTTGACCGGGTCTAAGGCAACCGTCACCTGCCGCTTGACCCCCCCCACCCGTTTGACCGAACCCACACCTTGCACGGCGAGGAGTTGCTTCATGACTGTGTTGTCCACAAACCAAGAGAGTTCCTCATCATCCAAGTGCGAGGAAGCGACCGTATAGGCCAGTATCGGGAAACCCGTCACATCCAGCTTGGAAACGACGGGATCGCGCATTTCCCCCGGCAAGTCGGCGCGCACAGTGGTGAGGGCAGAGCGTATATCGTCCACTGCGTCTTGCACCGACGTTTCCAAACCGAATTCTGCGCTGATGCTAACGCTGCCATCTTGAATCGTCGTGGTGATATGTTTCAAGCCATGCACGCTGGCGACTGCGTATTCGATCTTCCTCGCCGCGTCCGTCTCCAATTGTGAAGGCGACGCGCCCGGCAGTCCGGCCGAAATGATCACTACCGGCAAATCCATGTCGGGAAGGTTCTGCACCATCATGGAACGATAACTGACCAGACCCCCAAAAACCAGCAATGCAAACAACATCACCGCCTGAATGGGGTTGCGGATGCTCCAAGCGGACACATTCATTTTGGCACCACTCTGACGCTATCCCCGTCAGTCAGGAAAGAGACACCGCTGGCCACTAGTTTATCCGCCGGATGCACGCCGCTTAAGATTTCCACCCAGTCCCCGAAGTGGCGGCCCGTCTGTACCTTAAGCTGAACCACCTTAACCTGATCGCCGTTTGTTTCGCCCGTGCGGAACACATAGCTAAAGCCGTCACGCACGTACAGCGCATCCTCTTGCACACTTAGCCCTGTGCTAAAGCCCAAGTGAAACTCACCCTTGGCAAACATGCCAGGACGCAAGCCGTGCGCGACTGCGCCCGGCAAATCCACATAGGCCAAGCCCTTACGGCCTTCGCTGTCCACCGTCGGCCCTAGCATCCGGACCTTGCCGTTGACCGGGGCAAGCCCCGCCGCGGCTACGGTGACGGCCAAACCGGGTTTCACCAGTGACAGTTCGTCGGATGTGAGTTCGGCCCGCCACTCCAGACGGTTTTGCCGGATTAAACGGAATAGCTCCTGCCCTTGGTTAACCACTGCGCCCAAAGTCGCGCTGCGGGCGGAAATGATGCCATCGTCGCTGGCCAAAACCCGTGTATAGCGCTGCTGTAGCCGTTGGGCATCCAACTGGGCTTTTGCCGATTGTAGCTTGGCTTGGGCGGATTTTTCGCTGGTGGCGTATTCGGTCACCTGCAATTCGCTCAGCGCACCGGAACCCGCCACTAGTTGGGCTTGTCGGGATTTGAGCCTAGCCTCGGACAGATTGGCCTCAGCCTCGGTCACGCTGGCCTGGCTTTGGGCCACTTGGGTCAACACGGTCTTATCGTCAAAAACCGCTAACACTTGCCCCTTGCGCACCGTGTCGCCGATTTGGGCGCGGACTTCGACCAAGCGCAGGCCGTTGACCTCCGAACCGATGACGGCTTCTTGCCAAGCGGCCACGGAGCCATAGGCTGACAAAGCAAGCGGGATATTCCTCGGCACGGCTTGGGTGAGATTGACGCTCAGAACCGGGGGCGGCTCCGTCGCCACGGCTGGCTTAGCGTCATGCTTGAATCGCTCAAGGGCGATAACGCCCCCTACGATCAAGACCACGGTAATCAGCACAATACCTAGCGTTTTTTTGGTCACGGCTTCTCCTATTCGGCATGTAATTGACCGTCACGGCAACCTCGTCCCCGACGATTACCGGACATGGGAAGCGTCAGCTTTGGGTTTAGCGGCGGGCGCGCTGTCTTCCCAACCGCCGCCAGCGGCCCGGTAGAGGGCTATCCAAGCACTCACGCGTTCTTGCTCCAGTTTGGCCACAATCACTTGGGCGGAAAGCGTACTGCGGCGGGCGGATTCGGCATCAATCAAGCTGCCCATGCCGACTTTATACAATTCTTGCATCGCCTGAAAATTCTTTTGATACTCGTCGGCTGCCAATTGAGCTTGGGGCAGGCTTTTGCCAACGCTATCCAAACGCAGCATGGCATCTTCCACTTCTTTTGCCGCCGTGCGTACTTTACTGCGAAAGCTGACCACGGCAGACTCGTATTGGGCTTGGGCGGCCCTTGTGTTGGCAACCCGTTTGCCCCCGTCGAACAGCGGCAACGTCAGCGAGGGACCGACGGACCAGGTTTGCAGTCCAATGCCCATCACCGATATGACGTTGAGATCCAAGTTTGCCAACATGCGAGAGACATTCCCGGTCAGTGAAAGCTTGGGGAATTGCTTGGCTCGCTCCACGCCGATGGTGGCGCTGGCCTCCGCCACATCGCGCTCCGCTGCGGCGATATCCGGGCGCTGTAACAGCACCCGGGCAGGTATGGCATCTATGTTGAACGGTGGCGGAACCGGTAACCGGGCCACCCGTTCAGTCGTTCCCGTCAATAACTGGCGGACTTCCCCTTCCCCCAAGCCGCTGATCGCCACCAATCCCTTGATAGACCGTTCGCATTGAGTTTGTTGCTCTTGCAGATGTCTTTTTCCGTCGGCGGAACTGGCTTTAATCAAGGCGACATCTGCCGGAGAGCGAAAACCGGCCTGCCCGATGATTTCCAAAAGCCGGGCCGAGTTTTCGAGGGATTCGGCATCGGCGGCAACCAGCTTGACTTGCACCTCGCAGCCTCGGTAAACGGCATAGGCATCAGCCACCTCAGCCGCCACCGCCACCCGCGCAGCGTGCCATGACGCAGTGCTAGACTCAAGCTGACTCTGTGATGCCTCCGACTGCCTAGCCAACCCGCCGAAGAGGTCAACCTCCCAACTCGACTGGACACCCACTTTGTACATGGTGATATCAATAGGCGGGATGGTTAAAGATTGACCGCCCACATTAAGGTTGCTGATGTTGATGCCAGACTGGGTGATTCCCGCATTCACATCCAGACTGGGGAGCGCAGAGGCATTGGAAACGATGAGGCTGGCTCTGGCTTGTTCGATGTGCGCCTTGGCCGCAGCGACGGACGCGCTTTCCTTTTGGGCTGCCGCCAATAGTCGGCTAAGTGCCGGGTCATTGAACCGATCCCACCATCGCCTCAGATCGGACGTATCACCCCCATGGGCGACGGGCATTCCGTCGTTATCCAAGGAGGAATACCAACGGCTTGCGGTCGGTAGCGGGCCCATTTTATAATCCGGACCTACGGTAGTCAGCCAGCCGCCTTTCCATCCGCAGCATGAAATCAACAGAGCCAGGGCAATTAGACTCAAACCATGTAAATCGCGTTTACTCATTATTATTCTTCGCCCGGAGGGACTCTGTGGATCAGCAATGATGGCCTGAGGAATCAACTTCGCAACACGGATTCAGAAGATATTAAAATACATAATAGTAACAGAGCCACAATTCCTACGCCAATATTCATGCTGCTTTCGCTCACGCCGTCTCATAAGCGGTTTCAGCAATCAGGCAGACTGGGAGAGCATAGTCGGGGCGACGGCAACCGAAGTCCTTGCTGGAAGCGCTTACAATGCAACAGCGGACAATAGGCGTTATGTCCAATCGCGGCGAAAAGCAGTGAAAATAAGGCCATCGGCGTCGATCAACGCGGCATAAGCCTTCGCGTCATTGTTCCCGTCCGGACGAAACCCGGCATCGCCAAGGATGGCAAACCGGACCATGAAATCCTTTTATCAGATGGGAATGGCCGGTAAAATCTGAATGGGGCGTCTATTGGTTGTCACCAATCCGGGGGTAAAAGATACCCATTGGAATCCCGCTGATTTTCAAGGCATCTTCCGTATTCCTAACCCTAGTGGCAAGAATGCGTATCCGGGCAGAAGATGGCAGACATACGGAATATTTTAACTTGTCCGCCAGGGCCATCAGCTTTTTTTCCGTATCGGCATCCATTTGGGATGCGAGCGAGAGGGCATCGACCGGTAATGATTCGATGGGGTGCTTCAACTTTATCGAAAAATTGTCAAAGGCCACGACATTATTTCCCAAATGACGACAGATGTCTGCCAACACCCAATTGGCATTCCGTCCCGCAAAGGTCTACCATCGCCACTCGGCTGGAGGCTCGCCAACGACAACGGTTTTATCGGCCTGAAGAAATGCAAACGCATCGGTCAATTCATCAAGTTTGGCGACCGCACGCTTGGACAGTGTTGCCGGGACTGAGTGGTCAATCAGAAGGGCATGAATCATCCGGCAGAGGTCAAACCCCATGGATTTGGACGATCCGAACCATGCGGCCTTGCCTTTATCCTCGCTTGGCTCGACCCTGACGATTTTGGAGTCCCAGTCATGCGAGATGACACGCCAATAGCGGCCAGCCAATATCAAAATGGATGGTTGCCCGTCGCCCTTGGGCTTAAGGCTCATCGGATCCACGGTTCCGAGTTCCTTCTGCCCATAAAGCACCGTCATGAATAGCGGTGCGTCGAAAGTCGATACGACCGCCTCAAAGTGCCGCCGTCCGAATTCCTCCTCGCCGTTCACGCCCATGCTGACGATTCCGCCGTCATCCCAGAGAATTTCGCCTTCGATCATGAAACCGATGATTTGCCGGATCAGATCGGGACGGATTTCCGGGAAAAGGTCGCCGAGTTCAGCGTGGAGTTCTGCACGGCCAATGCCGCTATGATGGAGGATCAAGGCCAACGCCTGCTGCGCGACGATATGCAAGGGCTGCGGAGGCGGGATGATGGCCTCCACATAGGCTTCCCGCCACAACCGCACAATGGCGGCCGCCACCAGGAAGCCTTCCTCCTCGGTTGCCAGGAAAAGGCAATTGCGCAGCGTGTTGGGTCGCCGCCCGGTCCGCCCCATCCGCTGTAAGAAGGAGGCCACTGTGGAGGGTGCATCGATTTGTATGACCCTGTCGAGGTCGCCGACATCAATGCCCAATTCCAAGGTCGAGGTTGCCACGATGACGCAGACGGATTCTTCGGTAAAAGCCTTTTCCGCCTGTCGCCGTTCGTCGGAACTGAGCGAGGAATGCGACACAAAAGTCCTTACGCCTAGGTTCCGAAGCATTGCGGAGAGTTCTTCGACCTTTGACCTGCTGTCACAGAACACCAAGCGTTTTTCGCCTTGATGCAAGCGGGAAATCACCGTTGCGGCATTTTCCAGCGACCCGACATAATCCAGCGAGACATCGGCCTCGGTGCCGGAACGGCTTTCACCGATGACCTCGGCGGGTACGCCATAGGCCAGCCAGTCAATCAGCCATGCCGGGTTGGAAACGGTTGCCGTCAGCCCGACGATCTGTATGTTCCTAGCGGTCAGCCTGGCAAGCCTTCTGATGAGGCAGCGGACATGCCATCCCCGGTCGCCCCCGCCAAAAGCGTGCAATTCGTCAACAACGACCAGACGGACACCCATCAGCAGATTCCGCCTGCGCCCGTCGGTGGATATCAACATGCCTTCAAGGGATTCCGGGGTCGTCAACAACAGGTCAGGCGGCGACTTGAGCAGCCTTTGTTTGGCGGAATGGCTGACATCCCCATGCCATACGCCCACACTTCTGCCCACCAGCGAGAAGTAATGGCCCAGCCGTGGCTCCAAATTGTTGAGCAGCGCCCGGATCGGGCAAATGTACAAAACGGACAGGTCACGCCAGTCTTCGCCGAGCATCCGCGACAGCAAGGGGAATATTGCAGCCTCAGTCTTGCCGTCGGCGGTCGGTGCCAGCAGGATGCAATGCCGGTTGTCTAGGATCGGGGAAATGGCGGCCAGTTGGGTGGCCCGCAGCGACGGCCAGCCCAAGGAATTGACGATGTGATGCTGCACGGCAGGGTGCAGCCGCTCGAAGGGGTCGGATTTCAAATGGATAATTCAATTTGTAGGGGCGAATTTATTCGCCAAACCAATGCGTCACAGGCGAATGAATTCGCCCCTACATTCGACGGGATAATGGATTCAGGATAGTTCAATATCGTCCAAGCTGGCCGTTCCAGCGGAAACTTGTTCCGCCACCGTCATCTCGGTGGTTCCCACCGTTAGCGCATAATGCTGCCGGGGATCAAAGTCGGCAAACTGATCAACCCGATCCAACACATCGCCGACCAGCTTTTTGAGGAAAATCCGGGGGGCCACGCCGACCTTGCCGCCGAGTTTTCCAGCCACGGCCTGCGCCAGCCCGCGGATATAGTCATCATCCACTGACCGGTTGACCCTTTCCGGCGAGGAACAGCCCTCGGCATAGATGTCCCTCACTTTGCAGCCCACCTCGCAAAGCAACGGCAGGGTGAAATTCGGCAAGCGTATTTGCACGGCCCGTGGATTATCGAAGCGGGGGTCCGTGGAGAAATCCGTCTGGATGCGCTGGGCCAGGGGCGGCAAGCGCTGGATGCCTTGAGGCCCGTCATAGAATGAGGGCGTGCCGGTAATGAGCAGGTACAAGCCCGGATAACGGCCTGCGTCGATCTCATCAATCCACTGCCGCAAGGAATTCAACCCTTTTTCCCGGGTGTCGGCGCGCATCCGTTGCAAGGTTTCCACCTCGTCAATCACCAGGACCAAGCCCGCATAGCCGGAATCGCGCAGAATCGACACCACGCCCGCCAAAAAATTGGCCGCGCCGAAGTGGTCGATTTCACCTTTGAGGCCGGCGGCGCGACGAATGGGGGCCGCCACATTAGGCTGCCCGGCCACCCAATTGACCAATCCCTCGGCCAGGGCATGGTCGGCGCGGGATGCGGCCTCCCGATAGCCCCGCAAGGCGGCGGAAAATGCCGGGGCCACCCGGTTGATGGCACTGAGCCTGGATTCCACCAATTCGTCGGTTGCCCGAACCAAGGCATTTTCGTCATTTGGATCAATCTTGCCCTCGGCCAGGACATCCTGTTCGAGCACGTAGAACCATCCATCGACAATCCCCCTGAACGAACCTTCGCCGCTGTCCGCAGTGGAAATCCGTTCAATCAAGCGACGGTAGACGGTCTCCATCTTGTGCAATGGCGTTTCGGTTTCGGATATCTGCACTTCACTGGTGGCAAACCCTTTGCATCGGGCGCGCTCTTGCAGCCAGCGCCCGAAAAAGGTCTTGCCGCTGCCATATTCTCCACGCACGGCCTTGAACACGGCCCGCCCGGCCTGTGCCGCACTGAGTTCCTCGTCAAGTGTGGACTGAAACTTGTCGATGCCCACCGCGAGGGCATCCAAGCCATTGCCCGGCACCGTTCCCCGGCGCAAGGCATCAATGATTTCCGCGCGACGGGCCGGGCTGATCATTCTTGCCCGTCCTTAAACTGTGTTTCCAGCAGTACGCGATTGAGTGTAATGGAGCCTTCCGCCTCGTCCAGCGCCAGCACATTGGCCTGGTCGACATTCAGCAGCCGCCTTTTCGCATTGATGAATCCCGATATGCGCAGCAATGGCAGACCCAGACGCTGGGCTAGTGCGGCCTTGGACATCTTGCCCCCCCCTTTCGGCCAAGGCTTCAAGCAGATTGCGAATTTCCCCATCCTTGAGGGCGGCCCGGGCCGCCAACTGTTTTTGTGATTGGAACATGCACGAGGCAAGGACCGGTCCGATCCAGTCTTCGGCAGTCGATGGGAGTGGTTCCAATGCAGCCTCGTCATCGAATAGGTGCTTTTGACGGCCATCCAATGTGGCTGCCTTTTTCGGTTTCCTAGGTTGCGCCGCAACGGCCCGGGTGGCGGCTTGCCGATTCAACTCTGCCACGGTTGGCGGTGCGACACATTCCCACCAATCTGGAAACGAAGGCCCCGCCAGCCGGTATCCCGCCGGAGATTCGCCCGCTGTCAAAATACAAATCGGCACCACCATTTCCTGAAGGCTGATGCCACCATTATAGCCGCCCTTGTTTGGCATTGCCAGCCCCCGGCGTTTTTCCGGGCGCAGGCGGCAAAATCGCCCGAACCACCTTGGCGTTTCCCTCCTTTAGGTGATTTACAAAAAAGTTATTACCCGTCAAGCAGGCCGAATCAGAATGTCCCACTTGGGCAAGGCCGGATTCCGCTCCAGCCTGGCCTCGACTTCCCGCATGGCTGCCTTGGACAGTGAAACGCCTTTTTCATAGGTCTTGCGGCAGAGTGTGACGGCGGGCTTGATGCCTTTCCAGGTCATGCTCTTCGCCCACCCCAGCATGGTTTCGGCATCCACCAGCTTGGCACCGTTCCAATGCCTCTCCAGGATGCCCCAGCACCGTTCGACCGGGTTGTACTTGCTGTGATAGGGCGGGAAGTAAAGCAGTTGGACCGTCTTGCCGATGCCGCCGGCAAAGTCGACCATGTGCTTGAGGAACTGGGTGCGCACGCCGCTGCTTTCCGGGCCGTTGTCGACCTTGATCTGGATGTGCGCGGTGACGGCACGCTCCCACTCGGGCAGCCCCTCCCATTAGGCTTCCAAGCTGTCCACGATGAAGTCGCTGGTCTTGGCGGAACTGCCGAAGGTCAGGTGCAGTTGCCCGCCGTCCTCGTCGATCACACCGAACGGGGTGTGTTTTTCCTCGCAGCCCATGTCGTGGTCGGCGGCGCGGTTGTCGCCACGGGTCTTCCCTCCGCGCGAGTAGTCCCCGATGTTGACGGTCGCCTTGCAGTCCATGCTCAACCGCTTGACCGCCCCGCCATCGGGTGACTCCCCATCCTTTGCCTTGATATTGGCGAAGATCACGTCGGTCTCAGGCCTTTTTTTTTGCGGCTTGGCCTTGACCACCTTGCGCAGGCGGTAGCCGTTGCGGTTCAGCACCTCCGCCATCGTGCCGGGCGAGGGAAGCTGCCCCTCGCCGAAGCCCTGCGACCGCAACTGCTTTAAGGCTTCCGCCGCCGTCAGGCGGGTGTACGCCAGCGTCGAGCGGAAGGTGGGGTCTTGCTGGGCGTTCGATTCCGCCAGCGCAAACAGGGCTGCCGCCACCTCTGGATGCCTTTCCTCCCAGAGCAGGTTGCCGCAGTAGGCGGCTTGCGCCCCCAGGCAGACCACGCCCGCGCGAAGTTCATGCAACCCCAGTTGGACGGTGTCGCGACCCCAGCCGAAGACCCGTTCCGCCTGGCGGGCACTGCCCACGCAATACTTGATCGCCATCGCCGCCTGAAACGAACGGCGCTCGGCCCCCAACATTTTGGCGCTCGCCAGTTTCAGGTCTTCGATTTGGGAGGCGCTTAAGGGCAACGGGGTTGGCTCGGCAGTGAATGGCAAGATCATGTGAACGGTTAGTCGGGTGAATGGGGAACGCTATTTTAAAGGGGAATCTGTTTGTCGGAAATCACCTTACTGAAAACGTATAGTGGACCCCAGTTTTCGGACAATCATTTAAGATGGTAGCTTTCGGGAAAACGGGGGTTGTGGTGAGCGAGAAGAAACGCAAGGTTTTCACTGGCGAGATCAAGGCGAAGGTTGCGCTTGAGGCGATTCGCGGCGTGAAGACGGTCAACGAAATAGCCCAGGACTTTGGCGTGCATCCGACGCAAGTGGGGCAGTGGAAGAAGGAGTTGCAAGGGCAGGCGGCGGGCCTGTTCGAGGTCAAGCGCGGTGCCAGGCCGGTGGATCAGTCCGCCAGCCCGGACC
>Ga0194062_1000005_pt1 | contig 118603 bp, 119 predicted proteins | sample SepL2225m_MetaG_FD_155481 | JGI IMG/M metagenome (GOLD analysis project Ga0194062, IMG submission 155481) | Anoxic zone freshwater microbial communities from boreal shield lake in IISD Experimental Lakes Area, Ontario, Canada - Sep2016-L224-25m | ecosystem: Environmental > Aquatic > Freshwater... | reverse complement strand
GGAGACTTGGCGCTGGCCGAGGTCCTGCGGGATCATGGCGTCGATTTTTTCAACCAGGCCCAGTTCATCGACCATGCCCGCCACCAGGCCGTGATGGTCAAGCGTGTAACTCGCGTAGGTGTTATCGACGGTAGCGCTAGGAAGGTCGGAGGACGGCATCGTTCAATTCGGTCGGAAATGCGCAATTGTAGCAAAGGGGGGTGCGGAATGACGGATGTCCGGCTGGCCGGGCCGTTTTAGGGTCAGGCGGATGGGATATTGCCCGTTGACCGGGGGTTGTTGGCGAATGCTGAGGGTGGCTGCGGGGGACATTGTCGAACGCCTGTTGTCATTGTTGATGATGTTACGCAGCAACGGTTCTGGGTTGTTGTAGGGCGGCCTTCAGGCCGCCAAACAACCCACGAGTTTCGCTTTGCCCACCGAAGCGGCCTGAAGGCCGCCCTACAGGTGCTAACTGCGCAACATCAAGATTGTCACAAAAAATACGTGGCTGGCTTAAACATGAAACTGTGGACTAAACTCATGCACCGCTTCTATCATCGCGCCGACATGCTCGGGCGGGATGTCCGGGTGCACCCCATGGCCCAAATTAAACACATGCCCTGACCCATGGCCAAAATCGGTCAGTATCCGGTTAACCTCGGTGCGGATGGTTGCCGGCGAGGCATATAGGGCCACCGGGTCCAGATTGCCTTGCAGAGCCACTTTGTCGCCCACCCGACGGCGGGCGTCGGCAATGGGTGTTTGCCAATCCAAACCCAAGGCGGCGTAACCGGTTTCCGCCATCGCTTCCAACCACAAGCCGCCACCCTTGGTGAAGAGTATCGCCGGTAGGGTCCGGTCAGCTTGCTTGAGCTTGAGTTGGCCATGAATCTGCTTGGCGTAACGGAGCGAAAATTCTTGGTATTGCCCGGTCGTCAAAGAACCGCCCCAAGTGTCGAACAGCATGACCGCGTCAACCCCGGCGGCAATTTGCGCGTTCAGATAGGCGGCAACGGCATCGGCGAGCTTGCCCAGTAGTTCGTGCAGCAAGTCGGGCCGGTCATAGAGCATGGTTTTGACTTTGCGGAAATCCTTGCTGCTGCCGCCTTCAACCATGTAAGTGGCTAGTGTCCACGGGCTACCGGAAAAACCAATCAGCGGCACCCGGCCTTGCAATTCGCGTTGAATAAGCCGTACTGCATTGGGGACATAACTCAGGCTTTCTTCCGGGTCGGGGAGGGTGAGCTTATGAATGTCTTGTTCGGTCCTGATGGGACGGCTGAAACGCGGCCCTTCCCCTTCGATGAAATGCAAGCCCAAACCCATCGCGTCGGGAATGGTGAGAATATCGGAAAACAGGATGGCGGCATCCAAGCGGTAGCGTTCCAATGGCTGGAGGGTGACTTCGCAGGCCAACTCCGGGTTGGTGCAAAGATTCATGAAGCTCCCCGCCTGTTCGCGGACACGGCGGTATTCGGGAAGGTAGCGCCCGGCTTGGCGCATCATCCAAACGGGGGTGCGCCCGACCGGTTGCTTCAACAGGGCGCGGATAAAGCAGTCATTTTTAAGTGTTTTCATTGTTTTTCAAATCAATCATGAAATATCGTAGGGGCGGGTTCCAAATCCCCTCCTGATTGGCAAGATTCTTCAGCCAGTGCCGAGAACCTCGCCATACCGGCTTAGGATGACGGTATCCAGTGCCATGGACGGTAACATGCCGCTTGCACCAGTGCCTTGAGTCAGGCGCAGATTCACATCCCTGTGACTGGATTCCGGCATCCTAAGCCGGAATGACGGCATTTTTATCGCTGGCTGAAACATCTTCCTAATCAGGAATCCCCCCCGTGTGGGCGGGTTTGGAACCCGCCCCTACAAGCCTTGCACCTAGTATCACGCCCGGCTTTTCCTACGCGCTGTTGGTTTTGCCGTCCAAGCTCATCAACCTCTCCAGTTCCTTAATGCTTCCCCCGGCCAACAAACCTCCCTTCTTGCGTAGGGTTTGACCCTTCCATGACAAGGGAAGCAACAGCAGTTCGACACGGGCCCCGTCAACATGGAAATGCAGGGCAGGTTGGTCGGCGAGGGTTTCTGCGTCCCGCGACACGCCATGGGATTTTTCCTCGTAGGGAATATGGGCATTTAATAGCTTGCGGATGACATCTTCAGGCGCATGCGGGTACAGGTAAAGGCGGATGGGGCTGAGCCTTCCCGCACTACCGTTCCAAACGCCACCGACCAACACGGGGGAAAACGCGGACAGAAAACGCATCGCTTCAAGCGCCAGGCGTCGTAGCCTTGCAAGATGCAGGGGTTGGTCGGATTGGCCAAAAAGCCGGTGATGTTCAATCAGCGCCGCTTCGATTTCTTCATTGCGCGGCAAATTGCGATGGGTGGCGACGCCCAATCGGGCCGCCGCCTTTTTTTTCGCCAGACCGTATTCTTCTATGGCCTCCTCGGCCATGATACGGGCCGCCTCCAAGGCGATGCGAGTCCTCCAGCGATCTTCGGCAGCCATGACAATCGTGGGGTTTGGGTCAGAACAGCGGTTCGACGCTCTTGCCTCCGCTCTCCCGCCCTGGGGGAGGGGAATAGTCGGCCCCTTCATCAGTCCCGCCACTATCCCCTCGCGTCGAGCCTTCGTCAGAATCGACGCTGGGTCTTGCCTTCTTCGGTTTTTTCTTGGCCGGTGGCTTGGTCAAGCGCTTGGGGGCTTGATCGTGCGGGTAGTATTCAATCGTCCCGTCTGCATTCTTCCTCTTGACCAACAAGCCATCGGATGGCGAGCCATGAGTCTCGACCACGCCTTCCGGCGGGGAGAAACTGGTTTCGGGGAGGTTCTTGAGCGCTTCCCTCATAAAGTGTATCCACATCGGCAAGGCCGTATGGCCCCCGGTTTCGCCTTCACCCAAGGGCTTCGGCGTATCGAAACCCATCCAACTGACGGCGACGAGTTGCGGTGAGTAGCCGTTGAACCAGGCATCGCGCTGCTCATTGGTCGTACCCGTTTTACCGGCTATGTCGGGACGATTTAGCTCCAAGGCTTGGATCGCAGTTCCATGGCGGATCACATCTTGCAGCATGGAGTTCATCATGAAATGGACTTGCGGGGAAATGACCCTGGTCGCTTCGTTGGACGGTCTATTTTCCTCATCGTCACAATTCGGGCAGGCGACCTGGGGTGTGGCTTGGAATACAGTCCCGCCATCATTGGTTTCAATCCGTTCAATCAGGTAAGGGTCGATACGGAATCCCCCGTTGGCGAAGACAGCAAAAACTTGGGCCATTCTCAGCGGTGTCGCGCTACCACTGCCCAGTGCCAATGACAGTGACCTTGGCAGTTCGCTTTCGACGAAGCCAAACATTTTGGCGGTTTCTATCGCCTTGTCCAAGCCAATTTCCCGCAACAGCCGGATGGACACCAGATTTCTGGAATGGACCAGGGCATCGCGCAACCGGGTCGGGCCATAGTAGCGGCCGCTAAAGTTCTGCGGCCGCCATGTCCCGCCCGACTGTCCGCCATCATGTACAGTGATGGGGGCATCGTTGATGACGCTGGAAGGCGTGTAGCCCGACTCCAAGGCGGCGGCATAAAGCACTGGCTTGAAACCGGAACCCGGTTGGCGCTGCGCCTGGGTGACGCGGTTGAAGCTGCTGTGGTAAAAATCAAACCCGCCGGACATGGCCAGGATGGCGCCATTCTTCGGATCGATGGCAACCAACGCGCCTTCCACGCGGGGGACTTGGGTCAATTCCCATTCGCCCTTGTCCGTCAACCGCAAACGGATGATTTCCCCAGGCTTCAACAAGTCTTTGACGCTATGCGGGTATGCGCCTTGGGAATCTTGGTTAAGGAATTTGCGCGCCCACTTCACCCCCTCCCAGTTCACCGACACGATTCCCGACCGGCCAAGATAAACTTCCGCCGAACGTTCCTTGGCAGTGAGGACTATCCCCGGCATGGCATCGCCTTCCTCCGGGAAATTGACCAATTGTTCGTCCCATTCCTTGTCGGTTTTGAATTTCTTCAGGTCAATGCGATCTTTCGTCCCCCGATAGCCGTGGCGCTCGTCGTATCCGTGCAAAGCCCGCCGCAGCGCCTTGTCGGACTCTATCTGCAATTGGCTATCGACGGTCGTGTAAATTTTATAACCATTGGTGTAAGCCTCGTCCCCGTAACGTTGGAACATCTCGTTACGCACCATTTCAGCCGTATAGGGGGCATCCAGTTCAATGACGGGGAAATGCAGGCTGACGTTCACCGGTTCCGCTATGGCCGCGTCGTATTGCGCTTCGTCGATGAACTGAAGCTTCAACATCCGCCGCAGCACATAATCCCTTCTTTCCAAAGCCCGCTCGGGATTGGCAACGGGATTATAGGCAGACGGTGCCTTGGGCAAGCCTGCGATCATGGCGGTTTCGCCCAAGCTGAGTTCAGGCACATGCGTACCGTAGTAAACCTGCGCCGCCGCATCGATGCCGTAGGCATGGTGGCCGAAGTAAATTTTGTTTAGATACAATTCCAAGATTTGCTCCTTGGACAGCTTGGATTCGATCTTCATTGCCAGCATAATCTCCTTGACTTTGCGGAAGAAGGTTTTTTCGCTGCTGAGAAAAAAGTTCCTTGCCACTTGCATGGTGATGGTGCTTCCCCCTTGCCGCTTCTCCCCAGTGCGCGCAAATTCAAACACGGCGCGCAACAAACCTTGGTAATCGAACCCTGGATGTTCGAAAAACCGATCATCCTCGGCCGCGAGGAAAGCTTGTATTGTTGAACGGGGAATTTCGGCATAGTTCATCGGGCTTCGCTTTTTTTCGCCAAACTGGCCGATCAGCTTGCCGTCCCGACTGTAAATGCTCATTGGGATTTGATAGCGGACATCAAGCAGTGAATCAATGTCTGGCAGTTGCGGTTCAATGTAGCGATATAATGCATAGGAGCCAACCCCGCCCACAAGCGCCACGCCCAAAGGCAAATAGAACAAGAAGAACGCAAGGCTACGCAGCGGTCCGGGACGACTTTTTTTATTCTTGTTACTAACCACTCGCTTCTTTCTCGTCGCTGTTGGGTTGAATGCTTCTCCGCCCGCCAATGCGTCTGGCGCATCTTGCGGGCCTAATTTCTTCGATAGTAAACTTATCAATGATAATATACTACAGCATCACGGTTAAATCCCGTGAAAGTCTAATCGACAGGCTTCGATTGCCGCCGCCAACCGAGCGGTGGCAGTCTTCGTTTCGGGGGAAGGCACTAGGAACTTCGACATGTTTTTATTGAGGCGTAAAAAACCGCTCTTGCTAGGCATCGACATCAGCACCGCTGCCATAAAGCTGCTTGAGTTGGGCAAAACTGATAGCCGCTATCGGGTGGAAAGCTTTGGGGTGGTCCCGTTGCCGCAGGATGCGGTCGTGGAAAAAACCATCGTCAACGTGGAAGCGATAGGCAACAGCGTAAGGGCGGTCGTGGCCCAATCAGGCACCAAGCTGAAACATGTCGCCGTGGCGGTGGCGGCATCCTCGGTCATACCGAAGCTCATTATGTTGCCCGCCAATCTCAGTGATGATGAGATGGAAGCGCAGATTGAACTCGAAGCTGACCAGTATATTCCCTATCCCTTGGACGAAGTCAGCCTTGACTTCGAAGTGCAGGGCATCAACGAAAAAAAACCTGACATGGTGGATGTCCTATTGGTGGCGTCACGCAAGGAAAACGTGGAAGACCGTGTCGCCGCCATGGAGCTGGCCGGCCTGAAGACTGAAATCGTCGATATTGAGTCCTATGCACTGGAAAACGCTTTTCTACTGATAGCCAGCCAGTTGCCGCATGGCGGCGCGACATTGACCGTCGCCATTGCAGATATCGGCGCCACCATGACAACCTTGAATGTTTTGCACAATTACCACCATCTTTATACGCGCGAACAGGCGTTCGGAGGAAAGCAGTTGACCGAGGAAATCCAGCGCCGCTACGGCCTGTCCTACGAGGAGGCCGGGTTGGCCAAGAAAGTGGGCGGCTTGCCGGACAATTATTTGCCAGAGGTCCTCGACCCCTTCAAGCAAGCGTTGGCGCAACAAGTCGGTCGCGCCCTCCAATTTTTCCTTTCATCCAGTTCCCACAAGGGGGTTGACTATTTGTTTCTTGCAGGTGGATGCGCATCGATTGCCGGGATTGATCACTTCGTCCAACAAACCCTGGGCATTCCGACCATCATCGCCAACCCTTTCCTCAACATGTCGCTTTCGAGCCGGGTAAGGCCACAAAATATAAGCAACGATTCCGCCTCCATGTTGACGGCCTGCGGATTGGCGCTAAGGAGTTTCGACTGATGGCCCGCATCAATCTCCTGCCTTGGCGAGCGGAGCTTCGCAAGCAACAGCAACAGGACTTTTTCACGGGTGCGGGGTTCGGGGTTGCCCTGACCTTGGCGTTGATGCTGTTTTTACATCTCGACATCAATTCCAGGGTGGCGTTTCAAGAAGAACGCAACCGTTTCCTAGACGGGGAAATTCAAACTCTGGACAAAAAAATCAAAGAAATCGAAGACTTGGAAGTCAAGAAAAAACGCCTACTTGGCAAAATGGATGTGATCCAGGAATTGCAGGCAAGCCGCCCGGAGATCGTGCATCTTTTTGACGAACTTGGGCGCACCATACCCGAAGGGGTTTATTTGTCGGATCTCATCCAAGCGGATAAAAATCTAACGGTAAACGGCATGGCTCAATCCAATGCACGGGTTTCAGCTTATATGCGCAACTTGGAGTCTTCCGCATGGTTGAGGGACCCCATCCTAAACATCATCGAAACCAGGCTTGAAAGCAAGGACAACAAAAAAGAGCGTCAGAGTAAGTTCACGCTACAAATGAAGCAGTCAACTGAAAAGTCTGATGCAAAAAGAAAAGGCGCATCATGAATCTGTCCGACCTCAATTTAGATATAAACAATGTAGGGTCATGGCCAACTGCGATAAAGGTCGCCACGGTGTTACTCGTTTGCGGCATTGTCGTAGGGACTGTTTACTATTTTGATACACAAGACCAACTGACCGGGTTGTTTGCTGTTCAAGCCAAAGAACAGGAGCTGAAGGATGCCTTCGATGCCAAGCAAAAAAAAGCAGCCAATCTTGATGAATACAGGCAGCAACTTGAAGACATCGAAAAGTCCTTCGGCGACCTTCTGCGGCAATTGCCGAATAAAACCCAAGTTCCCGATTTGCTAGTGGATGTCTCCCAAACCGGCTTGGCAAGCGGGTTGGAATTTGAACTGTTCAAACCCGGCGGCGAGACCCAGAAGGAATTCTATGCGGAACTTCCGATAGAAATTAGAGTGTTGGGTTCTTACATGGAGTTTGGCACCTTTATCAGCGGGTTGGCGTCCTTGCCGCGTATTGTGACGATACACAACATCAAAATCGTTCCGCGAAAGGACTCGTCTGCGGGGGGGAAAAACAAGCCCTTGGCCATGGATGCCCTAGTCAAGACTTACCGGTACTTGGATGAAGGCAGCTCCACGGTGAACCCTGAGAAAAAAAGCAGGAAGCAGTGAACATGCATCATTATTTGAGTTATCCGGCCAACCGATCCCATCATAGGCGTTTTGCCATTGCCTTCATTGCCCTTACACTGACCGCTTGCGGTGACAATAACATGAACGATCTGCATGACTGGGTGGACGGTATGAAAAAGAGGCAGAAGGGCACCATTGAACCCCTGCCTCAAATTAAAACCGTGGAGCCTTTTTTGTTTAAACCCGAAGATATACGCGACCCATTCATGCAAACTGATAGAAGCGAAATGGCGGAAGAATCCAAAGGCGACAATGGCATCCGCCCCGATACGACCCGCGCCAAGGAAGAGTTGGAGTCTTACGAACTTGATACACTGCGGATGGTGGGGACACTCAACCAACAGGGCCAATTATGGGGGTTGGTCAGGGCAACCGACGGAACCATACACCGGGTCCGGGTGGGCAATTTCATGGGCCGCAGCTTCGGGAAAATCATCCGTATTAAAGAGGGGCAAATTGAGTTGCTTGAGATCATACCCGACAGTCCCGGGGGTTGGCGCGAGCGCAAGGCAGCCCTTGATCTGGTAGAGGCGAGTGGTGGCAAAAAATGATGAAATCCATGGAAACGCCCACAATGGCAAATAATTTATCCGGCGGAAACACGCTTTGGCCCTATGTCTTTGCGCTTTTGCTGTTGGTTCGGTTTTCGCTTGCCTGCGCCGAACCCCTGCAACTCCAGTCCCTGGATTTCTCCACCCTGCCCGGCGATAGCCTGCAAGTCCAATTAACGCTAAACGGACCGGCTTTTTCGCCTCGCGTATTTAGCACCGACAATCCCCCGCGAATCGCCTTGGATCTGCCCGGGGTGTCCAATGGGTTGGAAAAAAAGAACTACCCCGTCAATGTGGCCGGCGTCGTGAGCATCCAAGCGATTGCGGTGGCAGACCGGACCCGTGTCGTGATCAATCTGACGGAGGCGATCGCTTACAATACGCGGGTGGAAGGCGATCAAATCTTTGTCGTCCTGCACAAAGGCAAGCCGTGGACGTCAAACGAACCGGCACGGCAAACACCGGGTGCAATGCGCCCCTCGGCCAGGCCGGTGGCAGACGTGTCTCCATCGGGACAAGGCATACTTAACGTCGATTTCCGTCGCGGTGAAAAAGGCGTGGGAAGAATCCTAGTCACCCTGTCCAACCCAAAGACGATTGCGGACATACGCGAGGAAGGCACCAAAGTCATCGCCACCTTTCCCAATACAAGCCTGCCTGCAAACTTGGCGCGTAGACTTGACGTATTGGACTTCGCCACTCCCGTGCAGTACATTGATACTAGGGAAGAAGGCAATGGCGTCAAGATGGTCATCACGCCCGTCAGCGGGCAGGAGTACGAATATTCCTCTTACCAGCAGGAAAGCCTGCTGACGATTGAGTTCCGCCCCCTGACTAGAGTGGAGATGGACGACATCAAAAAGAAAGCCTTTGCCTTCGGCGGCGAGAAGTTGTCGCTGAATTTCCAAGATATACCGGTGCGGTCAGTCTTGCAAATTCTGGGCGACTTCACCAATCTCAACATTGTCGCCAGCGACACCGTCGCGGGCAATGTCACGCTCAGGCTCAACGACGTGCCGTGGGACCAAGCGTTGGATCTGGTGTTGAAGGCGAAGAACTTGGGCAAGCGGCAAGAGGGCAATATCATTCAAATCCTGCCGTTGGACGAATTGAACAAACAAAACAAGGAGGAGTATGAACAGCAAAAGGTGATCGAGGATCTCGAACCGCTAAAGACCGAGATCATCCAGATTAATTACACCAACGCCGAAGACATCAAAAAGGTCTTGTTGTCCACGGTGGAAAAAACCAGCCAGGTTGAAGGACGGCAAGCAGGTTTCGGTGGAGGCTCATCCCTCACCTCAACGTCGAGCTTGGAGACCAGCCAGTCGATACTCTCCGCGCGCGGCAGTGTCACGGTTGACCCAAGGACCAACCAGCTTATCGTGAAAGATACGGGCAAAAATTTGGAAAAGATACGCGATTTGATCAAACGACTCGATATTTCAATCCGCCAAGTCCTGATCGAATCCCGCGTGGTGATCGCCTCCAACAACTTTGCCCGGGAGTTGGGCGCCCGCTTCGCGGTGAACCGGACGACGCCCAAGCAGGCGCTCACCATTGGCGAAACGCCTTCGGTTCCTGATAGTGGTTTCTTTGCCAGCGGCAATACGCTGACTGATCTCGGCCTGACCGGGGTGGCCGGCCCTGGCGGTGTCATCGGCGCGACGGTCCTCAAAGTCGGCGATTATCTGCTTGATTTGGAATTGTCCGCCGCACAAAATGAAGGCCGGGTGGAAATTGTTTCCAACCCGCGGGTGGTGACCACCGACCAGACCAAAGCCATCGTCAAACAGGGTACCCAAATCCCCGTCTCGTCGGGCAGCACCGCCACCACCGTGGCCACTGTCACCTACAAGGATGTCGTGTTGCAATTGGAGGTTACCCCCCATATCACCCCGGACGACAATATCCGGATGGAACTGATGATCAAAAAAGACAACCAAAATGGTCAAGTCATTAACGGGAACCCCGCCATTGACAAACGCCAAATCGACACCAGCGTCCAAGTGGGCAATGGCGAAACCGTGGTGCTGGGCGGTGTCTATGAAAACACCAAATCCAGTACGACCGATAAAGTGCCTTTTTTTGGCGACCTCCCCGGCCTCGGCTTTTTGTTCCGGAGAAATTCAGTGGTAGATAAAAAGAATGAATTGTTGATTTTCATCACCCCGAAGATTCTCAAGCAAAATCTGGGACAGCGCTGACAAGCGTTCATTGCCTAAGGAACATGAAATTCAACGGAAACATTTTCTTGGTTGGACCGATGGGTGCCGGCAAAACGACGATAGGCAAGCTTTTGGCCAAGGCAATGGGCGTTGAATTTCTGGATAGCGACAAGGAAATCGAGCTGAGGACAGGCGCCACCATTCCGATGATTTTCGAATATGAAGGCGAATCCGGGTTCAGAAGGCGCGAGGCGGAAGCGCTGGCCGATTTGACCGCCTTAAGCCCCATCGTCCTCGCCACCGGCGGCGGTTCGGTCATTTTGCCTGAAAACCAAGCGGTGTTGCGCCAGCGCGGTTTTGTCGTCTATCTGCAATGCGCGGTCGACAAACAACTCGAACGCACCCAGTGGGATGTCAACCGGCCCTTGCTGAAAACGGAAAACCCCCGCGCCCGCCTGGAAGGACTCCTCAAGGCGCGTGATCCAATTTACCATGACATCGCGGATTTGATTGTCGATACGGGGGAATATTCCAGCCGCTGTGCCGTTAGGCATATTCTCAAAGTCTTCAATCGTATCGGAATTAGCCGATGAAAACACTGAACGTAAGCCTTGGACAACGCAGTTATCCCCTCTACATTGGTGCCGGCCTCATCGGCGACACCGGATTGTTTGACCGCCACATCCATTCGACGCAAGTCATGCTCGTGTCCAACGAGACGGTCGCCCCGCTGTATTTGGATCGGGTCCTTGCCAACCTGGGGGGAAGGCAGGTTGCCACCGTCATCCTACCCGATGGGGAGTCCTACAAATCCATGGCTTCCGCCATGCAAATTTTCGACGCATTGCTAAGCCAGAAATTCAGCCGCAACGCGACCCTCATCGCACTGGGCGGGGGGGTTATCGGCGATTTGGCCGGTTTTGCCGCAGCCTGTTATCAGCGCGGTGTTCCGTTCATGCAAATCCCCACCACTTTGCTGGCTCAAGTGGACTCTTCCGTGGGCGGCAAAACGGCGGTCAACCACCTGCTGGGTAAGAACATGATCGGGGCCTTTTATCAGCCGCAATGCGTCTTGGCCGATACTTCCGTGCTAAGCACCCTCCCTGACCGGGAGCTTTCGGCAGGCCTTGCCGAAGTCATCAAGTACGGTCTGATTCGCGACCCTGACTTCTTCATCTGGTTGGAGGAAAACATAGAAGCGTTGCTAAGGCGCGACCCGGAGACCCTGACCTTCGCCATTGAGCGTTCCTGCGCCAACAAGGCCGAGGTGGTGGCCGCCGACGAGCGGGAAACGGGCGAACGAGCCACGTTGAACCTTGGGCACACCTTCGGCCATGCCATCGAGGCCGGGTTGGGCTACGGGGCTTGGTTGCACGGTGAAGCCATTGCTGTCGGCATGTGTCAGGCGGCGGACTTGTCCCGCCGGCTGGGTTGGCTTAACGAAGCGGATGTGTCTCGCATTGTCAGCATTCTCCAGCGCAGCCATTTGCCCGTGACCCCGCCGGCGGAATTGAATGCCGGGAGATTTTTGGAATTGATGGCGGTGGACAAAAAGAACGTGGACGGCAATCTTCGCCTGATCCTGCTGGAGGGCATAGGACGTGCTGCGCTACCGGTCAGCGTGGATGTGGGTGTGCTTACGGCGACATTGGAAGAATACGGAAGGAACTGCTGAAGCCTCCAGCCGCAAACATCCGCCCTTTTTTGGCTGGACTAGCCTTCCAAGTCGGTGAAAACCCAGAAGGCTTAAAGCCCGTGTGCTTACGCCGCCCTTCCGTACTTCTTGCGGAATTTGTCTACGCGGCCTGCCGTATCGACAAGCCTTTGCTTACCCGTATAGAATGGGTGGCATGCAGAACAGACTTCGATATGCAGATCCTTGCAAGTTGTCGATTTGGTTTCAAAAACATTGCCACAACTGCAATGTACGTTAATGGTTTCATATTTTGGATGTATACCCGCCTTCATCGAAGCGCTCTCCCCTCAAACATCGGTTGGAAACAAACCGCTAATGCTACTGAAAAGACAGGACATTCGCAAGTAAAAAATTATTTTCCTAAAAGATCGTCCCATCGTATCCGCCTGTTGGAATTAAAGGCCGAGCCTATGGCCCCTATCGCAAATACTGTATTCTTCCATGCGTATCATCACTCTAAATGTCAATGGCATCCGTGCTGCCGCACGGAAAGGCTTCTTCGATTGGTTGGCGTTGCAGAATGCCGACGTGGTCTGCCTGCAGGAAACCAAGGCGCAGGCTGGGCAGATCGATGCCCCTGTTTTCCGCCCGGAAGGCTTTCAGTGCCATTACTTGGACGCGGAAAAAAAAGGCTACAGCGGTGTCGCGCTGTATTCAAAAGCTGGCCCTGATGAAGTCATCCAAGGCTTAGGCTGGCCCGACATGGATGCGGAAGGACGCTACTTGGAAGCCCGCTTCGGCAATTTGAGCGTAGTGACCTTGTATCTACCCTCTGGTTCTTCCAGCGAGGGGCGTCAAACGGTCAAGTTTAGTTTTCTTGATCGCTTCATGCCCTTCCTCGACGAATGCGCCCAATCCGGCCGGGTTTATGTCTTTTGTGGGGACTGGAACATCGCCCACCGCAACATTGACTTGAAAAACTGGCGATCCAACCAGAAAAACTCGGGTTTCCTGCCGGAGGAAAGGGCTTGGATGGACGGGCTATTCGGAACGGGAAGCTGGGTGGATGCATTTCGCATGGCTTGCCAAGAAGCCGGGCAATACACTTGGTGGTCCAATCGCGGCCAGGCTTGGGCCAAGAACGTCGGCTGGCGCATCGACTACCAAATCGTCAGTGCCAGCCTTCATGACAAAATCCGTGCGGTGTCCATTTACAAGGACGAACGCTTTTCCGACCATGCCCCGTTGACCGTCGACTATGACTACCCATTCCCTGCGTGAATCACTCTTCAACCGGCGCATGCTGATTTGCGTGGGGACTGGCTTCTCCTCCGGCCTACCGCTCTACATCTTAATCAGCTTGGTGCCGGTCTGGCTGCGGGAAGGCGGGGTCAACCTTAAATCCATCGGCCTGATGGCCTTGGTTCAATTCCCCTATATCTGGAAATTCCTGTGGGCGCCCTTGTGCGACCGCTACGGGCTGTTCATGGGCCGCCGGCGTAGTTGGATGGTGCTGACGCAACTCGCCCTGCTGGCGGGCATACCGGCTTTCGGCTGGTTCGCTCCCGAGCCTGATTTGGCGTCCATCCGCTGGCTGGCATTGCTGGTGGCTTTTTTTTCCGCCACCCAGGACATCGCCATTGATGCCTACCGGCGTGAAATCCTCAGCGATGAAGAGATGGGCCTAGGCAACGTAGTCCATGTCAATGCCTATAAAATCGCCGGCTTGATCCCCGGCTCGCTGTCCCTGATCTTGGCCGAACATCTGCCGTGGAGCGCGGTGTATTTCATCACCGCATTGTTCATGCTGCCCGGCCTCATCATGACCCTCTTGGTGCGCGAACCGGAATATTCCAAACGCGCCCCCTCCACCTTGCGCAGCGCCGTGGTGGAGCCGTTCCGTGAATTCGTAGGGCGGCATGGGTTGTCCAGCGCCCTGGCCGTGCTGGCCTTTATTTTTTTCTACAAACTGGGCGACAGCATGGCCACCGCGCTGGCGATGCCGTTTTACTTGGATATGGGGTTCAGCAAGGCAGAAATAGGCATGGTGGCCAAACATGCGGGCTTGTGGCCCAACGTCATCGGCGGCATCCTTGGCGGAATATGGATGATCAATCTCGGCATTCCCCGCTCCTTGTGGATATTCGGAGTGCTGCAAGCCTTGGTGATCCTTGGCTTTGCCTGGCTGGTCACGGCCAGTCACAGCCTACTCAACCTCGCGGCCATCATTGGCGCGGAAGCCTTTGGGGTGGGTTTGGGTACGGCGGCCTTCGTCGCGTTTACCGCCAGCACCACCCACCCGGCCTACACCGCGACCCAATTTGCCTTGTTCACCAGTTTGGCTGCGACGCCAAGAACCTTGGTCAATGCCTTCACTGGCTTTTTGGTGGAAGGGGGAGACCTCAGCCTCGGGGCGAACTTTCACTTCCATATCGAAGGCCTCGGCTGGCAGCGTTTTTTCTGGTTTTGCTTTTTCGCCGCCATCCCGGGTATGCTTTTATTGTTGAAGGTTGCCCCATGGAATGGCGAAGCCGAATTCAATCGACGGCGCCCCCAAGGCTGAATATGCCTTTATCCGCTGCTTCAATCAATAAATTTACATGATCCGAGAGCAGGAGACTTGACGAAACCCGATAAAAATTGTTTAATACGCATTCTTTAGACACAAGCGCCCAGGTAGCTCAGTTGGTAGAGCAGGGGACTGAAAATCCCCGTGTCGGTGGTTCGATTCCGCCCCTGGGCACCAACATTCAATTACTTAGACCCTTTATGCTGCCCCGCAACAAAACCAGTGCGGGACTTTTGCGGGTCTCAGTCCCGCAAACACTGTTCGCAGCTTCAATCAGCTTCGACAATTCCGCAGCAGAATAATGGATGGTGATCCTGCCTGATTTGTGTCCCAGCAAATCCTGCCGATCATCAAAACTGACTCCAGCCGCTCTCAGCGTAAACTGGCGTCGGAGTTGCCGAATTTGCATCAGCAGGTCAAACGGCTCAAAACCCACAGCGGATATGCGCCTAGCATGGGCCTTCGCATGGGATGGGTAAGCGAACGCCATGAAGTTGACCCAACCACCTCGCAACCTTCCATCACCGCCACGGCTATGGGCATGCGCGTCAAGATCGAAGGCAACAAGCCGGGTTTCGAGGCCGTCAATGTCTATATGCGTCACAAAGGCGGGCCGGATTGGACGCAAATTGCGCTACGCAAACGCCGTTTCCCTATTTATGACGAAACGCCCCCGGTCAATGTGGACGTTCCCGAGATCAGGGAATACCTGTGCAAGGGGGTGGTGGATGACGAGGAAATCGGCTTGCCCAGCCTCGTCGTCGAAGCCCTAGTTGCGAAATAGGCGGATGGGGCTGCGCACCACTCCAGTGGCGTAGGGTTTCTAGTTCCCAAGCCGGAGCTTGGGAATGCGGCCTTGGAAGCTCCAGCTTCCCCAGCCAGGTAGGGTGGGCAAACAGCTTCACCGTTTGCCCACGCGGAACCGGCGCAATCGGTGGGCAACAAAAAGACGTTGCCCACCCTTGTATGATTATTTTTTAAGCACGTTTAGCCGGAAACCGCTAAGCTTTAACCGTTCATTGGGAGGCCCGCCTCCTCGCCATGGGCTTCGATGCCGGGCGTTCCGCCTATTCAGTCAAAGCCTTGGAGACGTTAACCAAGCGATCGCCTCGCCGGACTTGACAACCATCGGTTTACATTGAGCTTGATTTTCCGTCCATGTTCCCAAAAAACCCGAATTTCGGTAATTTGATTGCTACTTGCAATTTTTCGAGTATCTTATGCATGTGCGTTCGCGTTTCAGGGCCGATCTTTTTCTCAAGCTCGTTGAGGTGGATTTCGGCAGCTTTGATCCTGATGCCCAGTTGCTGGGAGAGGTGGCGGGCGGTAGCCCCCCCATCTTGCGCCACAATCAAGAAAACTTTAGCCTGCGAGTGGGTCAGCGCCTTCAGCTTCGCGGACAAATCTTCCCCAAGATGGCCCTCCGCGCAATCCAACACGGATTGCCACTGTTTAAAATCCAGTGCAGTTGGCGCGTTCAGCATCTGCGCAAAAACCTCCGGGTCAACCAATGGCGCGGACTTTCTGTGCTTTTCTGGGGTTAATGCTTCGCGCAGGGCTACGCCCAAGGCGGTTGCCAGAATGGGCTTTTGCAGAAATGCCGTGGCCCCTAATTTAGCGGCGCGGAACCGGATTTGTTTGTCCGTGTAGCCACTCATCATAATGACTGGGGTTGCCACTTTATGGTCATGAAAATGCTTAAGCAGATCCAAGCCCCGGTTAATATCGTCTCCAAACATGACATCAAGCAGGATGCAGTCAAAACCTTCGGCCTTCGAGGAGCCGAGAAAGTCGGTTGTATCGAAAAAAAATGAGGGCTGAAACGCCAACTTTTCTAACAAAATGCGTAGACTGTCATGAATGTTTACGTCATCATCAATGACCGCTATACGCATTAACGCATTGGGATTAACCGCATGATCAGGCATATTTCGATTCCACTCTATTGGCTAATGGCGATGACGGGCATCGTTTTGCCGGTCGTCTTAGGGTATTGGTTGGACCGACAAATAAGAGTTATCCCCGAACAAGAATTGGTGCAGCAAGAAAACAAAATATTTTCCCAAATGGAAAAGCGGCTGAATGAATACGCAACCTTGGTCAATTCAGCGCAGGAAATGTTCGCAACACCCGGAATCATAGCAAATAATGCTTATCAGCGGTACCTGGACAAACTACCAGTCACGCATTACCCCGGCCTAACCCATCTGCGCGTCTTGAAAGAAGGCGACCAGAAAGAACGGGAAGGGAAACCCTGGTGCAAGGAAGAAGGCTTGGTCTCACCGCCCCAGGGCGGAGACGGGCAAGTTAGCCTCGCTTGGTATCTCCCTATAGAACAACTCAGCAGCCGCCACAACACAGCGAAAACGGGCCGCCCCGAGTGTGTTGGCAGCTTGGAGGTGCTTTTCGATGCGGAAAAGCTGTTTGACTATGCGTTCGAGATGGCCCGCAACCAAGAATTGGGTGCGCAATTGACGGTCTGGCGTCCCGGTGGAAAAGGCACTTTGGTTTTTTCGGAGGGCGTCCCTCCGGGTGCGGATGCAACCAATTTGAGGGACAAACCGGGAAACCCTATGTTTTTCTTTTTCTCCGGCACACCCTTCCAAGTCACGTTTTTCCCCCCGCCAAAAAGTTGGTTGATGGACTGGGCCGGCTACTTGGTTGCGGCGGCAGGCTTATTGTTGAGCGGATGGCTGCATCGTGTTTTCCGCCTCCGTGATGAAAAGAAACAGGAAGAGGCGATGCGGGAAACCCAACAGCGAGTTTGCCTGATGGAACGACAGCATCGCCTTGAGGTTTTTGCCTTCGTTGCCCACGAATTGGCCGGCCCGATGACCCTCATCAACTCCTTCCTTGAAGTTCATTGGGATGCCTTGCAATCCCATGATCTGCCTCAGAACACGCTGAACGATTTGGCTGATGTCAAGGAATGCTCCAAACGCACCCAAGTCATCATTGATGATATAAAGCGAACCCACGGTGGAAAAAAAGTCTATCCCACGGTCGTGCTAGATATTTTCCGCCGAGTGACCGCCTTGGCCGAGACAAATTCCCGTTTCCACGGCATTACGGTGACTTACAACGCCCCCGACCCCGAACTTCGCGTCCTAGCCAATCACCTTGGGTTGGAATTGACCTTATTCAATTTGTTGCGCAATAGCGCCGAGGCAATCCGGGACGATAACATCGGTAAATCAATCACCTTGGAAGCTCAGGTCGATGGGGATTGGGCAAGGATTCGGGTCGAAGACGATGGCCCCGGGTTGAGTAATCCCGACAAACTGTTTGAGCTTTTCGAAAGCACCAAGCCTTATGGCTTGGGCTTGGCCTTGGCCATCTGTAAAAACAAAGTAGGAAGTTGGGGCGGGAGTCTTGAGGGCGGCAACCGTCCAGAAGGCGGCGCTTGGTTTGAATTGGCCCTGCCCATTTTTCGGGGTGACAAGGAATAGCGCTGCGCCGCCCTATCCTCTGGAAGTGGAAGACCGGCCTAGGTCAGCAATTCTCATTATGAGCCAAAGTGCTGATAGACAACCCGTCATTCCGGCTTAGGATGCCGGAATGACGGCAATGGAGCCATAATGAGAATTGCTGGCCTGGCTTCGCTGGCGGGGCAACCGCTCATTGCCGACCCTAGCCGCTCATCACGACCGCCCTGTAAAATTAACCACGAAGTATGGATGAGGATTGAGACAATGCTTGAACATCCGATAGACCTTGATGCACAACTGCGCATAGCCGTCATTGATGATGACGTGAACATCCATAACGGTTTACGCATGATTCTTGAACAATTTAATCACCAGCCCAGCTTTTTCTTCGACACAAGGGAATTTCTCAATTCTGCCTGTGCCAAGGATTTCCATTGCATTTTTCTTGATGTCTTGTTTGGGCACGATATTAATCAAGGCTTGGATTTGCTAGAGCGGTTCCAAGAAGACAATGTCTCCACTCCGATCATCATGATGAGTGGATTAAGGGATGGGCATATCAATTTCCTGGCAGGCAAGTTCGGGGCAAAGGTTTTCCTGGACAAACCGATCTCCCCCTTTGCGTTGCATGCCGCCTTGCGCGAGGCACTGATGCCGGGTCAGTCCAAAACACACCCCCCACTGGTTGATCCCAAGCTCTTTGCCACGATGCTGAGCGCACCGACCCATTTGGAGTTCAAACAATGGCAGGCTTTGTTGCACCGGGTGGAAGTGCGCTTGGACCAAGACGTGTGCGATAAATTAAAAAGCCTGACACACTTCCAAGCCATGGTGTTTTTGATTTTGGCCCAAGAGGATCTTCTCGACAAACAACTAGCCGACAGGCTCGGCATCGGGGTCAGGGGGGCGGAATCGCATAAGTATGAAATGAGGAAGAAACTCGGTAAAAAAACCCCTTTGCAATTGCACGAAATCCTAGAAAAGTTACGCACCGCCGCCAGTTGATGCGGCAAACGCAACGAGCGCGTATCCGTAAAACTACTGAGAGCTTCACCGTAATATCCACAATATATCTCCATCCGCGTTATTGCTAATCTGATGTCGGGCCTGTTCGAGGCCCGTCACTAGGTTGCCGGCCAAGCTTCCACCGAAGCAAGGCTGGCATGATTTTAAGCGCTTAAAGATCAGAGGCAAAAAATGCACACACCATTAGCCAAAAATATTCATGGGCTTTTCGTCGCTTCGGGCGGAAACCTTTCATCATCACCGACTGCCACGGTTGCCATCAAGGTGTTCGTGGCAACGCTTGCCATAGCCGGAATGGGCTTGAATACATTGGGATGTTCCCCAATGAGTGGGTATGGTTCAAATTCCTATCGTTCAAGTTCCAATGGTTCAAGTTCCTATGGTTCAAGTTCCAATGGTTCAAGTTCCTCAAAAAGTGCTAGAGAGGAGGCTGAGGAAAGAGAGGAAAAGGCTAGAAAGCAGGCTGTGGATAGCCAAATTGGGGTTTGGAGGTCACAGGCGGGTCAGGCTCAAGCGGCCCAAGACTACAAGCGGCGACAAGACGAACAGTCAAACTTCAACAAAGCCACGCCCGAACAGCAATTGTGGTATTTGCAACATCGTTAAAAACCACCCACCACTCATCGCTGCCAGTCATCGTTTTAGTTGACTGGCAGCAGAGCCGGGCAATCGCCTTGGCTAATTCCCAAGCTCCAGCTTCGCTACCATTAAGGACATTTACGAGAATGTCTATACCCGTAGGGTGGCCTTCAGGCCACCAATGCGCCCTGAAGGACGCCCTACAACGGGGGATTTTATTTTCGGAAATCGCCTAAGTCAAGTTCGGACGGAGTGCAACAGCAATTCTCATTATGAGCCAAAGTGCTGATAGACAACTCGTCATTCCGGCATCCTAAGCCGGAATGACGGCAGTGGAGCCATAATGAGAATTGCTGGGAGTGCAAGGCTTGCCTTGCGGGGTTTGCAACTACTTGTAAATATCAGCAAGGCAAACCCTGCACCCCAAAAGCCGGCAAGACCAAAACCTTAACCTAATGGCAATGACGGTTCTGCCAGATCGGCAAAATACGCTAACAGCATTTTCCTCCTCTCCGGTTTCCATGGCGGTTCAACGGGCCGAATAAAAAGCCCGCAGTCGAATCCTATCTGCCAACCCGTAACCTAGAGTAGCCAAGCATTCCACCCAGACGAATGCCTTGATCCGTAAAACTACGGAGAGCTTCACCGTAATATCCACAATACAACTTCTTAGGCATTGTTGCTAATCTAATGTCGAGCCTGTCAGAGGCGGCTTTCTAGTTTTCTAGCAAGAGTCCCTCGAAGAAAGGCCAGCTTGATTTCGATCAGTTTAGACGACTATCGAATAAACCCTTTGGTGAATCCTACAGGAGATATAAAGATGAATAAGCAAATAATCCGTGTATTTGTGGCAGTGGCCGTTGCGGCCATTTTACCGGGGTGCGCCAGTATTGTGAGCCAGTCATCTTGGCCGGTCGCAATCCAAAGCAACCCAGACCAGGCGAAGTTTACCATCACCAATGAAAAAGGGACTGTCGTCCATAGTGGCACCACGCCGGAAACTGTGAAGCTGAGTAGCGGGGCCGGTTATTTTGATGGCGAGACTTATAAAATCACATTCTCGCATGAAGGTCGCGAGGATATCACCACCACTCTCAATAGCTCGATCAACGGCTGGTATTTCGGCAACTTTTTGTTTGGTGGTCTTATCGGATTATTAATTGTTGACCCGGCCACGGGTGCGATGTGGAAACTGCCGGAGAAAGTGCAGCAGGAATTGATGTTAAACAAGGCTTCTAAATTGGACGGAAACCAAGACACGTTTAGCGTCATCTCGATTGATGAGATACCCAAACAGCATAGGAGCCAACTCATCCGATTTTGCCCCGATGGGAATACTAGGAAGGTGGATAATGTTTCGACTTACTATGGCTACCCCCCTTCAACGAACAGTAATTCAACATATTCTGGCTACAGCCATAATTCTCAGAGTAACGGCTACGGAAGTAGGCAGCCAAAACTCGCCGCATCGCCAACTCCCAAACAGGAACGGCAACATTCAGCGGAAGAGGCACAGCAGAATCAGATGAATTACGAGGTGGAAGCGAATGAAGCAAAAATCCAGTACGAGGTTGCAAAAAATCAACAAGAGCAACAAATGGTCGAGCAACAACAACCAAAACAACAGCAATCAGAGCCGCAACAGCAGCCAGAGCCGCAACAGCAGCCAGAGCCGCAACAGCAGCCAGAGCCGCAACAGCAGCCAGAGCCGCAACAGCAGTCAGAACCGCAACAGCAGTCAGAGCCACAACAGCAATCAGAGCCGCAACAGTCGTCAGAACAATAACAGCAGTTTCGAACCCGGCAAAGGTAACATGCCATGCCAAACCTTGGGTTTCGATTTCCGGGGTGACTGTGAACACCAGCGGGTTGCAGAAAGGGGTCGCCCGTTGCCCACCCAGAGGCAGACTTTGGCGTGTCACCCGGAAAAAACGACTATTCGGGAGTTGATTTCGGTCATTCATCATTTTCTTGCACAGGAGAAGGATGATTTGATCAAAACTTACACACAGCCGATCCGTTGGCGGCGCGTGATTAAAGTTTTCGCAGGAATCTTGATATATCTCGCAATTCAACAACCGGCATCATGGGTGGCAATATGTTGCAATTCAAGTTTTAAAGAACATAGTGGTTTGTTTGAAATGCTCTCTACAACTTCCCGGAAAAAACCAAAGGCAGGGTGGGAGTTAGTGCTTGATCATATTCTAGCCTTCAGGGACGTCAATACCTCCCGGGCAAACCGCCGTTGAAAATATCGGTAGCCGGTCTTCGCATAGCATCATAAATGGATTCAAGGCGTACTTCCAATCCGCCTGGCCTTGGTAAATCAAAGCCAAGCGGAAGCTCAATCCATACAAATGGCATCATCGGAAACCAGATTAGATGCCAGACGATCTCTCGTTCTAGCCTAGGTTTATGATAATGCCTAAAGCCCCGTAACCCTCCTGAGTGGATATGCGTAATATCCACAATGGACACTAAAAAATAGATCAGTAAGCTATTGGTAGCCTTCACGGCGAAGGTTTTCAATTTTTAATTTAAGCACTTGGGGAAAATGACGGCGTTTTTTAGCCATTCCGGCACCACAAAAAAACCGCCACGAATGTAAACTAAATGGCGAATTCTAGATGCCGGGCTTTACCGCCTTGGTATCCGCCGTGTCCGCCCTCATGCAGACGGCCTTTCCGCCTGCCAAACTAGAATTCATTCCAGATTGTCGAGGAATTTTTCCGCATCCAAGGCAGCCATGCAGCCCGAACCGGCGGACGTGATGGCTTGGCGGTATACCGAATCGGCCACGTCACCGGCGGCGAACACGCCGGGAATGCTGGTGGCGGTGGCATTGCCTTCAGAACCTCCCTGCACGGTGATGTAGCCTTTCTTCATCGCCAATTGACCGGCAAAGATTTCGGTATTCGGCGAATGGCCGATGGCAATGAACACGCCGTCCACGGCAATGTCCTTGGTGGAACCGTCTTGCACATTTTTGAGCCTGGCTCCGGTGACACCCATGTCGTCACCCAACACTTCATCCAGCACATAGTTCCACTCGATGGCCACGTTGCCAGTCTTGGAACGTTCGATGAGCTTGTCGGACAATATCTTTTCGGAGCGGAATTTGTCACGCCGATGCACCACGGTGACTTTCGACGCGATATTGGAGAGGTAAATCGCTTCCTCCACCGCCGTATTGCCTCCGCCGATCACCGTCACCGGCTTGCCGCGATAGAAAAAACCGTCGCAGGTGGCGCAAGCGGAAACTCCACGACCTTTGAAGGCTTCCTCCGAATCCAGCCCCAAGTAGCGCGCCGAGGCTCCCGTGGCAATGACCAAGGCATCGCAGGTATGGATGCCGTCGTCGCCGGTCAGGGTAAACGGGCGCGAGGAAAGGTCTGCCGTGTGGATGTGGTCGAATATCACCTCGGTGTTGAACCGCTCGGCATGTTTTAACATGCGATCCATCAATTCCGGGCCTTGGACCCCTCCGGCATCGCCGGGCCAATTATCGACATCGGTGGTCGTGGTCAACTGCCCGCCCTGTTGAATGCCGGTGACCAGCACCGGGTTTAAGTTGGCGCGGGCGGCGTAAACCGCTGCGGTGTAACCGGCAGGGCCGGAACCTAAGATTAGCAATTTTGAATGTTTAATTTCGCTCATGTAAACCTCTGTGTAAAATTAGCGGATGAGGGTAGTATGAACAACCGTTACGGACTCGTAAAGCCCAATAATCATTTTACGGATAACATCCCTCCAAGGGATGTTATCCTACTGGCATGGCAATGGCACTTGATTAAACCGCCGTTATTCTAAACAATAACCGGCATTCCTTATTTCTTTGATTTGGTGAGAATTTTGTCACATATAGACAAGAAAGTTCCTGTAGCCGCCAACATTGGCGTTGGCCTTGACAGAGGGTTTCGCGAACTGGTGTTCCTGGTTCTTGCGGTCATCTCATTGTTTTACCTGATTTCCCTAGTCTCATTCAACATGGAAGACAATGGTTTTTCACAACTTGATTCGGCAACCAAGGTAAGCAACGCGGCAGGGTCGGTCGGTGCTTGGGTGGCAGACTTTAGTTTATCCATCGTTGGCGTGGTCGCATTCGCCATCCCCTTGGTGCTGGCCATTTATGGACACTCCATTTACAAATGCGAACGCTTTTGGGTGTTCAGGCCGTTTACCGTTTTTTTTAGATTGATTGGGTTTGTGCTAATCCTCGCTTCGGGTTCGGCATTGGCAGACATCCACCTACAGTTTCTGAATCCGGAACTGCCCAAAGACATTCGTAGTGTTGGCGGTATCCTAGGCATGGAGATTTCCCAACACCTGACGGGCGCTTTTGGCCTGACAGGGACAACGGTCATCTTGGCGGGATTGCTTATCCTCGGCATATCCTTTTGCACCGGCATTTCTTGGTTATCAATGATTGATGGCCTTGGCAAGTACACACTGCTGGTAGTCAACGGATTTTTCGCGGTATTCCGGGGCATGGGGGGTGGCGTCGCAGTGGAGGAATCGGCAACACCTGCCAAAAAGGACAAGGCCAAGCCTGCCAAAGCCGATGCAGTTGCCAAATCACCTTCCGATGCCAAGGCCGGCACACTTGGGAAAAACGGACCAGCCAAGCCCGCCGCTGCCAAAAGCAAGCTGGGCGAACTGCCGCCCGCCCAACCCGGCGAGTTGCCGCCGTTGGATTTATTGAACCAGAAGGCAGCCAAGACCAAGGGCTACTCCAAAGAAAACTTGGACAAAATGTCGCGCCTGCTGGAGAGCATTCTTGACGACTTTGGCGTGGAGGCCGAAGTGGTGGACGTGCTGCCCGGCCCGGTCATCACCCGTTTCGAGGTTCAGCCTGCCCCTGGCGTCAAGGCCAGCCGCATCAGCGGCTTGGCGAAGGACTTGGCCCGCGCCCTTTCGCTCAAGAGCGTCCGGGTGGTGGAAATCATCCCCGGCAAATCCGTCATCGGCCTGGAAATCCCCAACGAGGAGCGGGAAATCGTCCTGCTCCATTCGGTGCTGGCTTCCGATCTCTACCAACAGTCCGAATCCCCTTTGACCATGGTGCTGGGCAAGGACATCAGCGGCGAGCCGGTGGTGGCGAACTTGGTCAAGATGCCCCATCTGCTGGTGGCTGGCACCACCGGCTCCGGCAAGTCGGTGGCGGTCAACGTCATGATTCTGAGCATGCTGTTCAAAGCCGGGCCGGATCAAGTGCGGATGATTATGATCGACCCGAAGATGCTGGAATTGTCCATTTACGAGGGCATTCCGCATTTGCTGACACCCGTGGTCACTGACATGAAGGAGGCCGCCAACGCGCTGCGCTGGTCGGTGGCGGAAATGGAACGGCGCTACAAGCTCATGTCCATGCTCGGGGTAAGGAACTTGGCGGGCTACAATCAAAAAATCCGCGACGGTCTGGAAGCCAACGACCCCATCCTCGATCCGCTATGGAACCCGAACATGGCGGTGTCCGAGGACGAAGGCCCGCCACCCTTGGGCCACTTGCCCTTCGTGGTCATCATCATCGACGAGTTGGCGGACATGATGATGATCGTCGGCAAGAAAGTGGAGGAACTGATCGCCCGTTTGGCGCAGAAGGCACGCGCCGCCGGCATCCACTTGGTTTTGGCGACGCAACGGCCTTCCGTGGACGTGCTGACCGGCCTAATCAAAGCCAACATCCCCACGCGCCTATCCTTCCAAGTGTCGTCACGCATCGACTCGCGCACCATCATCGACCAAGGCGGGGCGGAAACCCTGCTGGGCAATGGCGACATGCTGTTCCTGCCGCCGGGTTCGGGCATTCCCATGCGCGCCCATGGTGCCTTCGTGTCCGACCAAGAAGTCCACAATGTGGTGGAATTCCTCAAACGCACCGGCAAGCCGGATTACATAGAGGAAATCACCCGCTTCAGCGAAGACGGGCCGGATTTTGGCGGCGGTTCCAAAGGGAATGGCGGTGGTGGCGATGGCGGGGAGGAGTCGGACGCGCTGTATGACGAAGCGGTGCGCTTCGTCACGGAAAGTCGCAAGGCATCCATCTCCAGTGTGCAACGGCGTTTCAAAGTGGGCTATAACCGGGCTGCGCGAATGATTGAAGAGATGGAAAAGGCGGGCATTGTCAGTCCCGCCGATAATAATGGTTCGCGGTCAGTGCTTGCACCGCCGCCGCCGGAGATGTGATTTCAGATGAGTGCTGCCAGGATTGCGCGCAGGCTGGCCAACGCCAAAGGATAGTCAAAATCCTCTATCTGCCGCCCCAGTGATGCCACGGCATCGTCGCCCAGCGACGCGGACAGCAGCGGTTGCAGTTCGCGCCATGTCCCGCTGGCCTTCATGTCGTCCTGCCCCAACTGCGTTTCCAGCCTTGCCAGCAGTTCCCTGACCTGCGCCGGGTCCCCGTCCTTTCGTGTCGGTGTCTTGTCGACCAGGTGCAACGCCTGGATTTCCGCGCATACCGCCGCCAGTGTTTCGCCCAGCGCGGCGATAGTTTCCGCCAGCCCGGCCTCATTCGTGCCGTCACGGATGTCGCGTTCCAGCTCCCCTGCCATCTGGCCCAGCCCTTTTGCGCCCAGCGTGGCGGACAGGCCCTTGAGCGAGTGGGCGAGGCGTACCGCCGTGGCGCGGTCGCCGGCATCAAGCGCGGCTTGCAGTTTGGCGGCATCTTCGCCGTGCCGGTCGGCAAACTTGCCCAGCATGCGCTGGTACATGGGCAGCTTGCCGCCGAAGTATTTGAGCCCGGCGTCCCTGTCGATAGGGCTGATCCCGTCGGTTTTGGCGGAGGCAGCCGGTGCGGCAGCCGGCCGCGCCCCGACATCGGCAGCCGACGCCGTTGTGGTTGCCCCGCCCGTGCCATTGTCCGGCAGCCAACGCGCCAACGTCGCATACAGCAGTCCGGGTTCGACCGGCTTGGCTACATAGCCGTCCATGCCGGCATCCAAGCAGTGCTTGCGGTCCTCCTCGAAGGCGTTGGCGGTCATGGCGAGGATGGGGATGGCCTTGCCCATTGCCCTGATCTTGCGCGTCGCCTCCAGCCCGTCCATCACCGGCATCTGCATGTCCATCAGAATCAGGTCATAGGCCCGGGCCCGTACCTTATCCAGCGCCTTGCCGCCGTGATCAGCCACGTCAACCACGAGGCCGGCACTTTCCAGCAGTTGCTGCGCCACCTCCTGATTGATCTCGTTGTCTTCCACCAGCAGGATGTGCGCCCCTTTGCGGATGGGTCCGCCGGCTTCGGCGGTCTCTTTCTGCGGCAGGGCGCTGCCGCGTTTCAGGCGGGCGGTAAACCAGAAGGTGCTGCCCAGGCCGGGTGTGCTGGCGACGCCGGCATCGCCGCCCATCATCTGCGCCAGACTTTTGGCAATGGCAAGCCCCAGCCCGGTGCCGCCGTACAGCCGCGTGGTGGAGCTTTGCGCCTGTTCGAACGCCTCGAACACCCGCAATTGCTGCTCCTCGCTGATGCCGATGCCAGTGTCCTGCACCTCAAAGCGCAGTTCGACGGTTTCATCCTGCCCGGCCAGCAGCAAGGCGCGCAGGGTGATGCCGCCCTGCTCGGTGAACTTGACCGCATTGCCGAGGTAGTTGATCAATATCTGACCGATGCGCAAAGGGTCGCCGATTAGCGGCCAGCCGGCCAGCCGTGGATCGATCTCCTCGACCAGTTGCAGATGCTTCGATTCGACGCGCTCGACCATCATGCTGCGCACATGGTCAAGGATGGCGGCCACGTTGATTGAGGTCTCCTCCAATATCAGGCGGCCGGCTTCGATTTTGGACAGGTCGAGGATGTCGTTGATGATGCCCAGCAAATGCTTGGCTGCACCGGCCACCTTGTCCAGCCTCGCCGCTTGTGTGGGTTCGGTAATGTCCCGTTGCAGCAGATAGGTCAGGCCGATGATGGCGTTCATCGGGGTGCGGATTTCGTGGCTCATGTTGGCGAGGAAAGTGCTTTTGGCCTGGCTGGCGGCCTCAGCGTAAGTCCGTGCGGATTTCAGTTCGGCTTCGGCCTGTTTACGGTCGGTGATGTCGGTATGGATACCCACCGCACGGGCCGGCCGGCCGTTTTCATCATGCTCCACGACCTTGCCACGGTTCAGTATCCATTTGTAGCGGCCATCCTTAGCCCTCATGCGAAATTCCATTTCGTAAGTTCCATCTTTTACCAACCGTTGTTGGGCCGTTGCCACAACGTTTTCCCTTTCCTCGGGATGCAGCAAGTCGATCCAGAAGGTTTTGACATTATTGCCAAGTTCACCCGGTTGATAACCCAGCATCTTGCAATAAGCAGGATTGCAATACGTGACATCGGTTTTGACGTTCCAGTCCCACAGGCCGTCATTGGTGGCTTCCAGCGCAAAGCCATAGCGCGCCTCGTTGATTTTAATTTTTTCCAGTGCCGCCGCGAGTTCACCGGTCCTTTTTTCAACCAGTTTTTCCAGATTTTGGCGGTATTCCTCCAGTTCGCCAGCCACGCGCCTGCGCTCGGTGATGTCCTCCTGGATGGAGAGGTAATGGGTGATGCTGCCGTCAGCCTGGCGGACTGGCGCGATGCGGGCAAGCTCGACGTACTCGTTGCCGTCCTTGCTTCGGTTGCAAAACTCACCCTCCCAAACTTCGCCCCGCTTCAGGGTGGCCCATAGGGCTGCATAATCCACCTTCGCGGTATGGCCGGATTGATGTAGGCGTGGGTTCTGGCCGAGGACTTCCTCGCGGCGGTATCCTGTGATTTCGCAATAGTGCCGGTTGACGTACTCGATTTCGGCCTTGAGGTTGGTGATAATGATGCTGTTCGGGCTTTGCTCCACTGCCAGCCACAGCTTGCGCAGCTCTTCTTCGTCCCGTTTGCGTTGGGTGATGTCCAACCAGATGCTGGATAAATAGTCCCGGCCTTGCATGCGGATGGCTTTTATTCTGACATGGACGTTGCGCAAAGACCCGTCTTTGTGGTGGCGCAGAGTGCCAAGCTGCGCCGACCCGGCATCCAGAAACTTGCGCGTCATCTGCTGCAAGGCGGAGGCATCGAACTCCCCCTGGATATCGGGTAGGCGCAAGCGGGCAAATTCTTCCCGGCTGTAGCCCAGTCCCTCGCAGGCGGCATCGTTGAACTCGACAAATTGCAGGGTTTCCGCATCAATCAGGGTGATGGCGTCCGACGCACGGGAGACAATGGTTGCGAAAATCTCCTCGCGTTTTCTGGCATTTTCCTCCATCGTCCGGCGCTGGATGATGCTGCCCAGCCGCTCGGCCACGGCATCAAGCAGGATGCGTTCTTCCTTGAGGAACGGCCCTTCCTGCTGTGCCGGGCGCGGTCCCAGATAGGCCACCGTCACGCTGCCGCGAGGTTCATCGGCAAACCAGATCGGTGCGGTCTGCTGAAGGGCTGTCTCGCGAAAATTGGCCGTGCCATGGCGCTGGCCTTCCCATTCGATGCTGGCTGCGGCAATCTCCGGGCATAACCAGCCCGGCGGCAGCAATTCCGCCACCGCCGACAGTACCTCATGCAGCGGTTGGTGCAAATCCTCGGTGGCACGGAAGACGTTGTGCAGGCACTTCTGCTCCTTGATCCGTTCGCCCAGCGCCACCTGTGCCTCGCGCAATTGGGTGATGTCGTGTGCCATGCCCAGTAAGCCAATCAGCCTGCCTTGCTCATTCAGTAGCGGTATCTTGGTGGTCTGGAAAAGCACTAGGTGGCCGCCGTCCTTATAGCCTACCCATTCCCATTCATCGGTAGTGGTCGGTTGGCCGGCTTGCGCGGCGATGCGGTCGTGCTCGCGGAAGTAGTCGGCCTGGCACTTGTCGAAGAAGTCGTAATCGGTCTTGCCGATGATGTTTTCCCCGGTCGTCCCGAACACGGACGCGAAAGTCGGGTTGCAGAACAGGTAAACCCCGCCGGCATCCTTCAGCCACACCATGTAGGGCATGGTCCGCAGCAGGGGGCGCAGCAGTGCGATTTCCTGTTCCAGCCGTCCTGCTCTCTGTTCGATCTCCTGACGCGTCCGTCGCAGGCGGGCGGCATAGGCCGCCACCAGCAACAGCAAGGCCAGTGTAAGCACCAGCAAAAAAAGCGGCAGGGCGGTCACTTTCCTTTAACTCTCATTGGCATGCCGTGCTGCGATGGCGCGGAAATCGTCCAGCCGTGCCACAAAGGCATCCACCACGTCGGGGTCGAAGTACTTGCCACGGCCTCCGAGGATGATTTCCGTCGTCTTTTCGATGGTGAACGCCAACTTGTAGACGCGCTCGACAAGCAGCGCGTCGAACGCGTCCGCCAAAGCCATCAGGCGTGCGGAGAGCGGGATGGCCTCCCCCCCCAAACCTTCCGGATACCCGCTACCGTCCCATTTTTCGTGGTGGTGGCGGGCAACATCCATCGCGATGTGCAGAAATTCCAGGCCGGCATGGTCTTCCTCATCCTGAATGGCCCGCCAGATGGCGTCAGCGCCGACTTTGGCGTGGGTTTTCATGATTTCCCATTCCTCATGCGTGTGTTTGCCGGACTTGAGCAACACACAGTCGGGGATGCCGACTTTGCCGATGTCGTGCAGCGCCGCCGCCTTGGTATAAGTTTCAATGACCTCATGAGTTAGCGTCATGGCATATTTTGGCAGTTTGGCCAGCTCCAGGGCGAGCACATTGACATAGCCTTGGGTGCGCAGGATGTGTTTGCCGGTCGCGACGTCGCGCGCTTCGGCAAGGCTGGCCAGGGCACGCATGCTGACATCCTGGATTAACTGGTTCTGGCGCATGCGACGCTTGACCTCGGCCTCAAGCCATGCGTTCTGGTCGGCCATGCGATCACGCGCCTCCTTCAAATCAATCTGGCCGCGCACACGCGCCAACACGATGGCCGGGTTCACCGGCTTGGTGATGTAGTCGGCGGCACCGAGTGCGAGTCCGCGGGCCTCACCCTCGGAGGCATCCAACACGGTGATGAAAATGACCGGAATGTCGCGGGTGTCTGGATGGGCGTGCAGACGGGCGATGACCTCGTAGCCGTCCAACCCCGGCATCATCACATCCAGCAGGATCAGATCCGGGCGTGGCTCGGAGGCCGCCGCCGCCAGCGCCCTCTCACCGGAGTTGACCGCCCGCACCCGGTAATGGGGCATCAGTATCTCGCCCAGCACGGTGAGGCTTTCCGGGGTGTCATCCACCAGCAGCAGGGTTTTTTGCTGCTCGTTGACGGCTGTGGATTGTCGGTCTGTCAATTGATTACCCTCCCGCTTGCGGTGGTTGTGTTGCGCCCTGTGCCAATAGTCACATCTAGGTTAGCTATCGGCATGCCAATTGACTAGTATCTCACGGTTTGGCTACCAACTTAAGGCGGGGCACGATCAAGGCTTACCCGTTCGCACTGAGCTTGTCGAAGGGTGAGCGGGTAAGCCGTTCATGGTTCGACAGGTTCAGCACGAACGGCTTAACCTGCCCCGCCTTAAGCTGGTAGCCATCATCGGAAAGCCGACCCAGTCCAAACCTCACCCATGCCCTGCCTGCGTGGTCAACAGGGAAATGTCGATGCCCATCAACTCCGCCGCCGCTTTCCAGCGTTGGGCGGATGCCACGTCAAACAGGATGGATTTGTCGGCAGGGGAACTGAGCCAGGCATTGTCGATCATTTCGCGCTCCAACTGGCCCTGCCCCCAGCCGGCGTAGCCCAAAGCCACCAAGGCTTTGCGCGGGCCTTTGCCGACGCTGATGGCTTCAAGGATGTCCCGCGAGGTGGTCAAGGAAATGGTGGGGGCGATTCGCAGCGTGGAATCCCAATGCCCGAAGGGTTCGTGCAGCACGAAGCCGCGCTCCGGTTGCACCGGCCCGCCAAAATAAATGGGCATCCTGCCTACGCCTTCCTCGGTGATGTCGATATCCATCTGTTGCATGATGTCGCCTAGCGTCAACTCGGACGGGCGGTTGACGATGATGCCGAGGGCGCCTTCGCGATTGTGTTGGCAAAGGTAGGTCACCGTCTTGGCAAAAAACGGGTCGGCCAGGCCAGGCATGGCGATCAGGAAATGATGGGTTAGATTGTCAGCTTGTTCGATCATGTGCGTTAGTATCAGGCTAGAGGCCACAGCCTGCAAGCCATAAAAATTTAACGGCCCGTATCAATGCGATTGCCCACAGTAAAACGCCAAGTACGGGTAATCACCAAGACATCCGCTTCTTCCCGCAACTCCGGCGGAAAAGGCGCAAACGGTGCGGTCATTCGGGCGATGCGCTCGGCTGCCTCGTCCAACACTTGCTCGCCCGACGATTGGCGAATCCTGATGCTGTAAATGCTCCCGTCCGCGTTGATGCCCACGTCCATCAACAAACTTCCTGTGAGGTTTTGCTTGCGCACCTCATCGGGGTAATTCAGGTTGGCGATCCTCAGGACCTTTTCCTGCCAATCGGCTTCGTAAGCTGCTGCATTGTACTTGTGGGCATTCACCGAGTTGATGTAAACCATCCTTTTTTGTTTGGCCTGGTCATCCCGTGACTTGTTGAATTCGGTGGTGACGTCCGCAATTTGCTGGCTGAGCATGTCGGCGGAAAAATGGCGGGGCGGTGGTGCTGGCTCAACCCGGCCTTTCTTGCCGCCGATGGCCACTACTTTCTTCTCCGACTTGGCCTGTTTCATCACCTGCTTTGGCTCGGTCTCGAAGATAGGGATCGGCGTTTCCTCCGGTGCCGGGCTTTCCACCACGGCAGGCTTGTCTTCCACGATGGGCGTTTCTTCGACTTTCGGCCTTTCCACGGGCTTGGGTTTCTCCGGTGGAATTGGCTTTTCCATAGGCGCAGGCTCTTCCGCCGTGACTGGCTCGGGTTCGGGCATGGGTTCCGGCTCTGCCACGGGTGCTGGTTTAGGCGGACGCACGGGTTCTTTTTCGACGATGTGGCGCGGCGGCGGGGCTAATTTCGGTACGATCTTTATCGGCGGGATGGCCGGCACCAAGTTGGGTATCGCCCTCGGCACGGCTTTCTTTATTGCCTCGCCCCCGCCTTTTTGCGGCTCCGGGGCCAAGTATTCAGCCCGCACGGGCGGCTTCGGTGCGGGCTTGACGACGAGGACGACATCCAGGGCTTTGTCTATCTCCTTAGGTTTGGGCATTTCAAAACGAATGCCCAGAATGATCAAGGCATGCAAGGCACTCGCTATGATTAGCGCGATGAGCAGACGGCCATGGTTTTTCCAATCGACGAGCATGGTTAAACCGGTCAGCAACGCTTGCCCACCACGGACTGCACATGGTCAAGCAACAGTGCGCTGATATTCAGGCCAAATTGCTTGTCCAGCTCTTGCACACAGGTTGGGCTGGTGACATTCACCTCGGTCAAAAAATCGCCGATCACATCCAAGCCGACAAACACCAAGCCCTTCTCGCGCAGGGTCGGCCCCACCTGTCCGGCGATCCAGCGGTCGCGGTCGGTCAACTCGCGACCCTCGGCCCGCCCGCCTGCGGCCAGGTTTCCCCGGCTTTCACCCGGTTGCGGGATACGCGCCAGGCAATAGGGGACGGCCTCGCCATTGACCACCAAAATGCGCTTGTCGCCGTCCACGATCTCCGGCAAATAACGTTGCGCCATCACAAAGCGGGTGTTGTGCCGGGTCATGGTCTCCAATATGACGCTCAAATTGGGATCGCTTTCAGCCACCCGGAAGATCGACGCACCCCCCATGCCGTCCAAGGGTTTCAACACGATCTCGCCCTGTTCGCGCAGGAATGCCCTAAACCGGCTGGCTTCGCGCGCCACCAAGGTCGGTGCGCAACACTGCGAAAACCAAGCGGTGAACAATTTTTCGTTGGCATCGCGTAGCGAACGCGGCTTATTGACCACGCACAGCCCACGGCTTTCGGCACATTCCAGCAAATAGGTGGTATAAATGTATTCTTGGTCGAACGGCGGGTCTTTGCGCATCAGCACCACATCCAGCCCGTCAAGCGGCGCATCGCATTCGTCCAGAAAAGTAAACCAATGCGACGGGTCGCGGGCGACTTCCAATTTCCTCATGCGGGCGTGGGTGCGGCCATCGCGCAGGTACAGGTCGTTCAGTTCCATGTAGCATAGCTCGAAGCCCCTCGCCTGGGCTTCCAACAACATGGCAAAACTGGTGTCTTTCTTGATGTTGATGGCGTGGATGGGGTCCATGACGACGCCAAGCTTAAGGCTCATAATTGGTATTCCTGATAAATGGTGGGGGTCGCGCTTGCATGCCTAGGTGGACATCTTCATACACAAGCCTTCACAAGACAAGGCTTCTTGGTTATTTGCCGAAATAGAGACAATGTCCATGGCCTATTCTTAAATTTCGCATCACGCAGCCCTTGACATTAAATGGACAAATCCATTATAAAGACGGGTTTGATGAATCCAGCCGAGCGGCACAAGAAACCGAGGTTAACCATGTCCAAAGTATGCCAAGTAACGGGCAAGCGACGTATTGTAGGCAATAACGTTTCGCACGCTAACAACAAGACCAAAAGAATTTTCAATCCAAATCTGCATCAGCGCCGCTTCTGGGTGGAGAGCGAGAGGCGTTGGATAAGCCTTCGCGTCTCCTGCCACGGGTTGCGCATCATCGACAAGAAAGGCATTGATGCCGTTCTGGTCGATATGCGCAAACGCGGCGGCAGCATCTAAACGAACGGGAGATAAAACCATGCGCGATAAAATCAAGCTGAATTCCAGTGCGGGCACAGGCCATTTCTACACCACCACCAAGAACAAGCGCACCACGCCTGGAAAGTTGGAAATGAAGAAGTACGATCCTGTCGTTCGCAAACATGTGATGTACAAAGAAGGCAAAATCAAGTAAGGCATTGAGTGTTGCGGGGTGCTTTCGGCCTGTTTTTGCAGGGAGCCGCCCCGCCTGATGGACACTTTGTAGGAGGGCAAGTAAAAGCCGCCCCGGCCCTTGTGTCTCCTCCGGTCAGGACGCGAATCCGTTGCCTTGACCGACCCATCGTTTGCACAGGGATTCCCCGGCAAGGTGTCCCCGCCCCAACCCTTTTAATCTTCCAGTGTCCACGTCGGCAAAGGGTTGCCGACCTACGGCACAACCCTTATCCTAATATCTGCAAACAACCGCAGAATGATTTTCATGCGGCATATCCTGTTGTTAAAATCAGACAAGGTATCGAATATGTTTATGTGGAGATTTTTTCCGACTTTTCTGATGGCAACCGCCACCTTATTGATCGGGCAACCGGCCTGGGCGACATGGCCGCTAAGCGTCGATGGGCAGCCCCTGCCCACACTCGCCCCGATGCTGAAGAAGGCAACACCCGCCGTGGTCAATATTTCGACGAAGACCAAAATCGAGATTGCCGAAAACCCACTGATGCGCGACCCGTTCTTCCGGCATTTTTTTGAAATCCCCAACCTGCCACGCCAACGGGAAACCTCCAGCCTGGGGTCGGGGGTCATCGTTGATGCCAGAAACGGTTACATCATCACCAACAACCATGTGATTGACAAGGCGGTTCAAATCCAAGTGACGTTGAGCGACTCGCGTCAATTAAGCGCCAAGCTCATTGGCACTGACCCCGAATCGGATATCGCCGTCATCAAGGTGGAACCGAAAAATCTGACCGAACTTCCGGTGTCCGACTCTTCGCAATTGCAAGTGGGCGATTTCGTGGTGGCCATAGGCAATCCTTTCGGCTTGGGGCAAACCGTCACCTCCGGCATCGTCAGTGCGCTGGGCCGGTCTGGCCTGGGCATTGAGGGTTATGAGGACTTCATCCAAACCGACGCATCCATCAACCCTGGCAACTCTGGCGGCGCACTGGTCAATCTGCGCGGTGAATTGATCGGCATCAACACCGCCATCCTGGCACCGAACGGGGGCAATGTCGGCATCGGCTTCGCGATTCCCTCCAACATGGTGATGAATATTAAAAACACGCTGCTGGAGCATGGATCGGTAAAGCGCGGGCAACTGGGCATCACCCTCCAAGATTTGAACCCGGAACTCGCCCAGGCGTTCGGCCTTGAACAAAACCAAGGCGCGGTCATCGCCAGCGTCCAGCCAAAATCCCCTGCCGACAAAGCGGGGCTCGAGCCGGGCGACATCGTTCTCGCCATCAACGAAAGACGCATCAAAAGCAGCCAGGAAGTCCGCAACTTGATTGGCCTTTTACCCATAGGCGAAGAGGTCAAGCTCGAAATCCTGCGCCATGGCGAGGCCCAAACCGTGAAGGCGGAAATCGGTACGCCGAAAATCGTCCAAGAAGACGGTCAAAAAATCCATCCCAAGCTTGCCGGCTTATGGCTGGGCAACTCCAGCCCCAACGACCCCGTGGAAGGTGTCAAGATAGAAAAAATCCACACGGGTTCTTATGCTTTTCAAGTCGGCTTGAGGCCGGGTGACATCATCGTCGGCGTGAACCGCCAACCAGTCGCATCGCTGGATGATATGAAACATGCTGCATCGGGGGGGCGGGAGTTGTTGTTGAACTTACAGCGCGGCGATAGTGCCTTCTCCATCATGATGCGATAATCTTAACAAATGCAAATCAACTGGGCTTATAGGACTATTTGGCCATGACCCCCCCCGACGCACAGAACGTAACCGACCGATTCAGGTTTCTGGTGGAAGCCACGGCTTGGCTGTACCGCCCCCAAGGGCTTTGGGTCCGCCTGCAGGTGCGGGATAAACTGCTTAGGGATCCGTTCTACCGTGGGTTGCTTGCCACCGGTCGCCTGCCGACAGAGGGAGTGGCAATCCACTTTGGCTGTGGCCGCGGCGTTCTCTTGGCGCTTTGGACCCGCGCACTGGCGCTGGGAATGATAGGGGGTGGCAAACGGGGGTCGGCAACGCGCCTAATGGGTATTGAAATCAATCCCGTAGAGGCTGAATCCGCCAGGCTGGCCTTGGCCGGGGAGGCTGAAATAATCACCGGCGATCTGCGCTCGGAGACATTGCCCCTATGCCGCGTGGCGATTTTGCAGGATGTCCTGCTTCACTTGGAATGCAAAGAACAGGAGAGGCTATTGCAACGCATTGCCTCCAATCTGGAGGTTGGCGGCTTCATCATCCTGCGGGAACCCGACGCTTCGGCCTTCGGTCACCGGGCAATCGCCCGGCTCCCCGGCAAGCTTTTCGGCATGCTTTACGGCGACCGGGGCAAGCCCCTCCACCCGAGGGGCGGGGAGGAGTGGAAAAGTCTTCTTCAGTCATTCGGACTGGATGTTGAAAACACCCCCACGGACAATGGGAAATGGTTCGCCAAGACTTTGCTGCTGGCTCGAAAAAACATAGCATGAAATCGCAATCGTCAGCAGGGGATATGCAAACTTCCGCTCGCCAAAACCCAAAGGTTCTTCTGCCGGGCATCTTCGGTTTTCTACTGTTCTTGAGCTTGGGTTCCGTCGTGGAATGGTTTCTTTTCGAATACCGTCAAGAACGCTCCGCAGAAATGAAAGCCACAACGGATAGGCACGGGGAAAATATCCGTGCGCGTCTTGAAGGCGAGTTAAATGCTGTTTTTTATTTATCCAATGGCATCGCCAACAATCGGGCGGTTCACCGGGATTTGTCCGCTCCCGACAGGACACGCTCAGTATTCACGGAAATATTCCGACACAGTCGCCATGTTCGCAGTTTTGCGATCGCTGAAGGCTATCGGATTGCCTACGTTTTCCCTCCAGACGATGTCGTCCAGCCCTTGGATTCCGACTATGAAAATAATACTGCGCAATGGCCTTTGATTCAGCGTAGCGTCGAGACCCACGCACCCCTGCTTGAATGGATGAACCCGCCTGCACGGGGATTGACCTATCTGGTGCCCATTTTCGAGGACGGCCAGTTTTGGGGGCTGTTCAGCACACTCATCGACGATTCTTCCCTGTTTTCGGCGGCAGGATTGACCCAGGCTTCCGGGGAATATGAATATGCCCTGCGTGTGCAAAGCGATGATGGCGCGAAAGCAGGTGCGATCCTCGGCTCGGACGCATTATTTGCCGATCCCGAAGCCTTGATATCGGACATCGCCATCCCCGGAGGTATTTGGCAGTTGGCAGTCAAGTCCGCCGTCGAGCCTACGCCGGGAATGGTGCCTCAGTTGTTTTTTGCCTTGGGTTGGTTGTTTGCAACGCTCTTTGCCGTTTTGGCGATGGCTTTATGGACATTAAACCGTAAACTTGCCGACCTAGCCTTCCACGACAGGCTCACTGGACTGCCCAGCCGCCTTATTTTCCTCGACCGGCTAAAACAAGTGATTCGGCGCACCAAGCGCAGCCAGGGGAGTTTCAGCATACTGTTCACCAACCTGAATGAGTTCAAGTCGATCAACGAGAGTCATGGCGAAAAAGTCGGGGACATGATGTTGGCTGGCATCGGCAAACGCATGATCGGCTTTATCCGCCATTGCGATACGGTCACCCGTTGGGGCGGGGACGAGTTTCTTATCCTGCTGGACGAATGCCCGCATGACCAGGCCAAAATCATCGCCGACAACTTGCGCCACCAAATCGAACTGCCGATGTACTGCGGCGAACACAAGCTAAGGATTGGTGCCTCCATTGGTCTTGCCACTTTCCCCGATGACGGCCAAAGTCTGACGGCCCTGCTCAAGGTTGCCGGTGACAGGATGTCGAAGGACAAAAGCTCGCAAAAAATTGGCCGATGAAATTCCTGCCACTGTTTGCGCTTGTTTAGTTGCCTCCGAAGCCAGCCTAGCTGGGTTTTGCGAAAGCTTGTGGCAGAAGAAATGACAACGCGGTTGAGTGTGCAGTCAAATCACTATAAGATTCGCCTCACGCGCATAAGCAAAATATGCCTGACACGGTCTTAACATCAACATAGGAGCGAGCAAATGTACAAACTTGGTTCACTAATCGGCGCCCTCGCCTTGGCGGGAGCAACCTCAATGGCCGTCGCGGCAGAATGGCAAGCCTTGCCGGCCAAGGCCCCGGAACCCGCAGACAACCCGACCACGCCTGAAAAAGTGGAATTGGGCAAGATTCTTTACCACGATCCGCGTCTGTCTTCCTCAGGCACGGTGTCCTGCGCATCCTGCCATAATGTCATGGCCGGCGGCGAAGACAACCGGGCAGGTTCAGTCGGCGTCAAGGCGCAAGTCGGAGGCCGTAGCGCACCGACGGTATGGAACTCGGCTTTCAATGCCACGCAATTCTGGGACGGTCGCGCACCCTCGCTGGAAGCCCAAGCCAAAGGCCCGGTCACCAACCCGATCGAAATGGGCATGAAGAGCTGGGATGACGTGGTCGTCCGGCTGAAAGCCATCCCCGGCTATTCTGGCCTGTTCACCAAGGCATTCACCGGTGCCGACGCCATCACCGCCGACAATGCCGCCAAGGCCATTGCCGCCTACGAGCGCACCTTGATTACCCCGAACAGTGCCTATGACAAGTACGTCAACGGCGATTTGAAAGCCCTCAACGAGCAACAAATTCGCGGCATGCAGCTTTTCGCCGATACGGGCTGCGGTGGTTGCCATTCCGGTGCGGGCTTCAATGGTTCACAAAACGGGCAGGCGGCAACGGGCATGTACATGAAGTTCCCCTCCATCGAAAATGGCGCGTTGGAAGCCGAATATGGCTTCACCAAAGACGTGGGCCGTTTTGAAGTCACCAAGAACGAGGCTGACAAGCACCTCTTCAAAGTGCCGACATTGCGCAACATCGCCTTGACCGCGCCTTATTTCCACAATGGCAAGGTGAAGACCTTGGATGATGCCATCAACGTGATGGCGAAAACCCAGCTTGGCAAAGACTTGTCGCCGCAACAAATGGGCGACATCGCCGCCTTCCTAGGCGCCCTGACCGGCGAATTCCCCAAGCAGGCCATGCCTCAATTGCCCGGCTACCCTGGCAAGACGTTTGATTTCGAATAAAGGCTCGTAGGGGCGGGTTCTAAACCCGCCCCCATTGATTAGACTTGGTCGGGCAACGTCTTGTCTGTTGCCCGACATCCGAACGACCTGTCAATTGCGGTGATGCCTAACGTAGGCAAAGGCATCAAGGTGATGTCCAATTCTGCGTTAGGCTTTTCCGAGGAATCGCCCCTGCCTTTACTTAAATTGGGAAAAATATGATTGATGATTACAAGCCGATTACTATTGCCGATGTTGCTAAGGCACTTTACCCACTCAAAGACATTGAGAGACCTGATGCAGATAATGAAGGAGATTAAATTAATGCTCCAGATGTATATGATTACTTGGATGAGAATAACCAAGAAAAAATAGACAATGCGCGAAATATCACAAGGCAATATATCGAGCAGAGTGGTAATCGAGCGATTAGAGAACTTAATAAGCATGGATATAATACTTCGTATGGACCAGACCAGTATGAGCCAGATCGAAATTCTGGCCAAGTGCAAATTGGAGAATGGGAGCTAGATATTAGTGATGAATCTCCATATAGTGATGATTAGAGCCTTAAGGCACAATACCGGCTTGCCGCACATTGCACCCAGCTATATTTATTAATATTTAGAGTTAATCATGCCTGAAATTAGTCGTTTATTGGGGAATTATAATTGCGATGTATCATAAAGAACATCCACCACCCCATTTTCATGCAAAGTATGGCAATCAGACTGCTGTGTTCTCAATACAAGATTTACGAATCATAGAAGGCACTCTTCCCAAGCGCATAGTTTCGCTGGTTTTAGAGTGGGCATTTGAACACAGGGAAAAACTTCTGAGTAATTGGGAATTGGCTTCCGCAAAAAAGCCCCTCAACAAGATAGAACCTTTGGTATAGAGGTGAGTTATGCACTTCGTTAAAGATGTACAATACTTTGCTGATTATAAATTAAAATTGACATTTGAAGATAGCATTGTCAAAATTGTAGACTTAAAGCCGCATCTAGATGGCGAAATATTTGAACCTCTGATAGACATTGAGTATTTTAAAAGCGTCAGGATAAATCCTGATATTGATACGGTAGTTTGGTCAAATGAAGCTGACTTTTCCCCGGATTTTTTATTTGAAATTGGAGAAAATACCTAATGTTTTCGGTCAATGGCGCAATAGCGTCTGCTCCGTTGCGTCTTGCGCCGAATGGAAGGAATAAGCAAAAGCTGGTTTGTGGTTTCCCGACTATCCGTCCATTGCCCACCCGCCTAACCCGCCGTTCCAGCCGACCCGCATGGAAGTTTGGCATCAGTATCCCACAAAGACTGCATTGCTCAAGACATCAAAACTTGCACCTTTGTTGTTACCCCAAACAACAAAGTAGACGGCGCGGAGCCAATATATGAGATATCCTTATTTTCCGCAGTCAATAGGCATTTAGCAACGATTTCCAGCGTAGCCAAAGACAAAGGAATAGATCCAGATCTACAGCGTTTTCTATATCTATTAGTTACTTATTTATTTATTTACGCCCATGTCGGCAAAGGATTGCCGACCTAATGCGTAACAAGGACTGTAGGGCGGCAACCCTTTGCCGCCAACGATTTCAAAACTTAAACAACGTAATCAATTGGAATTAAAAACGCTGTAATTAGCGCGATCATATACATGGAAACCACCCATGGATACTATGACGCTCCACTTTCAATTTTCGGGAAGAACAAGTCAATTCTACCAATGAATATCAATGTTGATTATTGGGGAGATGCATTTGGAACGCGCAAGGAGATGAAAAAGCCTGACAAAAACATAAGCGCAGGATCGGAAATGCTTAAACGAATAATTGCTAGGCTACCAAAGGGTTCAGGTATTGAGCAAATCGCCACCCTATATAACAATATCAACGCCGACACCGTTAGTAACTATGGCGCAAGAGTAAAGAATATCTATGACACAAAGCCTTGGGTCGAAAAGAAGCCCAAAGACAATGAGCCATTGACCGGACGAGGCAGCACTATTAGACCCATGCCATAGAAGTATGGAATCAAGCAGATGTCCAAATATTTGAGGCTATCGCTAATTCTTGCAGTATCTCTAGGGTTCGTTGTCGGTTTAATATTTCTACTATTAGGGATAGAACACAATAGCCAAAACGAATTTATAACCGAAGCCGGAGAATTGGAATTATGGTACTCACTAAAAATAGTGCTATCAGCAGGCGGACTAGCAGCGGTAATATTCCTACTCCTAGCAGCGATAGTTCGAACCATTTACAGCTTCAAACGTTCCTGAAAATCGGTGGCGCGAAGCTTCCCGAAGCAGGCCGGGGTATGCGAAAAGTGCGCGTCGGGGTTTGCTACCCCGTCGCTTAAGTTTTGTGCGAAGCCGTGGCATCCCGGCACGGCAATAACGCGGTGAGGCGCAATGGCGGTACTCCGCGTATTGCGCCGAATGGCAAACGCCACACATGTGGCGGAATATGGCAGAGTACCGCCTATTCCGCCCTACTCGGGCTACCGTCATTCGCCCGCACCCCGTGCCGGACCCGCCTTGCCGAGGCCCGCCGCCATGAACGATGTCCTTGCCATCCGATTTTTAAAAAGGGCGTTCGAGCGCTAGGGGCGTCATTTGCTTTTCCATCGCCGATTGGGGACGACGCCTTCATTCCCACGCGCTCCTTATGTTAGCCCTCCAGGCAAACCCGGCATCGGGCAGAGTCAAATCGGTTAATCCGGCGACGGTTGGACGAAACCGGCCACCGATGGTTGACTCGCCAGCCGGGCAAGCGTATAACAACCGATATCAACCGCCGTGCCAGCGGTTCAGTTCAACAAGGTTTATCCGCCGCGATGGCCCCCGCCCCCGATTACATCTCGTGGCGCGGCGGATAAATGCCATTCGTTGGCTAACATCTTCTTTTATCGCCCACATTCAGCGTCTAAATAAATGCATAGAATAAAGCACTTTGTCGTCGTCATGTTTGAGAATAGGTCTTTTGATTCTTTGCTCGGTCACTTGCCACATATCAATCCAGAAGATGGTATAAGAGATAAAGAGATTACCTTAGAGTATCCCGGAGGTAGTGTCAAGATTCACAAGGCGATTGATTTCTGGAGTCCAGACCCCGATCCCGGTGAGGCATGGACAAACGCCAATGTCCAGCTTTGGAACAGCTACATACCAGAATCAAATCAAGGCAAGGCTGGTTACCCAGCTTTTCCAAATTTCATGGAATCACCTTATAATCTTCCTGACAATCTAGGAATACCCACAATGGATGGGTTCGCCCTCGATTATTATTGGAACTATAAATGGCAGACAGGCAGAGAGCCTTCTACTGACGAAATGCAGGACATTGGCGCTGTTTACACCCCGGAAACTGCCCCTGTGATTAACACTTTGGCACAGGAATATGCTGTTTTCACACGATGGTTCAGTGAAGTTCCAACCTGTACTTCCCCCAACCGCGAATTCGCTTTGACCGGCACGAGTCAAGGCCGACTGGATAATGAGTTAATCTGGAATCTGACTTGGTCGGAGACCAGTAAAACCATTTTCGACTTATTCACGGAACAAAACATTCCTTGGAAAGTGTATTATGACCGCGACACGCAAGTCATACCGGTATGCATCTCACTACTCGGCGGTTTGCATCATATTGTTGAAATATCCGAACATGCCGCAACATGGGAAGACTTTATAGCGGATGCAAAAAGTGGGGATTTACCGGCATTTTCCTGGGTAGAGCCAAACATGCAATTCCCGCCGCTGACAGATTACCACCCACCGACCGATATCCGGGCTGGTGAAGAGTTTTTGGCAACCGTATATGAAGCCGTTCGTCAGTCGCCTGCGTGGGAGCAAACCGCCCTTATCATTTGTTTTGATGAACATGGCGGGACATTTGACCATGTACCGCCGCCCGCCACCATCCCTCCTGACGAGTATAAATCCAAAATTCCCCCTTTTGATTTTGACAGGCTCGGCTTGCGAATTCCTGTCATCGTCGTATCGCCTTACACAAAACGTGAGACGGTGATCACCGATACGTTCCACAACTGTTCCGTGCTTAGGTCTCTACGTGACCGGTTTAATCTTGGGCCACCACTCACCGAGCGTGACAAAATAGCGCCTAACATCTCACCTGCATTTAATTTATCTGAGCCACGCACTGACTATCCAAAATTGAATGTACAGAGTTACCATCCAGATAAAGGCGGTAATGAACGCCTATCACAAATTGCGGAGTATACACTGCGTAACGTCGCCCGTTTTGTAGGCCACGATCCGGGAAACGTGCCTCCAACGCCAGAGGGGGCAAAATCTTTTTTTCGCCTGATGTTTTTCGACCAAAATGGAAAGTTCCATATTCCCTACACGCGTTAGGCTGAAATTATTACAGAGAGGGCCATAAGGCTGGACTTAAAAACCATCTTCAGGGCGCAAAATACACGCGGCGGACTATAAATTCACTCGGCACAACGGGCGAGGCGTTTTTAATCGACGATAGGATTTTCCAGGCTGCGGAAAGCAGTATGTTTTTTGGCGAATGTATTGCTATATGACACAAGAATATAATTTGAAATATCATCCCCCAATGTCATCTGATTCGCTCCCAAAGCGATCACGTCCATACTATGTTCTGATGCTTAAAATTCTGGGATTGGCCGCAGCTTATTGCATAACCGGAAAACTCGGTATTCTTCTGGCCGTCACCTCAGGCCATGCAACAGCCATTTGGCCCCCTTCTGGAATTGCCTTGGCGGGCATATTAATCTGTGGATACCGTGCCTGGCCGGGGGTTATTTTAGGATCGTTTCTGATCAATTTCCCGGTCACATTGGCTAATTACCCTTCCGAAACCCTGAATTCAGTCATAATTTCATTGATTATCAGCTGCGGGGCAAGCTTGCAATCAGTCGTGGGCGCTTATTGGGTCAGGCGCTTTGCAGGGTTTCCAAATCTTCTCGCCAAGGTGAAGGATGTCTTATTGTTCTTGCTCTTTGGTGGCATCTTAAGTTCCTTAATCAACTCGACTATCTCTGTCCCGACCTTACTGCTCGCTGGCCGGGTTTCGGCGGTGGATTTCTGGATCACTTGGGCTACTTGGTCGATGGGAGATGCCGGAGGGCTGTTTGTCTTCACGCCGATTGTTTTTGCTTGGTTGCTTCGCCCTAGCGATAATTGGCGAAAAAGGCGACTGGCGATTACCCTTCCGATTATTTCCGCATTTTTCTTGACAGCAGGCTTAAATTGGTATGATTCACACCAAGACAGGCAGCGCATAAAGCTTCAGTTCGATCAAGATGCCAGAGACTTGAGCGCTGCATTCAAGGGGGGAATCCAGACCTATATAAATACCTTGCAATCCCTCGAAAGTTTATACTCGGCTTCGAAAATCGTGGAAAGGCAAGAATTTCAAACCTTTGTCACCCACATATTAGCCAATCACACGGGTTTTCAGGCAATTGAATGGTGCCCCCGCATTCTTTTCCCCGTGCGAAAGGCATTCGAAAGCAGCGTACAACGTGAGGGTTACCCCGATTTTCAGATCACTGAACGTGATGCCAAGAATCGGATTATAAGGGCCGGGGAGCGATCAGAATATGTCCCAGTGGATTTCATCCAACCCTACAAAGGGAACGAAAGCGCATTCGGTTACGACCTGTATTCCGATGGGATACGCCGAGAGGCCATCGAGCGGGCAAGGGATACTGGGGAAGTCGCGGCGACAGGCCGAATTACTTTAGTCCAGGAGCATGGCAATCAATTTGGCTTTCTCGCCTTTGCGCCCCTCTATCGCAGCGGTCTCCCCCACGCGACCTTGGATGAACGGCGCAGTAACATCTCAGGTTACGCGCTTGCGGTATTCCGGTTGGAGGATATTGTTGCGGCGGCAATCCGCGATCAATATCAAGAGGGGCTTTCATACCGGCTTGTAGACGAAACCGCGCATGAAGGTTGGAAGATACTCTTTGCCAACCATCAGAAAGAATTCAACCCACTAAATTTTCAAGATAAAGGGCTTTCCGGCAAAAAAGTTTCTTTTATGCGCGATACGTCAATTCTCATGGGAGGCCGACAATGGCGGTTTCAGGTAACGCCCACGCAGGACTATTTCACGTTTCATCGCTCAGATCACCCTTGGCTCATTCAGCTTCTCGGTCTGTTTCTAACTGGCATGGTGGGTGCGTTCGTGATGGTTCTGTCAGGTCGCGAAACCATACTCCGCCAACTTGTGGAAGAACGGACAACGGCACTGGCAAACAGCGAGGAGCGTTTTCGGTCAACCTTTGAACACGCACCCATTGGCGTTGCAATTGTTGCTCTGGATGGGCGCTTTCTGTCGGTGAATCAAGGATATTGTAATATCGTCGGCTACGCCCGTGACGAGTTGCTGGCAATGACTTTCAAACAATTAACCCATCCCGGCTATCACGAATCTGATGCCGAAATGATCGGGCAGGCGTTGGCAGGGGAAGTCACCGAATTCAGAAAGGAGAAACAATATGTAAGCAAAGACGGAAAGCTTGTCTGGGGCAATTTGTCTGCCAAGCTGATCCGCCGTCCAGATGGCACGCCGGATCACTTCGTCGCGGCTGTCGAAAACATCAATCGCCGCAAGCTGGCTGAAGAATCATTGCTCAAGCTTTCCCTGGCAGTGGAGCAAAGCCCCACCTCAATTTTAATCACCGATCTTGACGTGCGGATCGAATACGTCAACGAAGCATTCGTCCGCATCAGTGGCTACAGTCGCGACGAATTGATCGGCAGAAATCCGCGTTTCCTTAGTTCCGGCAAGACCCCCAAGGCAACCTATGAAGACATGTGGTCCACTTTGACACTAGGCGAATCGTGGCAAGGCGAATTCATCAATCGGCGTAAAAGCGGCGAGGAATATATAGTCGCATCTCTAATTTCCCCCGTTCGCCGAGCTGACGGGAAGATCACCCATTTCGTAGGCACGAGAGAGGACGTCACCGAACGCAGGCGAACGGAAGCCCTATTGCAGGAATCGGAAAAGCGTTTCCGGGTGGTGGCCGATGCTGCGCCCGTGCTGATTTGGATGGCTGGAACCGACCAGCTCTGCAACTGGTTCAACCAGGTTTGGCTGGATTTCAGTGGTCGAACGATGGAGCAGGAAATGGGCAACGGTTGGGCTGAAGGTGTCCATCCTGATGATTTGCAGGGATGTCTCGATACCTATGTCGATGCCTTCGATGCGCGGCAAGCCTTTGATATGGATTACCGTCTGCGCCGACATGATGGCGAATACCGCTGGATAGCCGATTCCGGAAGACCGCGTCATGATGCAAACGGACAGTTTCTGGGCTACATCGGTTCCTGTGTCGATATAACCGACCGTAAACAAGCCTTGGCCGAATTGGAATCTGCCCAGGCTGCTGCGGAAGCCGCCAATCTTGCCAAGAGCTTCTTCCTGGCCAACATGAGCCATGAGATTCGCACGCCGATGAATGCCATCATTGGCCTGACTCACTTGCTGCGACGCGACATCACCAACCCCGAACAGGCTAAGAAACTGGAAAAAGTGGATGCCTCCGCCAAACATTTGCTGGGCATCCTCGACGACATACTCGACTTGTCGAAGATCGAGTCGGGAAAACTCTTGCTGGAAGAGTTACCGATCAATGTCAACGTGATCGTCGATTACGTTTACAGCATGATCTCCGGGCGTTCCGCCTTTAAGCATTTGGAATTGGCAAAGGAAATCGACCCGCGTTTCACCTCGCTGCCGTTAATGGGCGACCCGTTGCGTATAAGACAGATACTCATCAATTTTCTCGGCAACGCGATCAAGTTCACCGAGCAGGGCGGCATTACCCTGCGCGCACTATTGCTGGCTGATGAGGGCGAACTTGTCGATCTTCGCTTTGAGGTGCAGGACACCGGCATCGGCATCGACGATGAGCAACAGTCGCGGATATTCGATGCATTCGAACAGGCACAAAGTTCGACGACACGCCGGTACGGCGGGACGGGGCTGGGGCTGTCCATTTCCAAACGGCTGGCGCAGGTGATGGGCGGCGATACCGGTGTCGTCAGCACGCCAGGCCAAGGCAGCACATTTTGGTTTACGGTAAGCCTGAAGCGCGGCAGTACCCAAGAACCAGAAACAAGCTTCGACGAAAATGCCCCCATTCGAGTGGGTTCACGCATCTTGCTGGTGGAAGACAACGAGATCAACCAAGACGTGGCATTGGAACTGCTGGAAAGCGTCGGCTTGGTGGTGGACATCGCCAACCATGGCGGCGAGGCACTGGAAAAATTTCGGGCGGGGGCTTACGACCTGATTCTGATGGACATACAGATGCCGGTCATGGGCGGGCTGGAGGCGACCCGCAAAATCAGGGCAATGGACAACGGAAAGACTGTCCCAATCCTCGCTATGACGGCCAATGCCCTCAAGGAAGATCGAGAACATTGCGCCTTGGCCGGCATGAACGGACATGTGTCCAAGCCAGTCGATGTTAAGTACCTTTACGCAACGCTGGCGCGTTGGTTGCCTGTAAACGGCAAAGGGAATTCGGCCGAAACACTCCCGGTTGTGGGTTACGACGCAGTGGGGCATTCTGACGCTGGACCTAAAATCCCTGCTGGAACCATTCCCGCATACCCTATCGACATGGAGGCTGGATTGAAATACTTCGGTGGCAAGCTACCCACCTATCAACGCATGTTAAATAAATTTGCCGACCAAAACAGCGCCGACATTGCCAAGTTGCAAGCTGCCCTGGAAAGAGGGGACCGCGCCACGGCGGAGCGCACCGCCCACTCACTTAAGGGATTGTCCGCCATGCTCGGGGCGAAAGTGCTGAGCGATATGGCATGCGGCCTGGAGGACAATATCCGTAACGGTGTAACCGCCTCTGAACTGACAGATGCGGTGGTCGCGCTGGACGAAATGCTGGCGAAGGTATGCGCGGAAATTACCATGCCAAGGACTGGCGGGGGCATTTGAAAAGAAACTTAGGATTTCGATCCTACAGAAAAATGTTTGACATGAAATAATAACCGACTCCGAAAGGAGTCGGTTATTGTTTCATTGGTACAACCGGCAAGCCGCAATCCGATCTTCGATTTTCTTCTTCAACTCAAGAAACTGTGGGGTATCCGTGTCGCCATATTGGCTGGCGAAGTCCTCCGCACTCAAATTTTCCGGCAAATCCTTGATAGTCGGCATAAAAGTCGACTCGTCCGAGTTTTCGCTTAGCGTTGCTTGGACTTTGCGGGCGGATTCTTCCGAATCGACGGCTATTTTGCCGAATGATGCACCGGCCCGGTCAGCCGCCAAATCGGTGAAACTGAAACCACTGCCGCCATGCGTGTCATTGAATTCCTTGGCGAGGCCAACCATGTCCGCAAACGCCCGCTGCCCGGAAATCACTAAAACTGCCGAAGCGGTGAAATGCTGCGCCGCGTCAATGCGCCGGCTCAACAATACGCCGCGCCGGGCCAGATCGGGCGTTTCCATGCCGGGGTAAATGGCCGACGCGAGATTTTTCCCGTTCGCATAGGCCGCCAGCACTAGGATAAGCGCCCGGTTCTCCTCGCGCGCGTCCCCTCCCTCCGCCTCGGAGCGTTCCTTGGCTAGGGTGAAAAGCGGGCGGAGCAGGGCAGACAAGCCGATGAAACGGCGCGACTGGGATTGCCCCACGCATTCGGCCAACTTTGCGTAATAGACCCGCAAACGCTCCTTGTCAGCCAGTTCGGCAACCAAATCCTGGACTTGACCCATGACTTCGCGATCCCAATTCAGTGAAACCCGCAATCGACCGTCGCCGATACGCACCTGTTCAAGCAAAGGCAAGGTCATTTCGACGTAACGGCCAAGCCGGGTGGTATGTGTCAGCCACCAAAACAACACCCGCACCACTGGCTTTGGCAATGCAATGAACCCCGCCTTCACCTGCTTGACGAAGGCCCTTGGCTCGGCATCGTCGGCGATCAATTTCAAATTGAGATAATAGTCGGCGTAGCGGAACGGCATCTTTAAAGACACCAAGATGACCATCCGCTTGTCGAATATCGTGGCTAGGGCGAAACCTTCCAGTTTTTTTCTCGTCATCGCATAGTTGACCACCGCCGTCAAATCCTCCCCGGTAAGGGCGATGTTGCGCACCTTGTCCGTCGCCTGGTCTGGAGGCTTCGCTGTCGAGTGTAAAATATTCCGCGTCGTCGCCAAAAAATGCTGGGGAGTGGCGGCTTTATGCCAAGCCCATGGTTCCTTGTCGATGACCAAGACGGCTAGGATCGCCACTAAAAGGACAAGCGCCCCTGCCGCGTAGCCTAGACGACGGAACGTCTTGCCCATGATGCCGAATTTGTTTGTTGGATAACCATGTAAATACATGAGCTTAAGTTTGCCAGAAAAATGGGCAAGTTTAGGGTTTACAGTTCATTTCCAATCCAGTGCATCCAAAAAAAACTTCGTTCACAATTATTGTTGACTGTTTCTGTTGGACATAGGTATAGTAACCCTAAAAACCATCATCTAACGAGGAAATTAACGTGAGATTAACGACAAAAGGCCGTTATGCGGTCACCGCCATGCTAGACCTCGCCTACCATAGTGAGAAGAAGCCAGTCACCCTAACCGACATTGCCAAGCGGCAGAACATATCGCTTTCCTATTTGGAACAATTGTTCGCCAAGCTGCGCCGGGCGGGCATGGTCGAAGGCGTGAGAGGCCCCGGTGGCGGCTACCAGTTGAGCAGGGAAGTCTCCCAGATCAACATTGCCGACATCATAACAGCCGTGGACGAAACCATGGATCCCACACGGTGCGGCGGCAAGTCGAATTGCCAAAGTGCGCAGCCTTGCCTGACCCACGACCTGTGGATGGGGCTGAGCGATCAAATCCGCGCCTACCTTTCGACCATCAGCCTACAGGATTTGTTGCAGCGCAAAGGTTTCCGCCAGGTGGCAGAGCGCCAGGACAAACAGGCCGTCGCCCCGGACGTGGACGTTCTTGTGCGCGGAGAGCGGGACTTAAGTTCTTCAGTTGCATGATCTATTTGGATCATAACGCGACCACCCCCATGGATGACCGCGTGGTCGAGGCGATGCGGCCTTTCATGGGGATTTTTTTCGGCAATCCTTCCAGCCTGCATAGGCTGGGAAGGACTAGCCGCAGCGCCATCGACACGGCAAGGAGCCAAGTGGCTGCTTTGGTTGGTGTCGAGGCAGCGCAAGTGATCTTCACTTCCGGTGGCACGGAAGCCAACAATCTGGCGATAAAAGGCTTGTCTGGCACACTGGCGGCGGGGGTCATCGCCGTTGGTGCCACCGAACATCCTTCCGTTCTGGCCCCGGCTTGGCATTTGCGCAAGCAGGGTTGGGAAGTGCTGACCCTAGCCGTGGATTCGGCGGGTGCGTTGGCACCCGAAGGCATTGCCGGCTTGCCCAAACCGAATTTACGCATCGCCTCGGTGATGCTTGCCAATAACGAAACGGGCGTAGTCCAGGATGTTTCGACTCTCGCAAAGTTTGTGCGCGGAACAGGGGCTTACCTGCATTGTGACGCGGTACAGGCTGCCGGAAAAATGCCAGTCAATTTTAATGCCAGCGGGGCGCATCTGCTTACCCTTTCTTCCCATAAAATATACGGTCCCAAGGGTGCGGGCGCGTTGGTCGTAGACAAGTCAGTCCCGCTTGAGCCTCTGCTTGAAGGAGGTGGGCAGGAGCGGGGTTTGCGCAGCGGCACCGAAAACGTCGCCGCCATCGTGGGCTTTGGCAAGGCTTGCGAATTGGCTTTGGCGGAACTGGAATCCCGCAATGCCCATTGCCTCCAATTGCGCCTACAATTGGAAAACCGGCTCGCCCAATTGCCCGGTGTCACCTTGTTTGCCGAACATGCCCCGCGCCTGTCCAACACCCTCCAATTCGGCCTAGGCGGCATGGACGGGGAGGCACTGTTGATGGCTCTTGACCGCAAAGGCTTCGCGGTTTCCAGTGGTTCGGCCTGTGCCAGCGGGGCGGGCGAACCCAGCCCGATTTTATTAGCCATGGGCGTGGCTGCGGACACTGCCAAAAGCGCGATTCGAGTCAGCGTGGGGAAGGACAATGGCGAGGCTGATATTGATGCGTTTTTAGCCGCATTACAGACGATTGTGCGGGCGTTGCCGGGATAGCCATCAAAAGTTCTTAACGTTGCGTCTTTGCGCCGTTGCGTGAGGCAAAAAAATACTCGCACAGAAATTCAGCCAAGCCGCATTGCGAGAGAAGCAAAAAGAAGGTCTCACGCAAAGGCGCAACGACGCAACGAAAAGATAACCAACAGTGCGATTAACTGGAAGCGCGGGCATGTTGTCTGACAATGCAAAGACAAGCAGTTTTCGCTATGCTATCGGCCTCACCCCCATTGAAAAAGTGTACATTAAACTATGAACCCCCAAGAGCCTGAACCTTTGCGCATCCGCCAAATTCGCATTGGTGGATTATTCGGCTTGTACAACCATTGCATTAATCTGAACCTGAAAGAGCGGGTGACGATTCTGCATGGGCCAAATGGGGTGGGGAAGACGGTTACGTTGCGGATGGTTGATGCATTATTGGAAAGAACATCTGATATATTTTTTCGAGTGCCTTTCAGTCTATTTAAAATTGAGTTTACCGATGGCTCTTCCGTGAGATTGTCGCGTCACTCACTAGAGCGTTTTAATGAAAGTTTTTATTATGGGTTTACGGTCAGCAATGGAATACCACAGGAGAAGCCTGACGCTGTATGTGTAACCGGAGGATCGCCGGGCGCAAGCGCACAGCCACCCAAATCGATCCCTGCAAAATTGTTTGGCGTAACGGCAAGGAAAGCCATAAAAAATAACGAAAACAGGGCTTTTAACCATGAGACTTTCTGGCAGAACAAAATAAATGCCTACTTTATAGGCATACACCGCCTTTTGTATGTTCCATTCAAACAACGAGATGGCTCGATTGAACTAAATCAGATCGATATTTTCTCAACCACTAAAGAATATGCTGATGACTTAATAGACAAAATTAAAACGACGCTGGCGCTCTACGGTCAAAAATCTCAAACTTTAGACCAATCTTTTCCGCAACGTCTTCTCACCGCTTCCCTTGCAGATGATGTCGGCTTGAAGGATCGTATGACTAGATTGGACATCCAACGTCATGAATTGAAGGAAATTGGCCTGTTGGATGAAGCGACTACCCCCATCTTCGACCCGAAGAGTCTGGATGAACTGATCGCCAAAGAGAAAAAGTTTATGACGCTTTACGTCCAAGACACCGAACAAAAACTCAGTGAGTTAGCCGACCTAGCCCGCCGCATCAAACTCTTGCTAAATAGCATCAATACCAAATTTCAAAATAAATGCCTACGCATTGATCGGGGCAAGGGGTTCGTGGTAACCAACGATGCAGGGAAAAACTTGGACTTGGATTTGCTGTCGTCAGGCGAACAACACGAAATCGTGCTGCTTTATGACCTGCTGTTCCGTATCAAACCCAACACCTTGGTGTTGATCGACGAACCGGAACTTTCCCTGCATGTCAGTTGGCAAGATCATTTCCTTCCTGATTTGCTGAAAATTGTCGAAATTGCTCAATTCGACGTATTGATCGCAACCCATTCGCCCTATATTGTCGGCGATTATATTGACTTGATGGTGGCATTGGAAACAGGGACGAAAAGTGTTTGATACCAAAAAACCTATCGCAGCGGAAATAATTGAAAGGCGCACTCAACACTCTGGGAGTTTCTTGCTAGTCGAAGGTTCAAGCGATGATAAATTTTGGCGAGAACATGTAAGTCACCCCAATTGCCTAATTCGGCCTGCGGGTGGCAAGCCCGGTGTGCAAGTCGCTATAAAAAGACTTGATTCAATCGGCTTTAAAGGTGTTCTAGGGGTAATTGATGATGATTGCGATAGTTTGGAGAATAGGCGGTTGCCTTCCGTAAATCTAGTAGCCACTGATACGCGTGACCTTGAGTGTTTGCTGTTACGAACTCAGCTATTGGAAAAAATGGTGTTTGAGTTAGGCGGCCACGAAAAAATTGCCACGTTTGAAAAACAAGCCGGTCTTAGCGTTAGAGAAAGGCTGCTTGAAAACGGTTTGGTATTTGGGCGTTTGCGTTGGCTTTCAAAGCGCATGGATTGGCAATTGTTCGACACATCCAAACCAGACGATTTGAAACCGGAGGCTTTCATGGATCGGGACAACTGGCAAGTTGACAAAGAAAAAATCGTGCACAAAGTCGCATCCAAGCTTAGGATGGATGACACCGGCGAACTGTGTAACCTACTTGATTCTTTACCCGCTGCCGACCCATGGCAAATTTGCCAAGGACACGATTTGTTGAAAATTTTGCGGATGGGGCTGCAAACAGCGTTAGGCGATTTGAAAAGCGCTTATACCCACGAAGACCTTGCCGCCCATTTACGGTTGGCCTTCCACGACACCCACTTAGCCGCCACCCGGCTTTACCAAAACATCCGCGTTTGGGAACGAGCCAACGCGCCTTATCAAGTTTTACCCGCACACTAGACAGAGAGGCACAACCATGTCCATCACACTCACCGAAAAAGCGGCGAAACAAATCGCCAAACAACTGGAAAAACGCGGCAGGGGCCTCGGCCTTGGCTTAGGGATAAAGAAAGCTGGCTGTTCCGGCTTCGCCTATGTGGTCGATTATGCCGACGCAGTGATCGACAATGACCGGATTTTCGAGCAACACGGGGTCAAAGTGATCGTCAAAGCCGACGCGCTGGAGTTTTTGGATGGCGTGGAAGTCGATTACAGCCGCGAAGGTCTGAACGAGGCTTTCCGCTTCAACAACCCTAAAGCCACCGGGACCTGCGGCTGCGGGGAAAGCTTCACCGTCTGAAGCATTACCTTCCCGGCAAAATTCCAGTACAATTAACACGTTTTGACTCTGCCCAATGACAAGGGCCGGGCATTTCATTTTTTTTCATCATTTAATCTTACATGACCAATCCTTAAGGAGTTCCAATGGCGGTTGAACGCACCATTTCCATCATCAAACCCGACGCGGTAAGCAAAAACGTGATCGGTGAAATCTACAGTCGTTTCGAGAAAGGCGGCTTACAGATCATTGCCGCTAAAATGGCCCACCTCAGCCGGGAAGATGCCGAAGGTTTCTATGCCGTCCACAAAGAACGCCCTTTTTTCAGGGATTTGGTCACCTTTATGATCTCGGGTCCGGTCATGATACAAGTCCTTGAGGGCGAAGATGCCGTTGCCAAAAATCGCGAGCTGATGGGGGCCACCAATCCAGCCCAGGCCGCCCCCGGCACGATACGCGCCGACTTCGCCGTCAGCATTGACGAGAATGCGGTGCATGGCTCCGACAGCTTGGAAAACGCCGAACTGGAAATCGCCTATTTCTTCGAGGCTAATGAACTTTGCCCTCGGACCCGGTAACGTGGAAGACTTGCCACCCGCATTGGATGCCACTACCCGGCAACCGCCGCAAACCGACTCGGTTGCGGAAACCGAGTCGGTTTTCAGGGAACGGGACGATGGTTTGAAAACCAATCTCCTCGGGCTGAACCGAAAGGCGATGGAGGACTATTTCCGCTCAATCGGCGACAAGCCGTTCCGGGCGGCTCAATTGCTGCAATGGATTCACCAGCGGGGCATTGATGACTTCGCTGCCATGACCAATCTGGGCAAACCCCTGCGCGCCTATTTGGCCGAACATTGCGAGATCCGCCCGCCGGAGATTGTCCAGTCACAACGGGCCGCCGACGGGGTGCTAAAGTGGGTGCTGCAAGTGGATGCCAACAACCGCATCGAAACCGTTTTCATCCCCGAGGAAGGCCGAGGCACGCTCTGCGTGTCTTCCCAAGTTGGCTGCGCACTGGGTTGCCCGTTCTGCTCCACTGCGCAACAGGGCTTCAACCGCAACCTGAGCGTGGCCGAAATCATCGGCCAGCTTTGGGTTGCCCAACGTGAGTTGGGCGCGGCGCGGCGCGTCACCAATGTGGTGTTGATGGGCATGGGCGAACCTTTGCTGAACTTCGACAACGTGATCGCCGCCACCGAGTTGATGATGGACGATTTCAGCTACTGCCTGTCCAAGCGCCGGGTTACGCTAAGCACGTCTGGCGTGGTTCCTGCGCTGGATCGGTTAGCCCAAGTGAGCGATGTGAGTCTGGCGGTATCCTTGCACGCCCCGGACGATGCCTTGCGTGACGAACTGGTGCCAATCAACCGTAAATATCCCATCAAAGAACTGCTGGCCGCCTGTAAACGCTACATTGGCAAAGATGCACGGCGCAAAGTCACTATCGAATATGTGTTGCTTGAAGGCATCAACGACAGCCCGGCCCATGCTAGGGCCTTGGCAAAACTGTTGGCCAACGTGCCATCCAAGGTCAATTTGATTCCCTTCAACCCCTTTCCAAATTCGCGCTACCGCTGCTCCAGCTTGGAGACAATCGCACGCTTTAGTGAAATAGTCCAACTCGCCGGGATCATCACCACGACGCGCAAAACGCGCGGCGTTGACATTGACGCTGCTTGCGGGCAATTGGTGGGAAGGGTAAGCGACAAAAGCAAGCGTCATTTCAGGCTCCAGGCGACAGCGTGATGAGACGGTTCGGCTTAGGGCTTGTATCGTTGGCCGGCATGGCATTGCTTGCCTGCTCCGATGACCCGCCGAAAAACGCAGACATGCGAAGCACCACCGAATTGTACGTATTGAAGGGGGTCAAATACATGGAAAGCGGCCGCCTTGACGTGGCCCAACAAGACTTGGAACGTGCCGTCGAACTGGACGACAAAAACGCCGAGGCGCACAATGCGCTGGGTGTGCTATTCGAACGCCTGAATCGTCCCGAAGATGCGGAAAAGGAATATAAGCGGGTGTTGGCATTGGACGAAGGCAATTACGCAGCAATGAATAATTTCGGACGCCTAGAATGTTCCCAAGGTAAATACGATCTGGCCATGAGGCGTTTTCAAATCCTCATCGACTCCAAGTTGTACCCAACGCCTTGGTTGGCCTTGACCAATGCCGGTCTTTGCGCCAAAAGCAAGGGTTCGGCTGTGGATGCCGAAACCTACCTGCGCAAGGCTCTGGAGATCAACCCCAATTTTCCCCCCGCCCTCTTGGAGTTGGCCAAACTCACTCTGGAGAACGGCAATTATCTTTCAGCCCGTGCCTTCCTACAGCGTTACGAGACCCTGATCCAGCCTACGCCGGAATCGTTGCTTATCGGAGTGCAAACCGAACAAGCCCTTGGCAATTCCAAAGAGGCCGATGCCTATCGCAAGAAATTGCAAATAGTGTTTCCAGACAGCAAGGAAGCTTTGCGCTCCCGCAAAAGCCACGTCGCCCATTAACCCATATCAACCACCACAAAATAGATTCAATGTCGGATAAAATTCAAGCGATTCGGGGCATGCACGATATTCTCCCCGATCAGACCCCGCGTTGGCAGGGTGTCGAACGGGCTTTCCGCCAAGTGTTGGCAGCCTATGGCTATCAGGAAATCCGCCTTCCCATCGTCGAAAAAACCGAACTGTTCAAACGTTCCATCGGCGAGGTCACCGACATCGTCGAGAAGGAAATGTACACCTTCGACGACCGTAACGGCGATTCCCTCACCTTGCGCCCGGAAGGCACGGCGGGTTGCTTGCGCGCCTGCCTGGAACACGGGCTGTTGCATCAGCCGTCGCAACGGTTGTGGTACATGGGTCCGATGTTCAGGCACGAACGCCCGCAAAAGGGCCGGTACCGTCAATTTCAGCAGGTGGGCGTTGAAGCCTACGGCATGGCAGGGCCGGACATTGACGCCGAACTTATCCTGCTTGGCCGCCGGCTATGGAAGACGCTGGGCATCGAACATAAACTGGAATTGCAACTCAACTCGCTAGGCACATTGGAAGAACGCCTAGTGTATCGGGAAAAACTGGTCGGCTATTTCCGCGCCCATGTTGATGAGTTGGATGACGACAGCAGACGGCGGCTGGAAACCAATCCGTTGCGAATACTCGACAGCAAAAATCCGAATTTGGCCGGGGTGATGCAGGGTGCCCCTGCGCTGGACGAATACCTAGGCGAAGAGTCCCTGACCCATTTTCAGGAGTTGACCCGAACCCTGGACGATGCCGGCGTGGCTTACACGCTCAATCCCCGCTTGGTCAGGGGTCTGGACTATTATTCCCGCACTGTGTTCGAATGGGTCACCACCGAACTGGGCGCACAGGGAACGGTCTGCGCGGGCGGGCGCTACGACGGCTTGATCGCCCAACTGGGCGGTAAAGCCTCCCATGCCATTGGGTTTGCTTTGGGCGTGGAGCGCTTGATTGATCTGCTCGCCGATCCCGAAAGCTTCGACGGGGCCGTTTGTCCCCATGCCTATTTCATCCGGGTGGGTAGCCTTGCCGAACGCAGCGGCGGATTGCTGGCAGAGCAACTCCGCGATGCCTTGCCGGAACTGAGGCTTATCGTCCATTGCGACGGCGGCAGCTTTAAAAACCAGTTCAAGCGGGCTGACAAGAGCGGTGCCGGGTTGGCACTGATCTTGGGCGAAGACGAGGCTAGGGAATTGACCGTCGGCGTCAAAAACCTGCGCAAGGCCGGCGAACAGGCCACCCTTAAGCAGTCCGAACTGATACCCTATCTTCAATCAATAATTTAACGAGGCAGCGAATGGACGATTATATTTCCGAAGAACAGAGCGTCGAGGCGCTCAAAAAATGGTGGCAAGAAAACTACACTTCGATTTTATGGGGGCTGGTCTTAGGGTTTGCAGTCCTAACTAGCTGGAACATTTGGCAAAGCACAAAACAGCGCAAGGCAGATGAAGCCTCCGGACTCTACCAACAATTGCTCAGGGCGGTGGATGCCAAACAGGCAGAACCAGCGATCAAGCTCAGCGAGCGCATCATCGAGCAATTTCAAGGAAGCACTTACGCCACTTACGCCACCTTGTTCGCCGCAAAACTGAAAGCCGAAGCCGGCGATCTGACGGGGGCCAAGAAAGCACTCAGCGACCTGTTGGCGGCAAGCAAGGATGGCGACATCAAGCATCTGGCTAGGTTGCGCCTCGGTGAGGTCTTGTTGGCCTTGGGCGAAAACGAAGCCGCGCTGAAACTATTCGAACCTTTGAAACCGCGTGACATGGGCAAGTACGAAAGCCTTTACGAAGAACTGAAAGGGGATGTCTATGCCACCTTGGATCGCACCAGCGAAGCCTTGGCCGCTTATGAACTTGCCAAGGAAAAAGGCGATGCCACGCCTTTACTGGAATTGAAGATCAACAACCTGGCCGTCGATTCGGCAAGCACCCCGGCCCCAGCCCAGTGATGCGTCATCTCCTGCTCCTCTTTGTTGTCGCCCTGCTCACGGGTTGTGCGGGACTGGAAGCCGCCAAGGATGCCTATGACAGTTTGACCGAATCCGTTTTTGGCAAAGACAATGCGGAACCCCCGCATGCGCTGGCCGAAGACTTCGAGCCGAAAATGCTGGTGACAGTCCGGTGGAAAGAAGGCGTCGGCGATGGTTCCGGCGGGCAGAATATCAACCTAGTGCCGGCGGTGACCGAGGACAGTGTCTTGGTTGCCGACTACAAGGGTTTGCTTGAGTCGCGCAACCGCCTGACGGGTGAAAAACGCTGGGAGGTTGAAACTGAACTGAAACTCTCATCCGGGCCCGTGCTGCACAAGGATAAAATCATACTAGGCACCAAAGATGCCGAAGTTGCCGCGTTTGCCGTGGCGGACGGTACTTTGCTGTGGAAATCCATGGTCACCAGTGAAGTCGTTGCCCTGCCCGCCGTCGCCAACGGCATTGTGGCGGTGCGTGGCAGCGATGGCCGCATCACCGGTTTGGACGAAAAAGACGGAACCACCCTCTGGACCCATGAACGGACTGCCCCGCCCTTGGCAGTCAGAAGCAAAGGCGGGCCGGCCATTGCGGGTACTTTGGTGGTCGATGGTTTTGGCGGGGGTAAACTGCTCGCGTTGCGCCTCAAGGATGGTCAAACGGAATGGGAGGCGGTTGTCGCCTTGGCCAAGGGACGCTCCGAGATTGAGCGATTGGTGGACATTAACGCAACCCCGGTGGTCAAGGGGGACACCTTATACGTTTCCGGCTACCAAGGCGGGGTCGCCGCCGTTTCCCAGAGTGACGGCGAAGTGCAATGGAGGCAGGAAAAACTTTTTTCCCATTCTGGCCTAACCGGCAACAAACGTTCGCTGTTCCTCTCCGATGCATCCAGCGATGTCTGGCGGTTGGACATGCGCAATGGCAATGATATGTGGAAACAAAACGAACTCCATCAACGCCGCCTGACCCCGCCGGTTCCGGTGAAGGATAAGCTGGTGGTGGGTGATTTTGAAGGTTACGTGCATGTGTTGTCGCAAGATGACGGCAGCTTGCTTGCTCGCGTCGAGTTGGATGGCAGTCCGATTGAAGCCACTCCTGTTGTGTTTGAAGATATCGTTTACGTGTATACCACTGGCGGCAACCTCGCCGCCTTATCCTTGGAATAATCATGCTGCCTGTCGTCGCCCTAGTCGGACGCCCCAATGTGGGCAAATCGACCCTGTTCAATTTTCTCACCCAGACCCGTAATGCCTTGGTGGCCGATTTTCCCGGACTGACTCGCGACCGCCAATACGGGCAAGTGCGGCGGGGTGAGCGGCCCTTTTTGGTGGTGGACACGGGTGGCATCATCGAGCAGGCGGAAGGCATCGAAGACCACGCCATGCGCCAAGTCTGGGCCGCGATGGATGAAGCCGACCTCGTTCTGTTCATGGTCGATGCCAGGGCCGGGATTAATTCAGCCGATGAGGCCATTGCCCGGAAGCTGCGCAAGAACGGCAAGCCCGTGCTGCTGGTCGCCAACAAAATCGACGGGCTTAACAATTCGGAAGAAAAATTGGCAGAATTTTTCCAGATGGGGCTGGTCGGCCAACCGTTCGGCATAGCCTCCTCCCACGGCATCGGCATCCCGGAATTGCTTGCAGAAATTTACCAGCGGCTACCCCCGCCGGAAACCGAGGCAGAAGACGATGAAACCGCCCCCGGCATCCGTGTCGCCATCATCGGACGGCCCAATGTCGGCAAATCAACCTTGGTCAACCGTTTGCTCGGCGAGGAGCGGGTGGTGGTGTTCGACCAGCCCGGCACCACCCGGGACAGCATCTTCATACCCTTCGAGCGCGACGGCAAGCAATACACCCTGATTGACACTGCCGGCATACGCAGGCGCTCGCGGGTGGAGGAGTCCGTCGAGATATTCAGCATCATCAAAGCCATGCAAGCCATGGAAAAGGCCCATGTCGTCGTCTACTTGATCGACGCCAGCGAAGGCGTGACCGACCAGGATGCCAATTTGTTGGGTCAGGTGGTGGAATCCGGGCGCGGCCTGATTATTGGCCTGAACAAATGGGATGGCTTGACACCCGACCACCGCGAGCAGATCAAACGCCAAATCGACATCAAATTGCCTTTCCTCGATTTCGCCTCCAAGCATAACCTTTCCGCCCTGCACGGAACCGGCGTGGGCAAGCTATTGGAGCAGGTTGACCGCATCTACCGCTCCGCTGGCCAAACCGTCACCCCCAACAGACTCACCGAAATCCTGCAACACGCCCAAGACACCCACCAACCCCCGTTGGTTCGAGGCCGGCGCATCCGCCTCAAATATGCCCACCAAGGCGGCCACAACCCGCCGACCATCGTCATCCACGGCAACCAGACCGAAAACGTCCCCCCGTCCTATAAGCGTTTTTTGATTGCCACTTTCCGCAAAGCCTTGAGTATAGAAGGTTCGCCCATCAAGCTGGAATTCAAGACTGGCGACAATCCCTATAAAGAAAAGAAGAACGAGCTCAATCCAAGGCAGCTTGCCAAGCGCAAGCGGATGATGAAGCATGTGAAGAAATAAAAGACTCGCAAACCTAAAATGTTGATGGAGTATCTTCAATGATTCGGCATTTCTACATCGACAATTTTAAATCCTTGGTGGATTTCTCCTTGCCGCCGAAGCCGCAACACCTTGGAAAATTCACTTGCCTGATTGGGATGAATGGCACAGGTAAATCAACCGTCTTGCAGGCGTTAGATTTTGTGAAGCAACTAGCGCATGGTAGATTTGACGATTGGCTTACCGCGCGTGAATGGGATAAATCAGACCTGACCAGCCGCTTCACACGTAAACAACTAATTAATTTCCGATTGGTTTTTGAACTCGATAATCTAGGAATCATAAATTGGGAAGGCCAATTCAACCCAATTCTCCTGCGCTGTACATCCGAAACAGTTTATCTTGAAGATAAGGAATTACTAAGGCTCACCGATGGTGATGTTAGATATGACGCAGAGGAAGAAAAAAAAAGGTTCATAGCACGCGAATTGCAATTTCAAGGTTCTGTATTTTCAGCCCTAAAACTTAAACGAGCTCATCCAGCAATACGAGCAGTAAGAGATTGTTTAAGAGACATGAAGTCACTTGACATGCTTTCCCCCAATCTAATGCGCAAGAGAACCCGTGATGCTGAGGATGTGGGTTATGGTGGTGAACGACTTTCCGCTTTCCTTCACAGATATTCCACCCATACGAAAAGAACTTTGCTAGACATTTTAAAGGGTTTCTACCCACAGGTTCAGAGCGTTGAAACATCATCATTGAGAGGTGGCTGGAAAAGCTTAAAAGTGGCCGAAGCTTTTGGTACTCAATGTTTCTCCGTGAACGCACGTCAATTGAATGATGGTATGCTGAGAATTTTGGCTATAGTTTCTCAAGTTGAAGCAAAGGATCAATGGAAGCGCAGCCCCAACGATATTCGCGAAACAGCTAAAATCTTAGGCAAATCGGTGCATCGAGAATACAAAATGCTCCTTTTTGACGAAATCGAAAACGGGATCCATCCCGAATTGATCGAAAAGTTAATGGCTTACCTGTTGGACGCTGAACAACAAATCATCGTCACCACGCATAGCCCGATGATACTAAATTATTTGCCCGACGATGTGGCGAAAGAAGCGGTGATCCTACTGTACCGAACCGAAGAAGGCATAACCCGATCCGTGCGCTATTTTGACTTGCCATCGACGCAGAAGAAACTCAAGCTCCTTGGTCCAGGCGAAGTATTTGTGGACACCGATCTTCCCGGCTTAACCTTTGAAGCGGAAAGGTTGCGTGGTGCTTAGGCGTGAGATTAATTCTGTCGGGTGAAGGCAAGACTGATATCGGCCAAAATGTTCCGACTGAAGCCGGATGGGAGTTTCAGCCCGGTCCGATGGCGATGATTGTCTACTCACTCCTAAAAACCAAGGGTATAAGTGGTGAAACAATCCGATTCGTGCATGAGTCAGAACTCTCCCAATTTGCTAAACAGGGACCCACTAAATTGGCTGGAATAAGATATGGAAAGGGCACTGCCGTGTTTACACGCAATGCCCAAGTTCTTGGTCTGCTTGCCAAGAAAGACCGTGAGGAATCAAACCAACCAGTTTTAGCGATATTATTTCGTGATGCGGATTCAACCCATTCCTCATCTCGCCATGAATGGCAGGAAAAATTCGACTCAATAGTACGAGGGTTTGAGTTAGTTGAATTCGACGCTGGAGTGCCGATGGTTCCAAGGCCAAAATCGGAAGCTTGGCTGTTATGTGGCTTGAAGCAATCCCCCTACGTCGGTTGTGCAGAATTGGAAAATGCGCCAGGAAACGATAACAGTCCCAAGTCCTTAAAAAGAAAACTGACAGAACTTGTAGGTCATGAACCTACGGCAGATGAACAGGCGGAATGGATAAAGTCAGGTAGAATTAACCCAACCGAAGTAAATATGCCAAGTTTTATCGCCTTTCACAATGTCCTCAAGTCTGCGATTGCCAATGCTTCAGATAAATAAAACGCAGGGCCGTAGGATGCGGTGAGGAACGAACCGCCTCATTCGCGATTAATATGCCTACTCCGACATCACACTTTTCAGGTTAATTAAGAAGACCTAGATGATCACGTTTCTGTTCTGGAACCTCAAACGAAAAAACCGCCTAGCCGTACTTGGCCGTCTAGTAAAAAAACACGGCATTGATATGATTATGCTCGCGGAGAGTTCCCTTGGCATCACCGATGTGCTTCTTGAATTGAATTCCGGCGACGATTCATCCTCCTTTCACTACAACCCTGGCAACTGCGAACGTATAGCCATATATTAAAAGTTTGCCAAAGCTCATGTTTCTCCAATTCATGAAGACCATACCATAACGATTCGGCACTTGAAGCCTGTTGATTCCCGCGATATGTTGGTTGCTGTTGCTCATCTGCCGAGCAAGCTTCACCAGTCCATTGCTAGCCAATCGTTTGCCATCACGGAGATTGCAAAAGACATCTCCAGAATGGATGACAAAATTGGACATAAACGAACTCTGCTTGTTGGTGACCTGAACATGAATCCGTTCGAGTACGGCATCGTTGCAGCTTCTGGATTGCATGCGACGATGGACCGAAGAATTGCGATGAAGGGGAAACGGATTATAGGCAGTAAATCCTTTCCGTTTTTCTACAACCCAATGTGGAGTCTATTCGGGGATGCATCGCCCGGACCTCCAGGCACCTATTATCGAAGGGAAAGCGAGCAAGTTGCCTATTTCTGGCATATGTTCGATCAAGTTCTTTTGCGACCCGAACTATTGCCGATGTTTCAGAATGGAAATTTGTCCATAATCGACTCAGACGGAGAAACTTCGTTTCTCACCAAAAATGGCATCCCTGACGAGAAGGTTGCATCCGATCATTTACCGATATTATTCCGGCTAAACTGCTAATACCTTGGAGAAATCAATGACTAATACAAATGATGATCTATGGCCGGTTGACCTAGCTGTAGAACCAACAGACAAGGCTCCCCTACTCATTCTTCGCGAACAAGCCGCGAAGTTGGGAGAGAAAACATCCAATATCATCGAGGGGGTGGTGACTGCCGATCCAAATGCCGACGGAGAATCGCTGGATGTAAGGTTATCCATTGTGGCACCGGCTCTCGGGGGCTACGAGTATGTCCTGCTCCGTCTAGTCCAACCACCTGATCTTTATCCCGTATCTTTGGAGTTTGAGGGGAAAGGTTGGGTAGCAAACGAAGAAAGAGGTTTCAAGCAATATCTTGGGAGTCTCTTCAACTCGGCAAGAACGCGGAAAATTATTAGCAACCTCATCGCACAAAGCAAGAACTCCTAACGCGGTAAGGCGCATTCGTGCGCAATGGCGGTACTCCGCGTATTGCGCCGTATGATTAAACCTGCCTCGTTACAACAGAATTTAGAGCGTTTCACTCAATGAATTTATGCTATCCCGCCAATTTTGAGCCACAACAACCCTCTGGCTACTTTGTGCAATTTATTGATTTCGACAATGCCATCACCCAAGGAGAAACCCTTGAAGAATGTAAAGCCCATGCCCAAGAAGTCTTATCGCTGGTTATTGAAGACATGCTAGAAGGCGGCAAAGAAATTCCTACGCCATCACATTCAGCCGATGCATTCTTCATTGCGCCAGAAACTATTATCCAATCCAAAATCTTATTAAGCTGGGCAAAAAAATATGAAAACGTCGGTTATAAAACTAAAAGTCCCAGCTTAACGCAACTCGATAAAGCGGCTAAGGCAATGGGGAAACAACTCATTTTTTCCATAGAGTAGAATTGTATGTTCTACACCATTAAAGCACAGATTTATACCGGCGATGATTCAGGCTTTATTGCTGAATGTAATGAATTGCCGATTGTCACCCAAGGCAAAACTTTAGATGAAGTCGTGAAAAACTTACGCGAGGCGATTAGTTTGCATTTGGATGGGGAGGATTTAGCCACGTTAGGATTTTCCCCCAATCCGCCTATAATTGTGAATTACGAAATGGAGTCCGTGTGTGCCTAAGTTAAAACGCTTAACCGCTCAAGAAAGATCTTTATTGCCCCCACCTGCTCCTGCGTGGGGGGGCGGCAATTTTTCATTGTTCCCACGCTCTGCTCCCATCGTTAAACATCAAGTCCCGCCAGGCCAAAAATGCTGTCATTCTAGCAGGATGCGGGGATCCATCGCCATGGACGGTAACTAGCCAAAATCCTAAGTCATTGATTTAATATACAAATCCGTCAGTGTTACGCGGTTGCCTGAATCCGTATTGTATTTTTTCCCCTAAGGGCAATCAGAATTGCCGTTCAAAGGTCGCAGAAGGACCCCTTCCCGCGTAAAATAGGCCGCTTATCAACAGAATTTAGAGAAAGGCTCATGCCCAATTACAACACACAATCCATTCGTACCATCGCCTTGGTCGGCCACGGGGCCGCAGGCAAAACTACATTGGCGGAAGCGCTTCTTCATGCCGCCGGCGCGATCAAAAATAAAGGCACTGTCGAGAAGGGCAATACCGTCTGCGACTTCGACCCCCAGGAAAAATCCGACGGGCATTCTTTATATAGCGCACTCACTCACTACGACTATGAAAACACCCGGGTTCACTTAGTGGACACTCCGGGTTACCCGGATTTTGCCGGCCAAGCCATCGCCGCTTTGGCGGCTGTCGAAACCGTCTTGGTCGTCATCAACGCCCAGACTGGCATCGAACTGATGACCGAGCGCATGATGCGCTGGGCCAAAGAGCGCCAGCTTTGCACCATGATCGTGGTCAACAAAATTGATGCCGAAAATGTTAATCTGCCTACCCTGCTTGATGAAATTCGCGGGCGCTTCCGTGGCATCGTGCTCGACCTGCCCGCCCATGGCGCACAAGACGTGGTGGAGGTTCTGGAGCATGACAGCGGCGACTCCGATTTCGGTTCTGTTTCAAAAGCGCACAGCGAACTGATTGAACGGATTGTCGAAGAAGACCTAGTGCTGCTGGAGAAATACTTGGAAGAGGGCGAAGAACCCAAGCTTTCCGAAATCCATAACCCGTTTGAAAGCGCCTTGCGGGCGGGTTTGGCCCCCATTCTGTTCACTTCCGCAAAGACCGGCGCGGGGATTCGTGAATTGTTGCATGTCATCAGTGCCCTTGCCCCCAATCCAACCGAGGGCAATCCGCCGCCGTTCCACCGGGGCGAACCCGGCGGTGCGGGCGAATCTTTCCATGCCGAACCGGACCCGGAACAACATGTGCTGGCCCATGTCTTCAAAGTCGTATCCGACCCCTACATGGGCAAGGTCGGTGTGTTTAGAGTGCATCAGGGTACGATTAGAAAAGATGCCCAGCTTTTTGTCGGCGATGGCAAGCGCCCGTTCAAAGCAGCCCATCTTTATTGCCTTCAGGGCAAAGAATTTGAGGAAGTGGATGCCTTGGTGCCAGGTGACATCGGCGCAGTTGCCAAGGTTGAAGACATTGAGTTTGACTGTGTGCTGCACGATTCCCACGACGAAGACCACATCCATCTCAAACCGCTGAGCTTTCCGCATCCCATGTCCGGCTTGGCGGTGGAGACCAAGCGCAAGGGTGACGAGCAACGGCTGTTCGATATCCTTGACAAGCTGGCCATGGAAGACCCGACCTTTGTGGTCGAACGCCGCCCATTGACCAACGAGACCGTCATCCGTGGCTTGGGCGACACGCACCTTAAGACCAAGTTGGAAAAGATGGCCGGCCAATATAGGTTGGAAGTCAACACCAACCCCCCGTTGATCCCTTACCGCGAAACCATCACCCAGAGCGCGGAAGGCCATCACCGCCACAAGAAGCAGACGGGCGGGGCGGGGCAGTTTGGCGAGGTTTACTTGCGCATAGAACCGCTACAGCGAGGGGAAGGCTTCGTGTTTGAAGATGCCGTCAAAGGCGCCACCATTCCGGGCAGTTTCATGCCGGCAGTGGAAAAAGGCGTGAGGATGGCCTTGGATGACGGTGTGGTGGCCGGATATCCTGTCAGCGACTTGAAAGTCAGCGTCTACGACGGCAAAACCCATCCGGTGGATAGCAAAGAAATTGCTTTCGTCATGGCCGGAAAAAAGGCAGTCATCGATGCAATCCGATCTGCCAAGCCGATTTTGCTTGAGCCCATTGTCGATATCGAGATTATCGCCCCGGATGCCGCCATGGGCGACATTACTGGCGACTTGTCCTCCAAGCGTGGGCAGATTACCGGCACGGATTCCAAGGGCCATGGCAGGTTGGTCATCACCGGCAAGGTCCCCTTGGGTGAATTGGCGGATTACCAGTCGCGCCTGAACTCCCTCACCAGCGGACGGGGTCACTATACCATCGAGCTTAGCCATTATGCCGCCGTGCCACACCAAGTCCAGCAGCAGTTGTCGGGTGGATTCAAGTTGAAAGAGGAAGAGGAATAATGCCCAACTGATGTTGCGCAGCAGCGGTTGCTGGCTGTTTTTGTAGGGCGGCAACCCTTTGGCTGGCATCAGTTTGGTTTGACGGCGTGGGTCGGCATGGGATGCCGATCCACGACTGCATGAAAATGCATCTAAATTTGGCTTGTTTTCATGAAATAGGCAAAGTTTTTGCTAGTCTTTAAGCTTGATGAACTAAGTTGGAGTGCGGAATAACCTGCATATCCACCAAGACTGTGAAAATAAACGGATTAGGAGAATAAAATGTCACATACACACAACAAGCGTTTGAACAGTGTCTGCAAATCGGAATATCCCAAAGAATTGTTTCGTCTGAATAAAATTGCAACCAGTGGAGTTATGCTCTTAGCGCTGGGATTTACTGTTGCATCATTCGATGCAATTGCTGACCCCCCTGACGGCAGGCCATTGTTTCCAATAATAAAATTGGACGGAAAGGCTAGGGGTGAAAACGCAGTGCAAAAGTTAGGGAACAAACTGCCTGAAGTGGCGGCACACTATCGCATGACAACTGAAAGGCTCACCGAAATTCTTCGCAAGGACAAGCATGCTTGGGTGGATGAGGGCGGACGACTGCTGTTTATCGACGAGTTTCCCCCGTTACCCGCCAACGAAATAGCGTCCGCGCCGGGCGGGGTGAGCGTGGCTGCGGCACCGTATGATCTGATCAACACTTTCCGGCTGCATAGCAAACTCGGTTCGCAACGGGTCATTTACCTAGACTTTGACGGTTATGTCACCACCAATTCCGCATGGAATGCTGGTACGATCACTGCCAATCCCTTTGATTTGGATGGAGTCCCTTCTTCGTTTAGCGCGACAGAACAAGAACGCATCCAATATATTTGGCAACGCGTCGCCGATGACTATGCACCCTTCGATGTCGATGTCACCACGCAGGAGCCAACCGCCGATGCGCTTAACCGCAGCAGCAGTGTAGATCAAGTGTACGGGTCCCGTGTGGTCATCACCCGCAACAATTTCGGTGCCTGCACCAGTTGTGGCGGTGTCGCCTATGTGGGTGTCTTCGACTATTACGCCTCCAGCAACCCAAGCTATTATCAACCTGCATGGGTATTCTTCGATGCGCTTGGGGCGGGTAATGAAAAGTATGTCGCTGAAGCGATATCCCATGAAGCCGGGCATAATTTAGGGCTTAGCCATGATGGCACGGCCACCGTCGGTTATTATCAAGGTCAAGGTTCAGGTGCCACTGGTTGGGCACCCATCATGGGGGTTGGCTATTACCAGTCGTTGGTGCAATGGAGCAAAGGCGAATACCCAAGTGCCAATAATTACGAGGACGACTTCGTCGTCATCCAATCCAATGGTGCCTTGCTAAAAGCTGATGACTTTGGCAGCAGCATGTCTAGTGCCGCACCCTTGGCTGTAACCGCTGGCAGTGGTGTTGTGACGGTCAATCAAGCCGGTTTGATTGAACGCAACACGGATGTGGATTATTTCAGCTTGGCCAGCGGTGCGGGTGTTTTGCAGATCACCGTCACTCCCGGTTTGCGCAGCCCGAATCTGGATGTGTCCATTCAGTTGCTTGATGCGGCGGGCAATATCGTCTCCACAGCCAATCCGGCCGATGCCCTCACTGCCACTCTCAATGTCAATGTTCCGGCCGGTGCATATTTCATCAAAGTCGATGGTGTAGGCAAGGGTGATTTGATTACGGGATATTCGGATTACGCCAGTTTAGGGCAATATCAGATCACTGGCAGTTATGTCACCTCTTCAGCCATGCCCCCTGTCGCCGTACCTACTGCCACGCCAAGCAGCGGTTACGCACCACTTAACGTCGGTTTCACTAGCGACGGTTCCAAAGACCCTGATGGAGTCATAGTCGCCTACAACTGGAACTTCGGCGATGGCACGGCTTCGACAACGCCAAACCCACTCCACGTCTATAACACTCCCGGAACTTACAATTCTGTGTTGACAGTGACCGATTCTCAAGGGTTGACTGGCTCCAAGTCTTCGGTGATCAGCGTCCAACAGAACCCTCTTGCCAATACTATTCATATTGGCGGCATTGGTTTAACCACGTTATTGAGCAAAAATGGCTCAACTGTGTATTACCAATGCGTAGCCAGTGTCACTGTGCATAACTATGCCGATGGCTTGATCGGCAGTGCCAAAGTCTCAGGGGCATGGAGCGGAGTGACAACTTCCAGTGCCGTCAGCGCAACGACCGGCACGAAAGGCGTGGCAACCTTCATCAGCGCCAAGACTACCAAGCATGGCACCTGCACGTTCAAGGTGAGCGGCGTGAAGCTGACCGGTAAAACCTATGATGCGTCGCAAAACTTCGAAACTTCGGATAGTCTGACTTACTGAGCTAAGGATGCGGTGATTGGGGCAGATGGCGGGCTTTTGCCCTTTGCCCCTCCATAGGCCCGCCACAAACCGACTCGGTCTTGGAGACCGAGTCGGTTTTATTTTGGGGTTCTTGCAGGCATTTAGCGAGGCAAAGCACTTCAACCCCTTCCCCCTTCGGCTCGCCATGTCGATGCTACATCCATCGCTTTTCTCCTTCTTCATGCGTCGAAATTGAATGGGGAGATTTTTCCACTGGTTTTCCTGCCGCGCTTTCCTGATAATGTACATTTTTTAACGATAACAACCGGGGCACCCATGAAAAAAATCGCAGCTTTAGTATCCATCGCGCTGTTCGCTTGGGGTAGCGCAGCCCACGCCCATGGCGGATCCCGCCAGAAGGTGGTGGAAAGCATCGAAATTAATGCCGCACCTGACGCGGTGTGGGACATCATCAAGGAATTTGGCAATGCCAAATGGATTCCTGCCGTGGAGAGTACCACGGTCAACAATGTGGGTGACAAGGTTGTGCGCACCCTGTTATTGAAAGATGGAGGAGAAGTAAATGAAGAACTGAAGGAAGTTGACGAGGCAACGAAAACTCTCAAATATCGCGTTCACCAAGAACCGGTAAGTTGTAAAGTGTTCCCGACCAACACCTATTCCGCCGCCCTCTCTATCACTGCGGCAGGAGCAGGCTCCAAGGTGGAGTGGATGAGCGCGGCTTACCGTTGCTTCACCCCGAACAACCCGCCGCCCGGCGAAGATGAAAAAGCCGCCGTCGAAGCGATGACTTGCCTATCCAAGGAAGCCTTGGCGAACTTGAAAGTCTTGGCCGAAAAGCCATAAACGCCATGGGTTGCAACAAGCATTCAGCCTTGTCGAAGGGGGCGGCGGCACTGGCTGCCGCCTTTTTGGCAAGTACAGCCGCGTTGGCGGAACCCTTTGCCTACATCACCAACCAGAAAGGCAACAGCGTCTCGGTGATAGACACCGCTAAGGGCGTGGTCGTCAATACCTTGGCGCTGCCGCCGGGTTCCGAACCGGCGGGTGTCGCGGTCAGCCAAGACGGCGCGACGATTGTCATAGCCAATCCAGGCAGCAAAGATGTGACGATCATTGACGGCCATGGTCTAACCATCATCGGCAAAGTGCCGGTGGGCACAGGTGGCGTGGGTGTGGCCCTAAGCGTGGATGGCCACACAGCTTTTGCGGCGGATTTCTATGATCGCAACATCGCCGTAGTGGACATCAAAGCCAAATCGGTCGTCCGGCGCATCCCGGTGGGGAATATTCCGGCCGGGCTGGCGGTGAGCCGTGACGGGCATAATTTGTATGTCTCCAACCGCGACGATAATACCTTGTCTGAAATCAGCCTAAAAACCTTTGCCGTGATGCGCACGGTGGCGGTTGGCAAGCATCCTTTTGGCATTCACCTTTCCGCAGACGGGACGAAGCTTTATTCGGCCAATGTAGAGAGCAATGATGTCTCGGTGGTGGATTTGGCGACTTTCACGCTCTTGAAAAATGTGGCTGTGGGCGATAGGCCCTACACCGTGGGCGAAGCGCAACACCGGCTGTTTGTGACCAACCAGTACGACGCATCTGTGTCTGTGATTGATGCCAATGAACTGAAGTTGATTGCAACCGTCAAGGTCGGGGAATACCCGGAAGGCATCAGCACCCACCCGGACGGCAAGCATATCTATGTGGCTAACTGGATGAGCAATGCCGTGTCGGTGATTGATGCCGCAGAGTTGAAAGTGGTGAACACCATACCCACTGGCGATGGCAGTCGTGCTTTTGGGGAATTCATTGCTCGTGGAAAACCGTGAGAAGCATGAGTTGGGGATTTAAAGTGAAGGGGAGATTAATCAGGGCCAGATTTTTCCGCTTGGAAGAATTTGTACACTGCCTCCGTTTTGGTCCCGCGATTGTCCTTTACATCCACCCCTGCTTTGCCGAGGCATGAGCGGAATGCTTGGTTACGGTCAGCGCATTTGTCCGGGTCTTTATGTCCATAGGAATCCCGTGACTTTGGCAATGCATGATCGACATTCCATTGTTTTTGCAGTGATTCAAATTCCTCGCCGGTGACCATCTGCTTTAGCTCACAAGCAGCCTTCCCGAAAGCGGCTGCCGGGACAACCAGCATCGCCGTTGTACAAATCAGTGTTAGCATGGAATGTCTGTGCTGACTCATGGGAACCTCTTATTGAAACGTTAGGCAACGGGCTTCATCGTACCACATCGGAATCATGTCAAGGCAAGCCTTGCGCTTACGACGTACTATGCCCAGCGGCCCTAGTTGTGGAATAATAGAGACAATAATGTCGGATTCCGACGCATTCAGGCAAATATTCAAGACGATGGACGAAAACAAGAAAAAAGCGCTCAACGCGGCGTTGTCGCAGATCGAAAAACAGTTTGGCAAGGGTTCGGTGATGCGCATGGGCGATGTCGGCGTACACGACATCGAAGTCATCCCCACCGGTTCCTTAGGCTTGGATATCGCACTCGGTTGCGGCGGGTTGCCGCGCGGGCGCGTGGTTGAAATTTACGGGCCGGAATCCTCCGGTAAGACGACGCTGACCTTGTCAGTCATCGCCCAAGCACAGAGACTCGGCGGTGTTTGCGCGTTCATAGACGCCGAACACGCGCTGGATCCGCAATACGCCGAGAAGATCGGCGTCGATCTGCAAGATTTGCTGGTTTCCCAGCCCGACACTGGCGAACAGGCTTTGGAAATCACCGACATGTTAGTGCGTTCCGGCAGTATTGATGTGGTGGTGATCGACTCAGTCGCGGCGTTGACGCCGAAGGCCGAGATCGAAGGTGAGATGGGCGATTCGCATGTCGGCTTGCAAGCCCGCTTGATGTCGCAGGCATTGCGCAAGTTGACCGCCAACATCAAACGTTCCAATACGCTGGTGATTTTCATCAACCAAATCCGCATGAAGATAGGCGTGATGTTTGGCAGCCCGGAAACCACGACGGGCGGCAATGCGTTGAAGTTTTACGCCTCGGTGCGCCTGGACATCCGCCGAACGGGTGCGATCAAGAGCGGCGACGAGGTGACGGGCAACGAGACGCGGGTCAAGGTGGTTAAAAACAAGGTCGCGCCGCCGTTCCGACAAGCGGAATTTGAAGTGCTGTACGGCGAAGGCATTTCCCGCGAAGGCGAGTTGGTGGATTTAGGCGTGCAGCTTGAATTTATGCAGAAGGCCGGTTCTTGGTATAGCTATGGCGGCGACCGCATCGGCCAAGGTAAGGACAATGTGCGTAATTTCTTGAAGGAACACCCGGAGATTGCCGACGATTTGGAGAAGAAAATACGCGAGAAGGCATTCGGCGGGGTCGAACCCTTGGTCGCCAAGCTGAGCGCCAAGTCTGATCCAATTCCGGTTGAGGATGTGCCCTGACATTAATCGAAGCCAAGGCGGCATGTCTCCAATGGCAAGCCCAAAGGGAACATAGCCGCGCCGAACTGATCCACATGCTGCAGGCTAAGGGGTTTGATCAAGCCGTAATCCGCCAAGTAGTGGAGGAATTCACTGAGGAGGGATTGCAAAGCGATAGCCGTTTCCTCGAAGCCTTGGTGCGGAGCCGATACGGCAAGGGCCATGGTGTAGAGCATATCCGCCAAGAACTGCGGCAACAGGGCATCAGCGGCGAGGCATTGGATCAGTGCCTGGCCGACTACGACTGGGATGCGTTGTTGGAAAAAGTCCACGCGAAAAAATATGGCGATGGACGGCCCGCATCAACCAAGGATTATGCCGCCCGGCTGCGCTTTCTTAGCCAGCGAGGGTTTGAACAAGACAGAATACAAGCCTTTTTGCGGCGGTTGCGGCGGGGCGATGATTAGCAAGCAATCGAAAATACAAGAGATTCCATGGCTAATGCCGCATTGCGCGAAGTGCCTGAATGGGTACGGCAGAGGCTGGCATGATTTCCTTTCACTAGCATTTATAAAGAAAAATGGCCCTTTATGTTCATAAATATGGCGGGACTTCGGTAGGCGATATCGACCGCATCAAAAATGTCGCCGAACGAGTCCACCAAGCCCGGCAACGCGGCGAAGATGTGGTGGTCGTGGTGTCCGCCATGAGTGGGGAAACCAATAAGTTGGTCGCCTTGGCCCATGCAGTGCAAGAACAGCCAAACCCGCGGGAGATGGATGTGCTGCTATCCACTGGCGAACAAGTGACGATTGCCCTCTTGGCCATGGCTTTACAGGAAAGAGGCTGTCCTGCGGTTTCGTATACCGGCTGGCAGGTGCGGATACTTTCCGATGCTTCCCATACCAAGGCGCGGATTGAGGATATCGGCACTGTCGAAATTCGTAAAGACTTGGCTGAGGGTAAAGTTGTCGTGGTGGCCGGTTTCCAGGGCGTGACCGAGGAAGGTGACATCACCACCTTGGGGCGGGGTGGGTCGGACACTACGGCAGTGGCCTTGGCAGCCGTCCTAAAAGCCGACGAATGTTTGATTTTCACCGATGTGGATGGCGTTTACACGACCGATCCCCGCGTGGAGCCGCGTGCGCGGAAACTGGATCGCATCACCTTCGAAGAGATGCTGGAAATGGCCAGCCTTGGCTCCAAAGTCCTGCAAATCCGTTCGGTGGAGTTCGCAGGCAAGTATAATGTCCCTTTGCGTGTGCTGTCGAGCTTTACAGAAGGCTTGGGCACTTTGATTAGTTATGAGGAGGCGGGCGTGGAAAAAGCATTGATATCCGGCATCGCGTTCAATCGCGACGAAGCAAAATTGACGGTTCAAGGCGTGCCGGATCGTCCCGGCATTGCGTCTAGGATTTTGGGCCCCATCGCCGATGCCAACATCGAAGTGGATATGATCGTTCAAAACGTGGCCGAGGATCAGACCACAGACTTCACCTTCACCGTAAACCGTGGCGAATACAAGAAGGCGTTGGAGATTTTGGAAAACACCTGCAAGGAAATGGGTGCCAGGAAAGTCAAAGGGGACGAAAAGATCGTCAAGGTTTCCATTGTGGGTGTGGGCATGAGGTCGCACGCGGGGATTGCCAGCAAGATGTTTGACGCACTTGCCCGGGAAGGAGTCAACATCCGCATGATATCTACCTCGGAAATAAAGGTTTCCGTGGTTGTCGATGAAAAATATCTGGAACTGGCGGTTCGCACCCTGCACGAGGCTTTTGATTTGGAGCAGCCTCATTGAATAAAGAAAAAGCTTTTTTCAGATGCTTTTTTGCTGATATAATGCAGCACTCGGCAGAATTTGGAGAAAGCTTTGGTTGGCTAACGCGATAAAGCCGGGATTTTTTAATTTTGGTAATTAAGAATGGAAGGAGGAAGTGATGCTGATTTTGACTCGTAGAGTAGGCGAGACCCTGATGATAGGGGATGATGTAACCGTTACCGTTCTGGGTGTCAAAGGCAACCAAGTGCGTATCGGGGTAAATGCTCCAAAGGAAGTTTCTGTTCATCGGGAGGAAATCTACGAACGAATCAAGAAAGAGCAACAGCTCCAGCAGCAGGGATTGTCAGAGACTGAACCCCCTATCGAAGAATAAATTGGGTTAGTTCGTAAATTTTGTCAGTTAATGGAGAGATGGCCGAGAGGCTGAAGGCGCTCCCCTGCTAAGGGAGTATGGGTCAAAAGCCCATCGAGGGTTCGAATCCCTCTCTCTCCGCCAATTGTTCGAGTCTTTTACGTTAATCATGCGTTCTCATCCCTTCGATTATTCGCTCGAGTACAACGGGGGATGTGCGCTAATGAATCCCATGCATAGACGTAAACTGGCCGTGATGCCCTAGCGGGTGTTTGGCATTTTTTTGTTTTTCCGTTATAATGACCGGCTATTTCAAATTGTTTTATTTAGGGCATACAGAGGAATAACGATGGTAACCATTCGTCTGGCGCGAGGCGGCGCCAAAAAGCGGCCTTTTTATCATGTGGTAGTGGCAGATAGTCGATCCAAGCGCGATGGTAGCTACATCGAGCGGGTCGGATTTTTTAACCCTATCGCACGGGGGCGGGAGGAGCGGCTGCGCTTGAATAACGAGCGTATCCAACATTGGTTTGACCATGGGGCCCAACCGACTGACCGCGTCCACAGCTTGATCAAAGAAGCGGCCAAGAAGGCTGTTTCCGCTTAACTCCGAAGTAAACTGATATCGGAAAAAAGTGTGACGGAACAGGTTATTGTTGGTGAGGTTGCGGGTGCTTTCGGCATAAAAGGATGGGTGAAAATATTTTCCCATACCGACCCCCAAAGCAACATACTGGACTATAGCCCTTGGATGCTTACCGATTCGAATGGTTCAAGAGAATATAAGGTATTGTCTGGGTCTGCCCATGTGAATTGTGTTGTTGCCCGCTTGGAAGGTATACATGACAGGGATCAAGCGTTAAAACTTAAATCGAGCAAGATCACTGTGCCAAGGGATAGGTTTCCACCGCTTGAACCCGGCCAATATTACTGGGCCGATCTGATTGGCCTTAAGGTGATCAATGTTGATGGTGTAGGGCTCGGGATCATAGTGGAAATGAAAACGACTGGCGCCAATGATGTGATTGTCGCCAAGGCGGAGCGGGAGCGGTTGATCCCGTTTGTAATGGATCATTTCGTTAAGGAAATCAATCTTATTGAAGGGAAAATGCTTGTTGATTGGGATGCAGAATTTTAAACCTTAAGAGTTATGCGGTTTGACATTATCACCCTGTTCCCTGAAATGGTGCAGGAGACAGCATCTTGGGGGGTGACCGGAAGAGCCTTGGAGTTGGGTCTGGTTGAATTGGAAACGTGGAACCCAAGGGATTACGCCAAGGATCGGTATCGGACTGTTGATGACCGGCCCTATGGTGGTGGCCCGGGCATGGTAATGAAAGTTGAACCCCTTCGCGATGCTATCCGGCAAGCACGAAACGCTTGCGTTGATGATTGCTTGGTGATCTACTTAAGTCCGCAGGGCCACAAATTAACCCAAGATGCGGTAAAGCACTTTGCCACATTACCTAGATTGGCATTGGTGGCCGGACGCTACGAGGGAGTTGACGAACGCTTGATTGAGGCAGAAATAGACGAGGAATGGTCGCTGGGTGATTACGTCCTCAGCGGAGGCGAATTGGCTGCGCTGGTGCTTTTCGATGCCGTGGCGCGTCTGTTGCCCGGTGTGTTGGGACATGAAAAATCCGCCCTCCAAGATTCATACATGGATGGATTATTGGACTGCCCGCACTACACCCGCCCCGAAGAAGTGGATGGCAGGAAAGTCCCTGAAATCTTGCAAAGCGGCAATCACGAGGCGATACGCCGTTGGCGGCTTAAACAATCGCTGGGTAGGACGTGGCTTAGACGGCCTGATTTGCTTGCCTCCCGTCAACTCGACGCCGAGCAAATAAAATTGTTGGAAGAGTTTAGAAACGAATTGAATAGCAGATAATTGCAAAGGGGAACAGTCCATGACAAACATTATCCAACAACTCGAAAACGAGTGGATGAGCAAAAAAACCATTCCAAATTTCGCGCCGGGTGACACCGTTGTTGTCCAGGTGAAAGTAAAGGAGGGAACCCGCGAGCGTTTGCAAGCCTATGAAGGCATTGTCATCGCCAAACGCAATCGCGGTTACCACTCCGCATTCACCGTGCGCAAGGTTTCCCATGGCGAGGGGGTCGAAAGGGTTTTCCAGACCTATAGCCTGCAGATTCACGATATAGTAGTCAAACGCCGTGGCGATGTGCGGCGCGCAAAGCTGTATTACTTGCGCAACTTGACTGGCAAGGCTGCCCGCATCAAGGAAAAAATCTAAACCCAAAGCATCGGGTTGAGCGGACAATACAACGGGTGGCATTGCGCCGCCCGTTTGCGTTCAAGGGGTGGGTGTCAAAATGACTGAACCACCGCAGCGCAGCACGGCCGTGATTGCCGCCCCCTTCGGTGCGTTGGTGCTGGTGGCGAGCACCAGTCAATTGCTTGAAATTGAAGTCAAAATTGAAACGTCGGGACTATCAGCACCTTCGACACCTCTACTGCTAGAGGCGGAGCGGCAATTGAATGCCTATTTCAATGATCCTCAATGGCAATTTTCCTTGGCCCTGCGCCTAAAGGGTACGACGTACCAGCAAATTGTCTGGCGGGAGTTGCGTGCCATTCCGCCTGGTTCGGTGAAAAGTTACGGGCAGCTTGCCGAAGAACTTCATAGCGGGGCACGGTCTGTGGCAGGTGCCTGTCGGGCCAATCGTTTTCCCGTCATCATTCCTTGCCATCGCGTGGTCGCCGCCCATGGGATTGGTGGATACTGCGGGGCTGTCACGGGCACTTTACTCGACATTAAACGCAAGTTACTGCGGCACGAGGGCTATGAGTCCCACTGAACTTGGCGATTCCAACCTTGCCCTTATCCGCGCATTTCAAGATGGCCTGTGGCTAGAAGATGGGCTCAGCGATAATACCCAAAAGGCCTATGCCAGCGACCTGAGGCATTTTGCCGACTGGCTAAAGGCGGAATTTGATAAAAACTTGGATGAACTCGAAAGATGCGACGTAGAGGCTTATTTAGCTTTAAAGTTCCGTCAACAAGCCAGTAACCGGAGCAGCGCACGTCTGGTTTCCAGTCTGCGCAAATTCTGCCTGTGGCTGTTGCGACAGGGGAAAATCGGGCATGATCCCTGCGCCACCATCCAATCCCCGCACTTAGGAAAACCCTTACCCCATACATTGACCGAAGAAGATGTTGTGAATCTTCTTTCAGCCCCTGAAATAAACGAACCCCTGGGTCAACGTGACCGCGCCATGTTGGAATTGCTTTATGCCACTGGCCTTAGGGTTACGGAATTGGTAAGCCTACGCTTGGAACAGTTGAATTTGCAGCAAGGCGTGGTGCGGGTGGTGGGCAAAGGCAGCAAGGACCGGTTGGTTCCCATCGGCGAGGAGGCGGAAAGTTGGCTGGAAGCCTATTTGCGCGAAAGCCGCCGGATAATTTTAGGGCTACGCATGAGCGACGACCTGTTCGTCACCGACCGCGGTTCGGCGATGACCCGGCAAGCCTTTTGGCATCTGATCAAGCGTTGCGCAGCCAAGGCTGGCATCCACAAACATCTGTCCCCGCATACCCTGCGGCACGCCTTTGCGACCCATTTACTCAATCATGGGGCCGACTTGCGTGTCGTGCAAATGCTGCTTGGCCACAGCGATTTGTCCAGCACCCAAATATATACCCATGTGGCTCAGGAGCGCCTTAAGGAGCTGCATAAGCGCTGCCATCCAAGGGGGTGAAGATGAGCGCTCAGACATGACGTTAAACAAATTTGGTAACTGATTTCACTCAAGTATTGGGCAAGCCTAATGAAACACAACATTCATCCTACTGCTTACATTGCACCTGGCGTAAAACTCGGGGACGGCGTGGATATCGGGCCTTTCGCTGTTATCGAAGGCCGTGTCGAAATCGGTGATGGCTGCCACATCGGTGCGCACACAATTATCCAGTCTGGGGTGCGCATGGGGTGCGGCAACAGCGTCCATCCCACCGCCGTGCTGGGCGGTTTGCCACAGGATTTGGGTTTTAAGCCGGAAACGGAAACTTGGGTTGACATCGGCGATGGCAATGTCTTCCGCGAAGGCGTGACCATCAACCGGGCAACCAAACCCTCGGGATCGACGCGCATAGGCAACAATTGTTATTTGATGAACAACTCCCATATTGGTCACGACTGCCAAATCGGCGACCACAACATCCTCGCCAGCAATGTCGCCCTGGGCGGGCATGTCGGTGTGGGCGAACGGGTGTTTTTTGGCGGCGGGGCCGTGGTGCATCAATTTTGCCGCATCGGCAGTTTTGCAATGCTGCAAGGCTTGGCCGGCATCAACAAGGATGTGCTGCCATTTATGATGGTGGGGGGGCGTCCAGGACAGCACTACCGCCTCAATCTTGTAGGGATGCGCCGAGCAGGCATCGACGGGGAACGCATCAAAGCCATTTCAATCGCGATGCGGCGATTACGCGGCAAACAAGACCTAGACGATTTGCCAACGACACCGGAATTGGATTATCTTAGAGGCTGGCTTGCGGCGGAATCCACGCGGGGGGTTTCGGGCTTTATTGAATTGTCGGGGGATTGAAGATGTTACTCACAACAAACAATGGTTTTGAGAAATTACAAAGGTAGATACCAACCATGAATCCGCTACGTTGCGCCGTCATCGGCGTTGGCTATTTAGGTAAATTCCATGCGCAAAAATACGCCGCCCTGCCCGACTGCGAACTGGTCGCGGTGGTGGACAGCAATCCCGACAATGCCAAGGCAATCGCCGGACAAAACCACACTCGCGGCCTAACCGACTATCGGGGATTGTTGGGCCAGGTGGATGCCGTCAGCATTGTCACCCCCACGACACTGCACTTTGAAGTTGCCCGCGATTTCCTCAATGCCGGTGCGCATGTCTTGGTGGAAAAGCCCATCACCGTCACCGTTGAACAAGCCGACGAACTGATCCGCATCGCGGAAGAAAAAAACTTGCGGCTGATGGTCGGCCACTTGGAGCGTTTCAACGCCGCCATTCTTGGTCTTGACCTCACCGACAAGCCGCTGTTCATCGAATCCCACCGTCTCGCCCCGTTCAACCCCCGCGCCAACGATGTCAGCGTGGTGCTGGATTTGATGATTCACGATATCGACATCATCCTCGACATTGTCGATTCCGAAGTTGAGCGCATCGACGCCAAGGGGGTCATTGTGCTGACCCGCGACACCGACATTGCCAACGCTAGGATAACCTTCAAAAGCGGCTGTGTCGCCAACGTCACCGCCAGCCGGGCCAGTTTGAAGGTCGAGCGCAAAATGCGAATGTTCATGCCCAACTGCTATGTTTCGGTGGATTTCCAAAACCGCGTCCTGGCCCGTTACCGCAAGGGCGAGAAGGAAATGTTCCCTGGTGTGCCGGAAATCGTCGGCGAGGAATCCACCTTTGAAAGCGGTGATGCCTTGCTGGAGGAGATCAAGCATTTCGTGGGCTGCATACAGCAAGGGCGCGAACCGCTTTGCTCCGGCAAGGCAGGTCGGCGGGCCTTGGCGACGGCAATTGAAATTACTAGGTTGTTAAAAGCCTAATTTAATTACCCATTACAGCGTTCTCAATATCAATTGATTACTTTGTTTAAGTTTTGAAATAGTTGGCGGCAAGGGGTTGCCGCCCTACAGTCCTTGATATGCAGTAGGTCGGCAACCCTTTGCCGACATGGGTATATATAAGTAAATAACTCTTTGATGTTGAAAACGCTGTAACTCCCGAGGTTTGTCATGTCCGCCTTACCCGCCCCAAAAACTTATACTGTAGAACAATACCTAGATTTGGAAAGAAACTCGTTGGAAGGAAAATGCGAGTTTGTCGATGGACAGATTTTTGCCATGGCCGGTGCGAGCCGGGAACATAACCTCATCGGTGTCAATATCGTCCGTGAATTGAGCAATCAGCTTAAAGGCCGACCCTGTGAAGCCTATGCCAACGACATGCGGGTCAAGGCGGCTGAAGCGAAAGGCTACCACTACCCTGATATTGCCGTGGTGTGCGGCAAGCCGGAATTCGAGGACGGACAGATGGATACCTTGCTCAACCCCGCCGTGCTGGTCGAAATACTCTCCTCTTCCACCGAAGCCTATGACCGGGGCGACAAGTTTTCCGGTTATCGTAAAATCCATTCCTTGCGGGAATATATCTTAGTATCACAAGACAAGCCCCTGATTGAACGATATATCAGGCAGGGGGATGCTTGGGTATTGACGGAAACATCGGGTTTGGATGGAGTAGTCAATGTGGAAACCATCGGCTGTGTTCTGGCTATGAGCGAGGTTTATGATAGGGTTTTTGATAAAACTACTGGAGACTAGAATGCAATGAGCGAATTTGGGAAATTGAAAAGGGTTCCATTGCGTGAGCTATGGAAACACGAAGGCACAGATTTCACTCCTTGGCTTGCTGCGAACATCGGTGCATTAGGTGCTGCATTAGGGCTAGAACTTGAGTTACTTGAGAGAGAAGCTGCTGTAGGTGATTTCTCGCTCGACTTGCTGGCTAGGGATTTGGGTAGTTCAAGAAAAGTTATCATTGAAAATCAACTGACTCAAACTGATCACGATCATTTGGGAAAGCTCATTACCTATGCCGCTGGCTTTGGTGCTTCAGTCGTAGTGTGGGTGGCTGAATCAATACGCGACGAACATAGGCAGACTTTAGAATGGCTTAACCAGAGAACGGACGAAGATACGCATTTTTTTGGTGTTGTCGTTGAGGTTTTAGTAATCGATGATTCAAAGCCAGCCTATAATTTTAACCCTGTTGTTATTCCAAGTGAATGGCAAAAATCAATAAAGCCAAGAGCAAGTAGTATTTCATCCAAAGGCGAAAAATACCGGGTCTATTTTCAGAGGCTTATTGATGATTTAAGGAATATCCACAGATTCACAAATGCAAAAGCAGGACAACCACAAAATTGGTATTCATTCTCCTCAGGAATAACGGGGTTTGTCTATTCTGCGGTATTTGTGGGAAAAGGCAAGGCGAGAGTAGAGATTTATATTGATAAAGGGGATCAAGAAAAGAATAAAATTTTTTTTGATACGCTCAATAAAAGGAAATTAGAGATAGAAAGTAGCTTTGGAAATTCTCTTGAATGGGAGCGGCTGGATGAGAAGCAAGCATCAAGAATCGCTGTTTACCGTGAAGGAAGCATTGAATCATCGGATAGTGAGTTGGAAGAAATACGACAATGGCATGTGAATAATCTTTTGAAATTTAAAAAAATATTTTCGCTAGAAATTAAACGAATTATCGAGAATGGCGAATAATTTCAGGAAAATGCGAGATTTGACGAAAAATACGAATGCTATGCTTAAAGATGAAACACGCATCAAAGAAACCTTGGCAATAATCGAAGCTCTAGCCGAGGGTGACAACCCTGTTACTGGCGAAATATTTCCCGATCAAAGTCCTTATAACGAGCCAACGATTATCCGTGCCCTTTTTACGGCAGGGCAACTGCTTCGGCAACAACTCAGCCAATCGGGATCACTAAAGCCCTTGCCTGCAAAAGCGGGCAGACCATGGGATGCAGATGAAGACCGTGATCTTTCAGAAGAATTTAAAGCAAACCTAGCCATTGGGGCCATGGCTGAAAAACATCAAAGAACTATGGGCGCCATTCAATCGCGTTTAGTTCGGCTGGGCCTGGTCGAACCATTGACCAGCCAGCAATCATCGGAGGTTTCAAGTGTTGTGCCTAAGCAGTGGTGGAAGGAGCAGGGTCGAACCCAGACGGGCAAGCCTTGGACAAAAGAGGAAGATGAGACACTGCTGCGGGATTTCCAATCGGGCATGCCGCTTGAGATTTTGGCAGAAAGGCTGAAACGTGGGACAAACGCAGTCGAAGTGCGCTTGGCGAAGCTTGGCATGCGCCCTGCGATGCCATAAGGTTTTTACTCTCAAGCTTTTATCCGTATAATAGCACTGTGGTGAAAAATGCTATTTTTGTGGGGAATTCCCCACTTGTTGGATTTGGAATTGCCCAAAATGTCTGATCGGATACAAGCTATGTCAAGATTCGTTGTGCCGTGCGTACTCGCTCTGTTTATGTCTTTGCTGTCGAAGGGATCTGTAGCCGACGTTTACAAATTTGTGGATTCCACAGGCCATGTGTTCTATACGGACAAGCCCAAACATTCGGGCTACAAGATAGTTTTACGCAGCCTCCCGGCATTTTCTTTTGTCAGCAACAACGTGGGAAAGACGCGGTCGATGAGCAAGGTCGCCTGGCGGGCCAGCCCTCAACTCAGTGCTTCCCGTGCGCAAAAACAGGAAGAATTGGCCCCCATCATCAATGCGGCTGCATACAAATATGACCTTGATCCGGCCTTATTGCATGCGGTCATACGTGCCGAGTCGGGCTATAACCCCGGTGCAGTTTCGCACAAGGGGGCTGCCGGGTTGATGCAACTGATGCCGGCCACGGCCAGCCGGTACGGTGTCCACGACCGTTTCGACCCGCAGGAAAATATCGAGGGCGGTGCGCGCTATCTCAGCGACCTGCTCGGTATGTTCCCGGCGAACGTCAAATTGGCCGTGGCGGCCTACAATTCAGGCGAAAACACGGTAAAGCGGTTCGGCAATCAGGTTCCGCCCATCACCGAAACCCAAAATTATGTGGAGCGGGTGTTGAGTTACTATAACCGCTGAAGCCAAGGCTGGCGGCGTTGGTCATGGATGTCAGCGTTACGGGATTTCCATGCCGAATTTTTTCAACAGGCCGACGAGTCTGATTAACGGGAGGCCGACGAGTGCGTTGGGATCGGCTGTCTCTAGCTTTTCGAACAATGCGATCCCCAGGCTCTCCGATTTAAACCCGCCGGCGCAGTCGAATGGGCTTTCTTTAGCCAGGTAGCGCTCGATCATCATATCCGTCAACGGGCGAAAATGCACAACGGTCCTGTCGGTATCGGAGAACGCCTCGCCAGTGGCCGAATTCAGTACGCAAACACTGGTGAAAAACTCGACCGCTTTGCCCGAGGCCGAGCGCAATTGCGCAGCCGTCCGGGCATGGTTGCCGGGCTTGGCGAGTTGGACCCCTTCCAGCATGGCGACTTGGTCAGAACCGATAATCAGATGGGCGGCAAATTGTTTCCGCAAGGCCCGTGCCTTTTCTTCGGCCAGGCGTTTGGACAAATGCAGCGGGTTTTCGCCGGGTCTTGGGGTCTCGTCTATGCAGGGAGGGACTGCTTCGAAAGGGATGCCGAGTTTGGCGAGCAATGCCTGCCGATAGGGTGAACTTGAGGCAAGAACCAGCCGCAAGGGCAAGGATGAGTCGGTTTTCATGGTCTCTTCGATTCGGTTAGTCAGATATTTTTGACAGTTTTGTTGGTTTATCGGTATCATTGACAGATTATGGTCGAACATTTGCCCGAACTGATAGACCCGCTGGCATTGGCGGAAAAGAACCGCCAGTTTAAAGGATCCATGCCTGTATCCAAAATGACCCGCATGCAGGATATCCTTCTGCGCCGGGAGGGTGAGGTGAGGTTTGAATTGAGGTTCGGGAAAGATGGCAAGTTCGCGGTGATTACGGGGAGGGTGGAAGCCGATCTGGAGTTGCAATGCCAGTGTTGCCTTGGCCCAATCGCCTGTCCGGTGAGCAGTCGTGTGAGTTTGGCGGTTGTCGGATCGGTTGATGAAGCCGACTTGCTTCCCGGCTGCTATGAACCTTTGCTGTTCGACAAGGCAAACATACCTCTGGCCGACATAATCCAAGAGGAGTTATTGCTTGCTGTTCCCACCATACCCCAGCACGGGCGGTGCGAAGCTTACAAGCCAAAGGAAAAGGGACCAAAACGGGAAATCCCTGAACGGCCCAATCCGTTTGCCGTCTTGGCTAAATTAAAAAAATAGTGAATCACGAGGAGTTATTCCATGGCTGTACAACAGAACCGAAAAACCCGATCCAAGCGTGGCATGCGCCGCGCACACGACGCATTGACCGCAAAGGCCCTTTCCATTGAGCCAAATACCGGCGAAACCCATTTGCGCCACCACGTCAGTCCTGACGGTTTCTACCGTGGCCGCAAAGTCATAACATCCAAAGCGGATAGTGTAAAGGAAGGATAAACCCGTGTGTGGGGTGTGTTGAATTTGCATAGTGCTTGCCTCCGCCAAGATGCGGGGCCACCCGAAAGAATCAATCAGATGTCAGAACAAAGTGCGTTTAGCGGGCGGTGCCACCAATGATTGACTATCCCACGATAGCCCTTGATGCCATGGGGGGGGACTATGGCCCCAAGGTGGTGGTTCCCGCAGCGCTGGACAGCTTGGATAGCAATCCAAAGTTGAACTTGATATTGGTTGGGGACGAGGCGGTCTTGAAGTCGGCTGTGGCGGGCTCGCCCTATTTGGGCAGTCGCCTTAGCATCCAGCACGCCTCCGAACTGGTGGAGATGCACGAGTCCCCCTCCAAGGCATTGCGCCACAAAAAGGATTCCTCCATGAGAGTGGCCATCAATCTGGTCAGGGACGGTAAAGCAGGGGCTTGTGTGAGCGCCGGCAACACGGGTGCTTTGATGGCTATCTCCAAATTCGTCCTGAAAACCATCCCAGGCATAGACCGCCCTGCGATCATCGGCATTGTCCCATCCTTGCGTGGACATACCCATGTGCTGGATTTGGGGGCTAATGTCGATTGCAGTGCTGAACATCTCCGGCAGTTCGCGATAATGGCCTATGAACTGGTCAAAGCAGTGGAAAATATACCCGACCCCAAGGTCGGGCTGCTTAACATAGGCGAGGAAGAGATCAAAGGGAACGAACAAGTCAAACAGGCAGTGAAATTGATTGCAGATTCACACATCAATTTCATCGGCTTTGTGGAGGGCAATGATATTTATACCGGCGATGTGGACATCGTCGTCACTGATGGCTTTATTGGCAATGTGGCCCTGAAGGCCAGCGAAGGATTGGCAAAGATGATTAATATGGCATTGAAACAGGCTTTTTCTGAGAATTTGCTGACCCAAATAGCCGGTATGATTGCCAAGCCGGTGCTCCGCACCTTCCGCAAGCGTTTCGATCCGAGGCAATACAATGGTGCCAGTTTGGTTGGCTTGAGGGGGATTGTCGTGAAAAGCCATGGCAACGCAGATCGCATGGCGTTTGCCAAGGCTATCGAGATCGCTGTTTTGGAAATCGAAAATGCCGTGCCTGAAAAAATAGGCGCAAGAGTGTCTGAGTTAATTGCAGAAGGGAAGTCCGCCGCGTGAGACTCTACTCTCGAATAGCGGGTACGGGCGGCTATTTGCCGGAAACCGTGCGAACCAATTACGACATTGCCCGGATGGTGGATACCACGAACGAGTGGATACTCGAACGCACAGGAATTTCCTCCAGGCGTATCGCCGCTCCCCATGAAACCGCTTCGAGCATGGCCGAGTTCGCTTCGCTACAGGCGATTGAGGCATCCGGTGGTTCTGCCGAAGACATGGATATGATCATCCTCGCAACCAGTTCACCCGACAGGGTTTTTCCCAGCACCGCCTGTCTGCTGCAACAAAGGCTCAACATCAGAAACTGTGCGTCGTTCGATGTGCAGGCGGCTTGTTCCGGCTTTATTTTCGCCCTTAGCATTGCCGATCAATACATCCGGTCGGGCCATGCGAAGCGTGTGCTGGTTGTCGGCAGCGAGATAAACTCTCGCCTTGTTGACTGGACGGACAGGACTACCTGCATTTTGTTTGGAGACGGTGCCGGTGCGGTGGTGCTGGAAGTATCCGGCGAACCGGGGGTGATGAGCACCCATATCAGCTCTGAAGGCCGATATAAAGATTTATTGTATTTGCCCAATCCCCCGAGGGAGAAAAGCGGGTGTGGCGATGGTGAGCGTTACATCAAGATGCAGGGCAATGATGTGTTCAAGATAGCGGTCAATACTTTGGGCAAGATCGTTGACGAAACCTTGGCGGCGAACAATCTGGAAAAATCCGACATTGATTGGCTGGTGCCGCACCAAGCCAACATACGCATCATCTTGGCGACGGCCAAAAAATTAAGACTGCCGATGGAGCGTGTGGTTTGCACAATCGAAACCCAAGGCAATACTTCTTCTGCCTCCGTGCCTTTGGCCTTTAATGAGGCGGTGCGTGATGGGAGAATCCAGCGCGGACAAACCGTGCTGATGGAAGCCTTTGGCGGAGGTTTTGCCTGGGGTTCTGCCTTGGTTCGCTATTAACTCGCTTGGTTGCCTATTATGCGCAAGACAGATAATGGCTTGGCATTGATTTTCCCCGGACAAGGATCGCAATCCTTGGGTATGTTGCGGGAGTTGGCCTCTCAACACCCCGAGGTGGGACAAACCTTTCGCATTGCTTCCGATGTGCTGGGTTACGATTTATGGCGTTTGGTCGCCGAGGGGCCGGTTGAACAATTGAATCTCACCGAACACACCCAACCTGCCATGTTGGCCGCTGGTGTTGCGGCATTCAGGGTATGGGGTCAGGCTGCAAAAATAGGGCCCGGATGGATGGCGGGACATAGCTTGGGGGAATATTCCGCTTTGGTGTGCGCCGGGGCCATTGACTTTGCGGACGCTGTGGGTTTGGTCGCCGAGCGCGCTAGGCTGATGCAAGGTGCGGTGGATGCGGGGACTGGGGCGATGGCCGCCATTCTCGGCCTTGACGATGCCAAAGTCGTCGAGGTTTGCGCTGACATTTCCACTGAAGAAAACGTGGTGACCCCGGCCAATTTCAATTCCCCCGGGCAGATTGTAATCGCCGGTCACGCCGAGGCCGTTTCCCTTGCCATTGATGCCTTAAAGAAAGAGGGTGCGAAAAGGGCAGTGCTGCTGCCGGTCAGCGTTCCCTCTCACTGCCCGCTAATGGCCGAAGCTGCTTTGAAGTTTCGCGAAACGCTCGCCAACATCACTTTCCGCGAATTCAACCTCCCGGTTATCCATAATGCCGATGTGGCGAGTCACTTGTCCGCCGATGCCGTCCGATCTGCTCTGGAGCGACAGTTATCCAGTCCGGTGCGGTGGTCGGACACCATCCGGTTTCTCCATGGCCAGGGTGTCCGCCGGTTTATTGAATGCGGCCCAGGCAAGGTGCTGGCCGGCCTAAACAAACGGATCGTAGCGGATGCCCTGACTGAGGCGGTGTTCGATCCTGATTCACTCAACAAGGCATTGGAGATGTTAAAATGAGCAGTCAAATCGCAGTGGTTACCGGGGCAAGCCGTGGCATAGGGCGGGCTATCGCCTTCCGTCTTGCCGCAGCGGGCCACTTTGTCATTGGCACGGCGACGACCGAAGTGAGTGCCGAGGCGATAGGCAAGGCCCTCGCGGAGGCCGGTCTGAAGGGTGTGGGAAGAACACTGGATGTTGCTGACGGTGAGGCAGTGGAAAGCTTTATCAAGGCGGTGACTGACGAGTTCGGCGCCCCGGCCATTCTGGTCAACAACGCCGGCATAACCCGCGACAACCTGTTAATGCGTATGAAGGATGATGATTGGGATGCGATTATCCAGACCAATCTGACATCAGTTTACAGGCTGTCCAAGGCTGTCTTGAGGGGCATGACCAAAGCGCGTTTCGGACGCATCGTGAACATCACTTCCGTGGTGGGGGCGACTGGTAACGCTGGTCAAGCGAATTACGCGGCAGCAAAGGCTGGCATAATCGGTTTTACGAAGTCACTGGCAAAAGAACTCGGATCCCGTAACGTCACTGTCAACGCGGTGGCGCCAGGCTTTATTGACACTGACATGACCCGATCCTTGCCGGAGGGGCAAAAGAAAGCTTTGCTCGGACAAATACCCTTGGGACGCTTGGGTCAACCCGAGGAAATAGCAGGCGCGGTGGCCTTTCTGTGTTCGCCTGACGGTGGCTATATTACGGGCGAGACGTTGCATGTGAACGGCGGCATGTTCATGGCATGACGGGAAAAATTTGAAATTTCCCGACAAAACCAGACAAGTCGTTCACTAACGCCTCAGATCGTGTTATTGTTCACCTGCTTGGAAAGTTCCAGCGGCTAAAGCTGCTCAAGCCACCCTAGGACAATAAAACATTTGGCCGGTTAAAATCAAGTCTTGTAATAATTGGGATTCCAGTTAGAATTTTCCGGCTGATACGTTCAAGCTTAAACAATTGAGGATAGAAAAAGATGAGTGACATTGCAGAGCGTGTAAAGAAGATCGTTGCTGAACAGTTGGGGGTAAAAGAAGAGGTTTCCAACGAGGCTTCGTTCGTGGACGATCTTGGCGCTGATTCCTTGGATACCGTTGAACTCGTAATGGCGTTGGAGGAAGAATTCGAGTGTGAAATCCCAGATGAAGATGCCGAGAAAATTACCACCGTGCAACAGGCAATCGATTATATCGAAAAGCACCTGTAATTTTTTCATGACGCCCCATCGGAATGCCAAGTGCGGGTTCCGTGGGGCGTTATTCTTTTTGCAGAGCAAAAACATCTGCCTGAGGAAATACCTTGAGTAAAAGACGTGTCGTGATCACTGGGCTAGGGGCGGTTTCTCCAGTGGGTAATAATGTCGCCGATTCTTGGTCCAGCATCATCAACGGCAAAAGCGGAATCGGCCCCATTGAGCGCTTTGATGTCTCCGAGTTTTCGACCCGCATTGGCGGGGCAATCAAAAATTTTGATGTCACCCAGTACATTCCCGAGAAGGAAGCCAAAAAAATGGATTCCTTCATCCATTATGGCATCGTGGCCGGGATGCAGGCGTTTGTAAATTCCGGGCTGGAAGTGACGGAAGAAAACGCCGTCCGCATCGGTGTGGTCATTGGTTCCGGCATCGGTGGCATTTATGGAATTGAACAGGGTCACAACGCTTTTCTAAAAGGGGGGCCTCGGAAAATTTCCCCTTTCTTTGTGCCGAGCAATATCATCAATATGATATCCGGTAATCTCTCCATCAAGTATGGGTTGAAAGGCCCAAATTTTGCCATCGTCACCGCCTGCGCCACGGGGACGCATTGCATTGGCGATGCCTATCGGCTAATCCAATATGGCGATGCTGATGTGATGTTTGCCGGCGGCGCGGAAATGGCGACGGCACCCAGTTCCTTGGGAGGGTTCGCATCGGCTCGCGCCTTGTCCCGCAGAAACAACGAGCCGACCTTTGCCAGCCGTCCATTTGACCGTGACCGCGACGGGTTTGTGTTAAGCGATGGCGCCGGGGTTCTGGTGCTTGAAGAACTGGAACATGCGAAACGGCGAGGGGCTAAAATTTATGCGGAAGTCATCGGGTATGGCATGAGTAGCGATGCCTATCATATGACTTCACCGATGGAGAATGGGGAAGGCGCCGCCCGGTGCATGAATAACGCATTAAGGGATGCCTCATTGAGGCCAGAAGATCTGGATTACATCAATGCCCATGGCACTTCGACCCCAGCGGGGGATATTGCCGAAACCCTTGCCGTAAAGACGGTTTTGGGGGAGGCAGCTTATCGTGTTGCGGTAAGTTCAACCAAGTCCATGACCGGCCACATGTTGGGGGCAGCGGGTGGAATTGAAGCAGTCTTCTCGGTAATGGCATTATGCGAACAAATCATGCCTCCGACCATTAATCTCGATAATCCAGGCCCGGGATGCGATTTGGATTATGTACCCCATACCGCCAGACAGGCCAAACTTAACATAGTCATGTCGAATTCCTTCGGCTTTGGCGGCACCAACGGTACCTTGATTTTCAAGTCATTTAATTGACGCTAACTTGTTGCTTTGCAATCTCGCGGGTGACATCAAAGAAGCCATGTCATTGCATAAAGCCAGACAAAAGGATAGGTTTTTCATGCCACGCAGGGTTGAGTGTGGGTGTCCGGCTATTCAGTGGCCGAGTACTCGCTGGCTTAGCCTTTAATGCCATGGGAGCTATTTCAGAGGCCATTTCCGCTGCAATGGTCAATGGGGTGAATACTAGGTTTTTGGATATTGCTGATCGTGGCCTGCACTATGGGGACGGCGTTTTTACGACACTTCCTGTTGAACAGGGTTCACCCCTATTCTTAGACAGGCATCTTGCCCGCTTACGCGCCGATGCCGGGCGGTTGAATATCCCATTCCCCGGCCATGTGGTTTTGACGAATGAAGCCCTCCACGTCAGTTCTGCCCATCCTGAAAGCGTCCTGAAAATCACGCTGACCCGAGGTGCCGGTGGACGTGGCTACCGATGCCCGGAACAGGTCGATGGAACCCGTATAATTTTCGCACACCCCAAGCCGGATTATCCAAATTCAATTCGGGAGTTGGGTGTGCAAGTGCGGTTTTGCGATCTACGCTTGGGCCTCAATCCGCGTTTGGCGGGTGTCAAACATTTGAACCGCCTAGAGCAGGTTCTTGCCCGTGCGGAGTGGCGCGACGAGGACATACGCGAGGGCTTGATGTTGGATCATGAAGGCTTCCTAGTGGAAGGCGTGATGAGCAATGTGTTTGTGATTCGTGATGGTTTGGTGCGGACTCCGCTGTTGGATCGTTGCGGAGTTTCCGGTGTGATGCGAGGCTTGGTCTTGGAAGCCGCTCGGGAAGTAGGGTTGCCGGTCAAGGAATCGCGAATCCTTCCCCAGGAGGCAGTGGACGCCGATGAATTATTTCTCACTAACTCTGTCATTGGTGTATGGCCGGTTTGCCTTTTGGACGGCAAGGAGATACCGGTTGGCAGGATAACCCGGCTGTTGTCACGGCGCATTGATGCAATGGTCGCGCAGGAACTGTCTCGATGAACAGAAAATATTTGTCCATTGGCGTTGCAGTGTTGTCAGCCTTCCTATTGGGTGGATTATGGACGGATTACCATATGAGCATGGGTTCGCCGCTGAAAAATCAAGAAACTGCCTATTTTGAAATCACCAAAGGACAGAGTCTGAAGGCCATTGCCGATGGTTTGCAGGGAAAAGGTTTGCTTGACAGGCCGTTTTGGTTTCGGCTCATGGCTTGGGCGGGGAACGCCTCGAAAAGGATGAAATTTGGCGAGTATGAAATTCCCGTGCAGACTACCCCTAGGCAGTTGTTGGGTCTTTTCGCCTCGGGCAAGGTTCGCCACTACGGCCTCACCTTCATAGAAGGCTGGACATTTAAGCAAATGGTCGAAGCGATGAACCGGGAGCCGGGTATCGTCCATCAGACCGAAGGCAAGTCGCCCGTTGAAATAATGGGGCTGATGGATTCCCCGGGCGAGCAGGCGGAGGGCCGCTTCTACCCTGACACTTATTTTTTTTCCAAGGGAACCGCAGACATTGAAATATTAAAACGGTCTTACCGAAAAATGCAGACGGTATTGGCCGATGAATGGCAAGCGAAGGCACAGGGCTTGCCATTGCATAATCCTTACGAGGCATTGATTCTGGCATCCATTGTGGAGAAAGAGAGTGCCTTGGCGGAGGAACGCAATAAAATCGCCGGTGTGTTCATTCGCCGGCTGGCAAAGGGCATGCTCTTGCAGACCGATCCATCGGTGATCTACGGCATGGGTGAAGCTTACACGGGCAATATCCGCAAGGAGGATCTGCTCAGGGACACGCCCTTTAACACCTATGTGCACACGGGCCTGCCGCCCACGCCCATCAGTATGCCGGGCATCGGTGCAATTCGCGCTTCGCTGCATCCCGACTCTGGGGCAAGCCTATATTTTGTGGCGCGTGGTGACGGTGGGCATGTATTTTCCAATACCTTGGCCGAACACAATAAAGCCGTGGATCAATTTCAGAAAAATCGGCATGAATAAGGGCTGTTTCATTACGTTGGAAGGGGGGGAAGGGATGGGAAAGACGACCAATTTGGCGTTTATCCGTGAGTTTCTTGAGCAGATGGGGAAACATGTCGTCGTTATCCGTGAACCGGGGGGGACGCCGGTGGGCGAAAAAATACGCGCCCTTTTTTTGAGTGATGGTGACATCGCGCCGGAAACCGAATTGTTGCTTGTCTTCGCCGCCCGCAACCAACACCTGCGCGACGTCATCGAACCTGCGATGGAATCCGGGGACTGGATGGTGTGCGACCGCTTTACCGATGCCAGCTACGCCTACCAAGGGGGAGGGCGCCGGGTGGGTTTTGACGCTATCTTCAAACTGGAGGAAATGGTGCAGAAGGGACGCAAGCCTGATTTGACCTTGCTGTTTGACGCACCTGTCGAGGTCGGCATGGCCCGTGCCAAAAATCGCGGAGGCAGTGACCGTATGGAGACGGAGACTTTGGCATTCCACGAACGGGTGCGCATTGCTTATTTGCAATTGGCCGGACAATTTCCGCAACGCATCAAAATTGTCGATGCCTCCCGGCCACTCAACGAAGTGCAGGCAGGCATTGCCCAACATCTGACAAGGCTGTGCGAGCAATGAACTTGGTTGACGCAATGAATTGGCTCGCACCCCAATGGCACAGGCTTGGTTCTTATATCCAGTCTGGGCGTGTGCCGCAAGCTTTATTGGTTGTGGGGAGGGAGGGGGTTGGGAAGGCGCAATTGGCGGAAAGCTTCAGCAAGCGCTTGCTTTGCCGCACGCCTGGGGAGTACGCTTGCGGGGAATGTGCAAGTTGCCGTTTATTTGCGGCAAAGACGCACCCTGATTTTCTCCGCATCGAACCCGAGGAGGCCGGTAAAGCCATCCCGGTGGATGCCATTCGCGGATTGATTGCAAGTTTGGCACTTAAACCCCAATATAGCGGAAGGCGGGTGGTGTTTATCAGTCCGGCTCACCAAATGAATGTCTCTTCCGCCAACAGTCTGCTGAAAACCTTGGAGGAACCTGATGAACACACCACGTTGCTGCTGCTCACCGACTCCCCTCAGTCGTTGCCCGCGACCATTCTGAGTCGATGCCAGCGCATGGATATCCCCGTTCCAGAGCGCAGTCTGGCGCTTGCATGGTTGGCAAAACACGGCCAAGGGGATAATGCCGAGGTTTTGCTGTCCCTTGCCCGTGGCACGCCGATCAAAGCGCTGGGCTTGGCAAATGATGGCATCATCGAAAAGCGCGAAGAGTTTTTTTCCGCCTGGCGCGATCTGGCCGAACGCGGTGGGGAGCCGGCCACTGTGGCAGAGAAATGGTCCAAATTCCCTTGCGAAACTCTTGCTGACTGGATGATTTCCTGGACCATGGATATGATTCGCTTGCGGGCCGTTCCCCGCAACCGGGCAATCGACAATCCTGATTTGGCAGAAAGACTGCAATCACCCGCCCAAAAAATAAACATGCAGGATTTGTTTAGGTTTCTGGATCGGTTGAATGCCGCCCGGAAAATGCTTTCAAGCCAGGTCAACCGGCAACTCCTGTTGGAGGAAATGTTGATCCTTTGGCTGCGAGGCCATGGCAAAGACTTAACCGCATTGTCTCAATGAGCGAAGACCAATCCGAAGCCCGCGGAGGCATTTTATCTCTGACCATCCGTGACAAGAATGCCTTGTATGCGGCGTACATGCCTTTTGTGCAAAATGGCGGACTGTTCATCCCCACCAATAAGTCTTATCAATTGGGGGATGATGTATTCATTTTGCTGAATCTAATGGACGAACCCGAACGCATCCCGGTGGCCGGCAAGGTCATCTGGGTCACTCCGCGCAACTCGGAAGGCTACCGCTCGACCGGCATTGGCGTGCAGTTTAGCGAAAAAGACAATGGCACTACTCGCAACCGCATTGAAAACTATCTTGCCGGCGCACTCGAATCGGAACGCCCCACCCATACCATGTGAAACCATGCTAATAGACTCCCATTGCCACTTGGACCGCGTCGATCTCAAACCCTACAATGGTGATTTCAACCATTTCGTGACGGAGACCCAAGCCACAGGGATAGACCACATGCTGTGCGTGTCCATCAGCATGGAAAAATGGCCCGCCATGATGAAGATGGTCGAAGGCTTTGGCACTATTTCCGCCTCGGTAGGTGTGCATCCCAACGAACAGGATTGCCATGAGCCTACCATGGAAGAATTGGCCGGGCGGGCCACCCACCCACAAGTCGTCGCCATTGGCGAGACCGGCTTGGATTATTTCCGCAGCGAGGGCGATTTGGCTTGGCAGCATGATCGCTTCCGTACTCACATCCGCGCCGCCAGGCAGACGGGCAAACCGCTGATTATCCATACCCGTGATGCGAAGGAAGACACCTTGCGAATTCTTCGGGAGGAAGGCGCGGACGAAGTCGGCGGCGTGTTGCATTGCTTCACGGAAGATTGGGACACCGCACGGCTAGCGCTGGATCTCAATTTCTACATCTCTTTCTCCGGCATCGTCACGTTCAAGAATGCCACGCAAATCCAAGATGCGGCCCGCAAGGTGCCCGCAGACCGTTACTTGGTCGAAACCGATTCCCCTTACCTCGCGCCGATTCCCCATCGCGGCAAACCCAACTATCCCCATCATGTCCGCCATGTTGCCGAGTTCGTCGCCGATCTGCGCGAGATCTCGCTGGCAACGCTCGCCGAACAAACCACCCGCAATTACTGGAAGTTGTTTGGAGGGCGGCCCAATTCCTAAAGCATCCGACAAGGCGACGTTGAATATGGCCTGGCATTGCATCCATCTGACCCGGCAAGAATACGTGTCGGGCGAAGTGGACATTATCCGGGGTGCCTTTCGCGCCGCCTACATTTCCCGCAACGGCCCACAGGGCATGGCGCTGTTTGGGTTGTGGAGTGATGACGGGCTTCATTATTTGGTTTACGCCACACCTATGACTGAGCGCTACTTTCGACCGATTTTGGATGCCTATTCAGCCACGCAGGAAGAACCTCCCCGCAACCGGCAAGGGCTTGAGTATATTTGCGGAGATGAGGATGGCGGGGATGTGTTGGTGTGCTGAATAGTTTTTTCGCCGCGAACGCCCGCTTGGGCGGGCTTATCCCGGCGAAAAAACTAGTGAATCGCCCTTGCTGAAGCGTTGGCGCATGAGGTAATAATTCGCGAAGATCGTCTTCAGGTCGATGAGGTTTCTGCCTGAGCAAGGAATACAATGGCGGCGGCGGTCATGTGTAGCACATAGGTGGCTATATGCGGGGGAACGTCGACAATGGTTGAACCCTGCCCATGTCCGCCTAATTTGTTCCTAGCTGGCGACACTGCTGATTCCAATGTGCTTCTTAGTGAAGTAAATTGCTGAGTCCAAAATTCAGGAATGAGATTGTTATCGAAGCACACTTTAATCAGGCTATTGCAAGTGGCATTAGCCTGATATCCCCATCCACGATTATCGCAAATGGCTTTCATGGTGCTTTCCAAAGCTTTCAAGCAGTCGTTCAATGCTTCCTTGGTATTGCCATGCCGATAATGTTCATGAGCTTTCAGAAACTCGGCTTGCGCACCCGCATATTCTGTCCCATGCAAAAGGGCAAGCGTAGGCTTGACGACTTCGGCATGAATTAACTCGGAATCGACCCGGATAATTTCGCCGTCGATAAATTGGTATCCGATGCCGTGTTCCTGAAAGCGTACATTAAGCTCGGCGATGGCGGCATCGGCTCGCTCCATTGCCTTTTCCGAATCCTGTTCCTGCAAAACAAAATTTACAAGTTCAGTACGGTAGTCACGGTTCCCGTAAACTTTTTTGCCAGGTGGCAATTCAAAAAGTCCATATTCTCGGCAAAGCGTATTTACAATCAATTTATAGGCTTCAAAAACTTTACCTCCTCCGTCTTCGTGTTGGTAACTATATTCCATAGCATTGCCCAAGGCATCCTTCCAGATATGGACGATTTGCACACGAAGCGGTTGTGGAATTTTGTCGTAGGTGTATATATCCGGCATTTCACCACGAAGTTTCTTCTGTCGCTTTGAGAATAGATCAAAAACAGTCATTTGGGGATGATTATGTCAACGCTGGGGAAATAGGTGGAAAACCGGCCTTTGTCGCGGGTGATGAGTGGGTATTTTTCCACTGCGGCATGGACGCCAATGAAAAAATCAGGCAACACATTGCCTTTTCGGTGACGATGCAGGTATCAACCAAAATCACTGACATTTATTGTTGCCGAGTAAGGGCCATAATCTCTTCAGTTTTCATGTGCATAGTACCGACTTGATGGGCCGTGCGGAAGCGACTTTTTGGGCGTTTCTCCGATTTGACAAGGTACCAACGCCCATTTTCATCCTTAACAAACTCCACTTCCGTTTCGGCTGGCCGAATTCCTAAGGCTGTCCTGACATCCGGTGGTATCGTCACTTGGCTTTCTTGAGTAACAAGCATTTTGTAAAAACCTCCACGCCGCAAGAAGTTAGGTTAACGGAAAAACGCATTCCGTGCATGAATGAAAATTTGCGAAACCATAAGATCCATCAAATAACAGCAATTCTCATTTTGAGACAAGGCCATAAAATATGGCTCGTCATTCCGGCATGGATGCCGGAATCCAGCGTCCATGGATGGCAAACCTTAATCTAAGGCGAGCCTTGCCGTAGGCTTGAAGTTTCACGTCCTTGTGACTGGATTCCGGCATCCATGCCGGAATGACGGCGTTTTAGCCAAAATGCGAATTGCTGATCAAATAACGAGTGATGTTGAAAACGCTGCATTATTATGGATAAACCCCAATCGCCCTTAGCCCCGCCGACTCATCCAAGCCAAACATCAGATTCATATTCTGCACCGCTTGCCCCGCCGCGCCTTTGACCAGATTGTCGATGACCGAGAGAATCACCACGGTGTTGCCCTCTTGCGGTCGATGGACGGCGATCTGGCAACGGTTGGAACCGCGCACATTGCGGGTGTCGGGATGGGAACCGGCGGGCAGCACATCGACAAACGGTTCGATACGGTAACGGGTTTCATAGACACCCTGCAAATCAACGTTTTGTAAATCCCCGGCGTCGCTGCTGGCCAGTTGTGCATAGATCGTCGCATGAATGCCGCGTATCATCGGGACCAAGTGGGCAACGAAAGTCAACCCGACCGGTTCCCCGCAAGCCCGCTCCAAGCCTTGGCGAATCTCGGGTAGGTGGCGGTGGCCTTTGACACCGTAGGCTTTGAAGCTTTCGCCGGTCTCGCTCATCAGCATGGGTATTTCCGCCTTGCGCCCCGCGCCGCTGACGCCGGACTTCGCATCGGCGATGATTCCGTCCAAACGGATCAGGCTTTGTTCGACTAACGGCAACAATCCCAGTTGCACCGCCGTTGGATAACAGCCGGGATTAGCGACCAACCGTGCAGTGCGGATGCTTGCACGGTTAACTTCCGGTAGCCCATATACCGCTTCTTGCAGCAAATCCGGGCAGACATGGGATTCGCCATACCAATGCTCCCATACCGCCGGGTCGGCTAGGCGGAAGTCGGCGGCCAAGTCGATGATCTTCACGCCCCGTTCCAACAAGGCCTCCGCCATGCGCATGGCAATGCCGTTCGGTGTGGCAAAGAACACCACGTCGCAACCGCTTAGATACTCCATGGAGGGTTCGGCGAACACCGCATCGACATACCCGCGCAGATTGGGATACATCCCGTCCACCCGCTTGCCCGCATCGGCGCGGGAAGTGACGGTGCGGATGCGGACTTCGGGGTGAAGTGCAAGAATGCGGAGAAGTTCGACACCGGTGTAGCCAGTGCCGCCGACGATGCCTGCTTGAATCATGCTAATTAGACGAACTGGGTTTGTGGCAACAGTTTGCGGTAGACAAAGGCAATCGCCACCCACGACACCGGGACAGTCACGAACAAGCCCACGGCCAACAGCAAAGCACCCGCCACGTTTAGGAGGCTCAAGATCAAAATAAATCCGAATAGTTGCCAGCGGACACCCTTGGTGAGGGCTGCGCTGGCTTTGAGGGCTTCCACCGGCCCCATGTGTTTATCGACAATGAAAAAGCCGTAAAACAGGAACATGACCGAAAAAATGAGGCCTGGCACTATTAAAAGTAAAATCCCGACCGCCATGATCAGGCCAAAGAGGATCGATCCCAACAGATAGGAAATAAAAACATCACCGGCAGAGAACAAATCGCCAATGCGAGTCTCCCTTCCATCGGTAACGGACAAGATAATCTTTAACAACCCTGCGTACAGAAAATATTCGAAAATCAGCAAGATGAGGCCTAAGCTCAAGGCCAGCCAATTGATTTGAATCTGTTGAATGACCATCTGGGGTGCTATCGACAATACCCCCACAAGCAGCAATAAGACAATGAAGAAGACGGCCCTGCCCTTAAAGCCGACATTCCGCACCCCCTTTCGCAATTATTTGATTTTTTAATACTAATTTTTCCATGACCATTTTTTTCGAAAAATTTAATCTTATATTATCAAAGCGTTATGCTGGGGGTGCGGAATGTCGGTTAAAGGCAGTCCAGCCTGCTAACAAAGCCTCTTGAATGGAAAACGTTTTCATGATGCTAACCCCTTTATTAATTGATAGGCCGTTGTAATGGCAGTTGCTCAGTCGCCACCGCCGATTTTCGTGACATCCTAGATGCTAAAAAGCAGCAGGATGTGTTGATGATAACCTAGGGAAGGGCGTTAAGTATACCTGTCATGCGCAAGGACGAGTCCTTCAACTTCAATGATGTGGATTGTCTGACCTATCATTTCGAAAAGAGTCTTCCCGAAAAGAGTCCCCTAGTTCTGTTGAGCTTTCGTATAAACCTCCACCTTGGCCTTGAGCTTCTGCCCAGGTTTGAAAGTCACCACCCGGCGGGCAGTAATGGGGATTTCCTCGCCGGTTTTTGGGTTTCGCCCCGGCCTTTGTTTTTTGTCGCGTAAATCGAAATTGCCGAAACCGGATAATTTCACGGCACGTCCGGATTCCAGCGCTGACTTTACCTCTTCGAAAAACTGATCGACAAGCTCTTTGGAATCGCGCTTGTTCAATTCAGTCTCCAAGGTAAGTGTTTCCACTAAATCTGCTTTGGTCAAGGCCATTTTCAGTCTCTCAATTTTGCGTTAAATTCTTCTGCCAAACGTGCCAGGACATCGGCAATAACCCCATCAATTTTGGCGTCGGTCATGGTTTCCCCATCGTCTTGGAGTATCAAGCCGAGTGCGACACTTTTTTTGCCGCCCTCTATGCCCGTACCTTGGTAAACGTCGAAAACCAGAACCTTGCGGATCAATGATGATAGGTTTTCCACGCAAAGAGTCAAGGATAAGGCGGTCACTTGTTCCTCAACGATGATGGCGATGTCGCGGCGTACCTGCGGGAACTTGGACTGGGGCTTGAAGGCAGGTATTGTGCGCTTCAATAGCCGGTCCTGATCCAACTCGAACAAAAACACCCGGTTTTCGAAGCCCAGTTCTCCTTCCACTTTCGGGTGCAGCATGCCCAGCCAACCCAAACGTTGGCCGTCCAATAGTATCTCGGTGGATTGTCCGGGGTGTAAGGCAGGGTGTTGGTTACCCACAAACCTCGCCGAACTCTCATGGGCGGCAAGGCGGAGAATGGCTTCCACATCGGCTTTGATGTCGAAAAAGTCGATGGGGCGGGTTTTCTCCCCCCATTGCTCCTCGTGGGCGGAACCCAATGCCAAGCCGGCCAAGGATTTCTGTTGGATGATTTTGCCTTCTACGCGGGTAAAGCGCAAGCCGGTTTCAAATAGGCGTATGCGGCTTTGTTGACGGTTGATGTTTTTCAAGGCGGCATCAAGCAATCCACACCAAAGCCCGGTGCGCATAACCGCCAAATCGGATGAAATCGGGTTCCGCAAAGGGATGGCTTCCAACTCCGGTTCGATCTTTGCCAGCATTGAAGGTTCGACAAAGCTGTAAGTGATGGCTTCCTGGTAGCCTCGATCCACCAAAATGTCCTTTACCCGTTCTATGTCCAGTGCGGCTTCGGAAACCGCCTGCAACTCCATGCGGGAGGCTGGATTGCGTTTGGGGATATTGTTGTAACCATAGACGCGCCCGATTTCTTCGATCAGATCGGCCTCTATGGCGATGTCAAACCGGAAGCTGGGAGGGGTTGCCTGCCATCCATCAGGCCGTTCCTCAACGCTTAGACCGAGGCGAGTCAACAGGCCAGTCAATTGATCGCGGGGAATGCTTAAGCCCAACAGTTTTTCGACCCGCGATTCCCGCAGTAGAATGGGGTTGCGGACAGGCAGATGCGCTTCCGCCACGGACTCGACGATGGGTCCGGTCAAGCCGCCAGCGATTTGCAGGAGTAATTGGCTGGCCCGCTCAATGGCACGGTGTTGTAATTGCGGATCGACCCCGCGCTCAAAGCGATGGGAGGAATCGGTGCTCAGGCCGTAGCGGCGAGCCTTTCCCATAATCGCCGTAGGCGTGAAAAAGGCGCATTCCAAGAAAATATCGGTGGTGGAGTCGTCAACTGCAGAATCTTCACCGCCCATGACACCCGCTAGGGCTAACGGGCGTTTTTCGTCGGCGATCACCAAAACATCGTCCGCAAGGCTGATTTCCTGCCCGCCAAGCAGCATCAGTTTCTCGCCGGGCAAACCGTGACGGACGCGGATGCCACCTTCGAGTTTGGCTGCATCAAAAGCGTGCAGAGGCTGGCCGAGTTCCAGCAACACATAATTGGTGACATCCACCAGCGGACCCAAGGAGCGCAGGCCGGAACGCCGGAGCCGTTCAAGCATCCATAGCGGGGTGGTTGCATTCCGATCCACATTTTTGATCAGGCGACCTAGGTAACGCGGACAGTCCTCGGGGGTATCCACTACAACCGGGAGCGTGTCCCTACACGTTATCGCAGTTTTATCAAAGGAAGGTGGATTCGAGTCGATCCCATTGAGCAAGGCCACTTCGCGGGCTATGCCCTCCACACTCAGGCAATCGGCGCGGTTAGGCGTCAGATCGACTTCAATGGAGACATCGTCCAGTTGCAGATATTCGCGTAAATCGACACCGACCGGGGCATCCGCAGGTAATGCCAGCAAGCCGCCCTGGCTGTCTTCAAGGCCGAGTTCCTTGGCGGAGCATAACATTCCGAAAGACTCGACGCCGCGCAGTGATGATCGGGCGATTTTCATCCCGTCGGGCAGGATGCCGCCCTCCATCGCCAACGGAGCCTTCATGCCTACTTCCACATTGGGCGCGCCGCAAACGATGGTCAGCGGTTCCTTGCCGCCCGCCGCCACTTGGCAGACGCGCAACCGGTCGGCCTGGGGGTGGGGCGACAATGCCAATACTTCTCCGACGACCACACCGCTGAATTCACCAGCGGCGGATTCTACACCATCGACTTCCAAACCGGCCATGGTCAACTGTTCGACCAACTGGGCGGTCGAAAGCGGCGGGTTTACATATTCTCTTAACCAAGCCTCGCTAAAGCGCATGGGCTACCTTCATAATTTGATATAGGGGGGATCAAGAGGCTCTGAATTGATGCAGGAACCTGAGGTCGTTCTCAAAGAACAAGCGCAAGTCGTTGATGCCATAGCGTAGCATGGCCAGGCGCTCCACGCCCATGCCGAAAGCGAAACCCGACCAGCTCTCCGGGTCTATGTTTACATAGTCGAACACCCGTGGATGGATCATGCCGCAACCCATCACCTCTAGCCAGCCGCTTTGTTTGCAGACGCGGCAACCGCCGCCGCCGCAGATGACACATTCCATATCCACCTCGGCAGAAGGCTCGGTGAAGGGAAAATAGGATGGACGGAAGCGAACCTGAATGTCCTTTTCGAAGAACAGGCGCAGAAATTCGTACAGTATGCCTTTCAAGTCGGCGAAGCTGACCGTCTCGTCAACCAAAAAGCCTTCCACTTGATGGAACATGGGCGTGTGGGTCAGGTCGGAGTCGCAACGGTAAACCCTGCCGGGAGCGATGATCCTCAGCGGCGGTTTGCGGCTTTCCATGACCCGCACCTGAACCGGCGAGGTATGGGTGCGTAACAGGGTGTGTTCGTCAAAATAGAAAGTGTCATGCATCGCCCTGGCGGGATGCGATGCCGGTATGTTGAGTGCCTCGAAATTATGGTAATCGTCCTCGATTTCCGGGCCTTCAACCACTTCAAAGCCGACATTGCCGAACAATCTTGAAATACGTCGCAGGGTCAGGGTGACTGGATGCAGCCCGCCACCTCCCTGACCCCGTCCGGGCAGGGAGACATCAACGGCCTCGCTCGCCAAGCGCAGATTCAGCGCCTGTTCTTCGAGGCTATTTTTCCGGTTTTCCAAAGACGCTTGAAAACTGTCGCGCACCAGATTGACAGCCTGCCCCGCCTCGCGGCGTTGGTCCGGTGGCAATTTGCCCAACTCTTTCATACGCTCGGTGAACACGCCTTTTTTGCCGAGGTAGTGAACCCGTATTTGATCCAGATCGGCCAGCGTTTCTACGTTGGCAAGCTGTTGAAGGGCTTGCCTCAGAATGTCATCCATTACGTTTACCTTGCTAGACTGAAGAATTGCATTAGGAAAGATAGATAAGGAATTCAAGGGGAACAATACGAAGGCGAATCTTCCCCTTGTTAATTATCGGGTTTAGGCGGGCTTGACCTGCCTGACCAGCTCGGCAAAGCCTTCCTTGTCATACACGGCCATGTCTGCCAGAACCTTGCGATCCAGTTCGATGGAAGCCTTCCTCAAGGCATTCATGAAGCGGCTGTAGGACATGCCGCCTTCGCGTGCCGCCGCATTAATGCGGGTAATCCACAGGGCGCGGAATTGACGCTTCCTCTGTCTGCGATCCCGGTAGGCATACTGGCCTGCCTTGATGACGGCTTGTTTGGCGACTCTGAATACGCGGCTGCGGGCACCGTAATAGCCCTTGGCCAGCTTGAGTATTTTTTTGTGCCTAGCGTGGGCGGTTACGCCACGTTTTACTCTGGGCATGGAATATCCCCTTTAGTGTTGCTTAGGTCTCGACAAAATCAGGCGTAAGGCAGCATTTTTTTCACGCTTTTTACATCCGAGGCATGAATCACGCCCGGACTACGCAAATGGCGCTTACGCTTGGTGCTTTTCTTGGTCAAAATGTGGCGCCGGTGCGATGAGTTGCACTTGAAGCCACCGGACGCGGTCTTTCGGAATCTTTTCGCCGCGCCGCGATTGGTTTTTATCTTTGGCATTTTCTAATACTCCAAATGGATTGTTTATTTCTTCTTCTTCGGCGCAAGCGTCATGCTTAATTGTTTACCCTCCAGTTTGGGAAACTGTTCAACGGTGGCATGCTCCAGCAAATCGTTTTCTATTCGTTTCAGCAAATCCATGCCCAACTCTCGATGGGACAGTTCGCGACCACGAAAGCGGACAGTGACTTTGGCCTTGTCGCCATCCACCAAAAAGCGAATCAGGTTGCGCAGTTTGATCTGATAGTCGCCTTCATCGGTGCCGGGCCGGAACTTGACTTCCTTGATATGGATCAGCTTTTGCTTTTTCTTTGCCGCCTGTACCTTTTTGCTCTGCTCAAAACGAAATTTGCCGTAATCCATTACCCGGCAAACCGGCGGTTCGGCGGTGGGTGAGATCTCCACCAAATCCAATTCCGAATCGAAGGCTATTTGCTTCGCTTCGCGACTGGACACAATGCCCAACTGCTGCCCCTCCGCTCCGATCAGCCTGACTTGTGGCCAGTTGATCTCGTCATTCAGACGCGGCTCTTTTCTATCGTTTGCAGTGATACCTTATTCCTCCAAAAAAGAATTATGCATTGGCGACCCGTCTTGCAGCTTCATCGACGAGCTTGTTTTCGACATCGGACAGCGTAAAACTGCCAAGATCGTTGCCGTTCTGTGTACGCAATGTGACGGTTTGCGCCTCAACTTCCTTGTCGCCGACAATGAGAAGGTAGGGCACACGATGCATTGAATGCTCACGGATTTTAAAGCCGATCTTCTCATTTCTCAAGTCAGTTTTCACCCTCAGGCCTTTTATGCCCAATTCTTTGGCGATTGACTGGGCATATTCGGCTTGCCGGTCAGTGATATTAAGAACCACAACCTGAGTGGGCGCAAGCCAGAGCGGGAAAAACCCCGCATAATGTTCGATCAATATGCCGATGAAGCGCTCCATGGAACCGAGAATCGCCCGATGCAGCATGACCGGCGTTTGTTTCGAGCCACTCTCGGACACATAAACGGCTCCCAACCTTTCCGGCATGGAAAAATCCACTTGGATAGTGCCGCATTGCCAGACCCGGTTAAGGCAATCCCTCAATGAAAATTCAATTTTGGGGCCATAAAAGGCACCTTCGCCCGGCTGCAAATCAAAGGCCAAGCCTTTGCTGTTCAGTGCCTGATCCAATGCCGCTTCGGCTTTGTCCCAAACCTCGTCGGAGCCGACCCGTTGCACCGGGCGGGTGGATAGCTTGACCAGCACTTCGTTAAAGCCAAAATCGGCATAAACCCGGTGCAGCAGGTCGATGAATTCAGAAACTTCCGCCTGGACTTGTTCCTCGGTGCAGAAGATATGCGCATCGTCTTGGGTGAATCCCCTCACCCGCATGATGCCATGCAACACGCCGGACAATTCATTGCGATGGCAGGAGCCGAACTCGGCCAAGCGCAAAGGCAAATCCCGGTAGCTTTTCAGGCCTTGATTGTACACCTGGATATGGCAGGGGCAATTCATCGGCTTGATGGCGAAATCCCGTTCTTCGGAAGCCGTGGTGAACATCTGATCCTGGAATTTATCCCAGTGGCCGGATTTTTCCCACAACGAGCGGCCAACGATCAACGGTGTCCTGATTTCCTGATAACCGTTGTTGCGGAACACCTCGCGCATGTATTGCTCGACCGTCTGCCACAAGGTCCACCCCGCCGGATGCCAAAATACCATGCCCGGCGCTTCTTCTTGCAAATGGAACAGCCCCAAGGTTTTGGCAATTTTTCGATGGTCACGCTTCTCCGCCTCTTCCAGACGATGCAAGTAATCCTTAAGGTCTTTCTTTTCAGCCCAAGCTGTGCCATAAATCCGTTGCAACATAACATTGTTGGAATCGCCACGCCAGTACGCCCCGGCGATTTTCATCAGCTTGAAAGCCTTCAGTTTGCCAGTGTCCGGCACATGCGGGCCACGGCATAAATCGGTGAACTCCCCTTGGGTGTACAGAGAAAGCGTATCGCCCTGAGGAATCGACTCAATGATCTCGGCCTTGTAATCCTCGCCTAGGCCACGGAAAAAACGGATGGCCTCGTCACGCGGCAATTCGCTGCGCTTGACCTCCAAGTTCTCTGCGGCCAATTCTTCCATCTTCTTTTCGATGGTCTGCAAATCTTCTGGCGTAAACGGGCGCTCAAAGGCAAAATCGTAATAAAAGCCGTCTTCAACCACTGGCCCGATAGTGACCTGGGCGTTCGGGTAAAGCGATTTTACCGCTTGCGCCAGCAGATGGGCAGTCGAATGGCGGATAACCTCAACGCCTTCACTGTCGCGTGGGGTGACAATAGCCACGTTTGCGTCGGACTCTATATTAAAGGCGAGATCGACTAATTGCCCGTCCACTTTCCCGGCGACAGCCGCCCGTGCCAAGCCTGCGCCGATGGACTCGGCCACCTGGCGTAGCGTGACGGCGCGGTCAAATTCGCGCTGGGAACCATCGGGGAGTGTGACTACGGGCATTAAAGGTAAAACGGCTCAAAACATCATTAACAAAAAAGCACCGCTATGCGATGCTTTGGGTATTGGTAGGCGCGATTGGACTCGAACCAACGACCCCCACCATGTCAAGGTGGTGCTCTAACCAACTGAGCTACGCGCCTGCTTTAGATCATTTATTCAGCAGACGCATTATATTAGTAACGCGGCTGAAATGGAAGTGGCAATTTGCAAATAGCACAATTACTGGTTTCCAAGCCGGAGCTTCAAAGCCATTCAGTTAGCAGATGTAGCCCGCATGGAGCTTGCGGAACGCGGGAAGTTCGTGGCTCCGATCCCCCGGATTCCGCAAGCTCCATGCGGGCTACGCTGGCTCCAGCTTGCATCGTTATAAACCAGTTATTCCGCGAACAATTCTTGCAGCACGGCGAGTGTTTCGGTCAGTGTCTTGCCATCTATGGTTCCGAGCTTGCGGATTAGGCGCGTTTTATCGAGCGTTCTGATTTGATCCAACAAGATCAAGCCCGATTTCCCCTCGAAATTCAGCGGAACCCGGAAAGGGGCGGGATGACTGCCTGTCGTCATCGGCGCGACAATGGCGGTGCGCAAATAATCGTGGAGTTCGGGTGGCGAAATGACCACACAAGGCCGGGTTTTCTGAATTTCGCTCCCTATCGTCGGGTCGAGACAGGCGAGCCAAACCTCACCCCGTTTTACCATTCCCATTCGGTATCACCCACGTTGGCGAATTCGGGCCACGCCAGTCCGTCGCTGCCCGAAGCGGCAATTTCCCGGCTGGCTTCAGCCCAATCCTCGCGTGTCCTTTGCTTCGGCTTGCGCAATACGATGGCACCGTTTTCAACCGCCATCTCGGCGGCTTGGTCGATTCCAGTCTGGGCGAGCAGTGCCTTGGGGATAAGAACGCCTTGCGAGTTTCCCATTTTGCGGATTGTGGTTCTCATGGATGCTGGTTATGGTTGGGTGTAATGTAATAACAATATTATAACGTTGTATGGTATCCCGCAAGAGGGGGTTGGATAGGGTCTAGGAAGGAGTTTTGCCGGAAACACCCGATGGAAATCCCCCCTACCCCCCTTTGCAAAGGGGGGTAGGGGGGATTTATTGGCTTATTCCGTCCTACGCTGCCATCGAAAGCTTGCGGTACAACTCGAACAGGAAAGCCACCCGTGCCGCGTCGTCCTTGCCGCCTGGGTAGCCATAGGCGGCATCGACGGCCTTGTCGAGTTGGGCGTGGGCTTTGAGTAAATCGGCGGGCAGGTTGCCGGGGGCGTAGAGTGTCGCCAGCGAGCAGGTTTGGCCTACGTTTACTACCGCTTTTACGTTGCGCCGTTGCGTGAGACCTTCTTTTTGCTTCCTCCCCATGCTGCTTGGCTATGAAGTTGGATACCGATTTTTTTCTCACGCAACGACGCAACGGCGCAACGCTAAGAGCAATGCATTATGGGTAGGAAGGAGTTTAGCCGGAAACGCCCGATGGAAATCCCCCCTAACCCCCCTTTGCAAAGGGGGGTTAGGGGGGATTTAGTGGCTTATTCCGTCCTACGCTGCCATCGAAAGCTTGCGGTACAACTCGAACAGGAAGGCCACCCGTGCCGCGTCGTCCTTGCCGCCTGGGTAGCCATAGGCGGCATCGACGGCCTTGTCGAGTTGGGCGTGGGCTTTGGCGAGTTCTACGGGCATGGTGAGCGGATCGTAGAGATCGGCCAAGGTGGAGGCAGGATGGGCGGCGCGGGCATCCAGCACGGCTTGCGCTTGGGTTTCGGTGGCTTTTATTTGGGTTTCAGTGGGTGTGGGCCAGGGGAAGTTGTTGTAGACGATGTTGACCGAATAGCGATAATCGCTTTTCAGACGGCCACCGACAGTGCGCATCCAGGCATTGTGCATCGACGAACTGAGGACGCCGAAATGGTATCGCGTGGCGTTTGAAACAACACGCAGCAGATTGCTGGCAAGCGTATCAGGTTCAAAAAACCCAATCGGAATGTAACGACGGCGTTCTGATGAAACTTCAGGGATGACCAAAAAGGGCTTATCCGGCATGAACTCGACATGAAACCGTCTTGGCGTGTCGGCGAGTTTTTGCGTCGGGGCGCTCTTGCTGTTGGCCCGCAGTTTCCGCACCGCCGCCACACGCTCCTTGCAAAGCGGCAATTGCTTTAATACATCGGGTTCAGCTTCGCCCAACCATAGACACCAACGCTCATAACCATTGAGAAATTCATCCGCGCCCAACCAACGCCGGAAAAATTGGGCGCTTCCCGGTTCCTTGGCGATGAATATGTCTTTATCTTCCGGTGTAAACAAATAATTCCCGCCGTCGATGGGTTTGTTGCCTATGCCCATTTCCGGTGCTGTGCATAAAGGTTTACTTCGCCGGTCAATCACCAAATCAGGCGCATCGGCAAGATAAGGGTTGATATTGTTGGCGGCTATGGGCATTGGCTCGCCTTTGATGTCATCGCCATAGTCAAACAAGGTGCGCTGGGCGGGTTCCTGCAAGCCATAACCGAGAATGACGCAATGCACCGCTGCCACGCCCCGGCCTTCGTTGCTCCAGCGAAATGTCCGATGGGCAAAGTGGATTTTGATGCCTTGCCGCAACAGCCAGGGCCATAAAGCGCCCACTTGCTCGCCTTGGCAAATGCTATTGGTCGAAACAAATGCGACGGATACGGCGGGATTAGCTTGGATATACTCAACGGCCTTGACATGCCAAGCGGCGACGTAATCCAGCAAGCCGCCGTTTTTCAGCGGTTTGAAAATAGGGGCTATATCCGCCCTCTGGTCATCACTCATGAATTTTGCTCCCACAAACGGCGGATTGCCCATGATGAAACTGCATTTATCCGGCGGCAAAACCGCACTCCATTCAAGCCGCAAGGCATTGCCGCAGACGATATTCGCCCGTTTGACCAGGGGGATGCGGGTGTAGTAATTGCCGAAGCGCTGCACTTTCAGGTTCATTTGATGGTCGGTCAGCCAAAGCGCCACGGTGGCGATTTGCGCGGCGCTGCCGTCAATCTCAATGCCGTGGAATTGATCGACATCGCACAGGATCAGCGTGTCCACATCCAACTGGCCGATGAGTTCCCCGCCGCGCAGGGCTTCGATCACGTCCAGTTCCAATAGGCGCAGTTCGCGGTAGGCGATGACGAGGAAATTGCCGCAGCCACAGGCGGGGTCGAAGAAGTTCAGTCGGCTAAGTTTTTGGTGGAAAGCCGGCGGCTTCTTTTTGTCGCGGCGGATTTTCAGGAATTCGGTTTGAAGATCGTCGAGAAACAAGGGCCGGATGGCTTTGAGGATGTTGGCCTCGCTGGTGTAGTGCGCCCCGAATTCGCGGCGCTTCTTGGATTTGGCGGCGGCGGCTTCATCGTCAAAGTGCATGATGGCCTGGAACAGCGAGCCGAAAATCGCCGGGCTGATGTCGCTCCAGTCGAGTCCGGCGCAATCAATCAGCGTGGTCCTCGCGGCCTCGTCAAAATAGCATTGCGCCAGCGTTCCCTTGAACAATTCGCCATTGACATAAGGAAAGGCGGCAAGATGTTCGGGCAGCTTGTTGGACCGCTTTTCCTCGGGCCGGTTGAGGGTGTCAAACAGGCTTTGCAATACGCCATGCAAGTCAGTGCCGTCATTGCGGCTGTGGTTGACCAGCAAATTCAGAAAGCGGCCTTTCGCGCCAAACAAGCCGGTGTCGTCGGCAAACAGGCAGAATAGCAAGCGCACCAGATAGGTTTCCAAATCTTGACCGGTGTAGCCGGTGGCTTTCAACGCATCATGCATCCCGGCCATTTGTTCGGCGGCGAGCTTGTTGATTTTTTCCTGGTGTTCTGTGGCAATGGCTTCATAACCCGCCAGGAACAAGAAGGCTTCGATATGCTGCGGCAGGTCGGCGAGCGGGATGTCCAGCCGTCCGGTTTTGGCTTCGAGGTCGTACAGGTGCATGCGGGCAAAATCGCTGACCAGTACATAACGCGGCATTTCCCCGTCTTTGAGTCCGGGGAAATAATCAGTGGCTTGGACATAAGCCTGTTCCAAATCCTCGCCAGTCGATTTCATTTCCACCAGCAAAAGCCCAGGGAAAAAGCCGTCGATGTGGCCCCGCTTGCCGCCGAGTTTTTTAACGCGCTCCTCGAAACGGACAGCGCGGCGATGGTTCAGCCCAAAAACTTGGCACAAGCCACGGATGAAGTCTTGCGCCTCGCCCATTTCGTAAGTTGATTTGGCAAAGTCCTTGGCAAAGGCGGCGGCGCGGGTGCGCAGGAGGTTCAGGTTGGCATTTGCGGACATTGGGTTTGGTTTCAGGCGGAGGATCGAGCCAGCATGTTAACCCAAGCCGGGCCAGTCGGTCATTTTAGTGAGGTAATTTTTACTATGGAGCTAGGGCAAATTTTAAGGACTTCGCATTTCCTTACCTTATCTGCGAAACTTGCGCCCATCCAAGATGCCTAACGAAAATTAGTGCGGGTGGCTTAAAAAAACCTGTAAGGATCAACATCAACCAACGAGGGGGCACGTGTGTTTGAATTTTCCTTCATCCCGGACCTTTCCGGCGTAAGCGGTTTAATCCCATCCATACACGGCGAGGCCGATGGTGCGGGTGGGGGCTTGGTCGGGTTTTTGGACACTGTGCTGAATCAATTGTCCAACATTGCGGATTCTGGTGGTGGTTTCCAATGGTTTCCCGGCATCCATACCCTAGGCTTCAATGTCCACCCCTCCCTGGTTCATTTCCCCATTGCCTTCTTGTCGGTTTTTTTCCTGCTGGAAATTGTCGGCATTTGGCTGCCTCGCGATAGGCTTCGCCAGACGGCCAGTGCATTGCTCTATTGTGGCACGATTGGCGCGTTGCTGGCGGCGACGGCGGGACTGTACGCCGCCAACACCGTACCCCACGGGCAAGCTGTTCATGAGGTCATGGAATGGCATGAGCGATTGGGGTTGACGGTGGCTGGCTTGGCGGTTGCCCTCAGCCTTTGGCGATACTTGGCAAAAAATGTTCCCTCCCGCATGGAAAAGGCGTTGTTTTTGCTGCTTTCCACGATCATGACAGCCGGCATGGTTTTCGGTGCCGACTTGGGAGGGTTGATGGTTTACCAGCATGGCGTGGCGGTGCACAGCCTGCAAGAGGCGGAAGCGCATCATCAGCATATGCACGGTTCGGACGAAGTCAGATGAAAAGGGGTGATGGGGCAATGCTGGTGAATCATGCCTTGTGTGGCCTACTTGTCTATCCTTGGTCGATGTCTGGCCCATCCCCCTATTTCACCAGGGACTTTAATTCAAACAGCAAGTCCAAAGCTTGCCGCGGGCTTATCTCTTCAGGTTTGATCTTCTCCAATCTGAGTAGAACTGGGCTGGGTTCCTGTTGTGCGAACAGATCGAGTTGACGGTTTCCGGTTTCTTCCCTTTGCTGTTTGTACGCTTTATTTTCCAGCGTCCGCAATTTTTCCCGCGCCTTCGCAATCACGGCTTTGGGTACCCCGGCCAAGGAGGCGACTTGCAACCCATAACTTTGGTTGGCGGGGCCTTGTTTCACGGCATGGAGAAAGACGATGTGGTCGCCGTGTTCCACCGCTTCCAAGTGGACGTTGCGTATATTATCGTGTTCGTCGGCCAGGCTGGTGAGTTCGAAATAGTGGGTGGCGAACAGAGTGAATGCCTTTATCTGGCGGGCCAAATGCTCGGCGCTTGCCCAAGCCAGGGAAAGCCCGTCAAAGGTGCTGGTGCCCCGTCCCACTTCATCCATCAACACTAAGCTATTCGGTGTCGCATTGTGCAGAATGTTGGCGGTCTCGGTCATTTCAACCATGAATGTGGAACGTCCGCCGGCCAAGTCGTCGGATGCTCCGATGCGGGTGAATATCCTGTCGATGGGGCCAATTTCAGCACTGTCGGCAGGGACGTAAGAACCGATGTGGGCGAGTAATACGATGAGTGCGTTTTGGCGCATGTAGGTGGATTTGCCGCCCATGTTGGGCCCGGTGATGACCAGCATCCTACAGTCGGAGTTCATTTCCAGATCATTGGGTACGAATGGGTTTTCACAGGCCTGCTCCACGACCGGATGCCTTCCGCCGACTATTCGAATGCCGGGAGCGTCATTGAACTGGGGTGCATTGAGCCTCAGGCTTTCGGCCCGCTCGGCCAAGTTGGCGAGCACATCCAATTCGGCGATGCCCGCCGCGCAGTGTTGCAGCCTTTGGAGTTCAAGGCCTAGGGTGTCCAAAAGGCCATCATACAAAGCCTTTTCCCAGGCAAGGGCCTTTTCCCTCGCGCTCAATACTTTGTCTTCGAATGCCTTCAATTCGGCGGTGATATAGCGTTCCGCGTTCGTCAAGGTCTGTTTGCGGATGTAATCGCCAGGAATGCGGTTGGCTTGTGTCTTGGATATTTCGATAAAAAAACCTTGTACCCGGTTATAGCCAACCTTAAGATTGCTTATCCCTGTCCGTTCCCGCTCTCGCTGCTCCATGTCCAACAGGAATTGGTCGGCGTTTTGGCTCAAATTGCGCAGTTCATCCAATTCGATGTCGTAGCCTTCGCGGATGACGCCCCCGTCGCGGATGAGCATGGGAGGGTTATCGACCAAGGCCCGTTTGAGCAAATCGACCAGATCGGGATGCTCGCCAATCAGTTCGCACAAATCTTTCAACAATCGGGCATCCAATCCATTGAGTTGTTCGCGTAACTTCGGGCAGGAAGCGAGCGAATGGGCTAAGGTCGCCAGATCGCGGGGTCTGGCAGATTTTAAGGCAATACGGGCGGTGATGCGCTCGATGTCGCCGATGCCATTGAGCATTACATGAAGCAATTCATGACGCTTAGACTCCAGCAAGACACCAATGGCTAGGTGTCGCCCATGGAGAATCCGGCGATCCCGCAATGGGCTATGCAACCAACGCCTTAACAATCGGCTACCCATTGCCGTGGCAGTCCGGTCGATAACTCCAAACAGGGTGAACTCCGCGCGCCCGGATGGGTGGTTGTCTAACTCCAAATTGCGTCGGCTGGAGGCATCAAGAATGATGGTTTCATCCCCGGTATCCAAGCGCAATCCCAGAATATGGGGAAGTGTGCGCTTCTGGGTGTCCTTGACGTACTGTAGGAGGCAGCCGGCACAGGCGATGGCCGCATCGGCATTGTCGCAGCCGAAACCTTTGAGATCATGGGTTCCAAATTGGCGCAGCAATAATTGGCGGGCGCTCACTGGATCGAAATGCCATGTCGGGCGGCGAGCCATGCCTTTTCTGCCGGCAAATGCGCCAGGCATGGCCGCCCAGTCTTCGGGCGCGAGCAGTTCAGCAGGGTTTAGCCGTTCCAACTCACTTACTAGCCTTTCTAAATTGCCCACTTCTTGGAGTACGAAGCGTCCACTGGTTAAATCAAGGTAGGCTAATCCGAATCGCGCATCGAAGGGGGCGATAGCTGCCAGAAGATTGTCCTTGCGCTCCTCCAGTAGTGCTTCGTCGGTGACGGTTCCAGGAGTCACAATACGGACCACTTTACGCTCGACCGGCCCCTTGGAAGTGGCAGGATCGCCAATTTGCTCGCAAATGGCGACTGATTCACCCAATCTGATCAGCTTTGAAAGATACGTCTCCGCCGCATGGTAGGGAATCCCAGCCATAGGAATTCGCTGACCGGCAGATTCGCCCCGGTGGGTGAGGGTGATGTTCAAAAGTTGCGAGGCCTTACGGGCATCGTCAAAAAATAATTCGTAGAAATCTCCCATGCGATAAAAAAGCAGTCGGCCAGGATGCTCGGCTTTCAAGCTCAAATACTGCCGCATCATTGGAGTGTGTTTATCCAAGGCTAAGCCATGGGCGGGAGGAGTAACATCAGTGGCCAATGTATTCGCAAGCTCCAGAAGTTAGTGTGTAGGGCATTATGCAATGATGTAGAGGAAATTCAACCTTGCTGTCCGTCAGATGGGAAGCATGGTCAAAGCCGAAGAAAACATTTGCCAAGCTATTGACTAGCTCCCCGGAACTAGGCATAATGCGCGTTCTTGTATGCGCCCGTAGCTCAGTTGGATAGAGTACCTGGCTACGAACTAGGTGGTCGGGAGTTCGAATCTCTCCGGGCGCACCATTATAATGTAAGCAATGAGCCTGAGCATGTTCCATCTTGTGACGGTTGATTTAAATCAAGATTCTTCCCCTGTAGCTCAGTCGGTAGAGCAAGTGACTGTTAATCACTGGGTCGGCGGTTCGAACCCGTCCGGGGGAGCCAAAAATCGAGAGGCTTACAAATAGTAGGCCTTTTTATTTTGATGTCGGTCTTGGTGTGCGGCACGCCGCCATTATTTTTGCCTTGATGTCATGGAATATATAAGGTGAATGAAACAGATTTAAATCAGATTTGTGTTGACATCTTTGCGGGTGTGGTGTAAATTGCGCGGCTAGACATAAAGCTCTAAGGGGTCAGACTTCTGAAGATGCCTCTTAGTAGATTTGCAATTCAAGATTAAGATAAAATATTTGGAGTTTTGTGATGCCCACAATCAATCAATTGGTTAGGAAGCCGCGTGTAAGGCAGGTGGATAAAAGCAATGTCCCAGCCTTAAATAGTTGCCCGCAGAAACGTGGAGTGTGTACGCGCGTTTATACCACCACCCCCAAGAAGCCAAACTCGGCGCTGCGTAAGGTTGCCCGCGTTCGCTTGACAAACGGTGCGGAAGTGTCAAGCTACATCGGAGGCGAAGGTCATAACCTACAGGAGCACTCGGTAGTGTTGATTCGAGGCGGTCGTGTGAAAGATTTGCCAGGCGTACGGTATCATGTAGTACGTGGGAGCTTGGATACTTCAGGTGTGCAGAAGCGTAGGCAAGGACGTTCTAAGTACGGTGCGAAGCGTCCGAAAAGTTAATTAAATATTTTTGAGTTGACCCTATTATGTCTAGAAGAAGAAACTCCGAAAAACGAGAAATCAATCCAGATCCGAGGTTCGGTAGCTTGGTTCTCGCGAGATTCGTGAACATGTTAATGCAGGATGGAAAAAAGTCTGTCGCTGAGCGGATTGTTTATGATGCAATGGATCAAATAGAAGTCAAAACCACCCAAAATTCATTGGAGGTCTTGAATAAGGCGCTGGAAAATGTACAGCCTGTTGTGGAGGTTAAATCCCGCAGAGTGGGTGGGGCAACTTATCAGGTGCCTGTAGAGGTTCGGCCAGCCCGGCGAATGGCTCTTGCAATGCGTTGGCTGATAGATGCTGCGCACAAACGAAGCGAAAAAGGCATGGAATTAAAACTTGCCGCTGAATTAATAGATGCTGGCGATAATCGTGGTACCGCTGTAAAGAAGCGTGAAGATACGCACAAAATGGCAGAAGCAAACAAGGCATTTTCGCATTACCGCTGGTAGGTAGCGAAGTTAAACAATTTTGAATTATTAATGGAAGGTTTTGGCAGTGGCACGTAGTACTCCTATTGAAAGATATCGCAATATTGGAATTTCCGCACATATTGACGCAGGTAAGACTACCACCACCGAACGTGTATTGTTCTACACGGGTATAAATCATAAAATAGGTGAGGTGCATGATGGTGCAGCCACCATGGATTGGATGGAGCAGGAACAGGAACGAGGTATTACGATAACATCGGCAGCGACGACGACCTATTGGCGAGGAATGGGATTAAACTATCCTGAGCATAGGATCAATATAATTGATACTCCTGGTCATGTGGATTTCACTATTGAAGTGGAACGCTCAATGCGAGTATTGGACGGTGCCTGTATGGTGTACTGTGCGGTAGGGGGAGTGCAGCCTCAATCTGAGACAGTATGGCGTCAAGCCATTAAATACGGTGTTCCAAGAATAGCTTTTGTAAATAAAATGGATCGGTCTGGTGCTGATTTTTTTAAAGTTCACGGTCAAATGCGCGAACGTTTGCATGCAAACCCGGTCGCAATTCAATTGCCGATTGGTTCCGAAGAAAATTTTAAGGGAGTAATCGATCTCGTAAAAATGAAATCGATTACGTGGAATGAAGAAGACAACGGTTCAACATTCGTCTATTCTGAAATACCTAAGGAATCGCTGGACGAAGCAATTAAGTGGCGTGAAAAAATGATCGAAGCCGCTGCTGAATCTAGCGATAGTCTGATGGAAAAATATTTCGAGGGAGTGGAATTGACTGAGCAGGAAATAATGCAAGGATTGCGCAAGCGGACTATCAGTTTGGAAATTGTCCCAATGCTGTGCGGTTCGGCCTTTAAAAATAAGGGCGTGCAAGCGATGCTGGATGCAGTAATCGATTATTTGCCATCACCTATTGACGTTCCGCCTATTAAAGGGATTGATGCGCATACCGAACAAACTGTCGAACGGAAGCCTTCAGATAGCGAACCCTTTGCTGCTTTAGCCTTCAAGATTATGACAGACCCGTTTGTGGGAAGCTTGACGTTCGTGCGGGTCTATTCGGGAGTATTAAATTCAGGGGATAGTGTCATCTGTTCACAGCGTGGGAACAAGGAACGGATCGGGCGGTTGTTACTGATGCATGCGAACGCAAGGGAAGAAATCAAGGAAATACGGGCAGGTGATATTGCAGCTTGTGTGGGCTTGAGGGACATAGTCACCGGTTCAACATTGTCCTCCGTTGAAAAGCCAGTAGTCCTTGAGAGAATGGAATTCCCTGAACCAGTGATTTCAGTTGCCGTGGAGCCGAAAACAAAAAGCGACCAAGAAAGAATGGGCATCGCGCTTCAGCGTCTGGCAATGGAGGATCCTTCATTTCGTGTTCACACAGACGAAGAATCCGGTCAGACGATTATCTCCGGAATGGGTGAGTTGCATTTAGAGATTATCGTTGATCGAATGAAGCGGGAATTCAAGGTTGACGCGAGTGTAGGTGCTCCACAAGTAGCCTATAGGGAAACTATTCGTAAATTAGTCGAACAAGAAGGGAAATTTGTGAGGCAAAGCGGAGGTCGCGGCCAGTACGGTCATGTTTGGTTGCGTATAGAACCGAGGGAAGAGGGTGGGTATGAGTTCGTGAATGGGATTGTGGGAGGGTCGGTACCAAAAGAATACATTCCAGCTGTAGATAAAGGCATTCAAGAGCAGCTAAAAAATGGTATAGTTGCTGGATATCCAGTTGTAGATGTCAAAGTGACGTTGTTCGATGGCTCATACCATGATGTAGACTCCAATGAAATGGCATTCAAAATTGCTGGTTCAATGGGTTTTAAGGAAGGAGCCAGAAAAGCTAATCCAGTGCTACTTGAGCCAATAATGGGAGTGGAAGTTGAAACTCCAGAAGATTACATGGGAGATGTAGTTGGTGATTTAAATAGACGAAGGGGTACAGTGCTTGGTATGGATGACAACGCAGGAATTAAAGTATTGAAAGCTGAGGTTCCATTGGCAGAGATGTTTGGGTATTCGACAACTTTAAGATCCTTGAGTCAAGGACGTGCAACGTACTCAATGGAATTTAAAAAATACCAAGAAGCACCATCGAATATAGCTGAAGCCGTTATTAAGAAAGCAACAGTATCCTAAAAAAGTTTTAATAAATTTAGTAGCGAGGTATCAAGGTCGTGTCCAAAGAAAAATTTTCGCGCACCAAGCCGCATGTGAACGTAGGGACGATTGGCCATGTAGACCATGGCAAGACGACCTTGACAGCGGCGCTGACTAAGATCAGTGCTGAGCGCTTCGGTGGGGA
>Ga0194062_1000004_pt1 | contig 121383 bp, 118 predicted proteins | sample SepL2225m_MetaG_FD_155481 | JGI IMG/M metagenome (GOLD analysis project Ga0194062, IMG submission 155481) | Anoxic zone freshwater microbial communities from boreal shield lake in IISD Experimental Lakes Area, Ontario, Canada - Sep2016-L224-25m | ecosystem: Environmental > Aquatic > Freshwater... | reverse complement strand
TAAATTGGTCAAGTTATGAAGCTTCTGCGACTTCTTCTAAAACACTTTTCTTTTTGCTCACTGTAGCATCTTCAACAATTATTTTTCCAGGTTCAATACTTATTATTTGATTAAAAGATATTATATAGTGCCTCGCTGTGCTTATTATCCAAAGAGAATCTACAAAAATTTTTTCTAATCGCATAAAAGTGAGATTAATACTAAAGTCTTTAACGCGGCCGAGGAACTTGCCGCTAACTGTATATACATTACATTTATTTATTCCTATTTTTTTATCCAAAACTTTTTTTATTCTTACAATTTCGTCAAGCTCTCCCAGATTTTCATAGCTACCTATCAGAAAATATTCTTTTGTTATTGTGGTGACATCTTTAATAGCTAAACTTTTGAGATTTCTGCTACCAAAACCCTCTAACACTAGTAAGCCTACCAATTCACCCGTTTCTGGGTCTATTACAAATGACTTAACAAGGCCTACTACAGCTTTTTCACGCTGTAGTATTACTGGCTTACCTATCAATTCACTAGATTTTTTTATCATTTGTATATTATATCATCTATATACTGGAAACCCCCCGTGTCCCAAAATATCTGGAACAGACGGGGGGTTTGAGCCGTAACTCACTTGCCGGGGTTTAGCCCGAATCAGAGGCCATAGCGAGGTCTCCTAGCCTGTTATTAGCAGGCCTAGATAGGCCGAAGCCTATCACCTCCTAGGTCAGAGGAGCTTTCGCCCTCGCTTATCGGAGTGATGCCCTATGTGTGTTTGGGCTTTCATCCCAATTCACCTCTTTCTTGGTAGCAGGTTCAGAAATCGTACTTTTCCCTGACGATTTCTGTTGGCAACGTGCCAGCCTGAAGCTTGTGGGTACTATACCCAGCCAGACTACTCCGAGGCAGACGGCGACTTTGACAGTCCACCCGTCTTTGTCCACCCGAATTTCGGGAGCAGCCCCAGGTTCCACCTGGGCCCATAGAACGTCCTTTTCCAGGCGTCGTAGAAATCCCCTCCTCAAGGTCGTCTCACGGCCGTTCGGTCAGGGTCATTATCTCACAAGTTCAGACTTTCTGACAATAAGATATAAAATATATTTAAATTTCAATATTCCCTTATCAAATAATAGAGTTAGCTGTCACAAGCGAGGTTCTGCCAAAATTATAGCCGATTTTGGGCGACACACGATACCCGAGTTCGTGGGAGCGTTAAAAAATAATTTAATTATACCTAAACATAAGCACTTGAGACCGCGGATCTGCTTTCTGATCGCGAGAAAAAGAGTCTTTTTGGATACTTTTGTGACGATAGACAAAAGTATTAAAATATTTTAGACATGGATCCCAAATCTAGTTTGGAATGACAAAACGATAAGACATTTTTCTTTCTTTGCTGACAGAACCAAAAAAAGAATATAAAAAAAAGAGCGGTTTCCCGCTCTTTTCTCTAAATGTCTATTACAACTGGTAGAACCAGCGGCCTTCGCTGTGTTTCGTTATATAGTAAATCTCCAATTGATTCTCGAAGTTTTACCTTCAGAACCTGGTGATTTTGACTACTATCTTCTTTTGGTACAGACTCGACAATTCGTTTAATCTCAGTCCTGGCACTACTTACTAATTTTTCATTTTCACGCATATAGATAAATCCTCTAGAAATGATGTCTGGGCTAGTCATTATTCTGCCCGTCTTACGATCAAGCGTGCAGATAACAACAAAAATCCCTTCTGTAGACATGGCTTTTCTTTCACGAAGAACTATCTCTCCTACATCACCTATCCCAAGTCCGTCGATAAGAACGATGCCGTTCTGAACTTTTTGTTCGCCCATACGAGCCCCGTTTTCATCAATCAGTATTTGGTTACCATTGTCTAAAATAAAGATATTTTGTTCTGGCACGCCTACTTCCTTAGCTACTTCTGCATGTCTAACAAGCATATGCCGCTCTCCGTGCCAAGGTGAAAAATATTTTGGCATTAGAAATGCAAGCATCATTTTGATTTCTTCGCGACAAGGATGTCCAGTAACATGTGTACGGCTTCTTTCTGCATCGAAAACAACATTCGCACCTTCTCGGAAAAGATCATCCATTACAGACGTAACTGAATTTTCATTTCCAGGAATAGGGGAGCTAGAAAAGATTACAGTATCACCTTTTTTAATCTTGATGTTTTTATGCTCACCACGTGCCATACGTGCAAGTGCAGACATCGCTTCACCCTGAGAACCTGTACTCATGATAGTTACCATATTATCGGGAAATTTACCGATTTCCTGAATTCTTACTACCATACCAGCGGGGACCTTCAGATATCCAAGCCGAACTGCTATTTCGACGTTTTTGAGAAGCGATCGACCAGAAAAAGCAAGCTTGCGCCCGTGGTCACGAGCCGAATCGATAATCATCTGAATTCTATTTATTTGAGAAGCAAATGAGGCGACGATAATACGACCAGTAGCTTTGTCAAAAAGATCTTCAAAACTCTGTTCTAGCGATTTTTCACTCATAGAGAATCCTGGTTGTTCTGCGTTTGTGCTATCAGAAAGTAACAATAAGACCCCTTCTTGGGCAAAATGCGAAAGCTTATTCCAATCAATCTTTCGACCGTCCATCGGTGAATGATCAATTTTAAAATCTCCGGTGTATATCACTCTTCCAAGTGGTGTTTTAATCGAATAGCCAACCGCATCAGGTATTGAGTGTGTAACACGAAAGGCTTCTACTTCAAAACCACCAAGCTTTAGGATATCTTTTTCTGGATCTATAACCTTAAGAGCCGATGAATAGTCAAAGCTATATTCTGATAACTTTGATTCAATCATTCCAATGGTTAGCTTTGTTCCGTAGATTGGCACCCCGAGCTTAGGCCAGATATAGGGTATTGCGCCAATATGATCTTCGTGTCCATGAGTAATTACGATACCTCGTATTTTGTCTTTCTTGTCTTCAAGATAGGCAATGTCCGGAATGATGTAATCGATACCCAACATCTCATTGTCAGGAAATTTGAATCCCATATCGACAATGATGATATCATTTTCATATTCATAAACGGTTAGGTTTTTACCTACTTCACCCAGACCTCCGAGTGGAGTTATCTTGAGAAGACCGTTTTTCATATCTTTTGTTTGTGAGCCATTCTGGTTTACATCAGAATTTGTTTTAATATTGTTTTTTCGAAACATCGGATTTGACTGATGATTCTGTGGTTGTTTCCGAGGTTTTCTCTCGGGTTTACGGAGTACTTTTTCCATATTTTATGGTTTTCCTTCTTTTCCTTCTATGGTATTAACACAGAGGAGTCTTATTCGAGCGAAGTCGAGAACTTCTCTATTTCAGTCGAATAATAATTTAATTATTTATTAATATTCTTCGTCGATTCCTTCGACTATTTTAGGTATTTTTGAAAAATCATTTTTCAAGGTATCGCGCATCCCACCGTTATATAGTGCTGCTGCAGGGTGATATAAGGCCAAAAAGACTTGATTTCTTCCCCACATTTCTTTACGAAATGCGTTCCCATGTACTTCAGATATCTTAAACTCTGGAAAAAAACGATTCATCGAGTGGCGCCCAAGAAAGATAATTAACTTTGGGTTAATAAGCTCTATTTGACGTCTCAAGAAGGGCCAGCACAGCTCGGCTTCCTTGGGTAGCGGGTCCCTATTATTTGGTGGACGATGTTTAAGTACGTTTGCAATATATATTTCTTTTCTCGAGAGGCAAATACTCTCAAGCATTTCATTTAAGAATTTACCTGCAGCCCCTACGAAAGGTTCTCCCAGCAAATCCTCACTTTTCCCAGGCGCTTCGCCAATAAATAAGATATCAGCTGTATCCCTTCCAACTCCAAAAACATCGTTTGTTTTGGTTTTTGATAACTCACATAGCTCACAAACAGCAACAAGTTTTTCTAACTCGTTTAGACTTTTGGCATCGTTAATTTGGTTTTTCGTCACTTGCATATTTATTGGAGAGCTTTTAAATTAAATTAATTATATCAAATATCGCGTGAAAAGTCAATGTAGATGCCTTCTACCGCCTGGAATTAGGCGGTAGAAGGCGGAGGCAGGTCAGATCGCGGCCTTAGAGTTGTACCATTCCTTTGCGCTTACGTGCATCGTATTGGAACTTAATACAACCTCCATGCTTTGCAATAAACCCAGGCGCTTCTCGCAGGTAGAGATTTACGTTCCAGAGGAATGAAGAACCATCCTCACGACCGAGTGTGTTAACCCAGCCACTGATAGTGTCTTCGACGATCTCATCATGTACCTTGGCGAGAATCTTGAAGTAGACCTCGTGTCTACTTCTGCTGTCGCCTTCCGTAAGACTTTCGATGAGTCCATACTTACTTGGCCCATCAACGATCTCTATGCTAGCGGCCATCCGGCACACCTCCTTTGTCCCTGAGTTGATGCAGAGACAGACATCCTTATCCTAGTATCCACTAGGATGACCCACAAATATGGGAACTTGATAATTATACGCCTTATGTTAGCTTTGTAAACTTATTTATACCAGGAGCTTTAGTTCAGCGCTCATATTTTTAAGATCATATATAGCAAAAGTAGGTTTACCATCTCTGGCTTGTAATTCACCGGGGTTCAAAAGGACTGTATTACCGATTTTTTCTTCCCATGGCTTGTGATTATGGCCATAAAAAACGACGTCGTACCTTCCGTCCTCAGCTAGTTTTTTAGCAAATTTTGGATAATGACAAAACGCTATTTTCGAACCATCAATATTTAAAACCCCATAATCTAAGAATATTTCCATTTTTTTTGCTAAAAGAGTTCCTATGTCTAACCTATAACGAATTTCGTAGTCGGCATTGCCCAAAGAACAATATACTTTCTGGCTCCAACTATCTAGCTCAGAAAATGTTTCAATGTCCTGCATATCGCCACAGCAAATAACCAAGGATAGTTTTTTATCATCGATAATCTTTTTTGCTCTTCCGAGGTAGGCCATATTACCATGGATGTCCGATATTACAGCTATTTTCATAATTACATTATAACCGTTCTTAACATTCTCGCGAAGTCGGTATTCTAGTATACTAAGGTTATGATAATAAAAACAAAAAAAGTCATTCCACTTTATTATTTTAAAATATTTAAAAAGCATAAAATAACTGCGGTAGTGTCGACCAGAAAGGGCGGTAATAGTAAAGGCAATTTTGCAGAGCTTAATGTCGGCCTTCACGTTGGTGATGAAAATCATATCGTACTAAATAATCGAAGAATACTCGCAAAAGCAATTTCGGTCTCGGAAAAGGCATTTACTTGCGGGCAACAAACACACAGTACTAATATAAAAGTAGTTACGCAAAAAGACTTCGGCAAGGGCTCAAATAGTTGGAAAGATGGGTTCACCGAGACAGATGGGTTAATAACAAAAATAGTCGACGTCCCATTACTAGTTGTTACTGCTGACTGCGCATCGATATTTATCTATGATCCTATCAATAATGCCATCGGCATTGCACACTCGGGGAAAAAAGGAACAGAATCAAATATAGTGGGTGGTACGATTACCCAAATGACAATAAAGTATAATAGTAGGCCCGATAATTTGTTGGTCGGAATTGGCCCCTGTATACATTCTTGTTGTTACGAAATAGACTTACCTAGGCTAATAAACAATCAGCTAATTATTGCCGGCGTTTCACAAGAAAATATCGAGCATTCAAATATTTGTACTTGCTGCAGTAACGACATATTTTACTCTCACAGAGCCGGCAATGGACATACCGGTAGGTTTGCCAATGTTATTATGCTAAATGGTTAGTGCTGCCCATTACTCGTTATCTGCGGTGGCTTGGCTATACATTTCTATCCCTGCACCTACCATTTTGCGGAGTAGCCCACTGATAGAATCTATCTCAAATTCTTTAATTTTATTTTTCAAAACTGGGTCGTCATCAAACATTTCTTTGATTTCATCGTCGTAAAATATCTGGGTAACCAATTCTGCCACCTGTTTATCTATCTCGTCATATATCGACATTATTAATTCCGATTCATCTGTACTGTCCGATTCGGTGATACACTTAATTATAATTTCTGTAATGTTGTTGCTGTTTTTTTGGGCAACTAAATATTTTACCCTATCGCCAAATCTACTTGCGTTCTCGGGTCCCAACAACTCATCAAATTTGATACTCATATACGCAGTATCAAAAACCTCTTTTAATAAATATGGATTAGATTTCAAACCGTCAGCATATGCCTTCAAGATGGCTCGATAGTCCTTAATAGCGACCTCGCGGCCTTCTTGACTGGCAATATTACTCGCATGCGCTGTAATAACCTCCCGAATATCCTTTTCTTTTGTCCCTGGGAAGGTTTTCTGGAAGCTTTCTATTACTTCACTTGGTGTTTGCGGACGTTCATTCATATGCTATCCTTTTTCTTATTATAACAAAAAAGAGGCCTTTCGGCCTCTTTTTTAACTCTCAAGCTAGCAATTAAATACGTAAGATACGTTTAAGATATATTATTATCTACCCATTAATCTTTTGGCAATGCTGCCTTAATCGAAAGATTTTTTCTACCTTGTGAGTCTATCTCAGTAAGTTTCACCTTTACTTCTTGCCCCTCTTTGAGTACATCGGAAACTTTTTCAACACGATCATTTGATATTTGAGAAACGTGGACTAGACCTTCTTTGCCTGGCATAAATTCTACAAAAGCACCGAAGTCCATAAGCTTTACGACTCTTCCGTCATATATTTTACCGACTTCTGGTTCGGCAATAATGGATTTGATCCAAGCAACCGCTTTATCTGCAGCTTCCCCGTCAACTGCTGCTACTACTACAGTACCATCGTCTTCGATATCAATCTCTACACCAGTCTCTGCGATAATTTTATTAATTACTTCGCCACCTTTACCAATAACTTCACGGATTTTTTCAGGATTAATCTGGAATGAAGTAAGTCTAGGAGCGTATTTAGATAAATCTTTTTTGGGGGCTCCGATAGCTGCATCCATAACATCCAAAATTTCCAACTTTGCAGTGGTAGCACGTTTCATAACTTCCTTTAAGAAATCAAGCGTAAGCCCCTTAACCTTGATATCCATTTGTATTGCTGTTATACCTTTTCTGCTACCGGCAAGCTTGAAATCCATATCTCCAGCAAAGTCCTCGGCTCCTTGTATGTCGGTAAGAATTTCATATTTTTGCGACAAATCACCGTCCGTAGACATTAAACCAATAGCAATACCTGCTATTTGCGACTTAATAGGGACACCGGCGTCCATCAAAGCCAGCGAAGAGCCACAAACTGAACCCATAGAGCTAGAGCCATTACAGCTTAGTATTTCTGAAACAACTCTAATAGTGTATGGAAAATCTTTTTCATCTGGAAGTACGGCCTCAAGTGCTTTTTCTGCGAGAAAACCATGACCTATTGCTCGTCGTCCAGCGCCAATACGTCCAGTGTCGCCATAGCTAGCAGGTGTATCCATATAGTGGTGCATATAACGTTTACTAAAGTCTTGGTCCATGCTTTCTACGATTTGTGCCTTCGAAGGTGATGCCAAAGTAACAATAGACAGTACCTGTGTCTGACCTCTTTGGAATAAGCCTGAACCGTGTGTTCTCGGTAAAATACCGACTTCAGAAGATAGGTCTCTAACTTGGTCCATCTTGCGGTGATCGGGTCTAATGCCGTCCTCGAGGACTGAACGCCTTACTTCTGACTTGATAACTTTCTCAAAAGCTTCTGAGATCTGATAGTCTTCATACTTTTCATCAAATTCTATTTGAACCATATCTTCAAGGTCGGATATTATGAGATTTCTTGCTATTTTGTCTTTATGTCGAATAGAGTCTCCCAGCTTGTCTGATAAATACTTGGAAACATCTTTATAGACATCCTCATCAGGCAGTTGAACTGAAAACTTCATTTTCTCTACCGAAAGAGCTTTAACCATTTCTTTTTGAGTCTTGATACTATTTTGGATGGCCTTGTGTGCTAGCTCTAGTGCTTCGGCAATTCTTTCTTCTGATAATTCTTTTGCTTCGCCTTCAATCATAGTTATCGCCTCTTCTGAACCAGCCACCAGTAAGTCGAGGTCAGAAGCTATTTCTTGCTCTTCTGTTGGATTTACGACAAATTCACCTTCTATCTGACCAATTCTCACTGCTGCTAGTGGTCCTTCGAAGGGTGCTCCAGTTAGCATTAATGCAGCTGAAGCAGCATTTAGACCCAAGACCGCAGGATCTATAGTAAGATCGAGCGACAATGGTGAAATAATAATTTGAACTTCATTAAGATATCCCTTAGGAAACATTGGTCGGATTGGTCTATCTATCATTCTTGAACGCAAAACTGCTAATTCAGAAGGTCGGCCTTCTCTTTTAATAAATCTGGAACCACTTATTTTCCCTGTTGCAGACCATTTATCCTGGAATTCTACCGATAGAGGAAAAAAATCTTGCTTATCTCTTACCTTATTATTTATTACTACAGTAGCGAGAACAACAGAGTCGTTATATTTAATAACAACTGCGCCATCAGCAAGTAAACCCATTTTTCCGGTCTCGAAGACCATTTTGGTACCGTTAAAATCCGTTTCGTATGTCGAAACTTTGTTTGAGCTCATAATGCTCCTTTCTTTTATAGAATAGGAGTCAGGGGAAGAAGTCAAATCGACCGCATATGCGACTTCCTGTCTCTGATTCCTATTCAATTGTTTAATGAACTAATTGCGGCCCCTTGGGGCCGGTATTAGCTAATTATTTGCGAAGACCTAGTTTTTTGACTAAAGCTTCGTAAACTTCTTTGTTTTTTCGCGATAAATAGTCGAGGAGCCTACGTCTTTTACCTACCATTTTTAAAAGACCACGCCTAGAATGTTCATCCTTTTTATGAGTCTTTAAATGGTCCGTAAGTTGCTTGATTTTTTCAGTAAAAATAGCTACTTGAACTTCTGGCGAACCAGTGTCTTTATCACTTCTACCTACTTCTTTTACTATCTGTTCTTTTTCTTCTTTTTTGATTGACACGTTTCTTCCTTCTTGCCCGACCCGAAGCCTGTCCGGCGATCGACGGATTCAGCCTCATGGTGGGTGTTACTTAATTATGCATCAATTATACTACAATCAGGTGCATTATTCAATGGATTAACAAGGGTTTTCAAAGCAGCCTCAACAGTTACGGCATCTGCTATCGAGTAGTGGCCGATCTTTGTACGCCTGAGTTCAGTCAAATAGGCACCGCAACCAAGTGTCTTACCAATATCTTCTGCCAAGCTTCTGATGTATGTCCCCGAAGAACATTTAACAGTGACTCGCAGTTCTGGGTATGCGTATTTGTCTATCTTTAGTTTCAGAATATTCACTAGCCGTGGTTTCATTACAACTTTTTCCCCAGCCCTAGCAAGCTTGTATGCTCGTTTGCCATCTATCTTAATTGCGCTATAAATGGGGGGGATTTGCTCTATTTCGCCAAGAAATGTCTGTAACACACCCTCTATATCTTCTAAAAATGGCTTGTCATCCTTGCGAACGCGAGGATCTCCTTCGGAAGACAGGATAGATCCCTGGGCTGGAGTCTGTCCTGAACTTGATTCAGGAACCAGAGATGCCAACGGAATAAATGACGTAATATCCCCCTCTGGGTCTCCAGTACTGCTAGTGAACCCAAGCCTAAGCGTCGCTTGATATTCTTTATCTTGCTTCATAAACATCTCTTGCTTGGCAGTGGTTTCTTTACCAACCAAAACTATCAATAAACCTGTTGCAAAGGGGTCTAGCGTTCCAGCGTGTCCGACCTTCACTCCATGTTTTGTTTTCGGTAAACCCTGATTTTTATTTATTTGATTTACAGCATTACGAATCTTCGCCACCACATCAAAGCTTGTCCAACCAGCCTGTTTATCAATTAATAAAATATTTTTCATAAGTATATTCTACCTTAAATATTGAAGAAGGGGTGCGATATTAAACCGACACCCCATCCTGTCCCTGTCGAAGTCTCAACGTCGTTACTCGGACAAAGCGCTTAGTTGCTTCTATAATTCCGAAGTCTCTCGGCCTTGCGCTGCCTTCGAGTACGCGTTTTACCGAGATGGCTAGTGAGCGATCCAGCCTAATGTCATTTGTTCTTTTCGGCATTTGCCAGTCAGGACAGACTATGCTCAATTTCGCAGGATGACATGTGACAGTAACGATTTGGCCAGATGTTTCTAGCGTTACGAGGTGGTGTGCTATGGAGCCAAAATACGTGATATCTTTCACCTTTTGGCCAACAACGAAACCACCAGAGCCCAAATAGGCTACTTCTTCTTCCTTAGAAAAAAGAAGGAAGCCATCATCCAAACCACTTACTCGTGTGTCATATTCATGGACATTGCCACGCTTATCTACTACACGGTAATAGCCTTCCATCGCTTCCTCCTATCAGTTGTCATGGAACAGGCCAGAATATTTCTGGTTCGCAAATATTAACACGAAGTACTGTTATAATATAGTCTATTTATTAGGATTGTTGATATCAATAGCAGGAGTGACGGCTTTACTAGATTTTTGAACCTTAAATGTCATATACGCTGGTATTGAATTCGCATTCGCATTTTGTGTAAAAGTAACTAACCAGTAGTCACCGCTATCTGTTACCTCACAAGGAAAGTCCTTGCCCAAACTAGATGGGTACTGTTTCCTGACGGTATTACAAATTCCAGCATCTCCAGAGTCATTATTCACGGGCTTCTCATAGTAGTAGTTAGTCACAATCCAAGCAATCCCACCAAAAATAACAAACATAATAATTACGGGCAGAATTCCTATTAAAAATACCTTTTTCCCCTTAATGAAACCTTCTTGGTACTTTTCTGCTTTTTTTTCTTTAAGCTTTTTCCCCACCTATAACCTCCTCTAATATCTTAAGCCGATTAAAAGCAATTTCTTTATTTGTGGCTTCAATATTAAGCCGTATTAGCAGCTCCGTATTAGAACCTCTTAAATTCATTCTCCAATCTATAAACTCTGCCGAATAACCATCTATATCATCTGTATTGTCGCTTGGAAATGCATGTTTTACTTTCTTTATTGTTTCTTCAACGCTATCCACAATATAATTCTGTTCTTCAAGCGCAAAATAGCTATGCTGGTATTTTTTAATTACTGCAGAGAGGGGTAAGGCAGAGCTTGAAACGGTCTTAAGCATAAGAATAAATGGTAAAATACCGTTGTCTGTATACCAAAGATCTCTAAAATAATAATGAGCACTAGCTTCAGCACCGAATATTGCATTTTCTTTTCTCATCCGTTCTTTTATGAATGAGTGTCCGGATTTATTTATTATAAGTTTTCCTTGTTTTTTCCCTACTAAATATGCGGAAAGCCAACGAAGCCTAGGATCGATAATAATCGTTTGGCCCGGCTGACCCCTGAGAAAATAGTCAATGAAATTTCCCGTAGCATAATACGGCAGGATAAAATTACCTTTTTCATCAAAAAAGAAACAACGATCTGCATCCGCATCCCATGTAACCCCAAAATCAACTCCGCTAGACTTAACTAGCGCAGCCGTTTCGCTTCTATTCTCTGTTTTTGTGGGGTCGGGCTTACCCTTAGGAAAGTTTCCATTTGGCTCAAAATTAATTTTTACAAGCTCTATACCATAATAATTTGCTACCCTTTGGATTACATCACCCGCTGAGCCAAAATTCGGATTGACCACCACTTTAAGGGATCTTATTTCGGACCTATCAACAAAGGAAGTCATTTTTTCGACATAATCGTTTATAATATCTTTTTTTACTATTTTACCAGTTTGTTTATGGGCTTCAAATTTCCCAAAAATTGCCCTGTCTCGTATTTCGGCAAGACCGGTATCAATAGATATCGGTCTTGAACGCTCCTTGACGAACTTCATACCATTAAAATTACCAGCATTGTGCGATGCCGAAATTGTAATACCGCCATCAAGGTTGTAGTTTGCGACAGCAAAATATAACATATCTGTAGAAATCACGCCAATATCAACCACTTCTACGCCCATCTCTATTAGCCCATCTGCAGCAGCCTTCCAGAGTTCTTCTCCTGATAAGCGAACATCCCGGCCAAGTGCTATGCGTCTAGGTTTCAGCCAATCAGCATAGGCCATTGCTATATTTTTTACATCTGCAGCGTTTATTTCTGTCGGATAAATGCCACGAATATCATAGGCTTTAAATATATTATTATCCATATAAATATATTTTACACAATATCTTGGATACTGTCATTAGAGAAGCTCCTTATTTATATATTCATATTATACACAAACAATGCTATAATAAACTCGTTTTTAAAGGTATAAAATGGCACGACACAGAAAACCAGGGAGACCAAAAGGCTCCTCAAACAGAAAATCAAACAAAGAACAGGCCAGCACATTTTCTAGCATAGATCCTTATGTTAGAAATCAAATACTAGCGGTTGTTCTTTTTGTATTGTCATTTCTTATACTGGTGAGTTCGCTTAATTTTGGTGGTCCTTTTGGTGGATATATGAACCAATATCTCAGACTGACTTTCGGTTGGACTGTTTTTGTACTACCGATAATATTATTAGGCGTAGGTTACAGTCTTTTTAACCCAGATGAATATGAAATCACTCCGGCTACCATTATTGGAATTATATTATCAGTTTTCGCCTTCTCGGGTATTTTCCACATTTTTGTCTCTCCTCTTACAGCACACCAAGTCGCAATGCTTGGGGATAGAGGCGGCTTAATCGGTGAGTACATTCAAAAACTATTACTGCTCATTTTCAACGCTCCAGTTTCGTTTGTACTATTGATAGCCCTTGCGGTTATTGGCATGCTACTAGCAACAAATACTCCGATTAAAAATATTAAAAATGTTTTCAATAAAGACGATGAAAAAAATACAGATGCAAAAAATGATATTAAAATTCACGAAACAGTCTCAGCCCCAAAAACCAGTTTAGCTGATTTTAAAAAGAATCAATTAGAGAAAGAAAAAGCAGAGCAACCAGTAGCCACAACAGTAGATACTTCTGGTTGGAAATTACCTCCTCTTAGTTTATTTGAAGAAATGACAACGAGGGCTGATAGCGGAAATGTACGAGAAAACGCAGCCACTATTCAAAAAACTCTATCAAACTTCGGAATCGAGGTTGGGATGGGTGATGTCAACGTGGGACCAACGGTAACTCAATATACACTAAAACCCAGCGAGGGAGTTAAACTCGAAAAAATCACTGGGCTAGACAAAAACTTAGCCCTCTCTCTTGCAGCTCATCCCATCCGTATCGAAGCACCAATTCCGGGCAAAAGCCTTGTTGGGGTGGAAATCCCAAATAAAACTGCTCAGATTGTAAGAATGAGAAATATCTTATCCTCCGAGACATTTAAAAACAGAAAATCAAAATTATCAGTAGTTCTCGGGCTTGATGTCGCTGGGCATCCTCAGATAGCCGATATAACAAAGATGCCACACCTCTTAGTCGCAGGATCAACAGGTTCTGGCAAATCCGTCTGTATCAATTCATTATTAATGAGTCTTCTTTACCAAAATACGCCAAGGGAACTTCGGTTGATACTGGTAGACCCAAAAAGAGTCGAACTGTCGCTATACAACAATATTCCACACCTTTTAACTCCAGTTATAGTTGACCCAGACAAAACAATTAGCGCCCTAAAATGGTCGGTAGCTGAAATGGAAAGAAGATACCACGTGCTTCAAGATGCAGGAAAAAGGAATATTGAAGAGTTCAATACCATTAAAGGCAAAGACGGCATGCCGTATATCGTTATAGTAATAGACGAACTTAACGATCTGATGATGGCGTCTGCAAATGAGGCGGAAGCTCTAATCTGTCGTATTGCGCAAATGGCTAGAGCTGTAGGAATACACTTGATAGTAGCCACTCAAAGGCCATCAGTAGATGTTATTACTGGGCTAATAAAAGCAAACATTCCGACAAGGATTGCTTTTTCTGTTGCTGCCAACGCAGATTCTCGTACTATTTTGGATCAAGGCGGCGCCGAAAAACTTCTCGGTATGGGAGATATGCTCTTTCTTTCTGCAGAACTTTCCAAACCAAAACGTGTTCAAGGTGCTTATGTATCTGAAGAAGAAGTCAAAATGGTAACGGAGTTTGTGAAACAACAAGCAGAGCCCGAATATAATGAAGAAATTACTTTACAAAACGCAAAGGCAAACCGGAGTGGAGAAATAGGAGATATAGATGATGAACTTTTTTATGATGCCGCAGACTGCGTTATTAGAGCCGGTAAAGCATCAGCCTCTCTATTACAACGAAGACTTCGCGTTGGCTATGCTCGTGCCGCAAGACTACTAGACATACTTGAAGACAGGGGTGTGGTCGGTCCTCAAGATGGTGCAAGGCCTAGAGATGTACTTATTGATGACATGAGTGAGCTCTCAGACGGAGAAATGTAATGACAGCAGCTGTTAAGTTCACCCGTAAAACCTTACCTCAAAAAGAGGGACTAGGAGAAAAACTAGCAAAAAAAAGAATCTCTCTTGGTTTAGATATTAGAGATGTCGAAAAGGCTATCAGAATCAGGGCAAAACATATCGATGCAATAGAAAGTGGGAACTACACTGGACTTCCTCCTGACGTCTACGTTCGCGGGTTTATTTCAAATTATTCAACCTTTCTGGGCCTTGATCCCGACAAGGTCATCAGATTATATGAAAGGGAAAGAGGCCTAGAAGAAAGTGCAAAAAATATAAAAAATAAACCTTCTGGAAAGGTATTGAATACGCCCAAGTTGGTGATAACACCTAAAACTATTACTATTTTTTTAATAACACTTTTCTTTCTTCTGATCTTTAGTTACATTGGGTGGCAAGTTAATATATTAACTTCTCCTCCGATATTATCCATATCTGGACCTGCAGACGATTTTACTACATCAGACAACTCCGTAGTTGTAGCCGGAGAAACATCACCCGGCTCTACCCTTCTAATTAACGAAGTCGAGGTCGGTATAGGTCAGAATGGTAGTTTTAAAGAAAAAGTAAACTTACAAACCGGGGTCAATATTATTAAAGTAAAGGCACTAAACAAGCTAGGTAGAACTAATCAAGTAGACCGAACTGTAGTGTCACAGTACATCGGAGCTGCAACGCCTGCGCCAGGCGCCTTCGAAGTGAAGGTGACTATTGGGCCCAGATCGGCGTCATTACAGGTGGACATTGATGGTAAAAAAGTTACCGAAAAAGCTATTATCATGTTAGCTGGAGTTTCTCAGACATATAAGGCGAATGAAACTATCAAGATTACCACAAATGATGGCGGATCTGTCCAGGCAACCTATAACGACCAATCGGTGGGCTTTCTAGGAAAGGCAAACGAAAATACTACCAGAGAATTTGTAAAAGGAATGACTATTAAATAAGGAGTTTACTATGGCCAGCGACTATTCATTTGATATAACATGCGATTTCGACCATCAAGAAATGGCAAACGCAATTAACCAAAGTAAAAAGGAAATTATCGGGAGATTTGACTTCAAAGGAGTTCTTGCCGATATAGACTATTCAGAAAAAGAAAATCTAATCACCATTCATACTGAAAGTGATTACAAGCTCCAATCGATCATTGATATTATCGAATCAAAAATGGTTAAAAGAGAGCTTAGTTTAAAAGTCTTGGATAAATCGACACCTGAAGAAAACGCAACAGGAAACACAATTCGTAAAAAAATTACCCTCAGAAGCGGACTTAATAGTGAGGATGCAAAAAAAATCTCTAAAAATATCAGAGATTCATTTCCTAAAGCAAAGCCATCCATACAAGGTGAGGAAATTAGAGTCTCATCCAAGTCAAAAAATGAACTACAAGAAATTATGCAGTTACTCAACTCTAGCGACCTAGAAATGCCTCTGCAATTCGGAAACTATCGTTAATAATGTCCAATATGCGGGATGTAATAGTAATTGGTTCTGGCCCCTCCGGTATTTTCGCAGCGATTGCGGCAGCAAACTCCGGCTCAAAAGTCTTATTAATCGAAAAAAATAATTTGATAGGCAGAAAGATACTAGCAACTGGCAATGGTCGTTGTAATTTAACAAACGAAACTATCTCAGCTGATAATTATCATGGCAGTGTGTCAAATATTTCGATGGATATAATCGGCAGATTTAACCAAATTCAAACCATCAAATATTTTAACGGCCTAGGTGTAGTTACAAAAAAAGAGGATAGGGGCAGAATTTTCCCAGCTACGAATCAGGCAAGTACTATTGTAACGTCACTATCAGAAGAACTTAAACATTGCGGCGTAAAAGTTTTACTCGATTCAACTGTTAAGAATATTGAAGTTACAGATAATTACGTTGTATTTCTTGAAAATGGAACGAAATTCGAATCAAAAACATTAATACTAGCGACTGGTGGAAGGGCAGCACACCAATTTGGTTCAAGCGGTGATGGTTTATTTTGGGCCAAAAAACTAGGGCACAATATTACTGAAATATATGCAGCTCTTACACCAATAGAAATAGAGGAATCATTTATATCAAAAATAATGGGCGTTAAGTTTCCAGTAACAATATCTGCAACCGTAAGGGATGAACCTTTAATACAAAGGTCTGGTGACATTATTTTTACTCATTTCGGGATTTCTGGACCCGCCGCTATGAGTATCGCCGGGATAGTTGCACCCAAGATTGGTAAAGAAGTAATTAAGTTATCTATTGATCTAATACCGAATATGTCCGAGGAAGAACTTGATAAAATGTTATTAGAACAAATTGAAAAGTACCCGAAAAAATCAGCAGGAAATATTATCGCTGGCGTTCTGCCAAAAAGTGTCGCCGAGCTTATCGCTAGTATTTCAAAACTAAAAGATAATCAAAACGCTTCAGAAATTTCAAGAATCCAGAGATTAACGATTATTAATAACATCAAATTTTTTAGCCTGACAGTAAAATCTGTCCGTCCTCTAAAAGAAGCACAGGTAACATCTGGCGGCATACCTCTCTCCGATATAGACGGAACACTACAATCAAGAATAATCCCGAAATTGTATTTTGCGGGGGAAATTTTGGATATAGATGGAGACTCTGGGGGTTATAACTTACAATGGGCTTGGTCAAGTGGTAAAATAGCGGGTGAATATGCTTCAAAAAACGCACAAAAATAATTTACTCGTTCATAACACTAGATGGATTTTTTTATCCATCATATATCTGCTCATATTATTACAATATCCGCTCAGTATGGCAGCGAGCAAGCTTGTTTTCCACCAAGACCTCGTGTCAATGATACAGCCTAGCTATCTTATATTGTGGGGGCTCATCAGAGTAGCCGTGATATTACCATTGATATTCTTTCTCTCGCAAAATATAGGCTTGGACGGAGAGGACATATACTTAGGTTTCAAAAATAACAAAAATCTCTTTCTTTTTACTTTTTGGGGAACCTTTATTTTTACGATTCTTGGTGTAATTCTATACCCCTTCTTTTTAAAAAGCGCCTCTTTCACCCTGATTTTTTATCTAACCAACTTTCCTATATTTATTTTATACGCAGTTAGTAATGCCTTTGTAGAAGAAGTTTTTTTTCGAGGTATCGGTCTCGAGATGTTCACTAGAAAATATGGTTTTTGGTTCGCTAACTTCTTTCAAGCCACTGCCTTCGCGCTTATTCATGTTTTTAACCCCATGAGCAGTAATCTTTGGCTTTTCGTAGGACTAACCTTTTTCCTTGGTTTGGCTTGGGGTTACATGACAAAAAAATACAAAAGTTTGCTGCCGGCCATAGTAACACACGTTATTGCCGACATTTTCGTAGCAATCAGTATTTTTTAAGCGAGTATAAAATGCTATAATCTACATATGGTTAGATTTAAAAAACAGATTCACAAGCAGTTTCCTCATCTTGGTAAAGCTGATCTCCATATACACAGCAACTTCTCGGATGGAAAACCGTCAATAGAAGAAATATTAGAATATGTCGAAAACGAAACAGACTTTTGCGTTATCGCTATAACTGACCATGATACAATCAATGGTGCCATATATGCCAAAGAATTAATGGCGAAAAAAAAATATCGTTTTGACCTAGTTGTGGGGGAAGAAGTATCATCAAATGAAGGTCACATCCTTGCACTTTATATAAATGAAAAAATAGAACCTTTGCAGCCAGCCCATGAAGTAATTAAGAATATCCACAAACAAGGCGGAATTGCCATCGCAGCTCACCCGTTTCTCACCACTAGGTTTAACAGTAATAAGGTCTACGCGGCTAAAGGGATCGGTGCGGCCGGTTTAATTAAGGAAAAAAACGGCCTCGATGGTATTGAAACAGTTAACGGAATCCCTACCTATGAACAAGAAAATCTAAAAGCCAAGTACATTAATCAGTTACTTCTTTTCGAAGCTGAAGTTGGCGGAAGTGATGCCCATATTTTAGAATCTATAGGAAAAGGCTTCACAATTTTTGAAGGCCAAACAGCAAGTGACTTAAAAGAAGCTATTTTAGATTCACAAACTCAATCCATGAATGACAAATGGGAACTTAATGGTATTTTCAGATACGCTTTTTTTATGTGGCCAAAAGGTTTTCGTATCTTAATAAGAACTATTGTTTTTGGACCCAGAAAAAAACAAGCAGAGATTATAAAATTCCCGTCCCATAGAAGGATGGAAAAAGAAATAAAAAGCGAATCTGCAAAACAAATTACGGAATAATACCCGTAAACGTAAGAAAGATGCTATGCCAGAACTTCCTGAAGTAGAAACAATTGTAAAGCAACTAAACAAAGTTATCTCGGGAGAAAAGATAACCGATATTGAAGTACTTAATTACGGTTCATTTACTGACGACGGAAGGAAGATTGCAAATATTAAAATTTCTTCAGTCGGGAGACGAGCTAAGACTATAATTATATCCTTCGAAAACAAACTATGTTTGCTTATCCATCTCAAGATGACTGGTCAACTTATATATATCAACCATGGAACCCGACTTGCTGGTGGTCATGCTTCACACGAATGGCACGAAAAACTCCCTAGTAAACATACCCGCGTCATTTTCTCTTTTGGAAAAGATAAGAAATTATATTTTAATGATTTAAGAAAGTTTGGCTGGTGCAGGGTAGTGAATCAAGATGGATATAATAATTATTTTTCTAAATTCGGCCCTGAAGCGTATCCATCAATAGATACCAACTACCTTATAGAGCGGGCCAAGAGGTCGCCAAAATCGCAAATAAAAAAGTTTATCATGGACCAAGGAGTTATAGCAGGGGTGGGCAATATTTATGCTGATGAGGCTCTATTTAAAAGTAAAATTAATCCCGAAAGAGTGATATCAAAAGTATCTCCGACAGAATGGAACTTGTTGTCAACTAATATATCTGATATCTTAGCCTTCTCAATATCGAAAGGCGGAACAACGGACAGTGATTATTTAAATGTATTTGGAGAAAAGGGTGGCATGCAAAATTATCTGAATGTCTATCATAAAGAAGGCGAGATGTGCCCATACCACTGCGGTGGGACAATCGAAAAAATAAAACTAGCAGGTAGGGGTACACACTATTGCCCAAGGTGCCAAAGATAATGATATATCTACTTTTTGGAGAAGACAAATATGGACGTGACCGTTTTTATTCTGGATTAAAGGAAAAACTGGGTTTCGTAAATGATAGTATAAATCTCACCTTTCACCGGAATACTTTCGAAGTAGGAAAGATTATTTTAGAAGCATCATCGTTACCCTTCTTATCTGACCGCCGAATGATTGTATTAGAAGGCGTTTTTAAGTCTAAGGATAAGAATTTTTTAGACACTTTTGCAACATGGCTCGAAAATGTTCCCGATTTTACCGATATAGTTATTATAGATAATGACACACCAGACAAAAGACTGAAAATATATAAAAATATTAGTAAATTTGGCGAAATACATGAATTTAAACCAATGAGTGTCGCAGATATAGTCTCGTATATAAAAAAACGAGTATTGGAAAAAAGCGGTACAATTGACGAGCTTACTGCCCGCAATCTACAGTTTGCCTGCGGCACTGATCTAAACTCAGTCAATAATGAAATAGATAAACTTATAGCTTATAATCCCAACATTTCAACTATTAACGTGGATCTATTGGTAGACGCCGGGTATTTTAACCGTATTTTTGACCTCACAGATGCAATATCGAGTAAGAATAGTAAAAAAGCGCTGTATCATTTAGAAAAACTTCTAAGTATTGGCGAGGAGCCACTTGGGATACTTGGCATGATAGGGGGGCAGGTTCGCAACTTATTATTGGTGAGAGATCTCCACGAACACAGATTAAACGAATTCGAAATACAATCTAGGACTAAACTTCACCAGTTCGTTGTACAAAAATCTCTTGGCCAAATTCGTTATTTCACTATGCCCCAATTACTAACTATGCACGAAGCTGTATTGAAAACAGATTCGATGATAAAGCAAGGCTTTGGAGATCCTACCACTTTACTAGAGCGTCTGGTAATTCGTTTAAGTAAAAAAGAGGCCTAAGCCTCTTTTTTTATAGTTTTCTTGGGAGTAGTTTTTGATTTTGCAGAAACCTTTGGTTTAGCTAGAGAAACCGGCTCTTTAATAGAATTTAGCTCTATCGATTTACCTGTAGTTCTCTCAAGTGCCTTAGCAAGCCTGGATTTCTTTCTTGCCGCGGTTCTTTTATGGATAACTCCGTTTTTAGCAGCTTTGTCTAAAGACTGAACCGCAAGAGAAGCTAGCTTGCCTAGATTTTTTGAGTCACCGGCTGATTCTTTTTTGACAGCCTTGACCTTAGCTTTATAATCTGCCTTAACTACTTTATTACGATCGTTCGCCTTACGGCTTTGTTTCATTGCCTTAATGGCTGATTTTGTGATTGGCATTGACCTAAATCCTTCTTATTTGCTATCAGATTTTAGCACAAGATAAGAGTGTTGTAAAGGATAAGATTATAAATAATGTTTAATTTGAGAAGTTATGCACAAATCTATTTTCCCTTTGCTAAGGCTTTTAGTATGAATTTAACAGGATAAATCGATTGACAAATAGGGCTCCTGAGCCTATAATACTAACACGCTGAAATGCGTAGAGGAGGTAGGATGTTACCATTACTCATGTGGGGAGCCGCGTTTGCGTTTACCTACAAGGTGCTCAGCATTCAAAATCAATAATATCGCGGAAGCACACGATAAGACCACTGCTAGTCAGTGGTCTTATCAATTATATTAAATACAGATTTTGCCGTATCGTAACTATAACCTCGGCGGTTCAAATATCCGACTATTTTTGCAAAATTTTCTTTTCTGGCGATTTGCGGTTTATATCTTCGCAAAGCCAATGACTTAGCACTTTCTATAGTAAAATCGTCTGCAATATCGCCCAAACAATCTTCAACGATATGTTTGTCTACTCCTTTTTGAGTCAGCTCCTGCCTCAATAACACCACTCCTCGGTTAAGAGATCTTTCTCTTACCCACATCTCTGCAAAATGCTTGTCGTCTGCATAACCAAGTACTCGCAATCTATCTAAGCAGGTACCAATTACTGCCTTGTCATAGCGCCTTCCAAGTTTTTGCCAATATTCTTTTTCAGATTGCATTCTTCTAGATGCTAATAGCAAGGCAGAAGTCATACACTTCTGATATTCTTCTTCTACGTCAATATTAGCTATCTCAAAGGCCGTTACCTCTTTATTCTCATAAAGTCCCAAAGAAGCCGCAGTAGAAATTAGCAAACCTGAATGAAATTTACCATCCACATACATATTAAAGCGGTTTTTCGTATGAGCCTGTGGCTCAAGCGATGTTATCTTCATTTTATGAGACTCCGTATCTACTTTGAAACAGCTGCTATTCTGACTTGCTTTTCAATTTCGGAACATATTTTCGGGTTATCTTTTAAATACTGCTTCGCTGCTTCACGGCCTTGTCCGATTTTTTCTTCTTTATATTCATACCAGGACCCTGCCTTTCCAACCAAACCGTACTTTACCCCCAAGTCTATAATCTCGCCAGTTCTAGCTATTCCCTCGTTGTACATAATATCAAACTCGGCAACTCTGAATGGCGGTGCTACTTTATTTTTTACAACTTTGACTTTTACACGGTTGCCGATAACGTTGTCACCATCTTTTAGCTGCTCACTACGGCGTATGTCCATTCTTACAGAAGAAAAAAACTTCAAGGCCTGTCCACCAGAAGTCGTCTCTGGATTGCCAAACATAACTCCTATTTTCATACGTATTTGGTTAATAAATATTACGACGGTATTTGATTTAGATATAGCTCCAGTCATTTTTCTTAAAGCTTGAGACATCAATCTTGCCTGAAGGCCCATATGGGAGTCGCCCATATCACCTTCTATTTCAGCTCGCGGTACTAGTGCTGCGACTGAGTCTATAACCAAAACATCAATAGAATTGGATCGGACCAGGGTTTCGGCAATTTCTAAGGCCTGCTCGCCAGTATCTGGTTGCGAAATTAAGAGTTTATCGATATCAACTCCAATATTTTTAGCATAATCAGGATCCAGAGCATGCTCTGCGTCGATAAAGGCAGCAATACCGCCATTTCTCTGAGCTTCCGCTACTACATGATAAGCTAAGGTGGTTTTGCCAGAAGACTCAGGTCCGTATATTTCGATAATTCTTCCTTTAGGCACTCCGCCTCCGAGTGCTAGATCCAGTGATAGCGAACCTGTAGAAATTGTTTCAACGTGGCAGTTACCAGCCTCTCCAAGCTTCATAATCGAGCCTTTACCGAATTGTTTTTCTATCGCGTCTACTGCTGTCTGTATATTGTCCATTCTCTCCGTATTGCTTGCCTGTTTCTCAGCTTTTGTTTCTTTGGTTGTCATCTTTTCTCCTTATTCTTTATTATATGGGTAAACTATATATGTTATTTTGCCTAATAAATTATTTACCATCCCTGCTTCAGCTTCTTTTATGGTCTTGCCAGAAACCCATGGATTCATCCAAGTATCATTGTACTTGACAAGCCAATGACCGACCTGGTAATAGTCATTTGGCCCAAGGTAGACTACAGAAAAGCTTGGTATCAAACCTGTTGTATATTTTTTCCATTTATATGCCAGTCCGTTCTTATTCAGAACTTTTGATATATCGGGGCAATCGCAACCATAATTCTCAATTTTTTTGATATTAAACATTTTTATTGTTTCTTGATAAGATTGATCTAACAAGAGTGCAGTACAAGCTACCCCGCAACCGAATGGATCTTCTTGAGTTATTGGCTTACATGAAATTTTTTTGTTCATTTATAAATCCCCCTAATATTTTTCGTTTTCAAAGTTATTTGGACGAAAATCAAGCTGCTCTATTGGGATTCTAATAGATACGCCATATTTTATAGCATCTTGCCAATTATCTCTTAATGAATTTGTATGGAAGACTTTGTTCTTAAAGATAATTATCAATTTACTTCCATCTTGATTGTAGAGATGTGTATACCAGCCCTGGTCTTCTTTTAGATTCCTCTGAATATCTTTGATAAATCTATCAATGTTATCATTATTTAGTTCTAGTTTAAAAATTAACCAACTTCCGTCAGTTTTCTTGCTTAATAATTTATAATCAGAAAATATTTCTGCCTTAGTCAAACTATTTATAATTACGAGTGCGTGAAATTTTTCCATAATCTTAGAAATTATTCTTTACTACGCCGATAACCTTACCTTGAATCATAAATGTGCCAAGCTCGGGTATAATCGGTGCATGATTAGGATTATCACTCATGGGTTGGAAAACCACTCGTTTTTTGTCTTTTTCTATTCGATATTTTTTAACTGTTGCCTCACTACCCATCAGGACAACTACTTTATCTCCCTCGTCAGCACTGTTTTGTTTATGAAAGATTACGTAGTCGCCATCATCGATTCCGCCCATATTCATAGAATCGCCTTGGGCACGTAGCATAAAAACATCTGAAGTATAATGTACAAATGCCTTGGGTAGGGGGATAATCTCTTCTACCATTTCCTCAGCCCAGATAGGCATACCGCAGGCTACATTACCAACTAGCGGAACTTGTATGATATCATCATTTGATTTGATATCATCGCCGGTATTAAGTATTAAACCTCTTGCCTTGCCATCAACTTTGGTAATATATCCTTTTGCCTCAAGAGCGTTAAGATGAGATACCGCACCCATAGGGGATGAGCAACCAAGCCTCTCTTGTAGCTCACGAACCGTCGGGGCTTGGCCAGTTTTTTGGACAGAATCTTCTATCCAACCGAGAACTGTCTTTTGTTTTGTTGTTAATGCTTTCACTGTGCCTCCTTTTGTATACCAATAGTGTATACCTAGAGTTATCCACATGTCAAGAGTTTTGTTTAGTATACAGTTTTAGTGTTCTATTTTGATAATATCAGCATAGTTCTACTCTGGTTCATTTTGGCTGTTTGAGCATCAATAGCCTGCCAGAGAATATCCCATGAATAGTGTTTGTTTACACCATTACCAACGCCGGCATCGTTGGTAATTACCCCTGCAGCGTCATAGCCCTTGATAAGTAAGATGTGATATACCGTATAAGGCCCATACATACTATTTTGAAGCGAATGAGTCATCACAGGAACGAGAACTGGAGAACCTGTCGCAAGAGCCCTTTTAATATCTGCTTCACCAATATCCTTCTTTACAACTGGCTTTAAGCCATAATAATTTGCAGCGAACTTTCCCAAAGTGTCCATAGATAGATCTGCCTCAGAACCATAGTTCTTAATTTGCCAAGACTTCATATCGCGGAGTGTGGTGTCGTCCATGGCATCTGGTATTTTATTCGCCGGGTATGTGGTCCCGACCAGAAACTCATGATACATAAGTAGCGCGGCCTCTTCACAAGACTCTTCGTGAACTGCCCAGTTTGAGAATGGTGCTTGAGCCGCATATGGAACTGTTATATCTGCGCTCGCCGGTAAGGATTTTTCTATAAACGTAGTAATCGTGGGCTGTATTGAAACAGTAGGATTTTTTGCTGTTTCAATCGGCGCCGAAACTCTTTCTTTGTTATTTAAAACTTCAGAATTTATATATTGATATCTAGCAATCCCTATTATTGCTCCGCCCACTATCACTGAGAATATATATAAACATAAAACTAATATTTTTTTATTCATCTAATACCAACCTATTTACGATTAGATTATACACTAGCTTGCCAGCGGGAGTCAGCCGAAAGTCCGTAGTAATATATTTTGCATCTATCAAGTCTTGCGGTAAGGCTTTTGAACCCAACAATTTACGGTATTCCTTCTTAAATGTTGTGAGAAGGCGCATCGCCGACAATAAATTCATTCTATTTATCTCATAAGCGGAGAGGGTGTCTGCTCGTTCAGACATATTACCCAATAAATATAGCTCAAAATCTGTCGTATTCGTTAATATTTGGTTTCCAAGCCTTGATGTAGCGCCGAGCCCAAAACCATGATAGTCTCTACCTTTCCAAAAATCGAGATTATGTCGACAATTATGCTTATTGCTGGTAAAATTCGATATTTCATACTGTTTGTAGCCCAAATTTGAAAGTTTCTGCCAACCCGCTATTAGCATATCTGCCCTAGTGTCTTCCACTAGTAGAGTAAACTTCTGCGGTGTTTTTGACAATTGTGAGCCCTGATTTATTTCCAGGTCATAAAATGAGATGTGATCGATGCCTAAATTACTGATAATTTCTATTCCTCCCAGCAGACTTTCGGTACTTTCTCCTGGCAATCCAGAAATTATATCAATTCCGATATTTGTAAAATATTTTTGTGTCAAAACTATTCGATTTATCGTCTCGTTTGAAGTTAGTTCTCTGCCAACAATACTTCTAGCGTCATTATTAAGCGTTTGCACACCTATACTAAGACGATTTACTCCGGATTCCTTCCAGCTAATAAGATTAGCTTTTGTTATATCTTCTGGGTTGCATTCTAGCGTGATTTCTATATCTTTTCCGAAAACTACACAACTATTTAGTGTTTGAATAATTTTACTAATATTACATTTTTTTAGTAAACTCGGCGTTCCGCCACCAAAGTATACTGTCTCCACTCTGTTGTTCGAACGTAGCCGATAACTACTTCCCAAGTCGCCTTGCTCTCTAGAAAAATATTCAGAGAGTCGAGTTTTGATTTCTTCACATAGCGCATCCACATACTCGTCTTCCTTCTGAACATCGCAATGACTCAAAAATGCGCAATAAGCGCACTTTGAATGACAAAAAGGAATGTGAATATATATATTCATTATTTCTCAGTTTTATTATCCCCAATAGCAGCCTTAGTTGCTTTATACACCTTTGCTGTCCACCAGATTAACCAAATAATCATTAATACTATTATCGTCATGAGCAGCCACGTATTAAGACCCATACTATTATCTAAAGCCGAGATATTCATTCCGTAAGTAATATATGTAAGGAGCACCCCGACCCACAATCCGATTACCACTAACATAGTGCGAATGAGGTCAAAGGCGTGTACGCGTTTTGTTTCTCCCATAGTCATAAGCCACAAAGTAGTTGGCATGTCAGAAAACTGTGGTTTCCAGTACAAAAAGCCGAAACAAGCTAGCATCAGACTTTGTATAAAAGGTATCATGAATACATAAAATATTGATTTGTTGCTCCAACCATTAGCTGGTCCATTGAATCCAAAATGCGTTGGTATCACACTAGGTAGCTTGTCCCAATAATATAGTGCTATAGCCCAGCTTGCCAATGTTAGCAGGGTCGAAATTACGAAGCCAATCTTATGCCATGTTTTCATTTCGCTTCTCCCCAGTTATCGCCTACTCCGATGTCTACTACTACAGGCACGTCTAGCTTGACTACATTTTCCATCTTTTTCTTTACAAAGTCTTGTACTTTTTGGACCTCGTCTTCTGGAATTTCGAAAACAAGCTCGTCGTGAACCGTAAGAAGTAGCCTAGTTTTAGGGCTAAACGTAGTTAAATCTTTGTCTATTTCTATCATCGCAAGTTTGATAAGATCTGCGGCTGTCCCTTGAATCGGCATATTCGCAGCCATACGTTCTGCAGAGCCGCGAACCGCGAAATTCGAACTATTTAGCTCTGGTAAATACCGTCTGCGCCCAAATAAAGTTTCGGCGAAACCTCTTTCTTTTGCTATTTTTACAGCTGCGTCTAGATAAAGCTTAACGCCTTTGTATGTTTCGAAATATTTATCAATAAAATCTTTAGCACTTGCATACTCAAGATTGCTTTGGCGCTGTAGCCCATGGGCAGAAACTCCATATACGATTCCGAAATTCACGATCTTCGCTGTACGACGCATCTCTTTGGTCACATCTTTTTCATCGACTGCAAATACTTTGGCAGCTGTCGCCGTATGGATATCTATGCCATCATTAAAGGCTTTTATCATTTCAGTGTCACCTGACATATGAGCAATAATTCGTAGCTCTATCTGGGAGTAATCTGCAGATAATATTTTGTTTCCGGGATCTGCAATAAATGCTTTGCGTATCTGCATGCCTGTCTCTGTGCGAATAGGAATATTCTGGAGATTTGGATTTGTAGAAGAAAGTCTGCCCGTTGCCACAATAGCTTGGTTAAAGCTAGTGTGAATCCGTCCAGTTTTAGAGCTAACAAGCTTCGGCAGGGAGTCGATATACGTACTCTTTAGTTTTGCAAGCTCTCTATATTCTAAAATTTTTTCTATTATTGGGTGACCAGAATCTCGTAGCTTTTCCAGTTGCTCTGCTCCTGTCGAGTAACCGCCAGATGGTAATTTCTTTATGTCTTTTGGAAATGGTATTTTATTTCTAAGGTCCAGGTTGTCATAAAGCACTTTTTGCATTTGAAGAGGCGAGGCAATATTGAATTCTTCACCAGCCAATTTGTAAATCTCTGTTTGCAGCTTTTCTATTCTTAAACCAAAAGATTTAGACAAATCAGAAAGCAAAGGCAAATCTATTTTTACTCCATTCATTTCCACACGAGCCAAAACAGTTATCAGTGGTGCCTCTATTTTGCCCATCAGTTCATTGAAGCCGCCTTCTGCTAAATCTGTCTGCAGATGATGGTATAAGCGTAAAGTAATGTCAGCATCTTCGGCGGCATAAAGTGCAGCTGAATTGATGTCCACTTTATCAAAAGTTATCTCCTCTTTACCTTTTCCTATCAGTTCATCGATTTTCGTCATCTCGATACCAAGCTCAGTGAAAGCTAGCTCGTCTAATCTTTGAGCTCTTGCATTAGGATTAATCAGATATGCCGCCACCATAGTATCAAAAACGATACCTTCAAAACTAAACCCGTTTGCAAAAAGTACTTCGTAATCAAACTTGATATTATGGCCGACTTTAGAAACCTTCGGATCTCGAAGTATCGGATCCAAGTGCCTTATAACGGTTTCCTTTGATAGTGTATCTCCACCTAGACCAAGTATCGCAATATAATATGCCTTACCTTCTTCAAAAGAAAACGATATTCCTACCAGATTTGCAGAGATAGTATCCAATGAATCTGTCTCTGTATCGACAGCGATAATTTTCTGAGCCGACAATTTACTAGCTAGATTTACTAGTTCTGCTTCATTATTAATGAGAATATAATTTTCTTTGGTATAATGGTCTCGGCTTTCACTCACTACCATGTTGCCATTATTATCATATTTGTCATCCTTACCCTCCCCCTTGTCATTCCCGCGTAGGCGGGAATCCATATCCTTATCGTCCTTATTCACTGGCAATCTAGTTAATAATGATTTAAACTCAAGTTCACGAAATAATTCCAATGCTTTATCTCGGTCAAATTGGTGCGTTTTACAATCATCTTCGCAAATATCGAGTGGGATATCACGAACTATTGTTGAAAGATGCAAGCTGAGATAAGCACTTTCTTTGCCGTCTTCTAGTTTCTTTGCAATTGAGGACTTTATTTCATACAAATTGTCATATAAATCGTCTAAACTTTTGTATTTTGATGCGAGATCGATAGCAGTTTTTTCTCCGATGCCTGCGACGCCTGGAATATTGTCAGAAGTATCGCCCTTGAGAGCCTTTAAAATGACGAATTCTTCTGGAGTTAGACCATATCTTTCCATTACTGCTGCTTTATCATAGATAAAGATATCCGAAAATCCTCGTTTCATTGTGTAGATGTGGACGTGGTCATCGACGAGTTGCAATTCATCAAGATCGCCAGTAACAACGTACACTTCGTAGTCGTTTTTAAGCTTTTCTGCTGCCGATCCGATAATATCATCTGCTTCGAAGCCTTTTTGTTCATAAATTGGGATATTTAAGGCATTAATAACATCATAAACACGGGGAAACTGTGCTACCAGGTCATCATCCGCTTTCTTCCTTGTGGCTTTATAGTCCGCGAAATCATGGTGACGGAAAGTTTTTCCAGGAAGATCCATCGCCACCGCTATGTAGTCTGGCTTCAGATCACGTAAAACGTTTAACACAATCATCGTAAAACCATATACAGCGTTCACTATCTCACCTTTTTTGGTGGTGAGTGGTGGGATGGCATGATATGCTCGGTGAATTAATGCATGACCATCTATAAGTACAAATTTTGGTCTTTTCATAGGTATATTATAGCAGAAATAAGCCCCTAATGGGGCTTATTATTAGTACAAATAATCTCGTAGTTTTTTGCTTTCACGATGTTTCTTAAGCTTTTGTAGTGCCTTTGACTCGATCTGCCTGATACGTTCACGAGTAACGCCAAACTCTTGCCCTGTTTCCTCAAGAGTGTGAGAACGGCCATCATCAAGACCAAACCTCATACGTAAAATCTTTTGCTCTCGCGGAGTAAGAAGCTGCAGAACATCAGCAATATTCTCTTTCAGAAGTTGGTAGGTAGCAGCCTCATCGGGAGTGACCGAATCACGATCCTCGATAAAGTCCGCAAGCCTACTGTCTTCTTCTTCACCAACAGGTGCTTCAATAGAAACAGTATCTTCTTTAATCTTTAGGATGTAGTTTACTTTTTCTGTCTCAATCCCCATTTCTAGAGCAATTTCTTCAGGAAGCGGCTCACGCCCAAGCTCTTGAAGTAATCTTCTCTGAGTTCGGATAAGTTTGTTAATGGTTTCTACCATATGCACTGGAATACGAATAGTCCTAGCTTGGTCGGCAATGGCACGAGTAATAGCCTGACGGATCCACCAAGTCGCATAAGTTGAGAACTTAAAGCCCTTGGTATAATCAAACTTAACTACAGCACGAAGAAGGCCAGTATTTCCTTCTTGAATAAGATCGAGAAGATCCAGACCTCTACCGATATATTTCTTAGCAATCGAAACTACTAGTCTCATATTTGCTTCTGCGAGTTTCTTTTTTGCTTGCTTATCACCTTTTAATATTTTTTTAGCCAAATCTACTTCTTCGGCTTGGGTTAAAAGCGGTATTTTGCCGATTTCGCGTAGATACATTCTGACTGAGTCATCGGCAAGCTCTGAAATATCATCAAATGTTTCAACAGCAGCTGGGTCTTCGTCATCCTCACCCCAGATCATTTTTTCTCTATTATCGACGACTTCGATGCCCTGTTCGGAAAGTGTTGCATAAAGTTCATCGAGCTTCTCTACGTTTTCTTCAACTTCTGGAAACTTTCCCAAAATTTCTTCTTGTGTGACGAAACCTTGTTCACGCCCCTTAGTAACTAGTGCTTCTACTATTTTCCCAAAATCTTTTTCTTTAGCCAATTTTGCTCCTTTAAATATTCGTAAATACTTATTTTCTTATGTTTTTTTGGTAATATTGGATATTTACTGCTTAGATATTTCTTTCTTTTTCTATAAGTTTTTGAAATTCTTGCAATAATTTTGCTTGTTCTTTTTTGTCGGCAGACCTTTCTGCAACCATTAATCTATTGTTGAGCTCATGTTTTTCGCGCTCGATAACGTCTTTTTTGAGTCGAACAACGGTATAAAAAGTCTCTTCGAGAAGTATCTCCTCATCAGCTTCAGAAAACTCATCTTCAGTAATCATAACCAGTCTATCGACATAATCAGATTCTTCTTTATTCAATTTTTTTTGCCATTTCTTGGTGTCGAATTTGGCTTCTTTTGCGTAATATTTTTCTATCGTGACGACTATGTCTCGGACTTTTTCGTCCTCAAAGTCGGATACGTTCAATTTATTAAAGAAAAATTCGCAATATTTAGGTGAGAGGAGCAACATAGACAACGTGTGCTCTTCTTTGTTTTTTGTAGGCGATTTGTAAATTGTCGCCTTTTCGCTATCACCAGAAGTCGTTTTTACCGGAGTATTTTTTACTTTTGTCAGGGCATCGCTCAAAGCTTGCTCACTGACATTTACTTTACCGGCTAATAATTTGAGATAGTGCTCTCTTTCGACTGGGTCTGGTAGCTTTTTTATCATCACAAGTAACTCTTTGGTTGCTTGCTTTTTATCTAAAATATTCGTTATGTTGTATTTTTCAAAGGTGCTGTCAAAAATATAGTCTACAACATATTTAGCCTTTTTGCAAGCCTGAATCCACTTCTTCGGGTCACTTTTTACTAGGTCAGCGGGGTCCTTACCTTCGGGCACACTAATCACCTTGATATTGAATTCACGCTCCCAGGCGAGCTCGATGGCTCGACGTGTCGCATTCTGACCTGCCATATCAACATCAAAAGCAATTTTAATATTCTTGGTAAAACGCTTTATGATGTCTAGTTGTGCCACAGTAAGTGCGGTCCCACTAGAGGCGACGACGTTATTTACTCCTGCCTGGTGAGAAAAAATAGCGTCCATCTGACCCTCGACGATAATAATGTGATCTTGCTTACGAATCTGCTCTTTTGCCATATCAAAACCAAAAAGTATATCTGACTTGTGATATATCGGCGTCTCTGGAGTATTAATATATTTTGGCAAAGAATCGTCAAGAACACGAGCCGTAAAAGCAACGATCTTACCACTCGCGTTACGAATAGGGAAAATAATGCGGTTATAGAATTGGTCAAGAAGTCGCCCGTTTCTCTCTTTTGCGACACCGGCCTTTATCAAGTCTTCTTGGATATAACCGAGCTCGCCCAGGTCTTTCACTATTATTGTGCCCGAAACAGGTGCGAAACCGAGATTAAAAGTTTTTATGGTTTCTTTTGTCATGCCTCTATCAAGCAAATATTGGTACACCTTCTTATTTTCTGATTTATATAGTTCTTTTTCGTAAATATCTGCAGCTTGTTTACTAATGTCAAAAAGCTTATCTGTTGGCTCTTTTTTGGCCTGATAATTGTCTGGTAATTTCACTCCAGCCTTATCGGCAAGCTCTTTGAGGGCAGTTTGAAAGTCGATGCCTTCGATTTTTTCGGCAAAAGTGACGATATCCCCGCCTTCACCACAACCAAAACAATGAAATATTTGTTTTTCTGAACTCACCATAAAGGAGCCCGTTTTCTCATTATGAAAAGGGCACAGGCCTTTCCAGTTCCTGCCAGCTTGCTTTAGTGGAACATATTTTCCGATGTACTCGACTATGTCCAGCCGATTCTTTATTTCATCAAGTTCATTCAAATCCACTTCTCCGTGGCGGTATTATAGCTCATCCAAGACAAATTTTGAAGTTATTTGTCTTCCTTCTGAGTCCCGATATATTTAAAGCGCTGTTGTTCTTTCCCTTCAATAGTAACTTTACCAGTAAACATATCAAAAGGCCGCATCCAAATAGAACCACATTTATAGCCTTCTGAATCGTATAGCATTTTGTATACCACAAATATTTCTCGTGTTTCTGTATTGGTACCCACACCCATCACCTCGTAGTCATGCCCTTTATAATTTCGATATATTCCAAGTTTTATTTCGGGCAATGTTTGCTTCGCTCGAACCTCTCGAACCTATCGTGTGCGACGCCACATATAGGGCAAATCTCTGGTGGATTTTCTCTAGCACAGAGATAACCGCAAACTGTACATCGCCATACTGGTAATTTTACAACATCAAATTCCTTTTTTGATTCCATAATCACCCCTTCTATCTTAAACTTTCTTCTTTCTGGTATTGGCTTAAGCCGGCTTTTACCTTCATATATATCTTTTGAAACGTATAACCCACAGTAACAAGCTCCGTAATCAATTATATCGGCGTCACGATAATCGCACGGGCAGACAATATCCAAATCCTCAGCACGTTTACCTGTCGCCAGCCTACAAGGGCAAGCCTGATATCCATACCGGTCTTCGTTAACGAGTAGACTTTCTAGTAATTCCTTAGTAAATTCAACGTCTGGATTTAGATAGTACCCTCGTCGTTGATTGAGTTCTGCCAATTTACCCCTAAGGTCATTAACTCTTTCTTTTTCGATCATTATTTAAGACTTTCGCGAATTTGATCTTCCTCAAAACCAAGAATAACCTTTTCGCCCTTATTAACCACGATCGTAGGGAAAGAGGTTTTGGGATTGTATTTATGCATCTCCAACATTACCATCTCCCCTTCATCGCCATCTACTAGGTCAACATCAATATAGCCATATTCTACCCCTAAACTATCAAGAAAGGACTTGGTTTTACGACACCAAATACACGTTGAAAGTGTAAATAGCAAGAAATCTCCCCTGTTTTCACCTTCGATTTTATTAATAAACTTTGTATAATCCATGTTATATAATCCTGTTAATCAAATATTCAACGGAGGAAAGTGCCAGAAAATACTACCCAGCTTACCAATCATCAAAAAACGGTTATCCGCGAAAACCTCAATTAAGTTTATACTTCACCACTTTCTAACCAATTTCTGTATGAAAAATTGTCTTGTCGATATGATTCGATTTTATTTGAATCATTAAATTGCAGTAAAAAGCCCTCTAGATCTTCATAATCTTGTACAATTTCAATATATTTACCACCATCTAAAGTTACTTCGCTTTTTGTTCCCCTGTGTAAAGTGCGCACTATTTTTAACAATTCATCGACCGACTGTCCGCTATCGCTAGGATTAATTAATTGGCTAAGGATATCAAGACGCCTATCAAGGCGAGCCCTTTTTTCTTGCATAAAGCTTTGTTCTGAAAGACCCTTGTTTTCAGACACCACTAGTGCCTGTGCAGCCTCGTCTCTTAAAAATGTGGCGATAGAATAGGCTTTACTCGCCTCTGAAATTGTCCTTTGGACCCTTTCAGAATCTTTCCCCCCCGCTCCTTCATAAAAATTTTCTATGTCGTCTTGAACCTGAAGGCTAGAATTATCAATAAAAGTAGTATCTACCATTTCTCGCATCGTTTCGAAGTCCTCCGGTCGCGGATAATCACGTTCGTTCATATCAATTCCTTATTAACACTACCTATATTATACCAGATACGTAATAATTACTTTGGTAAATATACATAGTTTTCGCTTGGGGAATAATCATAATATAAAGTCCCTTTGGGAGAAGAGAAAATTTTACTCGCTAGCCAGATATCTCCGACAGCTCCCGCAGTGTTGAAAACAATCGCCACGTACGCGATGTCGCTAAGGAGAGGGATTCGTAAAAAAAATATCAACAAAGAAACTATATTTATAACGAATAAAGGCGCAAGACCGACTATGAAATAATCTCGCCTCCGCATAAATTGTTTATCGGCCATCGCGTAAGCTGCGAAGGGCATGATTACACCATACTTAACCTTATAACCGAATAATTTAAAAGTCATTCCGTGTATTAGCTCATGTACGATAATTGTAATTAATACCACCAACATTGCCCCGAGGAGTTGCAAAGGGTTTAAAGAACCTGATGACTCACCGGAAAAAGATCCGTTTTCGATCCAAAAACGCAATATATTAAACAATATTAGAGCGGCTAACCCCATAAAAAGACTAACGATAGTTAGCACGATAAAATTAAATTTGATACTTTTACCTTCTTGGTAGCCTTTTAGTTGTGGTATTTTCATAATGTCCCTTCTTGCAAGTCCGTCGGTTAATAATAATTAGATAATTTAACGCTGTGTCACGAGAAATAACTCTGTCAGGACCTCATTTGCTACTTTTTCCAAAGGTTGATTTGCATTAATAACCTGTACCCCTAAGCTCATTATCTTATCTTCCAGATCTTGTTTCCAGGTCAAAACCCACAGTTGTGTCTCGAGGGTTCGTGCAAATCTATTTGATGTTCTGTTCGTTAGACGCTTTTTTGTTTCTTCGTTATCTGCGACCAAAAGAAAAGTTTTATCGAAAAGCACAACCATTTCTTCTATATTACTACCGATACCACAATAATATGCGTCGGCCGACTTATTCATTTTTATTAACTTCTTTAAAACATCGATGTCACATAACCAATTATATTGTTTCATTTCATTCAAATCACTGCCCACGTAATGATCTGCGACTTTGCCGGTTTCTTTGTGCGTCATAGTAAAAAGCTCAGGAACTTTCTCAATATCAAAGGAGTTCACACCCCTACTTTGAAGTTCGGCGCTTAGTGCAGACTTACCACAGCCAGCTACCCCTGTTACAAATATTGCTTTTCGCATATTGTTTTCCTAATTTTATGTATTTTGTCCGTTCGACTCAGTCTTTAACTTTTCTACAGACACTGTGCTTATTCGACTAAGCCTAACGGCTTCGTTCAGGACAAAAGTCTGCTTTTTATGTCCTTCGATTTCACTCAGGACATTCGACTTTAATGTATCGCCCCTGGTCGAAGACCATGAGCGAATCCGGTGCTGCCGGATGAGTCGAATGGCGGAGAGGGAGGGATTCGAACCCTCGAAACCTTGCGGTTTACACGCTTTCCAAGCGTGCGCACTAGGCCAACTATGCGACCTCTCCTTAGACCGAGCCATTATAGCTCATTCTCGATCATATTTATAGTGATATTAGCGGATTTTTCTAAATTTGTAACTATTTTTCAAGACACCTGTACGGCATATCTCAGAATAATATTCGGCACTATCTCTTGGTTTTCTTTCTTGTGTCTCATAATCAACTTCACATAAGCCAAATCTTGGTCCAGAACCATGGTTCCACTCAAAATTATCCAACAAGGCCCAATGTATATACCCCCTGACGTCAGCTCCTTTAACCATTGCCTGATGGATATAGTCCAAATGTGAAGCTATATAGTATTGCCGTATTTTGTCTTTACAGTCTGGAAGTCCATTTTCTGTGACGTATATTGGTTTACGATATTTGCGCCAAACTCGCATCAAAATATAATAGATACCTTCTGGGTATATTTTGAAGCCTCGATTAAGCTTTTTCGAAATTTCTTCTTCATCTCCGTCAGCTTTTTTTCTTTTTCCTAAATCAACCTGCATAAAACGCGTAGAAGTGTAGTAGTTAACGCCGATAAAATCCTGATATTTATCAATCTTATCAAGAAAATAAAAGTTCCAAAAATACGAAAACGTGTTTAATACAGGATTAAGGATCGGTATATAGGGTATGTAAGGGATACCGTATTTAATAAAATTATTTGCAATACCAACTTTCGCATCTGGGAATGATTTGTGAATCGCTGTATATGCTTTCTTGTGAGCTTTTATGTAGTTTTGGGTCGCTTTATAAGCTAAGATAATATTTCTTTTTCGTGGTGGACGGTCGCCTTTTATATATGAATGCCCTAGATACAGAGTTGGCTCGTTTACTGTTATCCAAAAATCTATTAGGCTACCTAGTTCTAAAATAATTTTATAGACAAATTCCTCAAAATATTCAGATGATTCATTATTCACCCAACCGCCTAAATCTGAAAACCAAATCGGGTTTGTGAAGTGATGCAGGGTTACAAAGCTTGTCATACCCAACTTTTTTAGTTCCAATAAGACGTCTCTATAGTGCTGGATCTCGTTGACATCAAATTCTCCTAAAGCTGGCTCAATACGCGACCACTCTATAGATATTCTCTGACAGTTTTGATTTAGGTTTTTCGCAATAGAAAAGTCGTTCTTATATAAATTATAATGATCACAAGCAACGCCAGAAACTTCTCCGTTCTTTACAAAACCAGCTTTTTCAAACTGATACCAATCATTTTTGACGTTACCGCCCTCTACTTGGTGAGCCGAAGTCGCTGAACCCCAAAAGAAATTATTTGGGAATTTTCGTAGCATTATATTTCGATATCCTCAAAGAGTTCATCTAGGTCAAACTTATAGTTCTGCGGCTTTAGCAGCCATTCAAACTTTTCTGGGCTCTCAACAAAGCTATTATATAATAATTTGTCTTTCATAATCCCCCAGTCTGGTTTTTCCAGAGGTCTTACTATCTTGATCGATTTAATTTTATAATTTGCATTTTCTTTTAGCCCATCGCTAGTACGTATCAAGGCTCCGCCAACTTTTTCTTTAAATAATGTGTAATCGGACTGATTCGGATTATCGCGCTTCTGAATATCCATCTCGATAGCTGGCTTATTTCCGACATTCATACTAACATGACCATAATTAGGCGGCATTACAACCTTATCACCAGCACTTGTGACTACCCAAATTACATCTACTGCCCCATCTTTGTCCGGCTCACTTTGAAGTAAATATTCGAAACCGTCTGTAATGGCTTCATATATTTCCGGATATGCGACGACCGTACCTGGGACATAACCATGATAGTGACCGACTGTTTTTATGTACTCTTTCCCGACTTTTCCTGGATTTATCACAGTCAAGTCGGCCATAAAGTCATTGTCTACAAAGATTTTTTCGTCTACAGTTTTTTCGAAATATCTAGCACCATAATAAAGTACGCCTTGGCCTTTTACATTATCTTGATAGGCATATTTACCATCATCAAAGGATTTTAGCCAATCTATCGCAGGCTTATAGTCTTCATTTTTATATCCGAGCTTATTCGCAATCACCGTGAAGCCGAGGCCCGCACTATTATTATTTTTCATAAATACATTGTAGCAAAAATTTTCTATAAAAAGAAATCGACTCCGTGGCATAATAGCCAGCGGAGCCGTTGATTAGGTGTGTGCAGGTACGCTGCGGAGGGAATGGCAGCGTACCTGCACTTAGGTGGGAGCCACATAGGCGTAATCAGTTCTCGAGGAGGGGGGATGACCTCCAAGGACTGGTGGTAGAACGCCCAGGACTCTTGAGTAGTTAGGTTGACGAGGGGACGGAATCTAACCGCCCATTTACCGAGTTTACACTCGACGGCAACAACCATGCCAAAACCTCGTCGTTTATTGCACGCACTTCGTTAACGCGGTGAGCAGTATAAACATTACTGCGGTGAGCAGTAGTGGAAACCCAAAGTATACCGCGCAACTCGAAGGTTGCTTGAAGTTTTTGAACATTTTGCGCTCCATTCATTTGAAGTGTTTATGGGGCGCTCCCATTACTAATGTCGCTAGGCAACACTCGATTGTTATTTTATCATATTTTGAGCAAATTGTCAATATTACTTATTGACAAAACCATTATTAAGACTATAATAACGGGTATAAATGCGTTTGAGTTGGGAGAATGGGCCCAACGAGCAGACTAGTGAACATTCACCCCGTGAAAGTAGCTAATTCCGGCAGAAGTCCGTTACCACACTTCAACCGATGTCACTCAATCGAGCTAACAGAGTCGGAAACGAGGCCTTATCAGTAATGATACGGCAAAACAAGGTGGCACCACCTCTTGAAGGTCCTTGTAAATATTTAAAGCTATTTGCTTCGAGTGTTTACAAGGTTTTTTAAATTAAGGAGAATAGATGATAATAACTAAAGGTACCGGAACAATAAAAGTGACTATTGTTTGTTGTTTGCATGGTGATGAAATTTTTGGAAAGAAGTTTTTTGATTATTACACTTCCAAAATCGATAAATACCCTGAGTTAAAGCTAATACTCGCTAACACAAAAGCCCTAAAACAAAAAACAAGATATATCGAAGAAGACCTGAACCGTTGTTTTCCTGGAAACTCAACAGGAAACTATGAAGAACGTTTGGCTAGTAGAATGATAAACGCGATAGGAAATCCAGAATATCTAATAGACATACATACTACTACATCTGACACACTTACAACGCCGATCATTACAAATATAGATATCAAGACAAAACAAATTCTGAACCTTACGGACTTTGGCACCATTATATATATGGTCAAAGAGATGGCAAAACACTCACTAATCGGACAATACGAGATAGGAGTTTCTTTTGAGACTGGGATTAAATATTCAAAAACTCCTGAAAGTTTTCAAGAAATTAAGGCTGTTATTGAAGGTTTGTTATCGGGAAAAAAACAAACACCCATATCTAGAACTATCTTGAAAGTATCAGAGACAATATCAAATGATGTAATATTACCAATAAATGCAAAGAACCTAGAACTGATCGAGGAACTCGGCTTTTACCCGTTTCTAATAGGAGAAGATACCTATACGGAGTTTCAAGGTTTCGCAGGCAGATATCACAAAACAGAGTTAATATAACCGCTTTATTAGACATCAATGATTAATAATATTAAAATGTAAATGAATAGGAGAGTTATGACAAAAAAGAGAGTTTTTTCTGGTATCCAACCAAGCGGTGACCTACATATAGGTAATTATTTAGCAACTATCTACAAATGGGTTAAAGAACAGGATGGCAAAAATAATATTTTTTGCGTAATGGATATGCATGCAATTACTGTACCACAAGACCCTGTTTTGCTAAAAAGTCGAACACTGGAAATTGCTAAAATATATCTCGCAGCGGGGATAGACCCAAAAAAATCCATAGTATTTGTGCAATCGACAGTATCAGAACTATCAGAACTATGTTGGGTTCTAAATTGCTTTACTTATTTTGGCGAAGCTAGCAGAATGACTCAATTCAAAGACAAATCAAGAAACAAAGGAGAAGCCGTCTCTGTGGGACTTTTTGATTATCCGGTTCTCATGGCCGCCGATATTCTGCTCTACGACGCTGACGAAGTACCCGTAGGAGATGACCAAAAACAACATGTGGAGATAACTAGGGACATCGCTGAACGAATCAACAAGCGTTACGGCAAAGTTTTTGTTATGCCAGAATTTACCACCAACAAAGAAGCAACCCGAATAATGTCGCTGACAGTCCCCACTGAAAAAATGTCAAAATCTGACGATAATCCAAATAGTAGAATCGAGATTCTAGATAAACCGGAAGTAATACTCTCAAAACTAGCAAAAGCAGTAACCGATTCAGACAACAAAATCATTTTCGACAAAACCAATAAACCGGGGATCTCCAATTTATTAAACATTTTGTCTGTATGTACCGAAACTCCTATTAAGGATCTCGAAAGAAAATATGCCGGTGTTTCATATGGTGAATTTAAAAAAGACGTTGCTGAATCCGTTATTAAACTACTAACACCGTTCCAAGAAAAATATAACGAAATAAGCGATGAATATGTCCTAAAAGTATTGAAAGACGGTGCAACTAAAGCAAAGCCTATTGCTGCAGAGACTCTGAAACGTGTACAAGATGCCATCGGGCTTGGTATTTAACTAACCATATCTCCTAAACGAATCGCGGCCGGTGGCCCAGCAACGAAACGTATTTCATTGCGGTCCCCGGCCGCTTATGTTTTCTTATTGCGAACTAGCCATCCTTGTCTGGCCATATCTTCACCGTACCCTCGCCGTACAGCTTCCTGCACGATCTCCTCGAACTCCTGAACTTCGATGGGAGTTTGCGATTTGCAGTGATCAAGAAGATGAATCCGAAATTGGACCTCCGTCATCTCCCCTACGTGCTTAGACATACGCCTCACCTCCCTCGTCTAGAGTGGTCCGATATCAGCGATGATTCGCAGGATATCTGAGTGGAAAAAGGCTTGAATACCTTTTATTCCATACCAGATAGCTACAGCGTAGATCATCAAAAGGACAATCGTGAATAGTGCAAGAACAAGTCTTTCTGACAGAGTCACCCCCACAGGAACTAAATACGCCTTCCTGGGTGCGTCCCCGGATACTTCGTATCCGCGTCCGCCTTTTTTTAGCGAATCGGAATAGAAGCTAAATTCACCGTTATTTGTTTCGAAGGTAATAATACCTTCCTGGCCGAGACATTCTGTCACAACACCCTCATCGGAGAGGTTATTGCTTTTGACAAACAGATGCCAGCCAATCCACTTACCTATCCTAATTCCAGACATTTGTCTCCCCCCTAAGACCTAGTTGTTCACAATAGACTGCTTACAAGCTTTCTGTGGCTTGTATCCACCCTTTTAAACAACGCTAAAAATGCCCAAATAGCTTATTTCTTCCAAATCGTAGAATCTATAGGTTGATTTCCGTTTTCTGGCTCAGAAGTTCCTGGCTTATAACCCCTCATAACTTCTCCGATTTTTTGTAATGTTTCACTTTTTGTTTTTACTTCTTCTATATCGATATTAGGAGAATCCAGTATCGGGACGGGTGCTCCCTCTATCTCTAGATCGATAGATTCCAGAGCCTTTTCTATGGAATCGTCAGAGACTTCGAGGACAACATCTTCCTCTACTGGTGCGTACTCAGGTGTTGGGGTAAATATTTCCTCTAACGAAAAACCGTTATCGCCAGCGATTTCCTCTGGCGTATTATCGATTGTTTTCTCTATCGAGATAAGCTCGTTTACGTCTTCTTGCTGAGTTCCATTGTCAATAACTTTAATCTCAGTTATTTTGACTTCTTCTACAGCTACCTTTGGGGGTTCAGCCTTCTCTACCATTACTGAGATGGGCTGATTTTGGGGCTTACCTAGCTGAGCATCTCTGAAATTCATTATTTTTGTTATGATTTGTTCTTTATTATTGGCTATTGTTGCATTTTGGACTTCGAAGCTTGCCTCTAGAGCCTTACCATTACCGCCAAAGCCTTCTGCTAAAGATAGTACGTCTTGACCATTTAAACCGCGCAACAAACCAGTAATATTGGCGTTGTTCTCGACTAGTACTAGTACGATATCAGTTCCTGGAGTGCTGCTAAGGAGCTCATCCAGTACAATTTGAACATCTTCGATAGAGGCTTTTGCTGTGCTCAGATCTTCTTTATTCACAACCGTATAGACGATTCGATGTTCTGCGTCATATTCAAGACCTGATAGCAGCTTGCCCCAAAGTTTCAACGTTTGAATCGGTCTAGCCTTATATAAATTTTGAATAATCTCTTGCTGTCTCGCCCCAGCTGCCAACATCTGTGCTGATATTGTTAATGATTTTGGCGTAGTATTAGTATTTTTAAAGCTAGCCGTATCGGCGATAAGCCCAGTAAGTAAACAAGTCGCCACATCAGCATCAAAGTTCCCTGGCCCGATTGCCTCAATAATAGATACTAAAATTTCTGCCGTAGAGGTCGCTGTCATATCGACCAAGTTAACGGTTCCAAAATGCTCGTTTCCTGCATGATGATCGATATTGATTATCGGTACTTCGAAAAATAGTTCCGTATATTTATCATAAACGGGGTCAATTTTTTCTACATCCTGTGTGTCTAACACGAAAATAAGGTCGTATTTGTAATTACCATCTACTATATTCAAATTTGATTTCGCAATTGCTTTACCACTAGGTGTGATAACAATATTAAGAAATCCATTTTCTTCGTTATAAGCGATTTTTTCAATTTTGTTTGCGTTTTTATCAATCCTAACGATAAGATCTCTTTGGCCTGATAGTTCACGACCGATCTTCTCAACACCAGGTAGGAACAGGTGAGCCGTCTCAACGCCTTCTGACAATACCAAAGAAACTTCCTTGCCTTGAGAAACAAGCACTCGTTCGAGCGCCAGCATAGAACCGATAAGATCACCACCCGAGTTTTTGTGGCCAACTATCAAAATTCGCTGATTACTCTTTATCAGTTCTGCTATTTGTTGTTTTGGGGACAATTCCATGCTTGCTCCTGGTTTTTCTGAATTTAATTTGACCACACATAATAACGCTTTATAGCTCCTTTGTCAAGGGTGACGAGAACAAATGCTAGTTTCAGATAATTAATTAAGGAAATAAATAAGCAACCCAGTATGAGATATACTATAAAAAGTAAATTATTTGAGTTCTGATAGAATGTTTCCGATGACCTTGGCCTCATTCCATTCGACTTTTTTATCACCACCGACATTACGATATTTTTGATGTCCCATTCCGGTAATTACGACCGTATCGCCTACTTTTGCCAAAACTAAAGCTTGCTTAATCGCTTCTCTGCGGTCGAGAATTATTTCATAGTTACCCTTGCGAACTCTTTCGACACCTTCAGCTATGGAATCGACAATCACTGCAGGATTTTCACTGTAAGATTCTTCGTCAGTAATTATCAAATAGTTTGTCATCTTGGCAGCTACTTCCCCCAGAAGTGGTCTTTTATCCTTGTCTCTGTCACCCGTAGCGCCAAAAACTGCAATTATTTTACCCTTTGTAGTTCTTCTAAGTTCTGAGAACAAAAGCTCAAATGCATCAGGCGTTACGGCGTAGTCTACTATTATCTTAATCCCAATATCGTTTGGGACTTCTTCCATCCTGCCTAGCACTTTTTTTACCTTTTCTAGCCCTTTGATACATTTTCCTGGATTCAAAGAGAGTGCCTTGCCTACAGAATAGGCGGCTAGCTGATTATAAATATTGAATCTTGCCGGCAAACTAGACCTTACTTCGTATTTTGTCTTGTCATCAACCAGAGTATATTTGGTCTCATCTTCAAAATACATATTAGTTGCCCAAACTTGACCGTCATTTATACCAAAGGTTATCTTCTGATCCGCTTCAAAACCCATAAAGTATTTGGCTTCTTTGTCATCTGCGTTAACGACTATCGTCTTTGGGGCGCTTTTTTTAAATGAATTTTTGAGGCCAGAAAACATAAGTCCCTTGGCATTACGATAGTTTTCCATAGTTTTGTGAGTATTCAAATGCTCTGGGGATAAATTAGTAAAAACAGCAACGTCAAATGGTACCCCCCAAACTCGATTCATGACTAGCCCCTCACTGGCTACTTCGATTATTGCATGAGTACAACCAGCATCTACCATCTCTCGCAGCTTCTTTGGTGTCTGCCAACGGCCAAGAGTAGTTCGATTTGTTGTGTTTTCAGCTCTTTTGCCAGCAATTTCAAAGGCTACGGTTGATAACATCCCTGATTTTAAGCCGTTTTCCTTAAAAACTGATAATATAAGCTCCGTTGTCGTTGATTTACCATTTGTCCCAGTCACCCCCACGACTATCATCTTCTTTCCTGGGAACCCATATCGGATATTCCCCGTTATGGAAAGCAATAGATGATAAAAAGGCTGTGCTGATGCAAAGACTTTCTTGGGAATAATTTTTCGTCCAGTATTTAATATATTATCGATGTTCATTTTTTGTGACTTTCCTCAGAAAATTGTATGTATGAAAAGCACTATACCACTTTTTATCAAAAATACAATCATAAGCCCCTGCGAATTTTACTACTTCACCGCCAAAACCCCTCTTAAAGCGTGTGATACCTGCCCAGGGATGATTTTCGTCTTCATCAGGTGCAATCCCCCAGAAATCATATAAAACACAGCCACGACGCCTAGATTCTAATATAGCTTCCCATTGAGCCAAGTGATTCGGCATCAACTCCCTACACTCATCGCTAGAAGCACCGTGCAAATAGGTCGCTACTCCGCCGTAGAAAGTAACAAGGATCGCAGAAAGGATTTTATTCTCATATTCTGCAATGAAAAGTGCAATATGCTTTCCTTTAGTTAATGAATAGAGCATCCGTTCATAGTGCGCTAGCTCAAAAGGTGTATATCCCCGTTCTTTTAGGCCCAAAGAGAGTTCATGAAACTTTCGCAGATCTTCTAGTTTTGTGCTCATCCTTACCTGGACTCCTTTGCGGTATCCAAGCTTGATATTATATCTCCACTTTGGTTTCATTTGGGCGAGAATGTCATCATCTCTTGGTTCTATATCAAGAACTCTAGTGTTCATCGGCGAAAATTGCTTACTATTTGGTGAGTAGGTACCAACCTTCTTGAGCTTTAAATCGACAACAATCTTTTGGGAGATTTCAAAGGGCTCTACCCTAAGAAAAACACATGATTCTTTTTCTGCTATCTCGCCCGCTTGGCGTTTAAGAACGGACCAAGTTTCCTCATCACAGACGGGACCCTTAGGACAGTACAAATAACTTTTATCTTTATATAAAGGTTTTTTTATTAACAGTACCGAAACATCATTAAGTTTTATTCTAAAAGTTTTATTGCCCAATGCCTCTTGATAATCTTCCCACTGCTCCGATTGAAAGAGATTGTTTTTGCTATCTGACAATATGTTCAATGTTTTACTCATGTCTAACATTCTATCATCTGAGACCAAGAGCTTAAAGTACAACCTGTGTTAGAATATGCTTATGAATATTTTAGCAATAGAAACAAGCTGTGACGACACCTCGGTGGCGATCGTTACAGATGGTAGTATTATCCTAAGCTCAATTGTGGCAACACAGCTCGAACATAGTGCTTATGGCGGTGTTGTTCCAGAAGTGGCTGCTAGGGAGCATATCAAGCACATTATTCCCGTTTTGGAAGAAGCTTTTCGCGTCGCCGAAGTAACTTGGGACGAGATTGATGCAATCGCAGTTACTGAAGGTCCTGGCCTTATCGGTTCACTAATAGTCGGGGTAAATACTGCGAAAACTTTGGCCTATATATATAACAAGCCCCTCATCGCAGTTCATCACACAGAAGGGCACATCTATGCAAACTGGTTGAAGAAGAATTTGCCAGAAGTGCCTACTTTCCCCTTGGTTTGCCTAACGGCATCAGGTGGCCACACCAACGTGATTTATATGGCGAAGCACCTTAATTACAAAATTATCGGAGAAACCCAAGATGACGCCGCCGGTGAAGCTTATGATAAAGTAGCAAAAATGCTCGATCTCGGATATCCGGGTGGACCAGAAATATCAAAAATGGCTCTTTTGGGCAACAAAGAAGCTTACAGGCTACCCATTACTGACTTGACTTCGGCGCCAAAAAGAAACGAAGAAGGATTTCTGGTTAATCCAAAAGAGAGTCTTGACTTCTCGTATTCTGGCCTCAAAACAGCCGTTCTTAACCTTATTAAAAGAGTCAAAGCCGACAACGAATCGCTAACAATAAAGCAGAAAGAAGACATCTCCGCATCATTTGAGTTTACCGCAAATAAAATAATGTCGAGAAACCTTGCTCGTGCAGTCAAAGAATATAAACCAAAAACCGTTTTGTTGTCTGGGGGCGTTGCTGCGAACACGAATCTAAGGAAACAAGTTATCGAAGAGCTCGGTGATTATAAAGTAAATATATTTATACCAGATATTAAGTGCTGTACCGATAACGCTGCCATGATAGCGGCGGCCGCATATCAACATTCCTTAATAGATGATTATTGTGATGCGAAATCCTTAGTCCCAGATCCGAATTTAAAACTTATCTAAAGGCAAAAGCCTCAGAACCGTGTGGTTCTGAGGCTTTGCATCGTGCATAGTAGTTATGCCTTCGAGCGGTGCTCCCAGTAATACAGGAGCCATACCGCTGCCCATGCAAGTCCTCCCGCGAACGAGAGGAGTGCAGCTGGGCCGACATTTGGGTTTCCGCCTGTGGCGATTGCTGTAAACGAAACGAGTCCGCCGAAAGCGCCGAGAAGAATCCCCGACACAACATTTATGACCATCCATGTCCAACGCGGCACTTTTGGTGCCACAACTGCTATTCCAGCAGTCAAAACGAGGAGCGGCCAAACGGTAGCAAAAACCTGTGTGTACATTACTGCCTCCTGTGGTGTGGGCTAACCTTTATGGCTAGCGACTACAACTACTACTGCAAGGTGCTGTTCCTTACGGAACTAGGATATACTAACATAATATTGCATTATTGTCAATAGTGTTAATTGACAAAAACGATAAAATATTCTAAAATTCTGTCACAGACATCGAGCTAGCTAGTCACTAGTGAGTCTCGGGAAGAAAGCATTTAGCAATTAGAACCCGACGGGTAAGCCCGTAATAGCAGAAGAGTAAGTATCCCACACTAAGGAATCAGGATGGTACCGCCCGAGAGGGCTCCTGAGCTAGGTGTGGTTTTTATATAAGGAAAACAAATATGGAAATGGCAAAAGCATACAGCCCGGCCGAAAACGAAAAAAGAATATACAAATTTTGGGAAGATAATGGCTACTTTAAGCCAATAATCAAAAAAGGTGAAAAGCCCTTTACTATAATAATGCCTCCACCAAATGCGAATGACAATCTGCACATCGGTCATGCTCGCTTCGTATTCGTAGAAGATATCCTCACTCGCTACTGGAGAATGAAGGGACGCCCTACTTTATGGGTCCCCGGGGCAGATCATGCAGGCATAGAAACGCAATACGTATTTGAGAAAAAATTGGCCAAAGAAGGCAAAAGCAGGTTCGACTATGATCGCGATACACTATACCAAATGATATGGGATTATGTTGTGGATAACCGTAATAATATGGAGAATCAACTTAGAGCACTCGGTGCCTCTTGTGACTGGTCCAGAGGTAAATACACCCTAGATCCAGCGATTGTCAAAGTAGTCTATCGAACGTTTAATAAGCTTTTCAAGGACGACTTAATATATCGAGGCGAGAGAGTAGTGAACTACTGTGTCCGCTGTGGAACTGCCTTTTCTCAACTTGAGGTTGATTACAAAGAACAAGACGACAAACTATACTACCTAGATTATGGTACCGTGACTATTGCAACCACTAGACCAGAAACCATATTTGCCGATGTCGCAGTAGCGGTGAACCCAAAAGACAAAAAACTGGGAAGCCTAGTTGGCAAGATCGCTACTATTCCACTCATAGGAAGGGAAGTGCCAATAATAGCTGATGAGCTTGTAGAAATAGGGTTCGGTACGGGCGCGCTCAAGGTTACTCCTGCCCACGATGCTACAGATTATGAAATAGGACAGAAACACAACCTTCCGCTTATTTCTATCATCAGCAAAGAAGGAAAAATGCAGAATGTTCCAGAAGAATACGTGGGACTGCGGCCGAAAGCAGCTAGAGAGCTAACAATAAAAAGGCTCGAGGAAGCCAAATTATTAACAAAAACAGAAGATTTGCACCATTCCGTTGGTAAGTGCTATCGTTGTAATACCGTTATAGAACCCTTATTAGAAGATCAGTGGTTTATTAAGGTAGAAAAACTAGCCGAATCTGCACTCTCTGCGATAGAAAACAAACAAACGACCTTTAACGCCAGAAAATTCGAAAAGACTGCGATGCACTGGCTTACAAATCTACGTGACTGGAACATCAGCCGGCAGATAGTATGGGGAATAAGAATTCCTGCTTGGCATTGTGCTGGTTGTAATAAGTGGACAATCACTGCAGGGGAAGTACCTCCTACCTGTACTCATTGTGGTTCGTCCAAGCTCACCCAGGATAAAGATACCTTCGATACTTGGTTTTCATCTGGCCAATGGCCTTTCGCTGCCCTAGAAGTAAACAGCAAAGAAGATTTCGACTATTTTTACCCTACTACTGTAATGGAAACCGCTGCCGACATATTACCATTCTGGGTAATCCGCATGATGATGCTCGGAATTTACGAAACAGGTGAAACTCCTTTCGAAAATGTGGTTTTACATGGACTTGTTCGTGATAAACAAGGCTTAAAGATTAGTAAATCCAAAGGTAACGTGATTGATCCAGTAGAGATGGTGGATAAATATGGCTCCGACGCACTCCGAATGAGCTTGGTTTGGGGCGCCTTAATTGAGAACGACGTAGCTGTTTCTGAGGAAAACATCAAGGGACAGAAGCATTTCGCAAATAAAGTTTGGAATGCAGCACGTTTTGTCTTAATGAACCTAGAAGATTATAAAATTGTTTCACGTGAAACAATTGAAAAAGAATTAACCCAAGCTGATAAAGATATCTTAATTAAATACGAATCTACCTTAAAAGTCGTAACGAAAGCAATTGAGGGCTACAAACTAAGTATTGCAGCAGAATCGGTATATTCCTTTTTTTGGCATGATTTCTGTGACATATATATAGAAAACGCAAAAACCAGAATTCAAGATAACGACAAAAGCAAAGTTGCAGCGCAACACACGCTCGACTATGTACTAAGGAATTCGCTAAGAATGCTCCATCCATTTATGCCATTTTTAACAGAAACTATTTGGGAAGAGCTAAAAGAAGAAAAACCTCTAATAATTAGCTTGTGGCCTAAGTAATATAAGACCGAATGCCTCTGTTTACTAAATATGTTTCAGGCCGTCAGGTCGTAGCCAATGTTTCACGTGAAACATTGGCGAAGAAACATCTACAGTTAGCACTACGTAATATATAGTCCTGTTAGTATAGTTTGGTATTCTGATACCGCAGTCTTATCTCCGAGTTTTTCTGCGACAGAAATAAGCTGTTGATAAGTTTGTGGATAATATTGATCTTTTGCTAGAGATTCAACCAATTCTTTGTAGGCTAAATTCAAATTTCCATTTGTTTCATCCGTATTTGCAAGCGAATTTAGGCCATCTCGCGTAATAAGGTCTTTTTCACGCCCCTCTCTAAGTAAGGCTAACGCTGTTTGTGGAAAACTCTGCGTATTAAAGTAATTATATGCCGTAGACAACAGGTAAGTCTTATCAGTTTCTGTTAGATTAATTTTGTCTAAGACGTATATCGCAGAACACTCCGGATTTTCTCTGTAGTCTATTCGACAATAAGTATTATTTAAGAAACCCCGAGATGGATCATCGGTTTTGAAACCCGCCAACTCTTTTCTTACTGAATTAATATCACCTCGACTTAGATCTGTTTTAATTAATAGCTCATATTCCGAGTCCGTCAGGTCCGTAATACTATAATCATGAAATAATTCTTTCGCGCTATCGTACCTACCTAGCTGATAATATGCTTCTGCAGAGCCTAATTTACCGACATTGTTATTAAGCCTTGTATAATACTGAATTGCTAGCTGATAGTCTTTTAAGGCATAGGCCGATTCCCCTGCCAAAACTATTGCCGCCTCGGTTTCGTTTAGCGCTGCCGAGGTCTCCGAGTACTTTAGTCTATCAGTATTAGTAGTAGTGTTTTCTGCTTTGCGTAGGTATTCTTTTGCTAATTGTACTGTTAATAACTTTAATCCAACGATTAGTATGGTTCCTAAAATCAACACTGAAAATGCCAAAATAATATATTTTGTCTTCTTATTTTGTATTTCTTTATCTAAAGTCATATAAGAAATATAGCCTGCTATACAGATTTTCACAAGTTTTACTTGTTTAATAAGCCTAAATCAAGTATAATTTGACGGCAATATGAGCTAAATAGCTTGAGCTAATGCGGAGAGGTACCCAAGAGGCTGAAGGGGCGGGTTTGCTAAACCTGTAGGTCGGGGTAACCTGGCGCGAGGGTTCGAATCCCTCCCTCTCCGCCAATATAAGGAAGCAACTCAATGATTTCAAGGAAAATGTGCTTATCTTTGCTAGCTGTAATTGCAGCCGTAACAGCCGGGGTCATTATTTATTTTTATTTTTTTGGATACAATTGTTATGGCAGAGGAATGGGACCAGATGGTCCGGTTTCGGAGTGTTATAGGGGTCCATCAAAGGAGGTGCCCGGCATCGTATATTAAGAGGTTTAGAGCAGGTTATCCTGCCGCACGGAAGGGTGCGAGAGCGGTTGAATCGAACGGTCTTGAAAACCGTCATACCAGCAATGGTATCGTGGGTTCGAATCCCACCCCTTCCGCCATAAATCTCATAAAGGAGATTTATGCCCTGAGCGAGTAAGCGAGTCGAAGGGCAAAAGATTACAAGCCAGAATTCCCTGAGCATAGTCGAATGGACACATTGCTCTGAACAGAGCCAAAAGCTGAGTTTAACGGGAAAAAATGTTAAAAATATATTGAAGATAAAGATCGCTAAAATTAATGACCAAGTAGTGGCCTTTTTTATTTAGATAATAAGGTGTACCATCTTCATAGAAAGGGGTAAATATGGAAAAAAGACTAAAAAATCTCAGAATATATAATGCTATTGTCGGTATTATACTTTTCGCGCAAGGTGTTGTGATGTGGACAATATCAAATAAAGATGCCTTCGCGCAGATCACTACTAGTTACTTAGGTAAGCAAGGAAATATTCCCGGTATGCCAACCCCAGCTTATGGAGTTGCCTTTGCTCAGTGGCAGCTAGGACCGATAGTAGCTTCGTTCTTGCTATTGTCTGGGCTATTTTTGCTTGGCTCGGCTTTCGTTTGGCGTAAAAAGTACGAAGAACAAATTCAAAAAGGAATGAATCTTTTTAGATGGGCTGAATATTCTATCACTTCTTCAATGATGGTAGTTGTTATTGCTATCCTCTGTGGTATTTATGATTTATCGACACTTATTTTGATCTTTTCATTAAACGCATGCATGATTTTATTCGGTTGGATGATGGAGATTCAAAACCAAACAACAAAGAAGGTGGACTGGACTGCGTACTTATTCGGTTGTTTTGCCGGCTCAATGCCCTGGGTAGTAATGGGACTATATTTTTACAATGCTTTAGCAGCAGGAGGAAGCGCAGTGCCAGACTTTGTTTACGCCATTTTCTGGAGTCTATTTATCGCCTTCAATGTTTTCTCGATTAATATGATTCTTCAGTACAAAAAGGTCGGAAAATGGAAAGATTATATATATGGCGAATATGCTTATATAACTTTTTCTTTAGTCGCTAAGGCCCTTCTCGCATGGCAAGTATTTAGCGGAACTCTCAGATAAATCATTTGAGTCATAAAACTACTTATATACAAAGTACGACAAGGGGCCTACCAGTCAGGGTTGGCGTTCTCGGGTTGTATGTCTGTATTCTGTTGTATTAATTGACTAGTAAGGGTGGGTTCTTCACTCCCTATTGCTTGACGGGAACGTAGCGACTCATCTCGAAAAATTTGATCCAACTGAACAGATGCTTCACGAATTGTTTGCAAGGATCTCTCCCATGCGGAATTATCTTCGGTCCTAGCCTCTTGTGCTTCCTTTGTAAGTGGTATGATTCTGAGAGCAGAATCAGCTATCATGGGTCTGTAGTCTGGTAGAAGTTTTGGTGCTAATATCTTAAATATTTCCTCCATTACCCACTCGCTCATTTCATGGGTGGTTTTTTCGCCTAATTCAAAACGATATTTTGATAAAACAGTTGATGCTCGAAATATATCTGAATCTTCTACCCCAGCCTCTTTCGCCAAAGAGATAACGGAAAGCTCAGACATTTTGTATTCCAATCCTCCCTGGTCAAAAGCATTGCGCCACCAAGCATACTTACGATAATGATCTGCTTCTATGCTATTTTCGATAGTGCCCCCGATGTCTCCAACACCACCCCCAAGTAACCGGTGATTCAATGTTGCCTTTTCATCACCGACAATAAATGTTTCGGTCGGTTGCAATTTATCCACAACCTTAACCATCTTGTTTTCTTGTTTAACAAATTCTTGTATTCGCGCCTCAAGTATTCCTGAATATGATAAATTCCATTTATTTAATGCTTCTTCTTTAAGACGCTCTATATTACCATTAGAATTTTCTGGCATTCTCATAGTTTTTCCTTTCTAATAATATTTATTAAATTAGGCCTTGGTCGTAAACGGTAATTCAATCTCTTCCCCCTCTTGATCCACAACCCTGACGTTAATAAGCTGTTTCCCCACCGTGAGACTACCGTAGGCCTGTATGGCTCTCCATATCTGGTATGCCCCTATGGGTATTATACCCGCTGCTTTTTCATCAGCACCAAATTTGTTTAAGCGTTCAAACGCTTTTCTGTCGACAGTAACAGTCAGCATCGATCCGGATAACTCTACCCCCTCAATAGCCATACAGCCATCAAAGTGACGCATCGCTTCTGAATTTTGAGACATGGATATCTCTTCGATAGCATCTCGTTGGGGTTGTTCATAACCGCTATACCTATCTTGGCTAAGGATACTTTGGATAATTTGCTCTTTTAGCATTTCAGTAGCAGATCTAGGGAAATCTTCCGCCGTTAATACCGCGATAATTTGTTCTTCAGAGAACTCCAATTTTAATAAGGTTTCTTGGACCCGGGTCTTAATTTCATCCTTTTTTCCGCTTTGTTCATCAGATAATTTTTGCCAGTCATCTTCTAGTTTTTCAAAACTGGCGAGGGCCATAGAATGGTCCCCCATATCACCAAATGCTTCATATATTTCTTGAAAGGCTGGGTCTAACTGAGTCTCAGATAGACGCACTCTTCTCATGTCCATATTATCAGCTACACGAATAACACCTTGGAGTGGCTCATCCTCAATATCTACTTCTGAATATTCAAGACCGATCATTTTGTCCTTATTCTCGTGCAAGTCAGCTGACCTACCTTCAAATCCTTCGTCAGTGACATGTACAGTTATTAGGCTTGGCTCGCCCTCCGAATCACCATAACGCCATTTACCCACTTCAAGCCCATTATCAACCACTATGACTTCAATTGGTTTACCTGGGTCCTCTGACTGTTCACGAGCGATTCTGATGCCATCCAATACGTCCATATCACTACCTCTAGCTACATAAATCTCGGTTGATTCTTCTGACGGAGCCCCCGTTTCGGTGTCTGGGGATGTAAAAGTGGAGACAACCTCATCTACATTACCTGCACTTGTTAAAAATGTGCCCTTTCTAGATACAACCTTGACCGAGAAATGACTTTCTACCTTATCAGCCGAATGCAAAAGTACTGCATCCCTCAAATCATGGGCAAGGGCATCCCTTTTATCAGGATCAACACCGACCAGGCCCACCCTATCTCCTGACCCCAATAACGGCGCGAGTGATTGGTCTTGAGAAATTATTTCTGCTCCAGTAATACCATGGGCAGCCTTACTTCTTTGGCCAATTGTCGGATAACCAAAATCGTGAAAAAGCGCAACAGTTTCTAGAAGAAACATCGCTTCCGCCTCAGTAATACCGTATTGAGCTTGTACTTTACTGATTATTTCTGAATTATTTTCGGCTACCTGTTTGGTGTATTCAGCAACGCTTAAAGTGTGGTCAAAACCATGAGAACAATACTGCTCTGGGTTGTCGATTTGTTGATTAAAGGCTAACTCTATTACTAGCTTCATGTGTGCCTCCAAGGCATCTTTATCGACATCTCCAAGCCCCTCGTAGATGGATGCAACCCTCGCAAGCGGAGTCTCTGGGCTTCTTTCTTTATCAACTGATTCAAAATATTCTGTTGTTTTTCTAATTCTTGCAGAAACCTCTTTGGTTATTTCGTCAGTTTCTACGGGTGTCAAAGGTCTCTGTAATTTTTCTGATTCACGTGCCAGTTTTTGCTCTAGTATTATTTTCCCACGTACTTCCGAGTAGGCACGGAGCATCTCTCCCGCTCTCTCTGTCACGGAAAGACTTTGTTCTTTTTCCACGGTTCCCCGTATTTCAGTACCGGCTTCGGTTGTGTCTTGCGCAATAGCTTCGGATTGAGCTTCGGGCACTACCTCACTCGCTTGGCGAGCTATATCCATAGGGTTAACTTCGCCGCTAGTAACAACCCATATCGGGGAAGAGGCTGGTGAGTCTGGCGACTCCGCGATATCCACTACCGGAGCTGCAGTTCCTTCCGCTACAATGGCCGCGGAACCTCGTCCAAAGTCCTCTACAACTTGTTCGGCTAATGCGTCATTGGTGGCAAGTTCTTCTGTTGCGCCCGTTTCCGTTGCCACTCTGACTGCTTCTTCGGTTGTCGTGCCATAATCAGAACCTGCTCTTAAAACACCTTCGGAAAGCTTTTTTACAGCACTAGCGCCCCTTGTTAAACTTTCGGAGTCCCCTTCGACAATAGCCTTTAGTTGTTCGTCGGTAATAGGCATCTCACCTTGCTCTGCCAAGCTATCAGGCGTTTTTTGAGTCTCTGGCTGTGGCGGAGCCAAGGTTTCTGAAGAACTACTCATCGTTTTTCCCCAGTTTATTTTGGATTTCTTTTATCTTTATTTCTTCAAGTTTTTTATGAAAATCCCTTATAATCTGCATTTGCTTTTTGTTAAGTATGGTTAATTCATCTAAAGACCTCTGATACAGTTCTTCTATTTTCTCTGCTTTTTCTTTATTATCCATATTTGTATTATAAACTACCGCCGTATAGATACAAATACTATTACGGGGGCTTCATAGAATGCTATAATATAGTAAAATAAACTTAGCAAAGGAGAAGAAATGGAAAAGACAATTGAAAACCTAGCGAAAGCTTTTGCCGGTGAAAGCCAAGCAAGAAATAGATATACTATCTACGCAAAGGTGGCAAGAGATGAGGGTTACGAACAAATTGCCGGCGTATTTGAAGAAACTGCCAACCAAGAAAAAACGCATGCCAAGATGCTAATGAAACACATCCAAGAACTCAAAAAAAACGACGTTAGTTATCCAGCAATCAAGATTGATGCAGAAGTACCTAATGTTTGGGATACAACTAAGGAAAACTTAAAAGCAGCTATAGCCGGTGAAGATTTCGAAAAGTCCACTATGTACCCTGACTTTGCAAAAACCGCCAAAGAAGAGGGGCTAGACAAGATTGCTGCACGCCTAACGGATATTGGTGAAGCAGAGGATCATCATTTTCACAGATACACCCAGCTTTTAAACGTCCTGGAACAAGATATTGCCTTCAAAAGAGGTGAAAAAACTTGGTGGACTTGTCGTGAATGCGGCTACGTACATGAAGGTACGGAACCACCAAAAATTTGCCCTGTTTGTGATCATCCACAAGCTTTTTACCAAATTTTATCAGAAAAATACTAAACCCAAACCACTTAAAGCCGCCCTTATGGGCGGTTTTAAGATTGAATTATCGACTGCGGTGCAGTATAATCTGTGAGATATTTACTCGTCAATAATAAGCGCCTGTAGCTCAGGGGATTAGAGCGTACGGTTGCGGTCCGTAAGGTCGGAGGTTCGAATCCTCCCAGGCGCACCAATAGATCATATCTAGGAGAAAAAATGGTTCCCGAAATAATATTTGAACTAATACTAATGGCGATAGGTATCTATTTGGCACAAACCTTCAACGTATATTGGCCATTAATAATACCCGCATTTGGAATGCTCTTTTTTATCTCTAGCTTTTATACATTTTATTGGGCACCGTTCGTACCTTCAAACAAATCTAGGGTCAAAACAATGCTGGAAATTAGTAATATTAAAAAGGGCGAAAGAGTGTATGACCTTGGTGCTGGAGATGGCAAGATAGTCGATGCTGCTACTATGCTAGGGGCAAAGGCTACGGGTTTTGAAATTTCAATTCCACTTGTTTTGTATTACTATCTTAGAAGAATGATTGGTATTTCTCGGGGAGAATTATTGTGGGGCAACTTTTTTAAAAAAAATATATCTGACGCAGATGTCGTTTTTTGCTATCTTTTCCCGCACACAATGAACAGGTTTCATCAGACCATATACAAACAGCTGAAACCCGGAACGCGCATTGTTTCTAATGCATTTGAAATTACCGAGTTGGTTCCTGCAAAAAAAATAAATGAGGTGTACCTATATATCGTTAATTAAATATATGGAGAGGTGCTAGAGCGGTTGAATAGGACGGTCTCGAACACCGTTGTGGTCGCAAGGTCACCGTGGGTTCAAATCCCACCCTCTCCGCCATTCGACTCGCAAGCTCGTTCATGGCTATAGCCAATAGAGGTTGCAAGTCGAATGTCCTGAGCGTAGTCGAATGAACAACATGACGAAAAATGACCTATTGGTCATTTTTTAAATTGTGCTAAAATAATGGTAGTAACGAGTAGCCCTTATGGCTTCTTTAAATCTGGAGGGGTTTTGAACAATAACGACAATTCACTTACCAAGACGATTGGTAGCTTATATAGAACAGACCTAGAAGAAGCCGTAAAAGCCAAAGCGGCGGACATTGGATTCGGATACGTATATCTCAAGGGCGCATATATACAAAACGATGTTCTCAGCTTTTTTTCTCGAGAAGAAGTTATTAAATATTCAGCGTTCCCTATTGATTATAATGAAAACATTTTAACGGTCGCCATTACAGACGCCGAAAAGGATTTTGAAGAATTTTTTAAGGAACTTAAGAAGCAATATCTATTAATTCAAATCAATATCGTTCTTATTTCTGAACCTTCTTTTGTAGAATTTTTATCTAGATATAAGAATATTGAGAAGAAGGTTCCCTTCGACAAAGATGACAATATTGTAGATCTAACCAATATTGCCACCATCAAATCATTCGATGAGCTACAGGCAAAGCTTCAGGCCACACCAGTCCAAGAGCTTTTAAAGGTTATCCTTTTTATGGCATTTGAGTCCAAGGCTTCTGATATCCATGTTGAGCCGAGAGAGGGTGACACCTATATTAGATACAGGCTTGACGGTACGCTACACCACGTCGCCACCCTAAATGCGAAACAATACAAATATGTATTATCCCAGGTAGAACTTCAGTCAGAATTAAAACTAAATGCAAAAATTCCTCAAGGCGGTAGGTTTGCTCTAAATTACAATGATACTGAGCTCGGGGTTCGTATCGAGACCATGCCTACAATGTACGGCGATGATATAGTAATCCGTTTATTTAGTGCCCAAACTACCACTCTAGATATAAGCGACTTGGGCTTAGGTGCCTACGATCAACCAAAGCTCGAAAACGCACTTAATAGACCACATGGGATGATCCTTATTGTGGGACCAACAGGTTCTGGCAAAACAACCACGATTTATGCCATATTAAACAGACTCAACACCGAAAGTGTAAAAATTATTACCCTAGAAGACCCCGTAGAATATACCCTGGTTGGTGCTGTTCAGTCTCAAATAAATGAGGGCGAATCATTTTTTGAGAGACTAAAGGCTGTACTTCGTGAAGATCCAGACATAATAATGGTTGGTGAAATTCGAGATGGCAATACAGCCAGTGTTGCTATCCAGGCTGCGTTAACGGGACACCTAATGGTTTCTACACTTCATGCTAACGATGCTGTCACGGCTATCTCAAGATACATAGATCTTGTTAACGAACCCTCTTTATTTGCCGCCTCAACGAATCTCATTATCGCTCAACGTTTAGTCCGTATTATTTGCCCAGATTGTCGAAAAGAATATATACCAACACCTTTTGAAGATGGCGAAATAACCAGGATAGTAAGCTCCTTGCCAGAAGAGTTAAAGCCCATCGCACCATATAAATTTACTATCGGTGCTGGCTGTGATAAATGTAAAAACCTAGGTTTCAAAGGACGCATCGGTATTTTTGAAATCCTTGAGATGAAACGCGATATTCAAATTTTAATTTCTGAAGGTGCTAATATATTTAGCGTTCGCGAAAAAGCGATTGAATCTGGCATGGTCACCATGGAACAAGATGGCCTGCTCAAGTCTCTTTCGGGCGTAACAACCATTGGCGAAGTTCTGCGAGTAATCAAAGAATAAACCTTCAAAAGAGAAATTTAGTCTCTGGTAAGCACCATAGCCCAAATTTCTCTATATCCAGCCCTACGAAGGACCTTTGCGCACTCTTCTAGTGTGGCGCCGGTTGTATAAACATCATCGATTATCAACACTATATTATTATTGATTTCTTTTGGCCCGACATAGTCAAAACTACCGGTGACATTCATAAGTCGTTCTCTTTTTTTGAGCCCTACCTGGCTTTTTGTCTCTGTGTTTTTGGCAAGTAATCTCCCGCTGCATAGAAGTAATTTATCTGCAAAATGCTGCGCTATTTCTTTTGACTGATTATAGCCACGTGATCTGAGTTTTTTCTTGGTTTCAGGGACCCATGTCACAACTGGCCGCTTCTTACTAATCCCCTCTCCAAATTTATCTACCAGCATAGAGGCCAGGTCTTTCGAAATTGTTTTATTAAAGCCGTATTTTAACCTCCAAATAGATTTCTTTAGGACCCCATCGTGTTTCCCAAGTATCATAACGCCAGTTAGTTTGCTTTTATTCTTACAGTTAATACAAGTTTTACTCTGGGGTGATATTTTACCGCATATTGGACACAGCGGTGTTTTATAAATAATGGCCTTAAATAAGCAATCTTTGCAAATATTCTTGCCCCACTTACCGCAGTCACATTTCGGCGGAAAGACGGCTTCAACTACTGCGTTGCCCACATATGTAATAAGTTGTTGCACTTACAGACCAAAATGCTTCCTGAGCGCCAACTCTCCCTCTATACGATCGACCAACAATATTTTTACATAATCCTTGATGCCGTATGTCGTTCGTATAAACTCTATCTCGTTATGACTTTCTGCAGGATGAACGTATACACTATTTTGTAGCTGTACAAAGCCCAAATCCATAAGCTTTTCTTTGAATAAATCGCGCGCGCGTTTGTGGCTCTCTGGTACATCAAACATCACTATTCTCCAGCGATGATCCCACCAGGCCGGAACTTCAATATTGATCTCATCTACCTTATAACGGAGTGCCCTGAGTCGTCCAGCCTCGGTTAAAGATGCTATAACGCCTGAATTTTTCCATTTTACCTCGACAAAGCCTTTATCTGACAAGCTTCGCAGTACTCGACGCATCTTTGACTGACTATAACCGTAGCCATCTTCGTCTAAAAAGATTTCTGTTACCTTCTTAGCCTCAAGAGGATCAGAATCAAGCTCATGAACTTCCCCTCCCTCGTTTAGTAATACCAGCAGCACTCGACGTACATTATCCCGGAGACACTTTCTAACATAGGCCATAAACACCCCCCTCACGAATATATTAGACTATAATGTATGTTTTGTCACTATTTTTGTTATCGCGTATTTACTGCGAATCTAAGTTTAAAATTATTATATCCTTATTATTGCTGTCGCTAAATTATTAACCAAATCGTGCTCAAATATTTCTGTTTTTATCGAAATTTGTTATTGCTATATTATTCTTAACGTGAGAAAATATTATTAAGTTAAAAATGGTTGGCGGCTGTAGTCGTCGGGAGGAATATCATGATGCTACCAAAACTACCAAATATTAAGAAAAAAACTTCGGCAGTAAACCCAGTAACCGAAGAGAGCTTTTTCCTTGAAGAAAATATTTTAACTGATGATTGGGTTAATACCGGCATCACCGAAGCTCCAGAAGAAACAACGCTCGAAGGACAGTTGGCTGTTGACGTTTATGAAACAGCAAAAGAAATCGTTATTAAGGCTCCGGTCGCCGGCGTAGACGGTGATAATATCGACATCACAGTTACAGACGACATGGTAATCATCAGAGGTGAGAGGGCGGATATCAAGGAAGTAGACTCTGGCTCATACCATGCCCAAGAGTGCTACTGGGGATCATTCTCACGAACAATAAACTTGCCGCAAAAGGGTCTTGCCGACGAAGCCCTTGCAGATTTCAAGAAAGGCATTCTTACTATCAGAATACCCAAGGCAGAAACACACAAACTACGCAAGATAAAGGTTAGCGGAAGTTAACTGCCGATACTAAGTTCTTTAGATTCTAGAACCTAAAGAGCCTTTGAAGGTAATCCATCGAGGGCTCTTTTTCGTTTTCCAAAACTTTAAGCTTCTTTTCTAGAAAAGTGTCAACTTTATCAACATCTTTTTTCTGCTCCTTTAGAAAGGTCAGCTTGATAGTGGGCTTCCACTTGCTCTTCATAAATAAATGAAACATATAGACTTCTTTGTCCTCGAGAAGGATGTAGCCGTCCATGTTAACAAAGAGAAAAACATTTTTATCGATATGTATAGAGCTTTCTGTTATTTCAACTTTATTTTTCAAAGGCTTAATTAATATATAGGCCAATAAACCAGATGCGACGAGTGCATAAAGAAATAGCTGATAATAATCATTTGCCATATAGGCGCGAAAAGAAAAAAAAGAAAAAACCGACACTACGACTAGATACCAGATTGGGCCTTTTTTGTATTTATAATATTTTTCAATTTCAAATGTCATTATGTGTAAATTATAATACAGAAAATCTTTCAGATAAATAGTATTAATAAACAATAAAAATACTTGTAATATTGTATGGTGTTGTGTAATCTTTTTATATCAAGGGGGGTTTCGACTGTGCACACCATTACAAAACTATTTAAACAATTGCAAAAAAAATCATATGTTGTTTATGCCTTAATATTTTCTTTTATTATTACTTATCCCGCGAATATATTAGCTGGAAGTCTATTAAATCACGGCTTATTTGATGATACAGACAACGCGCCACAAGCTCTTGGTAAAATGGCCGGTCATGCCGCCCCAATCTTATATACCCTGTCGCTTGTAATGATGATATTGGGTGGGGTCACAATGTTCGTCTCCATTGGTAACGCCGCAAGGTATGAGCAGGGTAAAAAAATGATAATTGCAGCGTTTACGGGGGCATTCGCGATGTCAGCATTTTGGATTATCCTCTCTTTTATGGGCATCAACTTCAAATGAAAAGACGAATCAATTTACTTATTGTTATAGCCGTCTTTCTTTCAATATTTCCGTTGGGCACAATTGCTCACGCATACAAGACTGCCAGAGACCCCGGTTCTTCCAATCCCTTCTATAAGGGTTGCACCGAACTATCTACTCCTGGTATTTCTGGAGTAGAAATGGTCACATGCATAACGAGTAACATTTTTGATATTTTTCTTGGAGTCACTCTTACTGCAGCCACGCTGGCGGTAGTGATGGCGGGAATTATGTATATGACCTCGGCGGGTGACGCAAACAGAGCGACAACGGCCAAAAAATATCTCACATATATCTTTATAGCTATTGCTGTTATCGCTGGATCTAAACTATTAGTGAGCTTCGCTGGGTATCTCGCAACGCTGTTTACATAAAAAAGATGTTGACTATGGGTCTGCACATGTTAAAATATTTTTATAATAAGGAGTGGATATGAATAAACAAAAAATGATAAACGGTTTTGGGCTTGGCCTCGGAATAACGGCTCTGTTTTTACCAATGACAACCATGGCGAAAGCTATTTCAGTAGTAACCACACAGTTTGGTAGCAGTACGCTACAACACTTTCTTACTAGCATCTATGACATAGTATGGGGGGTTACATTTACTATTGCCGTACTGGTCCTTATTTATGGCGGTATAATGTACATGCTTTCTGCTGGAGACCCAACAAGGTCAACAACCGCAAAAAAGATACTTACCTCTGGCCTTATCGGTATAGCTATCGTTGCTGGCTCTTATCTACTAGTAAGTCTTATTGGTTTTATCATCGGGCGATTTTAAAGAAACAAACCAGGGGTTCGAAAGATTACTTCGCAAGATGCTTCCACATGAAGCATCTTTTTTATTGCTTGAAAGTGTAATATGTTTTAAACTATTGTTAATGATTATTAATTGTTTGGGGGGGATTATATGGGTATCGCTCAAAGTGTGTCCCGTACAAGGGCAAAAATAAAAAGCTTATTTTATAAACGTGGCTATGTATATGCAGGAGCAGCAACCGTGCTACTAGCACCAAGCCTTTCCTATGCTGCTAGATTCTCTCTAAATCCCCTTGACTGGATCGTCGACTTTTTTACCGCCATGTTCACCTCTATTGCTCAAGCGATTTACGGCTTCGGCTTTGTTCTGTTATCCCTCGCTATGTTCATGTCTAAAATGGTAATTACCGTAGGCACCGACCCAACCAACACAATGTATCAACAACTAGTAGTATCAACCGACACTATAGCTTATTCTATTTTTGGAGTCACACTGCTAGTCGCCATCTTTGCAACCACCTTTAATGTTGGCTTAAAGGAATGGACACTTTCGGCGATGGTTCCCAAGCTTGCCCTGACAATCTTTATGATGATTATTAGTCGTCCTCTTGCTGCTGTGATTTACGACCTTGCAAGCGTTATGGTTAATCAAATAATCGGCACTCAAAGTATGACTGAAGTGCTAATGGCCACATATTCAGGAATTGGTACAGGGAGTAACGTGGTGGTCGCTTTCCTTTCAATATTTGTCGCTATAATAGCCTTACTGATTATGATTTGCGCTTGCGCCATGCTTGCTTTCAGGGCGGTAGTAGTGATGCTGTGCATCATCCTGGCGCCCCTGGCCTTTGCTTGTAACGTGTTGCCTTGGACAAAAAGCGTATATAGCACTTGGTGGAAGGAATTTACGAAGTGGGTCTTTTTCCTACCAATATTTGTATTAGTCCTATTTGTTGGCCAATTGATTACATTTGGCGCTTCTAAAACTAGCCTTGTGGGGACTGCTAAGACCCTGGTGTCACAAAAAGGGAAACAATTTATACAAGATGAGATTGTGACTGGCGGAAAATATCCATGGGCAACAGATAATTCCAAGAGCTTTGGAATGGGGGGTGGAATTGATGTTATGGCTGGCGGGGCACCGAAATCTATTATAGAAATTTTTGACCCGGTTTCATATTACCTTCTTTTTGCAGGCCTGGTTGCTACCATAGCCGCTATATTTTTACCTCTCAAATTTCTCGGAGGGGCTGCTGCTGCCATAGGTAAGGCTGGGCAAGGCATGGTAACAAACAAGGCAAAGTCATTGGGCGGAATGGTAATGAAGGAAGGGTCAAAAGCTATGAATAAAAGCGGTATACCTTGGAATGAAAGAGTCCATAGTGGACTTGGGGGAGAGGCGGCTGCCAACTCTGATAACTTTGGCAAAAGAATTCTTGGTAAGGCTTCGGCGATAGTTCTGGGAGTTAATGACGGTGACGCCGAGAAAAGACAAGCCGGAGACGAAGAACTTGTTACCAAAGAAGCTAGTTTTGATCCAATGGGCAGAGAGAGGCTCAGAGTACTGACAGACAAAGATGGTGACTACAAGTTTAAAGGTGATCAAGCGTTTGCACATATGGGGAAAGAAACCGAGGCTGGATATGAATATGATAGACACGGCGTAATAACAGATGTGCCAATAAAGGATGAATATTACAAAGACTTTAAAACAAAGGACATGCAAGAGCTGTTCATAAAAGAGGAAAATTCACATCATGGTGGCCCAGTACTTACCGATGAAGAGAGAAGCAAGGTAAGCAGATGGACTGCTAAAAATGGACGGCTACAAAGAAAGGCTAGCGACATGGGCGATAGCAGAGTAACCTCTGCGGTCATCAGAGCAAACGGAAAAGACTACAAAGATCTTTTGGCTGGAAACATGGGTAAAAACTTTGCCGCAGAGAAGAGACGAGCAGAAAAATTACGAGCAAGCAACCCAGGGGATCTGCAAACCGGAGCAGAAGCAGACAATATTATTTTCGATGCTTCAAAGACATTTACAGACAACACCGGCAAAATCAACCCAGAGCATATGGCCCTAGTTGACTTCAGCCAGGTAACCGACTTCAGCCAATTTAGTCAAGAACAAACAGAAACAATCAATACTAGAGTTGCGGCCGCTTCTACACACATGGATCGATCCGGCAAGGTAACTGCCGATAGCAAGAAGGTTCTTGGCGCCTTTGAAAAATCAGCTAAAAGAGAAAAGAGCAAGAGCGCAGCCCAAACAGAAGCGATGATAGAAGAAGTTTCTAAGGCACAAGAAGAAGCAGAGCCTATTAACAGGGCACAAATTGATGCCGCAAAGGCAGCAACAGCAGCGGCGGCGGCACATGCGGCGGCGGCGGCAACCGCAACAGAAAAGGCTGCAGCAGCCAAACAGGCAAAGTTCGAAGAAGCTGAGAAAAGAGCGACCATTGACGAAACAAGGGCTGCGGGGCCAGCACACGCAACAGTGGAAGAACAAGATAAGGCAACTGCAATAAACAAGCAAATTGATGATTTATAAGTGTAAAGAAGCATTAAATGGTATATAGGAAGATAAATGAATTACTATAACGTTCCACAAGATGTGGAGGTTGCAGATCAAGTCCTTGGTCCGCTAACCCTAAAACAATTTGGCTTTATGCTTGCAGGGATTGGTTTTGGCTTCGGATTTTACACGCTATTCACCGCTGCCAAACTACCGATATTTGTTGGTGTTCTCGCCGCTATTTTCCCTGTAGCCCTATTTTTTTCGCTCGCCTTTGTGCCATACAATTCTAGGCCGCTTGATTATTATATCTTCCCTTTATACCAGTACTATACTGGTGAAAAGTTGCGATTATGGGCAAAAGAATCTCTAGATGCTGGCGGGGCACTTGACTCATTAAATAAATTAACAGAAAAGGTCACACTGAAGAGTAAGTCTGATACTGGACAACCATTCGACTCGGGCATTGAAAACAAAAAAGGCGTTCGCCAAGAGCTGTCGCATATAAAAAAAATGGCGGCGCTTCTGGACGGTGGGATTGAAGAAATGACAGATGACTATATTTCGGCAGAAATAGCACTGAACGAAACTCCGAGCAGAAACAAAGAGATAACGCAGGCACTGAATGATGCCGCCGAAAATGTAGCAAAAAACAGAGAACCGGCTATTTCACAAGTTGCCACAGTAAATCCCAATAAGGGTCAAAACAGTAATCTGCCAGACCTCTCTGCCTATAAATTTGCAGACCTAGAGTCTCCTGGAGGTAAAAAGTAATGGCTAAACCAAAAGCACCGAGCACCCAAAGCTTTTTAGAAATAGATAAAATACACGACGGTGTGGTGTATTTAAAAGACAAGTCAATGAGAAAAGTTGTCATGTCTTCTAGCTTGAATTTCGCTCTCCGATCAGAGGGGGAGCAAGAAAGCCTAATAATGGCATTCCAGGACCTGATCAATGCCGTAGATTTTCCAATGCAAATTCTTGTTCAATCTAGAAGGGTTAATCTCGCAAAGTACTTAAAAAATATTTCAGATATCGCAAAAAAAGCCACCGACGACTACACCGCTCAGCACGTTCAGGATTATCATAATTTCTTAGAAGAAATTACAAAAAGAGCGAACCTAATGGATAAAAAGTTTTACATCGTTGTACCATACTTCCCATATATTGCTGGCCAAAAAGAGCAGCCGAACACGGAGTTAATATCAAAAACTACCGACAAGGCTATAAACACCCTTAATCAAAGAACTTCTGTCGTAGAAATGGGTTTAAAAAATATTGGTATCAACTGTATCCCCCTTGATACTCAAGGGCTAATAGAGCTCTATTACATTTCATACAACCCAGGTATTGATAAGTTTGGCTATATGTCAGATGCGTCTTCCTTAGAAAGATCCGTAGTAACAAAAGAGTTTGTAGGAGAAACACCAGATGTTTCAAGAGAATAAAAGCGCAGACGAACTAAGACAGACTCGAGCAATGCAGGTATTCCAACAAGGGCTTACAAGTGTAAGAGACTTGCTGGCTCCTTCTGCTTTGGAAATAGCAGTAGATCACCTGAAGCTTGGCCAGGTATATCTTACAACTCTATTTGTATACGACTACCCAAGGATGCTCTTCCCGGGATGGCTCTCACAAACCATTAATACCGACCTACCCCTTGATGTTTCTATCCACATCTACCCTCAAGACAACGCAGCTATTGCCCAAAGACTAAGAGGAAAGTCAACTCAGTTAGAGTCGACTCTAGATATGAATGCCCAGAGAGGTCTCGTTAGGGATCCTGGCCTTGAGGCAAAATATGCGGACGTAGAGAATCTACGTGAAAAAATCGCTACGGGTCAGACAAAAATATTTAAAGTAGGATTCTATCTCACCATATACGCAGAAACGATGGAATCACTAAATGACAGTGTTGATCGAGTAGAAAAAATGCTTAATGAGCTCTTGGTGTATTCAAAAAGGACACTCTATCAAGGCAAAGAAGGGTTCAACTCGACCCTACCGCTTGATAGAGAGGAAATATCCATAGGAAGAAACCTAGACACCGAGGCCATCTCCACCTTTTTCCCATTCTTGTCCGACACATTATCTCAAGATACAGGGGTGTTTTACGGTATTAACAAAATAAACAATAGTTTAATTATTTTTGATCGCTTTAGTTTACCAAATTATAATTCTGTTGTTATCGCTATGTCTGGAGCCGGGAAAAGCTATACTGTAAAGCTAGAGCTAATAAGGTCTCTTATTCTTGGCACCGATATTCTTGTAATTGATCCGGAAAATGAATATGAAGAGCTCTCTTTGGCCTTTGGTGGCAGCTACTTGAGTATAAACATTAATTCAGAACAGCACGTAAATCCGTTTGATCTTCCCTTGATAAATGACGAAAAAGAGGCAATAGAGTCCATTCGTAGCAATACAATAATGCTAGCTGGTTTAGTGCGAGTCATGGTTGGAAATATTTCTCCAGAAGAAAGCAATGTTTTAGACAAAGCAATCATCGAGGCATACGCATCCAAGGGTATTACCGAAGACCCAAAAACTCACGGATTACAACCACCTACATTTCATGATCTTCAAAAAGTTTTGGAGAGCATCAACGGCGGTGAAAGTATCGCGGTTCGACTAGATAAATACACAAATGGTACATACTCGGGTCTTATGAATCAGCAATCCAATGTAAGTATGCAAAATCGTTTGGTGGTTTTCTCTATCAGGGACCTTGAGGATGAGCTGAGACCGATAGCAATGTATTCAATACTTAACTTTATCTGGAATAAAATCAAAAGCGAAAAGAAAAAGCGCCTCTTGTTTGTTGATGAAGCCTGGGTACTTATGAAATATCCTGAATCGGCACAATTCCTTTTCTCGCTAGCAAAAAGAGGACGTAAATATTATCTTGGCCTTACCTGTATTGCTCAAGATGCAGCCGACTTTTTTGGCTCCGAATACGGTCGCGCAATCGCACAAAACTCTTCTATGGCGATACTCCTCCGGCAGCATCCGGCGCAAGTTGATTATGTTAAAGAGGCGTGGAAACTAACAGAAACAGAGAGAGACTACTTAGTAACTACTGGTGTTGGTGAGGGATTGTTTATTGCTGGGCTTCGGCATGTTGCTATGCAAATAATCCCAAGTTACCAAGAAAACCTGTTGGCGAACACAAACCCAGAGAAGGCGCTGAAAAAAGAAGAGGCGGAATAGGTGGGCCTGGAGAACTTAGGAAAACTGGCAAAAGCCGGTGCTGACAAGGTTGGCAGTGGTGTTAAAGCTGGTGCTGATAAAATCGGTGGTGGTGTAAAAGACAAAATAGGCGAAATTAATAAGGACCCTATTGGATATGCTGTAAAAAAGGGCAAAGAAGGGGCCATTGATGCTGCCGGGAACTCAAAGACTGGCCAAAAGATCAAAGAGGGTGTTGAAGATGCAAAAAAGGTAGTCAAGGGTGTTCAGGCCGGTGCAAGAGCTATTGAATCAGTCGGAACTGACGTGATGGCAGACCTGGAACTACTTAAGCTTGCTTTTGATAAAGAATTCTGGAAAAGAATGATAAAGCGGTTGATAAAGGCCTTTTTGGAAGCTTTGGCCGCTCTTGCTTGCGTTGCAAGTTGTGCTTTCTTGCCCCTAGCCATGGTAATAGGGACTGTTTTTGTGTCAGTTTCATTCATCGCAGGGGGCTGGGGAGACAGCTGCCCAAAAGCAGACGTCCCGACTGCAGCCATGCAACGGTTTATTACCTACTATGACGCTTACGTACAGGCAGCGAATGGCTATAAGGATTCTAGCGGCAAAGATTGGGATCTTGGAAAAACCTATTCAGTGGTAGACGAAAACGGCAGCCCGACTGGCGAAAAAGAAAAATATAACAAAACAACGCCAGAGATATTGGCAGCGATAGACTACAAGGAAACTAACATCGCAGACCAGATCCCAGAGTGCTATCTTAAATGCACCGTAATAACTCTGACAGGTCCAGAAATCGACCCTGTTTGTTATCATAAATGTGCGATAGAGGCCATCCGTTGCCGTGCTGGTAAAATCCGTATTGCTCTACAAGATGCAAATAAAAACGATATGTCCCCTGCAGATATTGATCCTTATAGAAATATTGTCTATATCGGACAGTGGCGAAAAATAGACGATCTTGCAAGCAAGATTTGGTTCCTATATGAGCCGTTTACTGATAAATATATTCTCGAAGACTATGAGGGTGATATCGCAAGATTTTGGAGACAACTAAGGACAAACATATTGGTAGCTGGATGGGAGGCATTTAAGGGTCTCGCGAAATTACCACTACTGCCTTTTGAAAAAGCTATGGACGTATTGAACAACTTTCTTGGAACCAACGATGTGGGGGCAGCGACCTTCTTCAGGCTCACTAGGCCGGAACTTATACCTCTTCGCCCCAAAACTCCAGGGTGGGGGGATGAAAATAGTGGTCACATTAAGGAATTTGTCACTTACATGAAGGCCGCCTTTCCAGCAAACCCGCCCGACAGGGAAGAATGGGAATACGTTCCTGGCACATTGCCCGAAACACTAACGGGAACATGTAAGGTTTTTGATAGCCCCAAGACGGGTACCGCGGCCCCTGCTCCTTCTACTCCGTCTACTCCGTCACCCTCTACGCCGGCCGGGCCCACGACTCCTACACCCGGTGGTACTGCCTCAACAACCGCCTGCATTTCGGTTGCTTTTCCAAATATTTCTGATGAAGCAAAATATATTGCGGCCCTTAATAAATTTATCGGTAGCGGGAAGCCGTTAAGCGGTAAGGGCGCCCTTTTCTTGGCCAGTGGCAAGGCCTCAAATATTAATCCTGCTTTACTAGTATCATTAGCCAGAAAAGAAACTCAATTTGGAAGCGTTGGAAGTGGGACAAGTAAGGGCAGCCATAATTCTTTTGGGAGACAGGCAGGCGGTAGCCAGCCCCACCCAAGCGGCTCGATTTATTACAAGTGGAATTCCTGGGACGATAGCCTTACTGGTAGCGACAATATTTCCGTTTATATTAAAAGAGTATATATAAAAGGGATGGGAATAAAAACGATACCGGACATGATGATGGAATATGCACCCCCAACGCAAAACGATACCGCAACCTATATAAATGAGATCAAGCAGTGGATAACGAAAATTAATAACAATGCTGGGAGCGCAATAACATGTACACCATAATTTCTAACCTAGAAACAAAAACTAAAATAATTATAGCAATTATAATTCTGTTTCTAGTAATATTGGTCCTTACCCTGGTTGCAAGTGCGCTTAGCGGAAAACCTAAAATAACAATAAACACAGTGCCTGGGTCAGCAAAGATAAAAATCGATGGTGCCGTGGTCGGAAACTCACCGATAACCATAGAACTAAAGACCGGTAAATATAAAATCGAAATATCTAAAGACGATTATCTGACAGAGATTTCGACACTGGAAGTGACCAACAAAACCCGAAACAAGACTTATGAGTTAAAAAAGAGCTATCTTCTCCCTTATATTGGGTCGGAATACAGCGTAGATTGCACAGAAATGGAAAGTGGTAACATCTGCAACATTACTGTTTATCAGCTGCCTTTCGAAAAATATAAGAACGAAGCTAAGGATTATATTAATAACTCAATAATAAACAAAACTAATCTCGAAACCGTTTATTTTGATATGACCGCAAACACTGGAGGCAAGGCCGGCTAAACAACCGAGTAGCGGGGGCCTTAATTTAAAAACAGCCTCCTTTTATGCTTCAACGCATCATTATCTAAACATTATCAGTCGTATAGCCCAGCAAGAATCGAGGAAACCATTTCGCCAAAGGACAAACATTAACACATGCTCAATAGTATTATTTTGACTTGTATCCATATATAATGTTATTTGAGTGATACTTGGGGAGGAAAAATGAGGAAAAATATCAGAAAAAAGACAAGACTAACTATTATTATTCTAGCCGCATCGATTTTGGCATTATTCATCTGCGCTTTCAATGTTGTGGACAGACAAATATGGGGGGGTGTGGCATTTGCAGAGGCTATTCCCTGCCCCATGTTTACATCTCCGCCGGGAAGTTGTAATCAAGAATATTATATAGATGCAGAAACACTTAAAAAAAAGGTGTGTGATTATAAAAATAGCTCGTCGCTCTATAAAAAAGAAAAGGTCAAGTCCAAGGACTTTACAGACTGCTGGGGTATGCTGATTACTGCGCTTCGACGAACCAAAGTAGACACCAAGGTTCCAGATTCGGGACAGGCATATCAAGCTCCAAAATATTTCAGCAAAAACACTGATAAATATGAGGTCATAAAGGGGATAAAAAGCACCAAGAAGTTGATGCCTGGGGACATGCTTTTTAGCACCAAGTCATCAAACTCGCACGCCAGCATGTTTGTTGGTTCAAAATATTGTGGCTGTAAGGGTGGCGTAATTTCAGCCTCACTTGGTGGACATGGCCCAAAGTGCAGCAGCTGGACAAAGAAAATGACAACAGTCGTAAGACTTAAACCCGCTGTGGGCCAATTAGTAGAAAGCCCCAGCGATGACGAAATACAGGAATTGCTAGCTATGGCCAAACTAAGTGATTTTGAAGAGGGTAATTAAGATGGAAGAACAGAAAAAAAAGAATATTTTATATGCCCTAATAGCGTTTGCAACATTTATTATTTTGGCACTAGGAATCAGTTTATTGTTTTTTGTAGGCAATACTACAAAAATCTATATCGCGATTAGTCCCGCAGATGCTACATACACAATAAATAAGAAAAAATATACTGGGAACCAAACAATCGTAGTTCCTCCTGGACATTACAACGTCATTTTTAAAAGAGACTTATTTAACGACAAGAATATTGAGATAATAGCAGAACGCAATAAAGATCAAACAATTGCGGTAGACCTGATTCCTCTAAGCTTAAAAAGTAGCAATAAAATTAAATATGACGATCTATCTGCGGCAGACAAAAAGGTTGTAGATTATTTCAACGAACAAACGAGTGACGAGGCCGCCAACGCTTATTATGAGGAGTTGTCTATCGAAGAACAAAATACTATAGACAAAATATCAGAGGCAGAAGGGGATAAAGAGTTGGCCGACCTAGTTTCTTCATACCCCATACTTGGCAGTCTACCATACTATACCGGCGACTATCATATTGACATAAGCTACGAAAACGATGACTCAGCCTTGCCATTTATAGAGATAACTCTTTTGACAAAAGGCGCAACCGAACTAGAAGGCCCCTTTAAACAAGCAGCGGAAGATTGGCTAAAAACAGAAGATCCTAACTATGCAAACCTACAGGTGAGGTATGTCGCGGAATAACAATAAAATAAAGAGGCTGGTTCCAAGAAAAGTATTTCTTTTGTTTGGACTATTGTTTGTGAGCCTTGGTCTGTTATTCATAATACCCATTAAAACAATGGCTATCTCCTTTTGGGAGTGTCCTATTTATATCAAGCCCATAACCTTGCCAACGATTCCGGGTATTGGTGGTGGGACGGGTGGTGGTGCTGGTGGGGGGACTATCAGCGGTACACCGAATGCCTGTGCCGCCATCGCCGTAGCCGAAGCTCAGAAACAAATAGGGAAGCCTTACGTTTGGGCAGCCGCTGGCCCCAATAGCTTTGATTGCTCGGGGCTCATGCTATATGCGTATAAAAAGGCAGGTGTTTCATTGCCGCATTATTCTGGTGACCAATACTCTGGTCAGCCAAAGGTCAGTAAAGGAAGCGAGCTACCCGGGGATTTAGTGTTTTTCGGGAGTCCTATCCACCACGTAGGAATGGTAATCGGTGGTGGCAAAATGATAGAGGCTCCATATACGGGGGCATATGTTAGAATCTCTTCTTATGGGCGCTCTGATCTAGCCGGTTTCTCGAGACCAAAATGCAAGCTGGCCGCAACACCAACAACCACAACAAGTGTTGGTGGTGGTTCTGGCACTGCAAAGCCAGCAAATACCATCAGTAAGGGAAGTGGGTGGAGCTTAAAGAATGGAACGGATTATTCAAGTGTCGCATATGCCTCAGGTTCTTCTGACAAGGGGACTTATAAGCACCCGACGAACGGATTTACTTTCCGAAAGTGTGGCACTGCAGTAGGGGTGGTTAACGCCCTAATTTCTCAAAGAACAGTGGAAATGATTGCGGCAGCAAAGGCAGACGGCGTCTCCTTAAGCGGGAGCGGGTTTCGCAGTTACGAAACGCAACAAGGTATATATGCCGGTTGCTCACCAAATTGTGGAGGTAAGGTAGCCAAACCAGGAAACTCTAATCACGAAAGAGGCCTTGCTATTGACTTTACTTATAAAGGATCGTTAGTAAGCAAGGGAGATCCTGTATATAAATGGTTAAAGAAAAATGGTGCAACATATGGTTTTATTAATTATCCTGCAGAGGATTGGCATTGGTCAATGAGTGGAGGTTAAGATGAATAAAAATAAAATGCTGCTTATATCTATTATCGCTGGCACTATATTAATATTTATAGGTTTCGTGCTATATATTAATTCCACAAATGAAAAAGTAACAACAAATAAGAAAAACGATAAGCAAATAACGAATAGCGTAGCGGACAAGCGGGAGGAATGGAGCCTAAACAATCAGACATTATTGGCGCAGAAAGCAATAGAAGAGTATTCCCAACAATCAATTTCTGAAACAACAGAATCCCGCAAAGAAAGGTTGCTAAAATATTTTACAAAAGACAGCCCTGTCTTGGAATATGAAAACGTAAACCTCGTATCTCCTATAACAGACAGCTCTGCCGCATCTGGGCCGGTAGAATACTGCGAGGAACAAGAGGGTGGGCATATGTGCCTTTTAGTAAGTGTTGATACAACGCTATCAAGCTCTACAGAAAAAAATTCTTTAAAACAAAATTATTGGATAACAATAATAAAGGACGAGGGAAACGCTTTTAAGGTTTTTGACCTAGGGTTAGTGGAGTGAATGGGTCTTATCTAAAAAAATAAGGGGGCAACTTTGGAAACCAATCTAATAAAAGACAAAAAAACACTTTATATCGTGGCTATTTCGGGCTTGTCCTTGGCGCTACTTGTTATTATTGGCCTTATATATCTGGTTCAACAATCTACAACGGCCTACGATGCGAGAACCTTTAAAGAACTAGCTAGTAATGATAAATGGACGCCCTCAGAAGAATACCCAAACTGTGAAGACAATGAGTCCACATGTATTAACTACTCTATAGCTGTCATTCGTGCAGGTATTAAAAATGACTTAGCTGAAATAAATTACAATCCTGAATATTTTGATAAAGATTTATCAGAAGCAACAGACCTTATTAAACAAAATAACTATAAACAAGCCCTAGAAAAAACGAACCTCATTATTTTCAAAGAGAAAGAAATGCTAAATGAATATCAAAATGATTTTCAGCAAATAGATGACAACATAAAAGGCAATGTAGATATTCCTTTTGAGTCGGTAAATAAAAAAATTATTAACGACTGGGCCATATCGTGGATAAAGGCGTCCTACGAAGAAGTGGAAGATGCGATGATAATCCAAAAAAAGGAAGAAGGTATTTGGAGGGTGGTATACGGCCCCGGCACGGATTACGATAGTGCCTTATTAAATGAGCTGGGAATTCCTTTAGATATTATTAATCTTGCCACTGGACTAACCACAATTGAAAGGTATGAGATTGAAAAATAAACGAAAACAATCCTTAATAATATTCACGGCAGTTCTTTTAGTTCTCTGTTGTTTTATTGCCTATCCCAAAACAACAAGGGCAATTAACTTCCTCGATTGTCCCATTTACGTATCCCCAGTGGTTACCCCCGGTACGGGTGGCGGCGGAACAGGCGGCGGAGGGACGGGTGGTGTCACTCCCGGACTGCCCGGCACTCCTGGAGCTGGTGCGACTGCCCTTATTGCAAAAGGCTGTGAATATATAAAAAATCCTTCGCTTTACGATCACGAAAAAGAAAAGGGAGTGACCGACTGTTACGGTTTCGTGGTCACGGCTCTTAGGCATTCAGGAGTAGATCCAAGCGCACTAGTAAATACGCTAGCGGGCGAAGCTATTAAAAACTACTACAATAAACATTCTGATAAATATCAAATTATTCATCCCGTAACTAGCACAAAACAACTACAGCCAGGCGATATGCTATTTAATGTAGACTACGGCTCACATGCCATGCTTTATGTCGGCCCTGGCTACTGTGGGTGTCCTGGTGGGGTTTTGGGCGCATCAATCGGTAAACATGCCTACAGACCAAAGTGTAAGTCGTGGTATTCTGATATGTCTTGGGCTGTTCGGTTAAAATAAGGAGGTCGAGTGAATATATCAAAAAATGAAATTACCTTATACTTGTTTATAGCGGGATCTTTTGCTTTGCTTTTAATTCTTTTATTTGGGGTAAACTATGCCCTGCGCGGGGGTGCAAATGTCAAGTTTGTAGTTTCCCCTAAAAGGGTTTCCTATTCGATCGGAGATAAAAAATATACTGGCGACCAAACAATCTATTTAAGCTCCGGCCATTATAACATAGTGTTTTCTCAGGATCTTTTTATAAGTAAGACAACGTCTTTCGATGTGGCGAATAATAAGACTCAAACAGTTGAGGTCGCCCTCGATGCAGATACGACAACCATTACATACGACAAGCTTTCCACAGAAGATCTATACGATGTTGAATACGCAATGGAAACAAAGTCCCAAGAAAAATTAGACAAGCTAGTTAAGGATTACCCCATTCTTGCCAATCTACCTTATTATAAAAGTAATTATAGAATAGATATTAATTATGCAAATCAAGATTCAAAACCGAATATATTAATCACCCTAGTATTGGCCGGCGACTCTAGTAAACGAGACACTTACGCCAAAGAAGCAGAAGAGTGGCTACTAGCCACAGACAAAGACTACAACAAGTTGCAGATAGAGTATACCGTTGAATAACAAAAAAACTACACACCTGGTTGCTGTCATCTTTTCTACACTGTTGTTAATCGTTATTATTTCAATTAACCCCAAGCTGGTTCGTGCTGTCGACTTTTTTTCTTGCCCATATTTTTCTCCCACTGCTATTATCCCAGGAGCTTTTACGCCGCCGACTAATCTTACGGGGATTAGGCAAAAGATAATAGACGAAGCCCAAAAGGAGTTTGACGCCAAGGTGTGTGGCACCGGATCTCAACAAAATGAGGGTGACCCACAAAAATATGTGAAATACGCCTGTGGTCTTTCTCCTAGTGATTGGCCTTGGTGTGCAGGCTTTGCCGGGTGGGTATACGGGCATGCTGGTGCAAGCTTTCCTCATACCTGTGCAGCGAATGGCATGATGGACAGCTTAAAATATAAATACGATATCACTACAAAAATTCCAAAACCTGGGGATATGATCCAGAAAGATCATCACATTGGAATAGTCTATAATATTGTCGGCACCAGACTGTACACCATCGAGGGCAACGCTGGTGCCTGCGTGATGATTAAAAGCTATCCAAACTATGGCCGCGGAACCTGGCTTCGTTTTGGCAATAGTTTTGAGGCCGAATAATGGAGTCAAAAACAAGACTGATTATAATATTTACATTAATAGGTTTTTTATTTGTAGGCATAGTTACACTACCCTTTATTCTTAGACCCCCCGAACTCAAGGATAGTTCTGTGGTAACAGGCCAAGAAAATGTAGCGCTAGAGCCCAAGATAATCCTCACTTATGGTTCTAACATCAAAGAGGGTCTAACAAAAGTAGAAATTAAAGACAAAATCAACTCAAGCTACAAACCAGTGGTGCAGTCCTCGGTGAGTAAAAATAAATTATTTATTAGTTTTGAAAAGAATGGTTACTTGCTTCCAAATAATGAATATACATTAACAATAACACCCTATTCTGATTTTCTGTCGCTAAAGGGACGCGTGTCTGACATATCTTTTAAGACCAGGGCATTAAAAGAAAATGAGATGATCAGCACTTCGATGACAGAAAAATTAATGTCCGAAGAAGATGCCTTTGAAGAAGGTAAAACAAAGGGTTTTGAATTTATTAGTAGCATACCTGTTGAAAATGATAAATTTACCATTTTTGAAGGTTCGCTAATGCTAAACGGTAGGGTCAATATTCTTGTTTCTTATTCAAACGAAGGAACAAGTGAAGACGTTATCACTTGGCTAAAAGACAAGGGTGCCAACACAGAAAAAATAGATATAAATCTTTAGGGCGCTAATTTTCTTCGTTATAATATCCACTCACAAACACTACTCTTTCGATGGGTGGTGTTTTTATTTTTGGAAGTATTCCCTGACACTCTGCAGACCAAGCACCGCTCGTTGTGGTTATTTTTAAGGTACCTCTGTTGAAAGATACGACACGAATATTTTCTGTTCCTCTTTCGCCAAAAGTATCGGTAATAATCTTTTGGGCCATTGCCACTATCATACTAGCATCAACTTGTCTTTTTATTCCAAGCTGATCGAGCCTTTTAGAAAAAAGGTTGTTATTATCCACAAGTTTGTCCTAGATTAATTACCTTTGCTTTTTCTAAAATATTTTTACTAACATGGTCAAGGTCAGTGGTGGTCACTATTGTTTGTTGATTTAGAAATATCTGAGATAGTAGGTCTCTGCGACATTCGTCTAGCTCACTAAATACGTCGTCAAGCAGAAGAACTGGCTTCTCCCCAGTTTTTTGATAGAAGTAATCTATTTCTGATAGTTTTAGGGCGAGCATAACCGTCCTAAACTCTCCCCTAGATGCAAAATCGACGATATCCCTACCATTCATTATAAAACCCAAGTCATCACGGTGTGGTCCTATGCTTGTAGAGCCAACTACGGTGTCTCTCTCGCGATTTTTAAGCAATCCTTCAATAATCCCCGCCCAGCCTTTGTCGGGCTCTACAGAAGGCTTGTATTTGATTTCTAGCGAGGCTTTTTGATTTGATAGTTTTTTATAATAATCACTTATTTTGTCATTTATTTGTCTTAAATAGTCTAGCCTTTCCTCTATTATTGGTGTGGCATATTCAGCAAGCTTGCCGTCCCACAACTCTAACTCGCCAATACTCCCAGTTCCTTTTGAAAGTCTCTTTAAAAGGTTGTTCCTTTGTTCTACAACTTTTTTATAATGAAGTAGGTTATATGCATACTTGACGTTCGTCTGGCTGAGTATAAGATTTATATATCTTCTTCTTGCATCAGGAAGAGTATATATTAGTTCTATTTCTTCTGGGGTAAAAATAACACAATTCAGATGACCTAGTATTTTACTACTACTAACTTTTTGTTCTTTTAGCTTTACTGTCTTCCTAAAATTGGGTAATTTTTCCAAAACAACGGTAATATCTTCTTTATCATTGCCTTTATTTATAACAGCTTCTATCCTTGTAAAGTTTTGTTCCCAGCCAATTAAATTCATATCTTTAGAACGAAAGCTTTTTGCGGTCGCTAAATAATATATAGCTTCTAAAAAGTTTGTTTTTCCAGAAGCATTTACTCCTATAATAATAGTAATTTCATTAAAATCAAAGTTTAATGTGTTATGGCTTCGCCAATTTTGTAGTTTTAAGCTTTTGATTTCCATAAATATTAAGAGCGAAGCGGCATAATAATATAAGTATAGTCCTTAACTCCCTCTGGGTGTATTACTCCCGGATTTAATTTACCACTAATTTCAAATTCTATTTTTTCGCTTTTAAGACTAGATAAAACTTCAAGAATATATTTACTGTTAAAGGCGATTTCTCCATCTTTTCCTTCTACTTCTGCATCAATAACAGAAGAACTATCACCAACCTGCGAAGATGTCGCATTTATTTCTATTTTCCCTTTTGATTTAATATATATATTAACACTATTGGCATTTTCTCTAGCAAAAAGGCTAGCAACTTTTAGAACGCTGGAAAAATCGCTTACAGAAACAACTGCTTTTGTATCACTAGTATCGGGGATGATTTGTTTATAGTTTGGAAAATTTCCTTCTATTAATCTAGATGTGAACTCTACCTCGTCTGCTGCGAATAAAATTTGGTTGTCGGTAATACAAACTTTTATATCCGTTTCTAGATCTGAGAGCGTTCTAGATAATTCTATAAGAGCTCTTGCTGGAATAATTACTTCTATTCTATCAGCTACTTTTTTCTCTAATTTGATTATTTTTTCGGCAAGCCTATAACTGTCTGTCGCAGCTAAAACAAGCTTGTCCCCGTCTACTAACATATACACACCGGAAAGTACGGGGCGTGCCTCATCAAGAGCTGCAGCAAAACTAACCTGGCTTAGTGCCTCGCGAAGAACCTTAGAAGAAATTTTAAAGGTAGTATTTTCTATTTTAGGAATAAGAGGAAACTCATCAATTGAAATTCCTTTTATAGAGAGTTTGTCATTGTCAGAATTGATATGAAGTGTTGTATCTTCTATGTCTAATATTATTTTTTCACTAGAAAGAGAACTAACAACATCTGTAATAAGTCTAGCAGGAACTGTGATAGCCCCTTCTTTTTCTACTTTTGCACCAACCCAATAGTTTATACCAACTTCTAGATTTGTTGCAGATATTTTTATTCTACCTGATTCTGTGCTAATCATTACGTTACTAAGGATCTCTAAGCTTCCTCTAGTAGAAACTACTCTTCCGCAAATTGATAATGCTTTTGCTAAATTTTCTTTTAGAATTGATACTTTCATCTTATCCCCTTATTTGTCTAATTATTTATAATATATATTAATAATCTTAGTAATAAACCCTGTGTATGTTTGTTAAAAGACCTTTTTTAATCTTAATTTTACTTTATTTTATGTGTTTTTAAAACCGTACAACCCTAGGTATAACTATTGGTAACAATGCTGATAACTTTTCTTGCCCATTTTTTAACTTTGTTTTCTAAACAAGGAAGAAATAGGATAATAACTAGTTATAAACATACTTATCCACAACTAACCATATAACCTTTCCTTTATTAACCCTATCTCATGTCTCATCACTTCATTGTGGTCTAGTTCTTTTTCTATTTTATCGCAAGAATGAATAGCGGTAGTGTGGTCTTTTTTACCAAGCTCCCTTGCTATTTTAGGATAAGAAAGCTGCAATTCTTCGCGCATTAAATACATCGCTATTTGTCTAGGCAAAACTATCTCTTTGTCTCTCTTTGTTCCCATTATTTCATTGACCGAGATGTCATAAAAACTCGCAACTTTTTCTATAATTTGTTTTGAATTAAAGCCTTTTCGGCGGCTGTTATTTATAAGACTGCTCAGAACCGTTTTTGCTACATCTAGGCTTGGCTGACCACCATTAAGTTCGCAATAAGCAAGGATTCTATTGAGCGCACCCTCAAGCTCACGAATATTATTTTGAATATTTCTGGCAATATAATCAAGCACCTCAAGTTGAACTACGTAGCCCCGAGATTGACTTTTTCTCTGTAAAATAGCGATCCTTGTTTCTAAATCCGGAGACTGAATATCTACAAGAAGTCCCCATTCAAACCTAGATCTTAGCCTCTCCTCAAGGGTAGGAATTGCTTTTGGAGGACGATCACTGGCAATTATGATCTGCTTATTAGCTTGATGTAGTGCATTAAAGGTGTGAAAGAACTCTTCTTGAGTTTGTTCCTTACCGGCGAGAAACTGCATATCATCAACAATAAGTACATCTGTTTTACGATATTTGTCTTTAAAGGCGTTAGTTTTTTTGTCAGTAATAGAGGATATAAAGTCGTTCGTAAATTTTTCACTAGTAACATAAACAACTTTTTTCTTCTTATTTATTTTATGTATTGCATTACCAACGGCCTGCATTAAGTGGGTTTTGCCGAGACCAACCCCTCCATAAATAAATAAGGGATTATATTTTGTCCCTGGATTTTCAGCAACGCTTTGACAGGCGGCAAAAGCCAGCTTATTTGAGTTTCCGACTACGAAGGTTTCCAGTGTGTATTTTGGGTTAAGATCTCCGACAGAAACATAACCGTCCTCAATCCCCTCAGAAGAACTTACGCTTTCTTCTATTTTCTGAATGTCTACAGCTGGACGGATGTCTTTTTCTAGTTTTTTTATAGTTCCAACTCGGTAATCGATATTTTTTATAGATGGTATGACGTGCCCAATGGCCTCTAGTATTTGTGAATGATATTTTTTCTCTAACCACTCTTTAGTAAAGACATTGGGGACACCAACAACGGCGCTGTTTTCGTCGGCGGAGACTATCTGAGTGTTTTTAAACCAAGTCGTAAAGTTTGCCTTTGATAAAGACACCTCCAACTCCCCGAGAACCGATTTCCATATCTGTTCTTTTTCCATTTTCCACCCCAGTTTGGATCCGCCCAAGACCCAATAATTAGTAAAATCTGTGCTCATTATAATACATAAAAAAGTTTTCCACAACCCCCTATATTTGTCCCCAATGTAGTGGATAAGAAATATTAAGCTTGTTGAGTTTACCCTCATCGCGTGATAGAATGTTTCATGTTAATAGGAAGATTTAATGAACATATTTGATACAATTTTAGTACAACCCCTGGTAAATATTTTAGTATTTTTCTACAGCTCGATAGCTTTTCATGATTTTGGCATTGCCATAATTTTAGTAACGCTTCTCATCCGCGGAATCCTTTGGCCGCTTCAATCCCAAACGCTCAGAAGTCAAAAGGGCTTAACAAAACTGCAGCCCGAGATTAAAAAAATCCAAGAAAAATATAAGAATGATTCCAAAAAAGTTCAAGAGATGACCCTTGAGCTATATAAGGAAAAAGAAGTTAACCCGTTCTCTTCTTGCCTACCTTCTTTGGTTCAGCTTCCTTTACTCTTTGCCTTATATTATGCCATTATGAAATTTAGTGACCCGGCTTTTATTAAGCTTCTTAGCCCAAATGCCGGTATTTGGAATTATCTCTACCCGTGGATGAAGGATATTGGTTTTGTAAAAAGCGCACTTTCGGTGCCCTTTAATACTTATTTCTTGGGGATATTCAATCTTGCCAATAAGGCAATGACTTCATTCTCACCACTCGTAATCAATATCGAGGTAATTATTACCCTGCTTGCGGGGGGTACGCAGTTTATTCAGCTCAGACAAGTAATGGCGAAACAGCCGGGTACCCAGGCGGGGCCAACAGCCGCTCTTATGTATATGATGCCACTAATGATCTTATACATAGGCTTTATCTTGCCAGCCGCACTCCCTCTATACTGGACCGTCACAACCGTTATGTCATATTTCCAACAGTGGTATGTAATGCGCGGCGATGTCGAAGAATTAGACAAAGAAGCTGTTATTGAAGTTGAGGCAGATGAAAAGAAAGCCGAAAAAAAGCAGTTAAAAGGGAAGAAGAAAAAATAAATATTTTCGGCCCTCTAGAATAGGAGAAATTATGTCAATAAACAACTCTGATATAAAGAAAGCCCAGCAGATAGCCGAAGAATTTTTACGCCTCCTTCGGGTCAATCTCACACCAGAGGTTAGTGCGAATACAAGTGGCCTCAGAATAAATCTAGTTGGTAAAGATTCGGCGATAATTATCGGTTATCATGGAGAAACGCTCTCAGACTTAAATTACATTCTCGGGATAATTATTCGCCACCAGCTCGACAAGGACATCTCAGTGCGAATTGACTCGGGCGAATATTTAAAAAACAAAGATCGAAGGATTGTAGAAATTGCCCAAAAAGCCATTGAGAAAACTACGGCGAGCGGATTCCCAGAAAGAATAACGGGGCTTAATTCATATGAGAGACGGATTGTTCATGAAGAGGTCTCAAAAAACGGGTTAATAAGTGAGTCAAGCGGAACTGGAAGAGACAGGGCAGTCATTGTTCGCCCACAAAGAGAAAATAAAGATTGAGGTGGGAAAAGGCGTTGTTAAAATTTTTACCAACAGGCTACTTAAAATTGAAACCGCATATTATTTATCCTTATTTATAGTTGGCTTATTGTTGGTTTCTCAAGGTACGCTAAGCCCGATATCAAGAGCACTACCGGGTACAGACTCAAGTGTATTTATCTATATGGGTAGGGCGATAAATAGAGGATTTATTCCCTATAAAGAGGTCTTTGATCACAAGGGACCAGTTCTGTATTTAATTAATTTTCTTGGAACTCTTCCAGGCGGTACTTGGTTGTTGTGGATATTTGAGCTTTTAAGTATCTGTGTCGCCATCTATTTCGCCTATAAAACAGCTAAGATTTTTTCTAAACCTCTTGTAGCATTTTTATCAACAGTTATTTCTATTAGTACCGTTGCTGTATATTTTTCTAGCGGCAATCTCGTAGAAGAATACGCACTCCCCTTTATCTTTATTTCCTTATATATATTTACCAGCAGCATTTGGAAAGAAAAGAATTTGAACAAAAAGCAGTTAATGATTCTTGGATCTTGTGCCGCCGCTGTTTTGTTTCTCAGACCAAATATGATAGCAATATGGTTATCATATTGCCCCATTTTGTTTTTCGCAGTCATATTTAGGAAAAAATTTAAAATAGCAACTGGTTACATACTATATTTTATTTGTGGTACTTTGTTCGTTTCTGTGCCGATAGCGATCTATCTGTTTGTAAATAAGGCCTTGAATGATTTTTACCTGGCATATATTCTGTTTAACTTAAAATACACACAGCTTATGCCAGGCAACAGAATAATGGCGATAACGTCCTATATAGACTTGTTGGCCACTAGCAGCTTATGCATTCTAATATATTATTTAATTCTTAGAAAAAATAACTCGAAAAAAGAAGGATTACTAATTTTCTCTTTAATGGTATATTTTTGCGCATCTTTTGTTTTTATTGGTTCTACGGGCACGGGATACGCCCATTACGGCATGATCCTTGTGCCATGCTATCTTATACCAACAGTGTTGTTAATTAATCATATTGTTAATAATAAGCACCAGTCGATAAGAGACATATTTTTTCGAGCACTTATAGTTGTTGCGTTGTTTATGTGTATTCTGTCTAATTGCATATTTCTGGGATATAAAATTATCAACATTAGCGCAAATCGCGGTGCCAATCCGTTGATCGACAATATTCTATTAAACGACCCATATTCAAGAAAGATATATACTAATAGCATTATTAAAACAGCACAGATTGTTCGTCAATATTCTGGCCGCGAACAATGTATATCGGTTACTGGTAATTTTGTAAACATATATCTGGCCTCTCAAAAAATGTCTTGCTCAAAATATATATATCAAGACCCCGTTGCCTTTGTGGACAAGAATCGATTAAAAGAATACCTACTTGATCTATTAAAACAAAAACCCAAAATAATAGTATCTTCAAAAAAAATATCACAAGTAGCAAGTTTTGGTGAATATACCGTAAATGCCGACAAGGTGCTTGACGGCCTGTTAGGGGAATATTATAAGCCGGTTAATCCTACCGATATTTTTGTAGTATATATGAGAATTAAATGATTCGGCATACTTTATATTTAGGCAAGGAATGTTAAATGGAAAAAGACGTAATAGTTGTGGGTTGTGGTTTTTCTGGGGCCGTATGTGCTAGGAAATTGGCCGATAACGGCAAGAGGGTAGTCATTATAGAAAAAAGAAGTCATATAGCCGGCAACATGTATGATTCCTATGATTCGCAGGGCATTTTGATCCACAACTACGGACCACACATTTTTCACACAAACAACGAAGAGGTCTTTGCTTTTATAAAGCCATTTTCTGCATGGTATAAATACGAACATAGAGTCTTGGGGAATATAGGCGGTATCTTAGTTCCGATACCCTTTAATTACAAGTCAATAGAAAGTCTTTTTGAAAAAAAAGAAGCTGACACTATTAAAAAACTACTAAATGAGCATTTTGGGAGTAATGAAAGAGTGTCGGTGCTGGATTTGATTAATAGTAAGGAGCCAAACATAAAGGAATTCGGACGGTTCGTATATAATAATGTTTTTGCTAGATACACCGCCAAACAATGGGGAGTACCCTTTGAAAAAGTTAATCAGAGCGTTATAAATCGAGTCCCAATCCTATTAGGTTACGACGATAGATATTTTCAAGACAAAATCCAAATGATGCCGCAGAACGGGTTCACCGAGCTTTTTAAAAACTTACTTGATCACAAAAATATATTAGTTAGGACTTCTATAGATAGCAAGGAGTTAATATCTCACAAGGACAATAAAATATATTTTGAGGGGGATCAATGGGATAAACCGATTGTCTACACAGGGGCAATCGATGAATTTTTTGATTACAGGTTTGGGCGATTACCTTATATATCTCTGGACTTAAGATTTGAGCAAAAAAAGATCACGACTTTTCAACCAGCTGCAGTAGTCAATTATACGATAAGTGAGAAATATACCCGGATAACTGAATTTAAATATCTCACTAAGCAAATTATTAAAAATAAGTCAACGATTCTAAAAGAGTATCCACGTGAATATTCGCCAAATGAAAATATCGGGAACATACCATATTACCCAATTATTGAAGAAAAAAATATAATTCTTTATAATAAATATAAGAATTTAGCCAAAAAATTAGGGAATATGTTCCTTTGCGGAAGATTGGCAAACTACGGCTATTACAATATGGATGCAGCAATAGAAAAAGCTCTTGATGTGGCAGAAATGATTATAAATGATAAAAAAGATGAAGACAATTTATAAAGAGTATCCCATAATAAGACAATCTATATTATATGGTGTGATGGGGTTAACTGCCGCTAGTTTAGATACAATCACATACTATTTATTAACACGGTCAACACATTTAAATGAATATCTTGCTAATTTTATTGGTATTAACATTGGTATTTCCGTAAGTTTTTACCTTAATGCTTTTTATAATTTTAAAAAAACCGACAAATTAAAGGCCCGTGCGGCAAAATTTTTCTTGGTCGGCTATGTCGGTCTCTTGCTTTCTATGATAATTCTCTACCTTGGTACTCGGGTCCTTATAATCAACGATATATACGTGAAGGTAGGATCAATCTTTGTTGTAGCCGCGTTCCAGTTTGTGCTAAATAAACTATTTACTTTTCAAGAAGGGAAATAATGTTAAAAGACAGGCTTTATATAGTCATTCCCGCCTACAACGAAGAGATGAATATTGAAAGTGTGGCCAAAGAATGGCACGAAGTTGTTGCAAAAATAGGCAATAATTCAAAGGTAGCTATAATAGACGACGGTAGTAATGACCATACTTATAAAAAATTATTGGCCCTACAAAAACAACTTCCTTGTCTGGTTACGATCACAAAAAGTAATAGCGGTCATGGTGCCACCATACTATATGGGTACCATTATGCTATAAAAAACAACGCAGACTACGTGTTTCAAACTGATGGCGACGGGCAGACGCTTCCTTCAGAATTCGCTTCTTTTTGGGAAGATAGAACTAAATATTCTGCAATTATTGGCCACAGAAACAGAAGACAAGATGGACTATCTCGATCATTTGTTACAAAAACCTTGAAGTTAGTACTATTTCTGATTTTTGGCTTAAATGTTGTTGATGCGAATACGCCCTTTCGCTTAGTAAAGACACGTGTTCTCAAAAAATATATTGAGAAAATTCCCAAAGATTTTAATCTATCGAACGTGATGCTAACAGTTCTGTTGGTGAAAAATAAAGAGAATATAGATTTTCGCCCCATTACTTTTCGTCCTCGTCAGGGTGGTGTTAATTCTATAAATTTGACAAGAATATTTAAAATTGGTTTGAAAGCAGTCAAAGACTTCTCTGCCATTAAAAAAAGCCTCGATGTATAGCAGGTGACTGGTCTATCCCTTGTAAGTCTAGTATAATACAACCTGTTCAATTAAATAATTTATAGGGAAGAAATGAAAAAAATTCGAAAAGCCGTTATCCCTGCCGCTGGCTTTGGAACCAGATTTTTGCCAGCAACAAAATCTATGCCCAAGGAGATGCTGCCCATCATTGACAAGCCAGCAATCCACTATGCCGTCGAAGAGGCGGTAAGGGCCGGCGCAGAGGAAATAATATTTATCACTGGCCGTGGCAAGAGAGCCATCGAAGATTATTTTGATCACTCGTATGAGCTCGAACACATGCTCGAATTAAAAGGCAAAGACGAGCTACTAAAAGAAGTGAAGGCTATCTCAGAAATGGCCGAAATAGTATATGTGCGACAAAAAGAACCTCTCGGCCTTGGGCACGCAGTACTCAGGGCCAAAGAGCTAGTGGGAGACGAGCCCTTTATAGTTATCTTGCCAGACGTGCTCATGGAAGATGGCGGAGAATTTACAAAGAAAATGGTCGCCGAATGTGTAAAAACAGAGAAAAGTGTTATTGGTGTGCAAGAAGTTCCTTGGGAGAAAGTCAGTTCCTATGGTGTTGTAGCCAAAGAAGGGGATGGGGATATCTTTGATATTAACGGCGTTGTTGAAAAGCCAAAAAAAGAGGATGCTCCATCTAATTTATCAATTTACGGGCGCTATATACTTACACCAAGTATTTTTAAGTATTTAGAAAAAACCACTGCCGGGGCTGGCAATGAAATACAGCTTACAGATGCTCTCGAGAAACAGATTGAAGCAGAGGGGGCAAAAGGAATGGTTTATAAAGGAAAATACTTTGATACGGGAGACAAACTTGGCTTCCTAGAAGCAACAGTTTGCATGGCCCTAAAGCATGACAAATTAAATAAAGAATTCAAGAAATTTCTAAACGAAGTACGTTAACACATAACGGAGGGCGCCTTGAGGCTATTTCACATTAGACGAATAATATTTTGGAGCAACGTTGCGATATTGTGTCTAACGATATTTCTGATACCCCTTACGATAACACAGAAAATAGATGCAGCAGGCGAAGATATTGTGGTATATTTCAATCCCAAAACGGTAGGAGTGGCCAGCGCAAAAGAGGGCTTTATTAATATTAAAAAAGATTATTCCAAGTATGGTGTGTTGGTATTGGGGGCCGACCAAGAATTAACCGCAAAACAAAAAAAGAAAACAGGTAAAATAACCAGTTATTCTATTAACAAGAAATACAAAACTACCGCCATTCCAAATGACCCAGCTTATTCAAGCCAATGGGCATTGCCAAAAATAAGTGCACCGGGGGCTTGGGATATCACCACGGGTAATAGTGCGGTAACGGTAGCAGTGCTAGATACTGGCATCAATCAAAACCATCAAGACCTCACTGGTCGCATTGTGGGAGGGTGGGATTTTGTAAATAACGATAGCGATCCATCGCTTCCAACAGGAGGAGGCGAGAGTGTTTCTCACGGAACGGCGGTGGCCAGCGTTATCGGGGCTACAGCAAATAATGCCGTCGGAATGGCTGGCATTAATTGGTATGCCAAAATTATGCCGATAAGAGTTATGGACAACGATGGAAACGGAACCACGGCTAGCATAACAGCCGGTCTGAGATATGCCACACTAAATGGAGCGAAGGTTGTAAATATGAGCCTTGGTTATAACTATATAGAGGGGAGTGATCCAGCACTTGAGGCGGCCATAAATGATTCTCATAACAGCGGAGTAACCATAGTTGCCGCAGCTGGTAATTCGGGCAGCAATGCAGACCTCACTCTGCGCAGAACTAATTATCCGGCAGCATATGACAGTGTAATAGCGGTAGGGGCAACGGGCTCAGATGATTTTATTGCCTCATATTCTAGTTTTGGTCCCGAGGTAGATGTTTCAGCACCGGGTACGAGTATTTATGCCGCCAGCACTGCCTGGTCTGGAAGTGCATATACAAACAACGCCTACGCGTCCGCAAGTGGTACCTCGCTCGCAAGCCCCTATGTCGCTGGCCTGGCGGCACTACTTCTGGCGAGAAACAATTATACGCCCGATGAAGTGCAGTCCATGATAGAGCAGGGCGCCGACAAAGTTGCGGGTATGGCTTCGCAAAGTAGGACAGACTTCTACGGTTACGGCAGAATAAACGCTCTAAAGTCTGTAAATTATACAGGGCTGGATCATATCAATATCTACCCTTCCACCACCCAAACAATTACTTCTGGTGAAACTATCCAATTTACAGCTCAAGGGCAAGATGTTTCAAACCATGATATTCCACTAACATATACATGGACGGGAACAAATTCGACTGGATTATTTACTAATACGAGCCCCGGAACATATATTGTAAGGGCAACAAATGGCGGTATAAATAGTGCGACCGTCACAGTAAGTGTAAATACAGTTGTGGCCCCCTATGTTCCGCCTCCAGCGGTTGATTCTTATACACCACCTCCAGTGGTACTGCAAAATGTCTATCGCTTCTGGAACACAAACGGAACCCATTTTTACACTGCGTCAGAGTCTGAAAAGAGCAACGTTATGGCTAGATGGCCAAATATATATAAATATGAGGGTGTGGCCTATACCACCAATCTTAATTCCCAGAGAGCGCTGACACCACTTTATCGACTATGGAATAGCAACGGCACCCATTTTTACACCGCGTCATATACCGAGGCTTTAGACGCTGTTAGGAAGTGGCCTACGAAATATAAATTAGAGGGAGTTGCTTATAATGTAACTATGGATTCGAGCGGGACACCCGTATATCGCTTCTGGAACGCGAATGGCACTCACTTCTACACTGCTTCAGAATCCGAGAAGAACAACATTATGGCCAGATGGCCTGGCACATTCAGACTAGAAGGCGTAGCTTATTATCTGCCATGAGCCCGGGTTTGATATATAACCTATTTGTGCTAAAATACACAAGCTAATAAAAGGAGAAATATGAAGGGAATCATACTTGCTGGCGGGAAAGCCACCAGGCTCAGACCACTAACATGGGTAACTTCAAAGCAGCTATTGCCCGTATATAACAAACCAATGATCTATTATCCCATCGAAACACTGACCAGAGCAGGAATTACTGAGATACTGATTATTGTATCTCCAGAATTTGCCGGACACTATCTTAATCTGCTAGGAACCGGCAAAGAAGTTGGCGCCAGGATTAGCTATGTGGTCCAGCCAACACCCGGGGGTTTACCAGAAGCCTTCATATACGGAGATGACTTTATAGACAATGATGACGTCACGCTCATTCTTGGAGATAATATTTTTGATTACGATTTTTCAGAGCACATCAAAAGCTTCAAGGGCGGGGCGGTCACATACGCAAAGAAAGTAGCCGACCCAGAAAGGTTTGGCGTGGTGGAGTTTGCTAAAGACGGTCACGTTGTCTCGATAGAGGAGAAGCCCCAAAAGCCAAAATCAGACTATGCCTCTGTTGGTATCTATACCTTTGACTCAAGAGTAGTGAAGTTCGCTAAAGAATTAAAACCTTCACCTCGAGGAGAGCTTGAGATTGTGGACCTACAAAACGTTTATCTACAGAACGGTGATCTCAAAGTAAATATAATAGAAGGTCTTTGGGAAGACGCCGGCACTTTTGATAGCTTGCTTCGTGCGGCGAACCTAATGCAGGAAAAGGCAATGTCAAAAAAAGAGGAAGGTAGATAGTGAAAAAGTATTTAGTTACTGGTGGTGCTGGGTTTATTGGTTCAAACTTTATCCATCATATGCTTGGAAAATACAAAGATATTGAGGTTGTGAATCTTGACTGCCTAACATATGCTGGGAATCTTTCAAACTTGAAAGCAGTAGAGAAAGACCCTAGATATATCTTTATCAAAGGAGATATCACCAGCCCAGAAGATGTGGCAAAAGCCATCAGTGGCTGTGATACAGTTGTCCACTTTGCCGCAGAGTCTCATGTGGATCGCTCAATTCTTGAGCCCGCCACATTTGTTAAAACAAACATTCTTGGTACCCAAATACTTTTAGATGCTTCTATTAAAGCAGGTGTTACCAGATTTCACCATGTCTCCACAGACGAAGTGTTTGGCACATTACCACTAAGTGGCGGCAAGTTTAACGAGAACACTCCTTATGACCCTCATAGCCCTTACAGTGCTTCCAAGGCAGGATCTGATCATCTCGTTAGAGCCTATGGTGATACTTTTGGGTTACCATTCACGATTACAAATTGCTCAAACAACTATGGACCATATCACTTCCCTGAGAAGCTTATTCCTCTTGCGGTAACAAATCTTATAGAGGGTAAGAAGGTGCCCATATATGGAGTAGGTAACCAGGTTCGTGATTGGCTCTATGTGGAAGATCACTGTGAGGCCATTGACTTGGTTTTAAAACAAGGCAAAATAGGTGAAACATACTGTATTGGAGGTCTGACCAAAGACATAACCAACCTAGAATTAGTCAAAATGATGTTAAAGATAATGGGTAAAACAGAAGACGATATCGAGTACGTTAAAGATCGCCCCGCACACGATGTTAGATACGCGGTAGATTGGACCAAGATTCATAACGAGCTTGGCTGGGAACCAAAACATCCCTTTGAGCAGAGACTTAAAGAAACGATTGAGTGGTACCAGAACAATCCAGAGTGGTGGCAGGCTGTCAAAAGCGGTAAATATCAAGATTATTATAATAAACAATACGGAGAATAAAATGGCAGATATCAAAGAAGGAAAAATACAGGGAGTTAAGTTTAAAAAACTAGTGCGTCACAGTGACGACAGAGGCTTTTTTTCAGAAGTAGCTCGAGATGACGAGAATATGCTGACAAAATTTGGTCAATTCTCTATATCTAAGACCAACCCAGGAGTTATTAAAGCTTTTCACTATCATAAAAAACAAGACGACTTATGGTTCTTCCCTGTCGGCAATGCCAGAGTTGTTTTACACGATCTGCGCAAAGACTCACCAACTTATAAAACCACAGAACAATTCTTTATGGGTGAAGATAATCCAGCATCACTTCTGATACCTATCGGAGTTGCTCATGGATATCAGGTCCTTGGTAATGATCCGGTTGTAATAACCTATGTTACGACGGAGTCATATGACCCCAAAAACCCAGACGAGGAGCGTCTTGACTGGGATAGTCCAGAAGTAGGTTTTGACTGGAGTATCGAGAATAAATAAGCCCTTATTTGGCAGAAACCAAGAAAACACCAAAAAGTATAATACTGATTCCTAGCAGATTAATTAGTGAAAGCTCTTCCTTAAAAATAAAAACAGAGATAGCGGCGGTTAATACGAGGGAGGTCACCATTAGGGTTGTTTGTACAATATAATAGGGATATTTTGAAAATAACCACAGATATATCAGGGTGGCGACAACATATAGAAAAGCGCCAATAAAGAATTTAGTAGAGAAAATTACACGTAACGCAGCACTTGTTGGGGAAAGATGGTCAGCAATCAGTGTGGGATAGGTAACAGCGGCTTTTTTCCAAAACATTTGTCCTGTCGCCAAAAGCGCAGCAGTAAATATAGTAAGTAGGTATAACATACATAGATTGTAGTTTAGCGAGTAAATAATATCAAGGAATAACAATATGAAAATATTAATCACGGGGGGCAACGGACAGCTGGGCAAAGCCCTTGCAGAAGTTTTAAAAAACGAAGAAATACTCCTTACCGACACAGATAACATGGAAATCACAGATCCCACTCAGATAGAGCGTGTTTTTACTGATTTTGAGCCAGATTTTCTAGTGCATGGAGCGGCCATCACGAACGTAGATGGCTGTGAAGAAAATCCTGATCTTGCAAATAAGGTAAACGCCGGCGGTACGCGCAACTTAGTTAATGCTTGTAAAAAGGCAGGGATATCGATGATATATATTAGTACTGATTATGTTTTTGATGGCACTGCCACTGAGCCAATACCAGAAGATACTAAAACAAACCCCCTTAGTGCTTATGGTAAATCCAAACTAGACGGAGAAACGGCCGTTCTGGCCCTACAAAATGGCTATGTGCTGCGCACATCTTGGGTTTATGGAGAGGGCAATAACTTTGTTCGAACCATGCTAGCCCTATCTGAGAAGATGAATGAAATCAAAGTAGTGAATGATCAATACGGCAGACCCACCTATGCGCCAGATCTGGCGAGGGCCATCTATAATGTTGTCCAGAAGCACTCAACACCAGGTATTTATAACGTCACCGGGGACGGGCAGATTATTTCTTGGGCGGACTTTGCTACAGAAATTTTTACTATAGCAGGCAAAAAGACAAAAGTAGTGGGAATCACCACCGAAGAATACTTGTCAGACAAAAAGGACCACACTATTGCTCCTCGTCCGATGTATTCGGCCCTGGATTTAACAAAATCAAAAGCAAGTGATTTATTTCTTAGTGATTGGAAGGCACCATTAGCAAAATATTTGCAAAATTAAGTGTATTTTGGGCCGTTTTTATATTATCAACGGCAATTTTTTCTGTTTGGCTTTATGCTTTTTATCCCGCTAATCTCAGCATAGATTCGATCAATCAGCTTACACAGATTGCGTCCGGAAAAATCTCCAACGCGCACCCTTATGTATTTACGCTTTTTCTAGGTATTTTTGTAAAATATTTAGGCGGTATTGCGTCATTTATATTTTTCCAAATATTATTATCATCACTAATCGCGGCGCTTTTCGCTATATATTTTTATAAAAAGAAGGTAAACAAATATTTAATTGTGGCTACCCTCATCTTTTTTTGGTTGTCACCTGCAGTCGGAATATACAACGTTACTATGTGGAAAGACGTCATATTCTCGCAGTTGATAGTGTTGCTCGGTTATGTTTATCTGAGATTTTTAGATGATGATTCTCAAACGAATCTTATCTATGTTTTCCTCGGACTTAGTTTGCTTATCGCGCCTACTCGCCATAACGGAGCAGTATATCTGCTTTTATCGCCATTATTACTATTTTTAGTAAAGAAAATCAATTGGAAGGGATTGTTCCTTCAAGTTGTATCTCTGGGTATTGTGTTTATTGTAATTACAGGGCCAGTGGCAACTCTATCTGGAGTTAACACCACAAGCTATGTAGATGCGAGTACTTCACTGAGGCTACAGCTAGTAGCGGCGGTAATGAGCTCAAATGACGCCAATATCACAGCAGAAGAAACAATATACTTCACCTCGATTATTCCAAAAGATAAATACGTCAGTGGCTATAGGTGTAGTAGTATAGACGGGCTCATGATGGCAAACAGGAGTACTGTTGATAGTTATTTTGCTAATAACAATCTATATCAAAAAGATTTTGCAAGTAAATCAAATCAGTTATTCCTAAAAAACCTACCGGTATTGATGGCGGACAGGACTTGTCTTGTTGCATATCAGCTAGGTTTTGGGATGAAAGGCTGGTACGACCCATTTTATATCGGTGTTTCTAGCAATAAGATGGATTACATACCCCGTAGTAGTTTTATTACGGCGCCATTTACTGACTTTTTCTATTGGTCCATCCACTTGCCCCAGAGAGTTATCTTTTGGAATCACGCTCTGGCCCTGATGTTTTATGCGGCGGCATTTGTTTATGGCATAGTCAGAAAGAGTGCGCGCATCATGGGTTTTGTGTCCATTATATGTATAAACGTTCCTCTGTTGGTACTTGTTGGGGTCTCTAACGACTACCGGTATTTATATATGTTGACCCTGGGCGTATTGTTCTTGCCAGGGTTGATATTATCTGACAAATCCGCTATTTCATTGAAAGATAAGCACAAATAAGCTAAAATTAACAAATTAGAGGACTAAGTAAGGGGATTGTTTTGGCAAAGCTACTAGTAATAGTGCCGGCGTATAATGAGGAAAAGAGTATTCTGGATGTGATAAGAAACATCCGAGAGGCAGAACCGACTGCGGACATAATGGTTGTTAATGACTGCTCGATCGATAAAACCGAAGAAATACTTTCGAACAATAAAATATCTCACATCTCATTACCACTAAATCTCGGTATTGGTGGAGCGATGCAAACGGGCTATATATACGCACTTAATAATAATTACGACTTCGCGGTACAGGTTGATGGAGATGGGCAGCACGAGCCCAAGGAGATCAAAAAGTTGGTCGCTGCACAGGATCGTGAAAAGGCTGATCTCGTCATAGGTTCGAGATTCCTTGGGGAGAAGAGCTTCCGCTCATCCTTTGCCAGGAGAATAGGCATAAATATCTTTGCGTTTATCACGCAGATACTCACGGGTCAGAGGATTACAGACGCTACCTCAGGCTTTCGCCTGGTAAATAGAGAGGTAATCGCACTATATGCGGCCAATTATCCCAGTGATTATCCTGAGCCAGAAGTGATAGTGTATTTGAAAAATAGGGGCAAAAAGATAGTAGAAACACCTGTCCTTATGAAAGAAAGACAGGGTGGTAAGTCGTCTATTACTCCGCTAAAGTCAGTTTATTATATGTTTAAGGTCATAAGCTCTATGCTTATGCAGAAGGTAAGGGGATAAGATGCAAAATTATTATATTTTTCTACTCGGAATATGTCTTGTTTTGTTGGGCACCATTATCTGGCTACTCAAAAAGAAACATCTGAGAGAAAAATACGCCATTCTCTGGCTATTTATCGCGTTGCTCTTGCCCTTAGGCTTTTTGGACATAGGTATAATCACTACGATTTCCCACTATCTCGGAATTATTTATCCACCTACTCTTATATTTATAGCGGCTTTCTTGGGACTTCTTGGGCTTACTCTCATGTTGTCTGTCATCGTATCCCATCAGACAGATAGAATAATTAAGTTGACCCAGCATCAGGCCCTTCTAGAGGAAAAAATAAACAAAAAATGAAAATACTAATAGTTTCAGAGCATTTCTATCCCCATGTTGGTGGTGCAGAGAATCTGCTTCTTCAAATGGCCCTCAAGTTTATATGTGAAGGACATGAGGTTCGGGTGGCCACAAGTAGCTCAGGGGGTGTAAGCGGTAATAAGAATTACAAAAAAATTGAAATATATTATTACCCCTGGAAGGGTTTTTTCGGACACCCTGTTCCCTCAAATACCGATCTCCAAGAACATGTGCGATGGGCTGATTTAGTTCATACGGCTACATATACGGCCGCCCCAGTTGCTATGAGGGCGGCTAAAGTAGGGGGTAAGCCCTGTTACATCACGGTATACGAGTGCCTTGGTCGTAAATGGTTTTGGATAGAAAATCCGATAAAAGCAATGGGCTTTTTTGCCTTTGAATATTGGGTATTGCACAAAGGATATGATAAATACATCGCCATTAGTAAAGCGACCAAACGAGATTTGTTGGCTTCGGGAATAGATAGTAGCAAGGTGATGGTGATTTATCCTGAACTGGAAAAGACAAAGACGATCGGGAAAGCAATTGAAGGAGATTATTACCTATATTTTGGTAGACCTGGCAAAACAAAAGGCATATTTGTCTTATTGAAAGCCATAATCCAATATATAGGCAAATTAGGGGGCAAAAGTAAATTCTTGATTGTACTGGCTTCTGATCCACCAAAGGAAAGAGCAAGATTTGTGTCAGCCATAAAAGGAGCGGGGCTAGGTAATCAGGTTTCTGTGATTCCGTCCATGACACGAGAAGATTTACAAAAGACGATTTTAAGAGCGAAGGCAGTAATCGTACCCTCTATTACGGAGGGTTTCGGTTACTCTGCCGTAGAGGCATGTGAGCTTGGTAAAAAAGTGATAGTAAGCGACGCCGGCTCTCTACCAGAAGTAGTTTTTGGCAAGGTGTTGTTTTTCAAAAACAGAAACTATTTAGACTTGGCATCAAAGATAGTCAATGCCGACAATGACAAATTTAGCCTAATTAAAAAACGGTTATAAGAACTTAATTATTTTTGCGCCAAACAAATTGGTTAACGATACCAGTATAGCTTTGAATTATTTTTACGATTTTTAAAGAGACATTGGCATCTTGGTAATTTAAGGGGACAAGGCCGTTTAAGCTATCAGCCCTCAAGTCTCTTGCGAGCTCCATTGCCTGCACAATGCTTTTAGTGGTTATTCCGCCGATTAGTAAGGCGCCGGCATCCACTGCCTCCGGTCTTTCCGTGGAAGTTCGGAGCGATACTCCGGTGAATCCTAGTATTGAGCCTTCTTCAGCGAGAGTCCCGCTGTCGGATAAGACGCAGAAAGAATCAAGTTGAAGCTTGTTATAATCAAAGAAACCAAAAGGCTTCAGTATTTGTATGAGTGAATGTAGCTTGAATCCACGTTTAGTTAGTCGGTCTAGGCTGCGGGGGTGTGTAGAATAGATTACAGGCATTTTGTATTTTTCGGCAATACCATTTAGCGCGTTCATAAGAGAAAGGAAGTTGTCTTCATCGTCTATATTCTCTTCTCGATGTGCCGAAACGAGGATGTATTTGTCTTTTTCTAGCTTTAATCTCTTAAGTACGTCGCTCTTAAGTATCTCGCTATTATACTTTTGGAGAACCTCTCGCATAGGGGAGCCTGTTACAAACATATTATCTGCCTTTACGCCCTCAGCTAGCAGATTCCTGCGGGCATGTTCGGTATATGGAAGGTTTACGTCAGAGATATGGTCAACAATCTTTCTATTTATCTCTTCTGGCACGTTCTGGTCAAAACACCTGTTACCAGCCTCCATATGAAAAATAGGGATTTTTAGCCTCTTAGCGGGAATCGCCGAGAGAGCAGAGTTGGTATCGCCGAGTATGAGCACGGCATCGGGTTTTTCTTTTACCAGGAGGTTGTAGCTTTTGGCGATTATATTACCCGTTGTTTCACCAAGATTGTCGCCGACTGCTTCGAGAAAGTGGTTTGGGGCCTTCAGCTCTAGATTTTCGAAGAAGACTTCGTTTAAGGTATAGTCATAGTTTTGGCCTGTGTGCACGAGAGCATGATCGAAATATTTGTCACAAGCCTTGATGCATTCCGATAGCTTTATTATTTCGGGTCTGGTCCCGACTATTGTCATTACTTTTAGCTTTTTCACATTATTCCTTTATCTTATAGTGAGGATAAAACTCTTTGTGCCCTATCACCCACTTTTTCATGTCTTTTATCATCACTTCATAGGAGGGTACCGCAAAGTCAAAGTCGGACCGAGTGTTCAATAGCGATTTGTCGGCAACTACGCCCTCGCGTGCCTCTATCTCAATATCAGTGCGGTTGAAAACCTCTTTAAAGGTACTTACAAGATCATATTTGGAAATATTTTTATCCGGAACTAGGTGGTATAGACCTGTCAGATTTTGTTCTGTGGCAGCAACCATTGCTTTTGCTAAATGTATAGTGGTGACACCTGTCCACATAGACTTGGTATAACCAAATATCTGGCCTGTCTGAGCATAGAACCAGTTGAATAAACCCACACCAGCTACTTGCATATCAGGACCGATGATAGACATGCGGAAGGTTAGGTCTTTGTCGTTTATTATTTCACCCAAGGCCTTGGACCTATCGTAAAAAAGTTGTCCGTCGTATGGCGAGTCTTCTCGGTATGGACCTGTATCTCCAGAGAATACACAGTCTGTGCTCATGTGGATTATTTTGGTCTTCGTATCTTTGTATTTATACTCTAGATAGTGAGGGAGATAGGAGTTTAGATATGAGGATAGGTCTTTTCGTTTGTCGCTTAGTTCTACCAATATACCTACGCAGTTTACTATTACGTCATAAGAGTTTTTGTCTAGATATTCATCAAAAGCCGCCCCGTCTGTGAGGTCCATAATCACTGTTTTGTCATTGAATTGTTGCGTATTTGTAAGGTTGTCTACATCATAACCAGCTTCTATGAATGTTTGGGTTACTACGTGGCCAGCCATACCATTTGAGCCAAGAACCAAGATCTTCTTCATATGAGTTCCCCATTTTTGTTCTGAAGTTCCTTGACGACATAGTCTACTGTCATAAGCTTCTTTTTAGTGCCCTCAACGTCTAGTCTTTCTGTATTCTCAGATGTATATTCTATGATTTTTTCTATAGCTAGATTGCCCTCTGACAGATATTTATCATAGTTTAAGTCTCGAGTATCTGCCGGTATTTGGAAGTATTGGCCGAGGTCTGTACTCTTTTCTTTTTCTTCCCTCGTCATGAGAGTTTCATGCGCTTTCTCTCCGTGTCTTGTGCCGATGTTTTTGATTCCACCCTTGGCGTCAAACATTTCTAGGAGTGCTTGTGCCAGATCTTGGATGGTGGAAGCAGATGCTTTTTGTATAAAGAGATCTCCCTGGTTTGCGTTTTTGAAAGCAAAGAGTACGAGGTCAACGGCTTCGTCTAGGTTCATTAAGAATCTAGTCATATTCGGGTCAGTGATAGTGATGGGCTGTCCTGCCTTTATCTGATCAATAAATAGAGGGATTACGGAGCCACGAGAGGCCATTACATTACCGTATCTCGTGCAGCATATAGTGGTTTTGGAGGGATCTACGTTTCGCGATTTAGCGATGATTACCTTCTCCATCATGGCTTTGGATGTGCCCATGGCGTTTATAGGGTAAGCCGCCTTGTCCGTAGATAGACAAACTACTTTCTTGACCCCAGCATTTACCGCAGCAGTAAGCACGTTGTCGGTACCGAATACATTTGTACGCACAGCCTCCATAGGAAAAAATTCGCAAGAAGGGACCTGCTTCAGGGCCGCAGCATGAAATATATAGTCTACTTCTTTTACGGCTTCACATACGCTTTCTAGGTTGCGGACATCACCGATATAAAACTTCAATTTATCGTTTTTATAGAGCTTGCGCATATCTTCTTGTTTTTTCTCGTCACGTGAGAATATCCGGATTTCTTTGATATCAGATTCTAGAAATCTGCGGAGAACTGCATTTCCAAAAGATCCCGTGCCGCCTGTAATTAATAAAATTTTCCCTTTAAACATAAGCTCCTTTTTGGTTTAAACTAACGAAATATTATCAGATTACTCATAAAATATCAACTGACTCTACTTTGACACGAGCAGAACCCTATAGTAAAATAATTTGGTATGGAGGGTATGGTGAAAAAAGGCACGAAATTACAGTTTATTGCGAAAACAGCTCTGATTATAGTTTTACAGGGTGTATTTTTATTTTCACCCTTTGTAACCTCGGCGGCACAAAACCCAAGCTATATTATGCCCGATAGCGTTTTTGATAATGTAAATTCTATGAACGAGCAACAGATACAAGAATTTTTAGTTGCTCGTGGTAGTTATCTTGCTAATTACGTTATGCCAGCTCCATTTACTGATTCTTTTGGTTTCTATAACGGGACGAAGATCGGACCCTTCGATGGTGAAGAAGAATCAACGGGCTGGACTGCCGCACATGTTATTGCCAAGTCAGCTTCTTGGTATGGTATCAACCCGCAGGTTTTACTAGCCGTTCTATATAAGGAGCAAAGCTGGGTAACACCGACAGATTCCAATTACGATGCTGCAGAAAACGCTAGGCGACTACGTTGGGCCACGGGATTTGCAGTAACCGATAGTGGTGTGGTGAAGGCTTGCAGTACATGGACTGAAAGTCACCCACGAGTAACCAATGACAACCCCACAGGTTCTTGCGCCGGTTTTGCTATGCAAGTTGACTGGGCGGCGGGTAGTCTCAGGGGTAGTTATAATGGCTCAGCCAATCGTAATCCAAACACGAGTCCATACTGGGCAGGCAACACGGTCAACATTGGCGGCGGTTCGGTATATATAGGCAATAATTCTACCGCTGCTCTTTATAGATACACTCCATATACGCCTTATTCGAACAACTATACTTGGTTTTTCAATACATTCTTTGGGAACATAGACTACGTTGATCCGGGATTAGCCGTATATCGGTTTTGGAATACAAACGGGACACACTTTTACACCGCTTCAGAGTCCGAGAAAAATAATGTTTTGGCAAAGTGGCCAACTAAATACAGGCTTGAAGGTGTTGCATATCGGGTAAATCCAGGTGACGGTAGGAACACCGTTCCTCTGTATAGATTCTATAATACCAGTAATGGTACACATTTCTACACGGCTTCTGAAGCGGAAAAAAACAATACTATTAGAACTCTTGGGTACAAATACCGCTTGGACGGAGTTGCATACAACGTATCTGTAGACCCGTCAGGAGTACCCGTATATCGTTTCTGGAATAATAACGGCACTCATTTCTATACCGCATCTGAGTCCGAGAAAAACAATGTAATATCAAAGCTTGGCTATCAGTATAAATATGAGGGCGTAGCGTACTATATCAACTAGTTCTTACTAGGACAGGTCTGGGGGACTACTTTATACAACACGGCGGCGTTGTTATAAACGATTGTAACTTCTTTCGTACTCTCAAGAACAACCTTATCCATACCTGGAGCAAAGACAGGCCTGGACCCGAAGTAGATATATCTGATTCCGTAGCTACAGTAAAGATTGTTTAGTGCTTTTTTATCGGTTCCAATCACTTGGTACTGTTTGAATATTTTCTCAGACACAGGCTTGGAAAAATTTGAAAAATCAACTTCTATAGGCGAGTTTGTGTATGTAGAAATCCATGCACCAGCATCTGTAGGCATTACCACACCATTTCCTCTCGCCATCTGTACTAGTATCTTATCCTGCGATGAAATATTCTCCTTTATATAGTCAAAGGCTCGTATATCCGGAGCAGCCACCGTAGAAAGTTTTGCTCCGGCATCTCGGTATTCATTATAAAGAGCGACATTCCCTATGAGTAGGGTAACCCCAAGTATTATATATATATAGCTAGCCAGCCCGAATTGGTAGTTCTCTTCAACGAATTCTACAAAGTATTGAACGAACCAAGAAACGAATAATATTAAAACAAAGAAAGAAAAAAACTTAGTTTCTAGGTTGAAAAAGATGCCTAATACCTTCTGAGGAAGCTTAAGCAGTATAGACAGACCGACATACAGAAAGCCAAAGCCCATTAAAAAGTGGGTTAGAGTATCTCCCTTAGCCTTACGCCCAGTGAAAAGATAAAGGAAGACACTACCAATTACTAGTATGGTCAGTAGAAAGCCGAAGGTGGCAATATGATAAGTGAGAGAGTCTGTCGTTATAAACTGTTTTATGCCGACTGTTTGCAGATATCCAATAATAGATGAGACTGACTTATCATCAGAGGCAGGAAATGCCTTGTATACAGGATATATTTTTATCAAAGAGAGGAGTAGCAAACCGAACGTAGGAATAATAAAACCGAGGCTACCCGCTATAGTTTTCTTTAACTTGCGAATATTTATAAGAGTACACAAGGCGTAGTTTACGCCCCAGAGTAAGTATACGAATACACCCGTAGGATAATGAACCGTAAATATGCAAAAAAGAACAAGAGCGAGAAAGACATTTTCATATTGGTTATTATTCGTTTTATATACATAGTAAAGCGCCAGAGGCACTAGTGCGAAGGCCATAATCATGGAGTTTTTGCCTGCCGTGAAAAAGAGGTAGTTCGGCATGGCTAGAACAGAAGAAATCACTAGTGCGCTAACAGCGAAAAGGCCGTTTTCACCCTTATTTATTAGTCTTGCGAAGTAATATAGTGAGATCGGGATTAGACATAGAAATACATTTGTTCCAAGCAATATAGCCTTTGCTGGTTCCACACCGCCTAGACGAGTAAAGTATTGCAGATAATACTCAAGCCCCTGAGGATACCAGGAAAGATTGGTTGTCCTGCCCGTATCGGTTAGAAGCTTTAGCCACTCTGAATGAGATATGGGATCATGCAGTAAGGGTGTCTGGAGCCTGATTACAGACCATATCCTGGCCACAAATATTACAAACATGCCCAGGTAAACAAATATTTGCAGTAGAGACAATCTCTTTACTAGATTATTGAGATTTATGTTTGGTTTCAGTCTGGTAACTAGATACAGACTAGCACTGTTAATCATGAATATATTTAGTAAAAGAAGGGGTGTTGATAGGGAGAGGCCAGTCGATACCTCCAAGAATGACAGCGTTACCACTATTACGGGCGAAATTATCAAGGACAAGATAATGGAATCGAATGAATTAAACTTTTCGTTACCTCGCAGTATGTAGTAAATGATGCCAAAACCGGGGATTATGGATACCAGTGCGATCAATAATATGATAAAGATAGTCGTCATATATTCCTGTTTCTGCGTTATTTTTACTTTATTTTGTAGTGACATTATGGTAACATGTCCTAGTTAATATGGTAAAGAGTTACAAGCAATTAAAATATTACGAACTCGTCAAACGGCTGGCAGCTACTGGCTTTAAGCTAAAGTATCAAGGCTCCTTCTTTGGCTACTTGTGGTCACTTATGAAGCCCCTATTTTTGTTTATGGTACTATATGTGGTATTTACTGTTATCTTTAAGCTTGGTAAGGCCATACCGAACTATCCCATATATCTACTTATCGGTATTACCTTATGGGGCTTCTTCGCAGAAACCACATCGATGTGTATGGGATCTATAGTGGCCAGCGGAGACCTTATCCGCAAGGTATACTTCCCTAGAATCATTCTACCCATCGCCACAAGTCTTACTTCTTTTTTGACTTTTATTCTAAACCTAGTAGTTATTTTTGGATTTATGGCGTATGCACATATCCCCATAACTATAGACATTCTGTGGCTTCCATTAATTTTGATTGAGTTCTACGTATTTACGCTAGGTGTTTCTCTTTTTTTATCTTCACTTTATGTTAGATTTAGAGACATTGGGCCGATATGGGAAGTTGCCTGTCAGGCACTATTCTACGCCACCCCTATAATATACGCACCAAACCTGGTGCCGATTAAATACTTGAAAATATTAATGCTAAGTCCACTTGCGCAAATTTTTCAAGCTGCTAGGGCCTCAATACTGCCAAGTGAAGTTATTACATCAAGCACAGTCTTGGGAAAATATTGGATGCTGCCGCTTATAATTGTTATCATAACCTTTATTGTTGGTTATATTACTTTTGTTAAAACATCGGCCAAATTCGCGGAGGAGGTTTAGATATGACAACCAATAAACTAGCGAATAAAAAATCCAAAGAAGTGGCAATCAGAGTAGAGGCTGTTTCAAAAACCTTCAAGGTTCCTCAAGAGAAACGTACCTCTCTTAGGGGTGCGGCTCTTAATATTTTTACTAAGAAAAGCTATGACAATTTTGAGGCTTTGAAAGATATCTCTTTTGAAATCAAAAAAGGCGAGTTTTTTGGTATTATCGGCAGAAATGGTTCCGGGAAGTCCACACTGCTAAAGATGTTGGCCGGAATATATGTTACTGACTCTGGGAAAATCACGATAGAGGGTAAATTATCTCCTTTTCTTGAGCTAGGAGTAGGCTTCAATCCAGAGCTCACGGGGCGAGAAAACCTCTACCTCGGGGGAGCTATTTTGGGCCTTTCAAAGAAGGAAATAGACGGAAAATATGAAAAGATAGTTGCCTTTTCTGAACTGGATGATTTTATGGATATGAAGCTTAAGAACTACTCCTCGGGTATGCAGGTCCGTCTCGCTTTTACACTAGCTATTAATGCTCATGCCGAGATACTTCTCATGGATGAAGTGTTAGCCGTGGGGGACAGCAACTTCCAAGCTAAGTGTATTGAAGAGTTTAATAATTATAAAGAACAGGGCAAGACGGTCGTCCTTGTGTCACACGACATAGGTACTATAAAAAAATATTGTGATAGAGCCATGCTACTACGGAACGGCAAAATCGTAAAAATAGGCAAGGCAGAAGAAGTCGGTAATGAGTATATGCAACAGAACATGTCCGATGAAGAATTGAGAGTTGCAGCCGAAGAATTGAGAGTTGCGACTGAGGAGGAAAGTAATATAGTAGAAGCTATTACTGAATCTCAAGATACCATTACTAAAAAACGAGTAAAGATAACGAAAATTGAATTTCTAGACCGTAATGAGAAAGAGAAGAATGTTTTTAAGCCAGGAGAACAATTAACAGTGAGGGTATATTTCAAGAGATACATTAGTGAAGCCGATCTGAATTTTGGCATAGCCTTGTATAACAAAGATGGTAGTTATGTCCTCGGGATAAACACAATAATGGACAAGATAGATAACGATATATACTATAGACTGGGCTACTTCCAGGTAGACTATAAGAATATTAATTTATTGGCTAATTCGTACTATGTAGCAACGGCAATTACGAAAAACAACTTCAGTATGCCCTACGATTTAATATCAAAATCAAAATCATTTAGGATAATTTCTGAAACAAAGAACGAGGGTATAGTAAATATGGAATATGAATGGAAAAAATAATAAATAAATCAATACCAAGGGTTACGGTTATTACACCAACATATAATAGGGCAGGACTAATCTCAGAAACCATTGAAAGTGTTTTAGGACAATCTTACAAAGACTTTGAATACTATATTTTGGATGACGGGTCCTTAGACAACACGGCGGAAGTTGTTAAGCCCTACCTTAAGGACAAAAGGATTAAGTACCTCAAACACGAAAATGAGGGCGAAGGGAATACGGTTAATTGGGGGTGGTCACTAGCAAAAGGTGACTTCTTTGCGGTGGTAAACTCAGATGACCCCGTCAAGCCAAATTTTTTAAGTGATTCCATTAAAACACTAATAGAAAATCCAGATAAAATAGTAAGCTATGCTGATTGGGAACGGATTGATTTAGACGGAAATGTCTTTGAGTATCTTAAAAATGAACCATGGGATATGGAAAATTCATTAAGGGGTTTTGGTTGTAGGCCGACGGTCCCCGGCACCGTTATAAGGAAATCAGCATTGAAGAATTTAAAAAAAATAAGAAAGACCAAATATAGGTACTATGGAGACTCGGATTCATTTTGGGAATTGGCTCTTATGGGCGATTTCATTTATATACCCAAATCTTTGGCATATCATCGTTGGCACGACGGAGGGTTATCATCGGAAAACTCTACAGCATTTGTTGAAGATATGATTGAGTTTCTAAAAGACTATTACTCAAGGGATTTACCCGACAATCTACTTGAATGCGAATATGACTCAAAGGTGTCGGCTTTTGGTTATGCAACCCATATTTTAAGCCGTAATAATACCACCCCACCGTTTAAAGATTTTGAAGAATTTTTAAAACTTACAGACACTCATAAAAATTCGTCACTTAAACCCCTCGTTTCAATTATAATCCCTATTTATAACGGCTCAAAGTACATGCGAGTGGCGATTGACAGTGCCTTATCCCAAACATATGAAAACGTTGAAGTTATAATAGTTAACGATGGCTCCACTGATGATACTGATAAAATTGCTAAATCTTATGGTAATAGAATTAAGTACTACTCAAAGAAGAATGGTGGTGTTTCAACAGCTCTAAATTTGGCAATCAAAAAAGCGCGTGGAGAATACATTTCATGGCTTTCTCATGACGACGAATATTACCCAGACAAGATACAGAAACAACTCATTTATTTGAATAGACCGAACGCAAAAAAAAATGAGATAATTTATACGAATTATTATAGGGAAGATTTAATCAGAGGCGATTCGCATGAAAATATAATGCACCCAGATTCAAAATTTGAATATTCAAAGTGGTTTAGTTTAAAGCTTTTATTTAAAGCCGATTTGCATGGTTGCACTTTATTGATTCCTAGGAAATGCTTTGGTGAGATCGGTTATTTTGATGAAAAATTAGTAACCACACAAGATTATGATTTATGGTTTCGGCTTATTAATGGCGGGTATAGCTTTAGTCACTTAGATTCAACATTGGTTTTAGCAAGGAGCCATCCAGGTCAAGGCACATTGACAAATATAGAATTGTGCAAAAAAGAAGTTTCAGAGTTATATCAAAAAGCTGTTGATTTGTTTATAGACGAAATCAATGAACAAAACGAAAATGAATATCAGGAATTAGTCGGGTATCTTAAAGAAAAGGGCTTAATTCAGGTTATTAAATACATGGAAAATAAACTATACATATTAAAAGAAAAGAGAGATGTTATGAACATTAAAGATTCGTCAGAGCCTTTTTATCCGCTAGTTACGATTATCATTCCTGTCTATAACGGCGCATCGTATATGAGAGAGGCTATCGACAGCGCCTTGGCCCAAACTTACAAAAACATCGAAATAATAGTAGTTAATGATGGTTCTGCTGACAATACGGATGAAATTGCAAAATCTTACGCAGATAAAATTCGCTATTTTTCAAAGAAAAATGGGGGCGCATCAACCGCCTTGAATCTGGGCATAAAGCATATGAGGGGGCAGTATTTTTCTTGGCTCAGCCATGATGACCAGTACTACCCAAACAAAATAGAGCGACAAATAGAAGAGCTGGGTAAACTCGACGATAAGAATACTATCATGATGTCTGATCTTGACGGGATAAATGAAAAATATGAAAAAATATATCAAACTGATTACACGCAGCATATAAAAAACTATCCACCACGAGTAGACTCAAATATACATCCCGTTATTTACAATCAAACGCACGGATGCACCCTCTTAATTCCCAAAGTATGTTTTGACGAAGTCGGACTTTTTGATAAAACACAGCTTGTTGCACAGGACTTCGAGTTTTTTTATCGGGCCTTTCTAAAATATCCTCATAAGCTGATACCAGAAGTGTTAGTAACTGCTAGAGATTCATCAGAGCGAGTGGGGAACAGATGTAAAGATGGTGCAAATATAGAATATAGTGCACTTTATATATCCATTATTAAGAGTTTGACTGATGACGAAATTAAGCTCCTCGCGGCAGACAGGTTAGCTTTTTATGACGATATGAGGGAATTTTTCCAGTCGGTAGGTTATAGCATAGCCCTTGAATATATAAACCAAATAACAGTGAATAATTTACAAATTACGTCAAATGACCTAATAGGCAATAAATTTACTGGATATGATCTACATTTACAGCTAAGAGAGAAAAATATAGATTCTAAGGAACTAGTTTTAAATAAGGAATCAGACGATAAAAGTACTTTTGGTTTTGACTTTTTTGCCAAAGATGCTACGAAAAAACTAATTCAACAAAGTATATTCCTTGATGCGAACCTAGTCCACTTACATCTAATACACAACATTATTGATTTGAATTATTTGCCAGTAATGACAAAATTGAAACCCACAGTTATGACTCTACATGATCCGTTTTTTTTCGGTGGTCACTGCGTTCATCACTTTGATTGTAATAAATGGCAAACTCATTGTAGTGACTGCCCTTATTTAAGGGAAATGTTCTCACTCGATAAAGACATCAGCGCTTTGAATTTTGAGTTAAAAAAAGACGCTATCCAAAACTCACAAATTACAGCTATCGTTGCCTCAAAGTGGATGAAAGACAAGATTGCAAAATCGCCCATCTGGCAAGGAAAAAAGGTCTATTTGCTCCCTTTTGGAGTCGATCAGGGCTTATTTAAGCCAATTTCTACCGATATTGCAAAGAAGCATCTAAATATACCAGTTGAATCAACGGTTATTATGTTCCGGGCCGACGAGGGTTCATTTAAGGGCTTAGATGTTATAAAAAAGTCTTTATTGGGATTAAAAACGACAAAAAATATTACCTTAATAAGTGTTGGGCAGCTAGGCCTCTTGAACGACCTGCAAAGTAAATATAATGTTCTGGAATATGATTGGATAAAAAACGATAATCAGTTGGCGCGCCTTTATCAAGCTACCGATATTTTCCTAATGCCTTCTAGGCAGGAAACATTCGGAATGATGGCAGTGGAGGCGATGAGCTGTGGGAAAATGGTACTTGCCTTGAAGTGTGACGGTTCTGCTCTTTCAGAAGTTATATCTTCTCCGATATGTGGCTTGGCTGTTGATGAATTTGATTTTGAAAAAACATTGCAACGACTTATTGATAATCCAAAAGAGATTCTTGATAGGGGTAATAAGTCTCTACAATACGCACAGAAGAAATATTCAAAAGAAAGATTTCTAAATGGAATGATGAAAATATATGATGAAGTTATGTCCAATCATGTTCTTATCAAGAGTTCTGGATTGATTTTGCAACAGTTGAAAAAAGTTCCATCAAATGACTTGTCTCTGGGCCAAGCAATGGGAGTAACGCAAGTAACAGCTAAACCAATAGATAAGGTTATTAGAAGAAAAGTGAAGAACATTTTGAGACGTATTCTTTGGTATGGCTCACCATCGTTTAGAATGCTAGAAGGGAATAGGTTTCGTCTTAATCAGCTATTAGAGAAAACAGATAAATTACTTTCAGAGCGAGAGAATAAATAGTTGAAGCCCACGATTACGCTTTATGAAAAACAAAAATATTAAATCAGTACAGGAATCCCCCAGCTTGGATGCTCCTGGTTATGTCCGCGAGCAGTTTGCCCAGACTGTTGTAAAGAAGAAGGGCAATAGACTAGCGGTAGTTTATATATCTCATTCTGCTTTTGTAGAGGGGGCAGAAAAGGCGATGTTAAATACTACAGACGTGCTGTTGAATAGGGGCGCCTATGTTCATGTGGTTTTACCCTTTAAAGGACCTTTGGAAAAATGTCTACAAGACAAGGGAGTTGATTATAGCTTTTTGGAAAACCGTTTTAGCGTTGTTACTGAGGGAGAGAGTAAGGCCGAAACAAAGGATAAGATTTATGAAAATTCACTAGAGCTCAGCGAATTATTGAAGCTAATAGCGCCTGACGTGGTTGTTACTACAACGTCAGTAATTCAAGAAGGTGCTTTGGCCGCTAAACTACTGGGGATTCCGCACGTTTGGAATATCTCTGAATATGGCCGAAAAGAACATGGCATCAAGTATTTGATGTCTGATAAAGAACGCTTTGGGTTTATAGACAATCACTCGGATAAAATAATATTTCCTTCGGAGGCGCTGAGGAAATATTACGGAAAGAACATAGATCAGAAGAAGGCATTTGTTTTTCCTCCTATTTCAGCAAAAGAAATATTGGATGTATCTACGAGCTATTCGGCGAGCGGTTACTACCAGGGTAAAAATGCGCTAAAGCTGGCCTTAGCTGGGAACATTCACAGGGGTAAGGGCCAGGTTGATGCGACCTTGGCCATTGCAGAACTTGTAAAAGAAGGAATAACAAATATAGAGCTAACTATAGTTGGACCGGTTAGTAATAAGGACTATCTAGGAGAAATTCAGCAGATCATAAAAACCAAAAAAATAGAAAAATATATAAATATCTTGCCACCTGTCGACAACGTGAAGTCACTTTTTATGTCTTCTGATGTAGTACTTATGTGTTCTGTATATGAGGCCTTCGGTCGAGTAACTGCAGAGGCTATGCTTTGTAAAAAACCAGTTATTGGAGCAAATTCTGGGGGTACGCCAGAGCTTATATTAGAGAACAAATCTGGTTATTTGTACGAACCGGGAGATTATCACGATTTAGCAGAAAAAATTAGATACTTTGTTCTAAAACCCCAGGATATATCAGAGTTTGGGGGTCAGGGTTACACATATATTAACAAGGTTCTAGACGATAAGGCTAATGCAGATAGATATTACGCCGAGCTAGTAGCTTTAAGAGGAAAAAAGAAAAAAAACATCAGAATACTGAGAAATATTTGGTCAAAAATAGTTGAGATACCAACAAAGGATCTGCCCGCTAGAATTACTCGCAGCATATACTGGCGTACTAGAAGACCACTGGAGTGGTCGCTAAATAAATTATTGCTGAATCCAGTCCGGGATACACTTTGGAAGATAAGAGAGCATGAGGGTTTACAGTATTTACGTTGGAGGAGAATAAATGAGATCAGTGTATATGAGCAAATTAAAGAAAACATAAAAATCTCGGTAATTGTCCCTGTCTATAATGTAGAGCCGAATTATCTAGATAAATGCATTCAATCGGTTGTCGACCAGGTATATAGTAATTGGGAACTCTGTTTATATGATGATTGTTCTACAAGGCAGGAAACCAAAGATTGTCTAAAGGATTGGGCAAAGAAAGACAAGCGAATAAAAGTGTCTTTTGGAAAGAAAAATCAGCATATCTCTGGCGCTAGTAATGAAGCAATCAATATGACAACCGGTGATTACATCGGTCTTTTGGATAATGATGACGAGATTTCGCCAAATGCTTTATATGAAGCGGCTAGAGCTATACAGGAGAACCCGGAGCTTAAATATATCTATAGCGATGAGGACAAGATAGACGAACGTGGCAGTCGGTTTGCGCCTTTTTTCAAACCCGACTGGACTCCCGATCTTTTACTCTCAATGATGTACACTTCTCATTTTAGTGTTTATAAAAAGTCTGTTTTAGCGAAAGTCGGTGGCTTTCGCCTTGGATATGAGGGTTCACAGGATTATGATCTGGCACTACGAGTGACAGAAAAGCTAAAACCAAATGAGATTCACCATATTCCCAAGGTTCTTTACCATTGGCGTGCAGTAGCGGGCTCTACTGCCCAAGGTCACTCTGAGAAAGACTACGCATCTGTGGCTGCCAAAAAATCGCTTGCGGACTACATGAAAAGGAACAGTTTACAGGGATCTGTAGTAGACGGAATTGCCCCAGGTTCCTACAGAGTAAAAAGAGAAATAGTGCCGAGAGCAAAGGTTAGTATTATTATTCCCTTTAGGGATCAAGTTGATTTCTTGAAGGTTTGTGTTGATAGCATAATTTCCAGAACCAACTATGACAACTATGAGATATTGCTAGTGAACAACGATAGTTCTGAAGAGAAAACAAAGAAATATCTTCAAAACATTAAAACAAATGAGAAGATTAAACTTCTAGATTACACTAAGCCATTTAACTTTTCTGCCATCAACAATTTCGCTGCAAAAGTGGCGAAGGGGGAACATTTATTATTCCTAAACAATGACACGGAAGTGATAAGCGCTGAGTGGCTATCGGCGATGCTAGAGCAGTCACAGAGACGCGAAGTCGGAGCGGTAGGTGCCAAACTATTGTATTCTGATAACCGAATTCAGCACGCAGGAGTTATAATGGGAATGGGCGTCGCTGGTCATGCACATAAGTTTGTTAAAGATTCAGGTTACGGATATTTCAGCCAAGCTGTAGTTATACGTGACTATGCAGCTGTCACAGCAGCTTGTCTAATGATAAAGAAGCCACTATTTCTAGAGCTTGGTGGCTTTAATGAGAAAGATTTAACAGTGGCCTACAACGACGTTGATCTGTGCTTAAGAGCTCATGAAAAAGGATACCTAAATGTATATACTCCGTATGCCAAGCTCTACCATTATGAGTCTGCATCTAGAGGTTACGAGCACCCAGATGAGCTTGCGAACAAAGATCCCGAGAGACACAAAAGGGTTATGTCTGAGATAGATTATATGGAGAAAAATTGGAAAGATTTAATATCCGATGATCCATACTTTAGCCCAAATCTATCGCGAACTAGGGAAGATTATCAAATAAAGGTAAGTAAATGAAATATAGTATCGTCATACCAAACTTCAATAATGTCGCACTGATAAAGAAGTGCCTTGAGGCCATTCGTAAAAATACGAAAGGTTTAGACCACGAAGTAATAGTGGTTGATGACTGTTCGTCTGATGATTCTAGGAAGTTTCTATCGTCTCAGAAGGATATAGTTTATCTAGAGAATAAGACAAACCAAGGCTTTGCCAAGACTAACAATGTCGGGGTAGAGAAATCTACAGGCGATGTAATTATTTTGCTAAACAGTGATACCGAGGTTCACCCAGGTTGGTTAGAGGCGATAGATAGGGTCTTTCAAGCAGAGAAGAATATCGGAGCTGTGGGCGTCAAGCTTCTTTATCCTGATGGCACCATCCAGCATGCGGGGGTGATGATAGCTGCCGATCATGCGCCTAGACATATCTATAAGGCGAAACCAGCTAATTATAAACCTGCCAACCATCAAAGAGATTACAAAGAAGTTACAGCCGCTTGTATGGCCATACCAAAAGATAAATACAACGAGGTTGGTGGTCTTGATGAGGCTTTTCGAAATGGTTTTGAGGACATAGACATGTGCCTGAAACTATATCATCTTGGGAATAGAATAATCTACACCCCAGAAGCGGTAGTAACTCATCATGAGAGCGTAGCACCAGGACGCTTTAAACATGAAGACAAGAACTTTGAGCTATATATGTCTCGTTGGAAAGATGAAGAGCCTGACGCACACAAGTATTATCGCGAAGATGGACGTAGTTGGCTGTGGATACTCTGGAATGACCTCTATATCATGTCTTGGGGACCAGACAGATTTGGGACCAGACCGACATGGATCAAGTTTGCTCGATTGCTATTCATTCCACTAAACAAGATATACACCTTTTTGACACTGCTTTTTAGCGGCGATATTGCTGGGATAAAAGAGAAGCTAAAAGGAGACAAAGATGCCTAGAGTAAGCGTAATCGTAGTCACCTGGAGTGCCAAAGATACAGTGAAAGACACGATTGACTCTATATTGGCGCAAACTTTTACTGACTTTGAGCTTCTAATCATGGATAACAAGTCTGTGGATGGAACCTTGGAGATTGTTGAGTGCTATAAAGATCCCCGGATCAAAATAACAAAACGTAGCGCAAATACGGGCTCCCCAGTAAAACCACGTAACGAAGCGATGACCATAGCGACTGGTGAATGGATCGCTTTTTGTGATGCTGATGATATTTGGGCTCCTGACAAGCTAGAGAAACAGCTTCTCGCTTATGAAGAATCTAAAGAAAAAGAAGATATCGGCATGATATATACAGGTGCGAAGATTATCGACATGGGGGGTAACCAAATAGATACAAACCCAGCGCTTTTTTCTGGTTTTGTGCCGAATACTATAGCGAGAAGAAGATTACTCTACGGTGATTTTATTACTACTTGCTCGGTTATATTTAAGCGAACTGTTTTTACAGAGTTTGGTCCGATGGACGAGGCGCTAGTTGGTATAGATGATTATGAATATTTTCTACGGATTACAAAAGAATATGGATTGCTTGCCCTGCCAGAGCTACTCTGTAGTTGGCGACTTACCGGAGAGAACTTGTCTGGTGATAAAGCATCACAATATCAAAAAGACGAAGTTATCTTTGAGAAACTTGAGAGGGAAGAGCCAGATAACAAAGACGTACTTGTCGGTCATGGCAAGAATCTAACTAGAATATTTCTAGCGCTCGTTTTGGAAAAAAGTCTTGATGAAGCAGGCAAGATATATCCAAAGATTCTGAAGTATCCGACGAACGGTAAAATAAGTGTAATTCTCTGGTTTTGGGGACTTTCACCACGGATAGGGGTGAAGTTTATCTCTTTTCTTAGTAATCTAGGGTTGGTGAAGCTATGAGAAAAATAGTAAGCATTTTTGATATAGATATCCCTGGAAATACCTTCTCAGATTTGGATAGCTGGGTTCAGAATAAGCTACTAGCGGATAAGCAAGTCACTGTTGCCAAGGTGAATTCAGAGTTTTTATTACGATCGCTCAAAAAACCTGATTTCAAGAAATATTTACAGAATTCAGACCTGAATATTCCAGACGGAATAGGGGTTTTGTGGGCTGCAAAATATCTCTCCTTGCCATCAAATAATCCAATAAACACGGTTTGGCAGATGGTATATACTGGTGCGGCTTTGGTTTTCAATCATAATTATGCCAAAGATGTTTTACTAGAGAGGCTGTCCGGAGTTGAGGTCTTTAAAACAATGTTGGAGGCTTGCGCGAAGTCAGAAAAATCAGTTTATATTTTTGGGGCTAAACCAGAAGTGCTTGATAAAGCTATAAAGAATATTCATAAAGAGTTTCCGGGCCTTAAGATAGCTGGAAGTCACGACGGTTATAGCAATAAAGGCAGCGAAGTCGTAGCTGATATCAACAAGAGCGGTGCAGAGATGCTGATAGTGGCTCTGGGTTCACCCGAGCAGGAGTACTGGATCAGAGATAATATAGTCAAGTTACCAACCATCAGAGTGGCAGTAGGAGAGGGCGGTTCTCTTGATTATATCGCTGGTAATAACGTCCGAGCACCAAAGTTCTTTCAACGTATAGGATTAGAATGGCTTTGGAGAGGACTGTTTGCAAAAAATCTTACAACGGACGGTGGCCACAGATTTCGCCGCGTTTGGAATGCCGTGCCAGTATTTATCTATGAAGTGGTAAAATGGAAGTTAAAGAATGGAGCGACCACCCCACTGTCATCCCTGGCCGCAAACCCAGGGATCCCCATTGTACCCCCCGACTTGTCCATCGAAGCCTTGGCTAAGTTGGAAGGAGATCCTCACTTTCGTAAGGATGACAAATAAAGACCCTTAATGACAATGAGAAGGAATAAACAAGATGAAAATTATAAAATTTAATAAGATTAGTATTATTGACTGGATATTTCTGGCAGTAACTACTGCTCTGGTGGTATTGCTCGGGATTTCATATATTTATAAACCGGATATTACTGGTAAGCCGACTCTGTTAACAGTAAGAGTGACTAGCGATACAGCCTCCATCGAAAAGACTATCGCAATTCAGAAACAAGTTTATTTTAATAGCACGAACAATCCTGTTGATTACATTGGCCTTAAAAAAGAGGGGACAAATCTCTTTATCACCGTTCGAGCTCCAGGGAAAATTGAAAAAGATAGATTGATATTCAATGGTATAAGAGTGCTGGTTGGGCAAAAGACAGAACTTCACTCAATATATTTCGCTCAAGGACTAATAACCGATGTTAGATATGAATAATACCTCTTTGTTTCGAGATAAAGCAAAGAACAAAAAGATAACAGAATCTCATGTGGGCAAGTTATTTCAGAAACTATACATACCTTTTTTCTCAGAAGTATTGTTACTTCTTTCGATACTGGTTCTTTTTTACAGTTCTATTTTTACTAGTATTGACCTAGGATTTCTATCCCCATGGTTTCTTCTGGGAGCAATAATGTTTTGTGATAAGTCAAAAATACGGCAGATCAGGGTGAATTATTGGTTTATCGCATTTATCCTTGTAGTACTATTATCTGCTGTTTGTAATATATTTTTTGGTGGTAATCCGAGAGTCTTACTTCTAGGGACTCTGATATATCTTCAGTTCGGGTTTGCTTTTTTACTGGGTCAAACAATAAGTAAAAGATATCTTTATGACGGGGTCCTTTCCATTTCTGTCCCACTAGCGGTGTTAGGAATATGGCAGTACTTTTATGGAAGCAGTACCTCGGCAGAGTGGGTTTCGGTCGCAGAAAAGGGGCTCAGCCGGGCTTTTGCTACTTTTGGTAGTCCAAATGTACTGGGCATACTAATGGTGATTATGACAATTCTGTCAATCGGGCTATTTTTAAGTAATAAAAAGTGGTGGTATCTCGCTTCTGGGCTCTTGTTTGCCACTACCACAGTGATCACTTTTTCTCGGACCGCTTGGATTGCGCTACTTCTTGCTTTTGTTGTGATGCTTGCCATATATAATTATAAATATTTATTCTTTTTACCTATCAGTTTTGTCGTTCTGCTGATACCAAGTATTCGAAATAGGATGATGGTCCTTTTCGACCCAACATATTTGTCTGACGCCACACTAGATGGTCGGACCTGGTCCCTTTTAAACGGTATATTTCTGGCGCGTCAACGACCGATACTTGGTTTTGGTCCGGGGAGTTATGGAGGGCAGACAGCACTAAACTACTCTAGTGACGTCTATCTGCAAGGAATCCAAAGTGGCTATACCGCACTATACTATACCGATAATCAGTATCTTGAAGTCTTGGTACAGACAGGCATAGTTGGACTTATTGCTTTTATCGGATTTTTTTACTCGGTAATTGTCAAAATGTATGATTTATATCGGGCGAAAAGTGGTAAAATGCAGCTAGCTGGTATTGGTATCGTTGTTGCCTTTATGTTTTCCGCAGTCACTGCCAATGTAATGGAGTTTGGCGCATTATCTTTACCGGTAGGAATAATTATAGGGAGTCTGGTAGTTGAGTAAAAAGAAAATCGCAATTTTATACAGTGGAGGAAAGCACTTTGGCGGAGTAGAAACATATTTACTTCAGCTTTATACCACTTACAATAAAGATGAAATAGGTCTATATCTTTTAAGCATGGGGGATTGGGAGCTTACAAAAAAGTTAGAAAATATGGGAACAAATATAATTAAGCTATCTCCTTCAAGACTTAGTGCAAAAACGATTTTTGAAATCAAAAAGTATCTCTTGGCGGGGGGCTTTAGTTTAATTGTTTCCCAGGGCACTGTAGCAAATGCCTATGCCAGGGCGGCATCATATTTGTCTGGTGTTCCTAGTCTAGTAACTGTTCATTCTGACCCAGATTTTGATTATCACAACCCGCTTATTCGAGGGCTTTACTCACTTCTTGATTTTTTAACTAGATTTCAGACAAAGAAATATATCGCAGTTTCTAAATACCTTATGGGTCTCTTGATAAAACAAGGTATACCCAGAGAAAAAGTTTTGACAATATATAACGGCGTTGAGTTGCCACGCTCTCCGAGGATAAATCCGGAATTCAAGAAAGCCCTGATTCAAGATCGAAATAAGGAAAACAAGATAATTATCGGCTCTGTTGGAAGGCTTCATACCGTAAAAGGATTACATAATCTAATAATCGCACTCACTATGTTAAATAATAATATTGAGCTCAGAATAGCTGGTTCTGGCGATCAACAGGAGAGCCTGACCAATCTATCAAGAAGAATGGGCGTGGCTGATAGGGTCAAACTTATGGGATACGTAGATGATATTGCTGCTTTCTTGGATGGCATTGATATATATGTACAACCGTCTTTGGCGGAAGGGTTTGGGCTATCTGTAGTCGAGGCTATGCTTTTGGGAGCACCCACTGTCGTTACTCCGGTCGGAAGCTTGCCTGAGCTAGTGCAAGACGGACAGACGGGGATAATCGCGGCCAGCACTGAGCCGGCTTCGTTAGCCGCTGCCATAGATAGACTCATCAATGATGATAAATTACAAAAAAGTATTAGTATAAAGGCCCAGATAGCAGCTAAGAATAATTTTGATTCCAGAAAATGGTCGGAACAAACAATAAAAGCCTATAAGGAAACAGCCAAATGAAGCCGAGGATCTATATATATTCTATATTTCCATGGAAAAGCAGTCTACTGCACCGCGAACATATGCTGGCGAAAGCCTTTGACAGGCTTGGGTACAAAGTTTGTTTTGTTGAGAGAAGCTATAAAAAAATTTTCCAGGAAAAGAAACGGATGGTTGGAAATATCGAGATTATCACCATTTTTGGTTTGCCTTATTTGAGAGGAATATTTTCTGGATTGTTTAAACTAAATGACTGGATTATTAGCAAACAGTTAACGAAAATTATTGCTACTAAAGGATTATGTTGGCACATACTCTCTAGTCCTCTTTGGGCGAAGTCGATATCTAAAATCGCTAAAAAAGATCAAAAAATAATATATGATGTCAGCGATAATCATTTGGACTATACGACGAACAATATATGGCGCAAAAACTTAAAAAATTATGAAGACTTTGCTATAGAAAAGGCAAATTTAATAACCTTAACCTCGGAAAAACTTCTTAATAAGCTCCCAAAGCAAGCGGCCTATGCAATTTTGGAAAATGGAGTTGACTTGGAGAGTAGCTTGACCGCCAATCCAATACTTAGAGAGTTGTACAAGGGTAAAATCGTTGGTTTTATCGGGGGTGTATATCAGAGAGTTGATCTTGAACTAGTAGAAAGATGTGCGAAATCTTATCCATCCGCTGACTTTTTTGTTATTGGTCCTACAGATCAAAATGAAAAACTAAGAGAGATGAAGCAATTCAATAATTTCCATTACCTGGGACCAATCTCTTGGGAAAAAATACAAGATTACTTTGCCAGCCTAGATGTCGGGATAATTCCATTTGTTTCAGAAAAAAAATATCCCTGGCTAAAGACTGTAGATTCGGTAAAAGTATATCAGTATGCATATTTTGGTTATCCAATAATTACAACACAGTTTGGGAATGTTAAGTCGCTAAGGCCGATGGTTACTGTCGCGAAAACAAATTCAGAATTTGTAAAATGTCTGGGCGCAGCATTATCTGGCAACGAGCCGGCTGAGATATTTAACAAACGAGTAGCGCTCGCAAAAAGCCATGACTGGATAAATATAGCAGAAAAAATGGTGAGAGAAATATCATCTGCCCAAAATCATCATATCGTGGTAGAATAGGCGCAAGCATGATTACACCAAAACTAATCGTTTTACCAATTCTCGCGGCATTAATCACTTATTTATTAATTCCTGTGGTCCGGAGGCTTTCTGAGAAAGTCGGGTCACTCGATACGCCAAACGAGAGAAAAAACCACAAAGAAGTTACTCCATCTAGCGGGGGAGTAGCTATTTTTTTTGGTTTTTTAATAGCGGCCTTGTTTTTTAACAGAACATCCCCAGAAATATTAGGGTTTTTGATCGGTGGTACGGTAATAACAGGTATCGGGCTTCTTGATGATATTTTTGATTTGCCACCAGTAACCAAGTTTTTTGGCCAAGTTCTAGCCGCCCTTATCGTTATTTACTCTGGGGTAAGGATTGAGTTTGTCGGTAATCCCACAGACGGCGGACTCATAAATCTAGGTTTTCTTTCCCTGCCCTTTACATTTATCTGGATAGTCGGTATTGCTAATGCAATCAACTTTTTAGACGGTTTAGATGGTCTAGCCGCCGGGGTCGCCGGTATTTCTGCTTGGACTCTGGGCGTTGTTGCTTTGCTTTCAGGAAGACCAGATGCCGCAGTGCTCGCTTTTACTTTAGGCGCTGCTTCATTCGCATTCCTGCCTTATAATTTTTCTGATTCAAATAAAAAGAAAATTTTTATGGGAGATGCAGGTTCGAATTTTCTAGGATATTCTCTTGCGGTGGTCTCAATCATGGGTATGGTCAAGGTGGCAGCGGCATTTTCAATGCTTATCCCAATGCTTATCCTGGCTATACCGATATTTGATACTGCTTTTGCCATTGTTAGAAGGCTTCTGAAGGGCAAGAGTCCTTTTGAGCCTGACAGTTCCCACTTGCATCATAGAATATTAAATAAGGGGTATACCCACAAACAGACAGCTTTAATTATTTATGGTGTGAATATTATTCTTGCCGTCATAGCAGTTGCCTCAACTCACATGACAAACCCACAAGCTATTGCCGTTTTTCTTATCACGGCCTCAGTTCTATTTATATTTGCCTGGAAGATGGGGATACTAGGTGTGGCAGGCGAGACTAAGTAGTTAAATAGTTTTTTTTAAAAATATAATACTTTAAAAATGCTTAGTTAATAAGCGTTCAAATAGATATTGATATATTTCTTTAAGCCATTATTCTATGTTTTATGTTTATTTCTTCTTGATACCCATTCGACTAAGCTCAGGGTAAAATCCACGAACCAAACCTGCCTGCCGCAGGCGGGGAATCAAGAAAAATCAAACTATTATATTGTCATCCCTGGTCGCAAACCCAGGGATCTCTCTCGTACCCTCCGAAGGAGATCCTCACTTTCGTAAGGATGACAACATAGGTGTTTAAAGCACTATATTAATAATCAGTACTAGCCGCAAAAGCGATTTTTCGTAAAGCTACCGTCACCCAACCATCAGTTCGAAAAGAAAGAGAGTAAATGAACGAGCATATAACAAATAACTTCCGGTATCGGCTTGTTGTTATTTATTATATTTAGAGTGAACAAACGAACGATACTTTGAGAGTCTGCTAAGTTGGGCTTTTTGCACCACTTTTACTAAAAAAGTGGTAGTAAATTTTTGGAAAAGCTATCACAAATAGAATAAAAAAAGTATAATTAATAATAATTAATATGGGAATACAATCATGAAAATATACGTTATAGGCCATAAAAATCCAGATACTGATTCTGTCGCATCGGCAATTGGCTATGCAGAACTTTTAAATCAAACGGGGAGAGAAGCGGAGGCGCTTATAGCAGGAGATTTAAACAAAGGAACTGCGCTTGCTTTAAAAAAATTTGATTTGCAAAGTCCGCGGAATGCAGCCGAGGTACAATTCGCGGAAGAATCAGTTGTTCTTGTTGACCACAACGAAGCTGGGCAATGGGTGGACGGACTTGTAAAAGAGCACGTGATAGAGCTTATTGACCACCATAGATTTGGAGACTTTTCGTCAGCACAGCCGATATATGTGAGGACACAACCGGTTGGTTCAACTTCATCTATAATTACAAAAATGTATCGAGAACAAGATAAGGTACCAACGACGGGAACTGCTGCAATGATGTTGACAGCCATTCTTACCGATACTCTAATGTTTAAATCACCAACAACAACTGATTTTGACAGAGAAATGGCAGATTGGCTGAATAAGATAGTTCGACTTGATATGATACTGCACGCCCAAGAGATATTTAAGGCAAAATCAGATATATCTGGTATGAAAATGACTGATATTATAAACAAAGATTTTAAAGAATTTCACTTTAATTCAAAATATCGAGTCGGTGTTGCGGTTTTTGAAACAGTAGATGTGAGCGGTCCTTTAGCACGAAAAGAAGAGTTTTTCGACGCGCTTACAAAGATAAAAACCGAAAAGCAGTTAGACTATTTAATATTTTCAATTGTAGACATTATAAATCAAATTTCATATGTTCTTGTCACCTCTGATGAAGAAGCCGATATCTTGACGAAAGTTTTTGGCAAGAAGATTAATTTAGACATAATGGAACTGCCGGGGATTGTTTCTAGAAAGAAGCAAATAATACCTCCGCTAGAAGAGTATTTCGCTAGCTTGAGTTAAATTATTTTCTATGTCATCCTAAACTTGATTTAGGATCTCCTTCTATTGTTCGAGTGTCATCGAGAACTACACTATCGTCATCCTAAACTTGATTTAGCTTGCCTGCGGTAAGTAGGGATCTCTTTCATATTGTTCGAATTCTAATGAGAACTATAGATACATGTTATTTCTTTTCCATTTTCTCTTGAAAGAAAATGGAGTTAAGTTCACCCTGTGAAAGCTCGCTACATGAGATTGCTATAAGCAATATTTCACGGGGTGAAAGAAAAATCCTCCTTCGCACCTTAGCTTCGGGCGGACAGGTCGAACTCCCTCTGCTCGGCTCGTAATTTTGTAGCCAATAATTACTCGACCTCGTAGATAGTCGGGTACGCGGTACCGAAGCGATTTTTCGTAAGGTTTCCCGTTTTCCTCTGCGGCTTGGATAAGA